>Ga0209491_10000849_pt1 | contig 61327 bp, 58 predicted proteins | sample BON02_FD_187213 | JGI IMG/M metagenome (GOLD analysis project Ga0209491, IMG submission 187213) | Freshwater microbial communities from Lake Bonney liftoff mats and glacier meltwater in Antarctica - BON-02 (SPAdes) (version 2) | ecosystem: Environmental > Aquatic > Freshwater > Ice > Glacier... | reverse complement strand
ACCCCTTTTGTCAAGATTTGCACACTGACCCCTAGTTTCCTGATCAGCGTGAGTTACGACACGCTTGGGCGGGTATCGAGTGTTGCAAATAATCTGGGAGTGTTCAATTCGACGTTCATGGGAGCTAGCGGAAGAGTTGCGCAGATCGATTACCCAACGGGCAGTAAAGTGTTTTCGACTATTTTGCGGCGATCGAAAAACGAGGGGGCAGGCTGTAAGATGTCACATCGAAGGATTGTCTCGCAGCGAGTAATTAGAGCATCAGGAAACTGGGATAGCGTGCATTTTCGAGAAGCGGGCCTGAATACCAGTCAGTGCTTCCACGTGCTTGCATCGCCGGGCGCAAGGGGGTAGTTTTCGACCTTACTAAATACGAGATGTCTGATACCAACGCACCTGTTTTTGCCAATCCGCTTCGTGAAGGTCTCCTCAGTCGGGCCCTGGCAGAGCCCTGCTCGCTGGTCATTTTTGGGGCTACCGGTGATCTCACGCATCGCAAGCTGATACCGGCGCTCTATAACCTCAATTCGGATGGCAATTTGCCGCCTGCGTTATCGGTGGTGGGATTCGCCCGCCGGGACAAATCGGACGAGCAGTTCCGGGGTGAGCTACTTGAGGCTGCAGAGAAGTTTTCACGGCAGAAGATCAACCCGGAGTTGTGGGACGGGTTTGCCAGCCGCATTTCCTACCATCGGAGTGAATTTAACAACGTCGAGGGGTATCACGAATTGGCCCGTCGCCTCGATGAAATGGACAAAACCCATGGCACTCGCGGAAACCGTCTATTTTACTTGGCTGCGGGGCCGGATCAGTTTGAGACGATTTTGAACAACCTGCGCGAGAGCGGTCTCAATATTGCGCCCGAGGGTGGATGGGCGCGTGTCATTGTCGAAAAGCCATTTGGCACGGATCATCCCAGCGCGGTCGCCCTCAACTCACTCGTCGAGCACGCATTCCATGAGCGCGATACGTATCGCATCGATCATTACCTCGGAAAAGAGACCGCGCAGAACATCATGGTTCTTCGTTTTGCGAACGCGATTTTCGAGCATCTTTGGAATTCCCGTTACGTCGATCACGTCCAGATCACGGCCAGTGAGCCGCTGGGTGTCGAGGGTCGCGCAGGATACTATGACAAGTCGGGGGCGATGCGTGACATGGTGCAGAACCATCTTCTTCAACTCCTCTGCCTCACCGCAATGGAACCGCCCACTGACCTAAGTGCGGATGCCATTCGCGACGAAAAAGTGAAGGTGCTCCGCTCGCTCCGTAAGATCGAGGGAGCTGACGTCGCGAAATACGCGGTGCGTGCACAATACTCGGCAGGAACGGTGAATGGAAAGAGGGTCGCGGCTTATCTCGACGAGCAAAACATCCCGCTCGAATCGGAAACCGAGACGTTTGTCGCGCTTGAGCTCCGTGTCGAAAACTGGCGATGGGCTGGAGTTCCATTTTTTATGCGCGTCGGAAAACGTCTGCCAAAGGCAGCTACTGAAATCGCGCTCCACTTCAAAGGAGCACCCCCGGTTTTGTTCAATCAGACGGGTGGAACTCAATCCTCACTCGACGACAATGTTCTCGTCATACGTATCCAGCCGGACGAGGGCGTTTCCTTACGAATGTCTGCGAAGCTTCCCGGAACGAGCCTCCGGATTGAGCCGGTCAAAATGGACTTCCACTATGGCACCTCGTTTGGGCGTCCCACGCCGGAGGCTTATGAACGTCTGCTTCTTGACGCCATGGCAGGTGACGCCACCCTTTTTGCACGACGGGATGAAGTCGAGGAAGCATGGAAGTTCGTTGATGCCATTCGTGCGGGGTGGGAGTCCGGTAAGGATAAATTGGCGTTTTATAGATCGGGATCCTGGGGCCCATCCGAAGCAGACGCACTCATAGAGCGCGCTGGCGCCACCTGGAGACGGCTGTGAGCACGACCGACACGCTCGCGATCTCGCCGGGACTGCCGGTTGAGATCGGCCGAATCGACAAGGAACTGGGAAAGCTCTGGGAATCGGGCGACGACTCCAAAACGCGCGCTTCGCTCATCAATCTGGTTATTTATACTGAATCTGCCGAGTCGGTTGCCGCAAATACTGATTTGATCTCTCGGATTGCTAGTGACCATGCGTGCCGGGCGATCTTGATTTTCGCAAACCCCTCCGCGCCCGAGCCCGCTGCACGCGCATGGATTAGTGCGCATTGTCACTCCACTGGCAAGGGGAGTAGTCAAATCTGCTCGGAACAAATCACGTTCCAGCTGGATGGCCAAACCTCCGCTGCCGTCCCCAATGTGGTTTTTTCGCACTTGGACTCGGACCTTCCGCTTTGTTTTTGGTGGCAGGGAGATTTCCCAGTTGACCCCGATGAGAACCTCTGGAGTTGGGTGGATCGTCTGATTTTTGACAGCCAGACGTGGATGGAGCCATCGATCCAGTTCGATCGTGTCTGCGGGATATCCCATCTGGCACGGTCCCGCAGAGTACTTTGCGATCTGAATTGGACGAGGCTCCTCACGGCACGATTTGCGCTGGCGAATATCTTTGACCACTCATCCGTCCTAGTGGATTTGCCCAACCTCCGGGATCTCTCGGTCACCCACGCCCCTGGTGCACGAACGACGGGTATTTTGCTGGTTGGATGGTTGGCTGCGCAACTGGGATGGAAGCTGGAATCGGTGCTCGGCTCTCATTGCTTCCGTGACAAAAATAACAACGAGATTCGGTTTCATCTTCGCGAGGTTGAAGGCGCATCCATTTCGCGCGTTGAGTTCAATTCTCCCACCATGGAGATCCTTTTGAACCGTGAGGCTAATTCCGACTTCTTTCATGCGGTGATCCGGGGGCAGTCGATTCCGGAATTCACGCAGATCCTTCCTGCCGGCCGTGACAGTTTGCGTGAGCATCTCCTTATGGAACTTAGCCGGGGCGGACTGCATCCGCTCTATGCGAAGGCACTCAAGGCAATCCGTCCTCTGCTGGGCGCCGAGTAGAGGCGGCTATCGTCGTTGCTTCAGACCCTGAAGATTGCTCCGAGCTTCTTGCCGAGGATTAAGCTCGCGCCGAGGATAGTTACGCCGAGGAATACCATGGCCCACACGCCCAGTGCGCTTGCCACAAAACGACCCTCGCCCAAAAGCTGATAGAGTTCGTAGATCGCCTTGGTTATTGGAAAATCCTCTTGTTTTTGCGCGAGGATCAGGGAATCAGAGACCTCTAACATAGCGAACGAAAAAGCCAGCATCGCGCCGGCCGTGAGGTTGGCGGCGATGAGCGGGATTGTGATTTTTCGAAGCGTGCGGAGTGGTGGGCAGCCGAGATTTAGCGCGGCCTCCTCAAGTGTTTCGCTCGTCTGCTGAAATCCGGCCGCCGCGGAGCGTACGACATACGGCAGTCGGCGCACGCTGTAAGCAATTACCAGGATGAGCAATGGATCTACCTTTGGATCCATAAACCCAAACAATTTGCCCTCCTGCGTCATTGCAAGATAGCCGAACGCGAGTACTAAGCCCGGCACAGCAAGGGGAAGCATCGACATCGCGTCGAGAATCTGCCGCCCTGGAAGCTTGGTTCGCACGACGACGTAGGCGATGGCGATTCCGAGCACGACATCGATCAATGTCGCAAGCGATGCGTATTTCAGGCTGTTCTGAATCGACGGGAGCGTGAGGTTGTGGCCGAGCGCCGAATCAAAATGAGCCAGAGTCCAACCGGTCGGGAGAATGCGGTCATACCAATCCGTCGAAAATGCCACCAAAATGACGCCGATGTGCGGGAGCACCGCCACAAAGGTGATCGCTGCAAACAATGCCGTGCATGCCAGCGCGCGAAGCGGCGGAAGTGGCTTGGGGCCACCAAGGCTGGTTGCCTTAGGCATCATCGCATGCATATCACGACCAAAGAAATATTTGCTCGCGGCATAGAGTATGACCGTGAACAGGAGCATCACCGCTACCAAGGCGAAAGGGAAGGGATTGCCTCCAATGTCTTTGATGCCATGGAAAATCTGAACCGATGTCACGCGATTGAATTCAAACATCAGCGGCACGCCCAGCTCGGTGAAGGCCCAAATAAATACGATCGTGCCGCCGGCAAATAACCCCGGCATGATTAGTGGTAATGTGACTTTTCTGAATTTCCGGAAACCCGTGCATCCGAGATTTTCAGCGGCTTCTTCCATTGCCGGGTCCACATTGGCCAGCGCGGCGACGAGGTTCAAGTAGAGGATCGGATACAAATGGAGCGCATTCATGATGACCACCCCCCCGAGTCGACTTTGGCCCAGCCAGTCAATCGGATGGCCGGGATCCATGAGCCCCATCGATTGCAGCAGGGCATTCAGGGCACCCATTTGTCCCAGGATTTGCTTAATTCCGATGGCTCCTACGAAGGGCGGCAGGATCATTGGGATCAGGATTAGCGCTGACAGAATAGTCTTTCCGGGAAATAAAAAGCGGTCTGCGAGGAACGCAAGCGGTAGGGCGATGGCGATGGCTAGAATCGTACTAAATATGCCCATGAGGAGCGAATTCCACAGCCCTTCGAGGTAAATCGGGTTGCGGAATACCTCCAAAAAATACGCCATGGTGAAGCCACTCCCAGGTTCGTAAAACGCGCCTTTGAGCGTCTCAATAATCGGCAGAATAAAAAAACACGCAAAGAAAACAGCAGTCAGTACGAAGACAAAAATCGAGAGTTTTTTAGACATGGATTTTCCTTATTTATTTGCCCTGTCGCGCAAGTTCGGCACTCTCGCGGTATTGTTTTCGGAAATGGTCTCCGAGCTGTTTTGCTAATATGACTTCGTCGATACGTTTTGGGGACCGCAGGACAGGTCGGATCGATTCCAAGGCTGCCTGGTGGTTGACGGCATTGAGGTCTTGGAACTTGGCGGTTGCTTCCGGTGGAAATCCAGCATCGATCAATGCCTTCCATGCAGCCACTTGCTCGTCATGGGTATCCAGACACATGACCCGGATGATAAACCGCAGAGGAGCAAAGAGCGGGGCCGTCCATTCCTCGTGGTAAGTGAAGAACTTCGCCTCTTCATAAGGCTCGACGTCAGGGTCGGAGAGGAAAGACTTATATTCAGGAGCATACAGTTCCTTCCGAATCGGGAGTCGGCGCAGCGCGTAGCGGACGGGGCCACCCGGAGTGCCAACTTTAAAATTCCACAGCTTCTGTGCGTCTTCGGACAATACAAATTCGATAAACAACTTTGCGGCCTTCGGGTTCGGGCCGCCGCGTAGCATGGCGATGGGGTCCACTCCCACGGAGGATCCTCCGTGGGGTGTGAAATATTGGAGACGGGATTCGTTATTGCCGACGCGGACGGCCTCGCTTTGGAATCGCCCGAAGAAGTCGATGCACATCCCGATAGCTGCATCCCCGAGCGATACATCCATGGGGACTTTTCCGGCGGCATCGGTGAAATAACGGGCGTTTGCAGATGCTGCCTGGATGATTCGGAGACCTGCTACCCAGCCCTCGGACTTGGCGATCTCCAGTGCTTCGGCTTCGGATTTACCCTCTTTGAGGGCTGTATCATGCGCAATCTGCATTTGCTGCTGGATGACCATTTCAAATGCCTTTGCGGCTGATCCGCTCTTAGTGGGGTCCGCCAGCGCCACTTGTTGGAAGAACATCGGGTTGGTGAGGTCTATCCACGCCGCAGGCATCGATTCTACGCCCAGACGTTTCAATGAGTCGGTATTGTAGGCGATGCCAAAGGATGACAGGCAGGTTCCGACCCATCGGCCTTCGGGGTCGTAATACGGCTCCCCTGAGACCGCTTGGGGGATGCTGGATTCATTGAACCAATCGGGTCGTGCAGCGACAATCCCGGAAGCTACGAGGCGCCCCGCATCTGTCTGCTGAACAAAGTCATAAGCCCCACCGCCAAAAAACATATCCACCCCGATGCCGAAGTCCGATGCTAAAAACATCCTGCGGGCCTTCTGCGCCTCTTCGTCCTGCGTCGGATCTTCCGGGAGTGTCAGGCGGTGATTGGAGAATCCGGCGGCGACGGCATCCGTCCACCGATGCCCCGCCCGTTTCCACTCCCGTTCGAATACGGTGTAATATTCTGACGCGAGATACCGGGCGATCTCGCTAGTACCGCCAACAATGCGCCAATCGATCCGGATCGATCGCCCCGTGCGGTCCCGGTAAAATTCGGAAAATGCGCGGGTAAATTCATACCGGATCGCTTCGTTGTGCGGTGTAACGATCACGAGCGTATCATCCGCTTTCGCCAAGGTGTCCTCCTCCGGGCGCAATAGAAACGGAAGGCCAACGATGGCAACCAAAAGCCCGGTGATGATGAGGACTCGCGTGAGCATGGTCAGCGACGCAGGATCACGACGTCGTCCGGCTTGGCCGTAACAAATAATAGCACATCCGCTCGACGTTGTGAAAGGTGAGGGTTGAGCTCAAAAATTTTCAATGCTTCGCCACCGGATTGGAATTGGTATTGCGCGACTTCTCCCAGGTAGATTGCTTCGCCGATCCGGCCTGAGGCGCAGTTATTCGATGCGGGCGACGTGCTGATCGTCCATGCTTCGGGGCGTATCGATAGCGTCACGGAGGCACCCGGAGCAGGCGTCCATTCTGTCTCAGTGACCACCCCATCAAAGACACCGATTGCCGTCTCAACCCGTGCAGTGTCTGTGGTGGCCGTAAGAATCTTTCCGGCGATGAAGTTAGTCTCACCGATGAAGTCGGCGACGACTCGCGTGACCGGGCGGCGATAGACGGTTTCCGGGTCACCGATTTGCGCGATGTTTCCGCTTTCGAGAATCGCCATACGATCAGAGATCGACAGTGCTTCCTTTTGGTCATGGGTTACGTAGATCGCCGTGAGCCCAAATTCCTTGCAGACCCGCCGGATCTCCGTGCGCATTTCCAGCCTAAGCTTTGCATCCAAGTTGGAGAGCGGTTCGTCGAGCAGCAGGCACCGTGGGCGGATTACCAGAGCGCGTGCGAGAGCGACGCGTTGTTGTTGGCCACCGGAAAGCTGGGCAATTTTGCGGGAGGCATACGATTCCATCCGCACAGATTCGAGTGCTTCACCCACACGGCGCTCGATTTCCGGCTTCGAGACCTTACGCTCAATCAGCCCGAACGCGACATTCTGCGCCACTGTCATGTGTGGCCACAAGGCATAGCTTTGAAACATCATTCCAGTGTTGCGCTTGTAGGGTGGAAGCCGCGTGACGTCGTCGTCGCCGAAAAAAATGCGCCCGGCTTCCGGAATGTAAAATCCTGCGATATTTCTTAGCAGGGTTGTTTTCCCGCAGCCACTCGGGCCTAAAAGAAAAAACAACTCTCCGGGCTCAATGCGAAAGGTCAGGCCGTTCAACGCGACGTTATCGCCGAATTTTTTGACCAGATTGTCAATAGTGATAGAAATCATCGAATTCGGGAGGTTTTAGCGGTTGAATCAAGGGATGCAACGATGCAACCCTTGTGCCAAGTTTACCAACTTGTCACGTAGAGATCAAAAAAGTGATCATATGCTGAACATAAAATGCCATATATCAGGATGACGAGTCAGCAAAAAATCGATTTGCAGAAAAAACCTCGCTATTAATGCAAGCCGTAGCCCTGCAACTTTACTGGCTGCCATCAGAAATTCCTACTGGGACCGAAGCCAATAAGCAGTTGCAGCAACCGGCTGCCGTGGATTAAGTTCCCTGACTTAATGGAGCGATATTGGTTGGTTGGAGCGCTGGGTTGTTTCCTGCTCAGCTTGGGATACACGTTGTATGCCTTGGGGGCGGGACGCTTCCGTCCGGCGCGCTTTAATGTCGTGACCATGCTTGCCGGCTTTGTGTTTCAGTCGGTGTTCCTTTACCAGCGCGGGCAGATTGTCGGTGCGTGTCCTATTACAAATCTGTTTGAGGTCTTGGTATTTTTAAGTTGGTCGATTGCCCTGATCTACTTGCTGGTCGGGCCGACGTATCGGTTGTCGCTGATGGGGGCGTTCACGGCTCCGCTGGTGGCGATGCTTTTGTTGGTCGCATTAGTCTCGCTTGTCGACAGTCCTGCGGTGGTGGTTGTTCCCAATCCTTGGATTGAGGCGCACGCCGCACTCTCGATGATCGCCTATGGTGCGTTCGGGCTCGCGGCCATCTCGGGATGTATGTATCTCGTGCAGGAGCACCAACTCAAATCCCGCAGCGCCTCAGAGCTTTTTTACAATCTACCGCCCATCACGGATCTCAGTGCTGCCAACGGGCGCTTGTTGATCACGGGGTTCACGATATTAAGCATCGGATTCATTTGTGGCATGATTGCGGGGCTGCCTGTGAATAGTTTGAAGTTTTGGAGTTCGGGACTGATCTGGATATTTTACGGAGCGCTTGTAACGGCGCAGCGCCTTCATTGGCTCACGCCCGGACGGGTGGCCATGTATTCTTTAGGAATTTTTGCATTTGCTCTAGTCACTTTGCCTGGGATCCAATTCCTTTCCGTGGTGAGGTTATGAATATCCTCTGCGCTGGCATCAATCATCATGTGGCACCGGTTGAAGTGCGTGAGCGGTTTGCTGTGCCGCAGCATGAAATGGGAGCCGTCTTGCAGCAGATCAAGGCCATTGATGGGCTCTCCGAGGCCGTGCTTTTGTCGACGTGCAATCGCGTGGAGTTTTACACCGCAGGGATTTGCCCAGAGCGCTCGTTGCAGGGGCTGCGTGGATTGCTGAACGCGCGGTCTGGCGTGGATGCGCCGCTTTACCACCACGACACACCGGCGAGCGTGCGGCATTTGTTTCGCGTGGTTAGTGGCCTCGACTCGATGGTGCTCGGAGAGACTGAGATTCTCGGGCAGGTGAAGCAGGCGTATGCGACCGCAACTGGCGTTGGGACGACGTCACGGGTTCTAAACCGGCTGTTCCAGTCAGCATTTCGAGTTGCCAAATCCGTCCGGACGGGTACGGCGATCACTCGTGGCGCGACGTCCGTTGGTTCCGTAGCCGTTGACCTTGCCGGGAAGATTTTTGGTGATTTGAATAATCATCGAGTGATGGTCCTTGGCGCCGGCGAGACGAGCGAGCGTACGGCGCGGAGTTTGGTCTCGCGCGGAGTCAAAACGGTGATTGTATCCAACCGCACGTTTGAGCGTGCAGCGCAACTCGCGGCGGAGATTGGCGGCATGGCAATCCATTTTGACCATTGGCACCGCGAGTTTGATGACGTGGATATCCTGATCAGCTCAACGAGTGCTCCGCATTATCTCTTGAATCGCGAAAAACTGGAGCCGATGGTTCGCCGTCGGTCAGGGCGACCTTTATTCTTGATCGATCTCGCGGTGCCAAGAGACATTGATCCAGATGTTAACTCGCTCGACGGCGTGTTTCTTTACGACATTGATTCCCTGCAGGATATTGCCAGACGTTCGATGGCTGTGCGTCAGCAGGAGGTTGAACATTGTGAAGCGATCATCGATTCACACGTCGGCGATTTTGTAGGCTGGATGGCTCGAAGTTCCTTCGGAGGAAAAACCCGGTTATGAAACCATTTACCATCGGCACGCGAGGCAGCGACCTTGCACTGGCTCAGACACGTATGGTCGCCGTCCTGTTGCGCAAGGAAAACTCGAACGTCCAGATTCATGAGCAGGTCATCCAGACAACGGGGGATGCCCGCTTGGATATCTCACTAAGCAATCCCGGGCCAATTGACAAAGGACTGTTCACAAAAGAGCTTGAACGTGCCCTGCTGGATCGGTCGATTGACCTCGCGGTCCACAGCCTCAAAGATCTTCCCATTGAAAATCCTGAGGGACTTGTGCTGGGTGCCATCCTGCCCCGGGAGGAACCTGATGATGTCCTGATTTCCAAGCATCCGGGAGGCATGAAGGGATTGTCTCCAGGTGCCTGCGTGGCGACGGGTAGCTTGCGTCGGCGATGTTTTTTGCTTTCGGAACGTCCCGACCTTGAGGTGGTGGAACTTCGTGGAAATGTCCCGACCCGGATTAAAAAATTGCGGGACCAGCATGGGCTGGAGGCCATCGTTCTAGCGGGGGCTGGGATTCGCCGTCTAAGCATGGCCGGGTGTGCTTTGGGTATGGATGGTTTTCATCAGACGGCATTGGCATTCATGCTTCCCGCACCAGGGCAGGGGGCCGTAGCGGTGCAATGCCGCGCCGATGACCATGAAACACTGGCAGTGCTCCAGACGATCCACGATCTTCCCTCCGCGGTGGCTGTTACCGCCGAGCGTGCCGTGCTGGCCGGCTTAGGCGGTGGGTGTCACACGCCAGTCGGAGTTCTTGCCACCATTGCCAAGGACACGATTCACCTGAAGGCCGCATGGTATTATGATCCCGCATCGGATCCTGCCACGGCTTCAGTAACTAAGCCCCTGACCGAATGGACTCGGGCCGCATCAGACGTAATCGATCAGCTTTATGGCCAAACGAAATAATTTAGGAATATGCTACCTCGTGGGCGCAGGCCCAGGGGATCCAGGATTGCTCACCGTGCGCGGGAGCGAATGTCTCACACGCGCGGATGTCGTTGTTTACGACTATTTGAGTAACCCCGAGTTTTTGAAAATCGCACCGGCAAGTGCGGATTCGATTTATGTCGGGAAAAAAGCTGGTGCTCACACGATGAAGCAGGACGACATCAATGCGCTCCTTGTGCGCCTTACCAAGGAGGGCAAGTGCGTCGTGCGGTTGAAGGGAGGGGACTGTTTCCTCTTCGGCCGGGGAGGAGAAGAGGCTGAAGCGCTTGCGGCAGCCCGGCTACGGTTCGAGATTGTCCCCGGCGTATCGTCTGCATTGGCTGGACCCGCATACGCCGGCATCCCGGTGACCCATCGTGCACACAATGCCGCGCTCACGATTTTCACCGGACACGAAGACCCGAACAAGCCGGAGACTGCAATCGATTACGTCGCGATAGCGAATGCACCAGGCACTAAGGTGATGCTGATGGGAATAGAGCGCCTGGATGCCATCACAGCGTCTCTGCTGGATGCAGGGATGCCTGCGGAGACTCCGGTAGCGCTCATCCGGTGGGCAACGACGCCGCGCCAGGAAACATTGACAGGCACGATTGGCTCGATCGCATCGGTGGCTTTAACAGCGGGATTTAAAGCACCTGCAGTCGCGGTGATTGGGGAGGTGGTGAACTGTCGTGAGTCGCTGAATTGGTTTGAGTCCAAGCCGCTGTTTGGGCAACGCATTGCGGTTACCCGCACGCGAAAGCAGGCCGGAGTGCTCATTGAGGCGCTTCGGGAGTTGGGTGCGGACGCGTTCGAACTCCCAACTATCCGCATCGAGCCTCCTGCGGACATGCGTGCCTTTGGGGAGTTGGTTGCCTACGCACACACCTACGAATGGTTGATTTTCACTAGTCCTAACGGAGTGGATGCGTTTTTTGAAATGTTCTACAAGCTGTACAAAGACGCCCGTGAGATCGGGGGCTTGCGAATTGCGGCCATCGGACCAGCTACGGCTGAGCGGGTGCGCGCTTACCATCTTGCCGTGGACATTCAACCAGAGAAATATGTCGCCGAGGAAATCGTGACGGCCCTACAGGCTGAAACGTCTGTCGAGAACGTTAGGATTTTGCTGGCACGCGCGGAGGGTGCTCGGGATGTCCTGGCAACGGAGCTCACCAAACTGGGGGCAATTGTGGATGAAGCTGTGGCGTATCGCACTGTGCCGGAAACAGAGGACGTTTCGGGAGGGATCGCTCGTTTGAAGGAAGGTGGTGCCGATTGGATTACCTTTACCAGCTCGTCCACGGTGGAAAACTTCCAAGCCCTCAACCTGCCATGGCCGGAGGGAATGAAAACCGTGAGTATCGGTCCGGTCACATCCGCGACGATGATGACGCAGGGATTGACCGTGGATACCGAAGCCCGGGTTCATGATATTCCCGGGGTCGTGGATGCGATCCTCGGTGCGGTGGCGCGATAAGTCTGATGGATCCGCAGTTCGCCAATCCGCTTCTGTTCGGCCGTGATCCCGAGCCGTGTATTGTTGCAGTGGAGTTTGATGGGGAATCTTCGGCGATTATTTTCTCCCGCCAATCGGGCGGCACGACAACCTCGCGACGCGTGGTTTTCCAGCCATTTCTTTGGTCGGCTGTTCCGTTGCTTGACTCGGAAAACCTGTCCGGCGGGCAACAGCTTCAGTTTCTGACTCGCTATGCCGATTGGAAGTCATTTCAGGACCAGCGGTCAGCGCTGCGGGCGGCTGACTTTGAGTGGTATGCAATCACGGATCCCGTTCAGCAATTTTTGACACTCTCTGGACAAACGTTGTTCAAGCAAATGGACCTTGCCGACGTGCGTCGGATGCAGATTGCAGTGGTGGCTGCGAGTGCGGATCCCGGGAGCACTCCTCATGCGGAGCGAGAGGCGATTTCTTCGATTGCCGTGAGCGACAGCTCCGGATGGGAGGAGTTGATTGGCGTGGATGCGCAGGATGCCGCATCGGAGCGATTAGCGCTCCAGCGGCTGAATGAGATCATTGCCGACCGTGATCCAGATGTCATCGAAGGCCATAACATTTTCAAATTCGACATCACGTATCTGCTCACTCGGGCAAAAAAAAACAAAATCCATCTGACCTGGGGACGTGATGGTAGTCCGGTGACGGCGCGTGCGTCGCGTATCCAGATCGCAGAAAAAACAATCCAATATCCTCGTTGCGCGATCCATGGTCGTCATGTGGTTGATACATATTTATTGGCCCAGCTTTACGACGTCGGCACCCGGGAGCTCGATGGATTTGGATTGCAGGCAGTTGCCCGGCACTTTGGTCTTACACCCGACGCATCGGGAGACCTCCTGGATCCGCCACCGGTAGAGGCAGTGAGACTCATCCGTGCGTTGTCGGCGATGTTGATTCCAAGCTACTTCGTCCAAGCGCAAATCTTTCCGTATGGGTTCCAAGATGTAATCACACGGGGGAACGCGACCAGGATTAATGCGCTCTTTCTCCGCGAATATTTGCGCGAACGACATGCGCTCCCGGGATTCCCCGAAGTCGTCGGATTTGAAGGCGGATACACGGATATCTTTTTCACCGGCGTCGCCCGCGATGTCTGGCACTGCGACGTTGCGTCACTCTATCCGTCCGTAATGCTGCAGTTTGGGCTGCTCCCCCGTGCAGATACCCTCGGGGTTTTCCGATCTATGCTTGCGGATCTGCGCCAATATCGGCTCGAAGCAAAGACCCGGATGCGGACTGCCGACAACGATGGAGACCGACGGAAATTTGATGCGCTGCAGTCTGTGTTTAAAATTCTGATCAACAGCTTCTATGGATACCTCGGGTTTGCCCAAGGGCATTTTGCGGATTTTGCAGCAGCTGCTGAGGTGACTGCTAAAGGTCGGGAATTGCTGCGCCTGATGGTTGACTGGCTGTCAAATCAGGGCGCACGAGTGATAGAAATTGACACAGATGGCATTTATTTCCAGCCACCTGAGAACGTATCGGTTGAAATCCTCGACTCGGGAATGCGCAAGATTCTTCCTAATGGTATAGAGGTGGATTTTGACAAGAAGTTTGCGGCGATGTTCAGCTATAAGGCAAAAAACTATGCGCTTCTCGATGAAGACGGAAAAATCACGCTGAAAGGTGCTGCATTAAAATCCCGGGGAATGGAGCCGTACCTCCGGGAGTTCTTGGCGCAGTTGGTGGGGTTATTGCTCGAAAATCGCGCTGGAGCACTACCGCAGCTCCATGCGGAGTTCATAACGGCGCTCCGATCACGGAAGTGGCCCGTCTCCTGGATTGCCAAGACGGAGGCTCTCCAAGACAGCTTGATTGCGTATCAAAAAAAAATCGAATTATCGGCCCGAAACCGATCTGCTGCCTTTGAAGTCGCGTTGCGCAGTGGGCATGAGTATCAGGCGGGCGATCGGGTTTCCTATTACATCACCGGAACGAAGAAAAAAGTGACAGCCTACGACCACGCCCGGCCAGTGGCCGAATGGAACCCTGCCGACCGTGATGAAAATGGGGATTACTACGTGGGAAAACTGGACGAACTTTACAAGAAATTTTCTATCTTCGCGGCTGCGAACGAGAGCCAGGCAGACTTTCAGTTTTGAGCGGGAAATAAGGTGTCGGTTAATGCCCTGAAACATTGATCAAGGGACGCTTCTTTTGTCAACAATCGCCCAACCACGTGCATGGAGATCCAGCCCGGTTGAGCCTCGCCGTGCCCCATCTGTTGTCAAACACCATCCGCCTCGCACCGGATGGCGGAGAAATTACCGTGGAGGTAGCTGCAGTTGATTCCCGTGTGCGGCTGGCAGTAAGCTATTCGCCGGGGATCTCTCACCACGAGGCAACGCCAAATTCCACGGCCTCAAGCGCTGACGCTCCTGAAGCGGAATCTGAGGGAACCGGACTTGGATTTGTAATAGTGAAACACCTCGTCAACTTGCACGATGGAAATTTCAGATCCTCAATCATGGTCAAGCGGGAAGCGACACGGAATACCAGGCGACGTTACGCTATCGCAGATCTGCTCACCTCTGCGCTGGAATCTTCCGGCGACGATTGGCCGGATGTGGACCTGAGCGGCATGAGAATTCTCGTCGTGGAGGATGATCCCGACTCCAGAACAATGCTCGATGTGGTCCTCTCTGGGAATGGCGCTCTGGTGACCACCGCAGTGTGTGGGAATAATGCCTGCGAATTACTGAGGGAAAATGCTTTCGACGTGATTGTCAGTGACATCGGTCTGCCGGACATCAACGGCTTGGAGTTGATCCGAACCGTCCGCGCTGTGGGCTGTAATATCCCAAGTATCGCGTTAGCCGCTTACACAAGCTCTGCAGACCGCAAATCTGCCCTGGACGCGGGTTTCGAGATGTTTGTATCGAAACCGTTGGAAGCCGTGGAACTATTGCGAATCGTCGACCGCTGTTTATCTTGAGAAGTATCTGCTCTTGGCTCCGGTTCTGGTGGTGATCGCGGCCCAGGGGCGTCGATCGGGTCAGATTGATTATGCGTGAATTCGGTTCGCACGAAGCCTCTATACTGCGCGTCTCTGCGCGAGGCTCTCTCCCACTCTTGGAAGTTATTTGCCACTCTGAGGGTCGCGTCAGGGTGTTCCCTGCCGCCGTCTAGCCGTTCCGCTGCGATGCCTTGTCGAACCATCAACCGAATGCGGGCCTTATGGCTCCGCGCCACTGCACATAATATGAAAACTCCTTTAATTCTAACCCTCGCTGCAACCCTCTGTGTAATTACAGGCTGCAAAGACCGCCCCCCCGGTGACATGGGGGATCCTACACCGACACCCATCATGACCCCAGGCACAGGGATGAGTTCAAGCCCGGCCACAGGAGCTGGTCCAGCGGTTGGAGCGGGCGTAGTGCCAGGTTCGGGATCCGCCACGGGGGTCATTCAGGCTGAAATGACACCGACACCCACGCCTCCGACGATGTAGTTCGATGAACGCCCATTCTGACAGCCGGAGGGCTGGGGAAAAGCCAGCCGCCGCTGAGAATGACCGGGGACGCGGAGGCGCGCCCCCGGATGGCAATTTGGTTTCCAGGGTCACGACCGGACGCTGACCTCAATGTGCAGCCCCAAGCGGACCTCGTCCATTATCCAGAGTGTAACTCGAATGCTCTATTTCGGTGAATAGACACGATCGCCTACTGCGGGATTTCCGGATGCAATGTCAGCGATGAAAAACGGATGTACCCGGTCTGCGGTGGTGCGGACGGTGCCAGATTCAAAGTCATTTCCGACGGAGTTGAGGATTTCTCCCGGTGGGAGGGCGATCGTTATTCGTGAATCGATGAGCACATATCGCTCGGATGAGTTTACAACCTTGATCGTACCGATCCAGAGCGGTGCCTGAGCCATAGGAATTTCAGGTTTCTTCTTGTTAGAAATTGATTGCCACCAGCGAGTGAGGATTCCTGGTCGTTTCTCTCCGATGACGACGGTGCCTTCGGGAAGTGCCCGCAGTGCAGCCTCGCGATCACTATTTTCCGCCTCCACCGCGGGAGTTTCCGGATCAGAAGCGGTAGACGCGGAGGCGGATTCCTGGGTCCCTGCCGCTGGAGTCGCGGGTTTGAAGAACGGAATATTTGCACATCCGCAGACGAAAATTGCACATAGCGAGAGAGCGAGAAGCCGGATGGTCATTATGGGAATGATGCGGGTAATCCAAAAAAAAGGAAGGCGAACATGAAGAGACTCCCGCGGCAGACGTGTCCGCCCCGCGAGCTGGAGGAAGAAAGTTGGCTTCAGTTGTTGGTTCTCGCCTATACCGATCGAGCCAAGGCGTATGAAAAATATGCTGACAATTTCCTTTCGACGAATCGTCAAGTGTATGAGTCCGACACACGTCAACTGGGTCCCTACCTTCCTGATTATGCCGCCAGCATTGCGCAGATGGGTGGCGCGAGTTCGAAATCCAGTTTGCTGATTTCGGAACTCTACGTGTTGCGAGCCGAATTGCCGCATTTCCTTGCCGACACCCCCTGGGATTTACGGGCCTCTGGAGCTGTAGTAATCTACGGAACGGTGCGGCTCATTGAAAAAGATACCGAGATAGGAACGGGCTCGGCACTATTTTCCCCCGTCGAACAGGCCGATCAAAGTCGAATCGCTTCCCATTCGAATGTCTTACTTTGGCGAAGAGACACGGTCACCCGCAGTGGGATTTCCGGATGCAATGTCAGCGATAAAAAATGGATGCACGCGGTCTGCGGTGGTGCGGACGGTACTCGATTCAAAGTCATTTCCGACGGAGTTCAGGATTTCTTCCTTACGTAGCGATCAGCGGAATTTACCACTTTGATCGTCCTGATCCAAAGCGGTGCGTGGGCGATGGGGAGTTCTGTTGTCTCCTTTTTTAAAGATCGATTGCGACCAGCGGGTGAGGATTCCTGGTTGTTCCTCTCCGATGACGACGGTGTCTTCGGGAAGCGCGCGCAGGGCCGCCTCGCGGGCACTATCTTCCGCCTCCGCTGCGGGAGGCACCGGATTAGAAGTGGCATCCTGGGTCTCTGCTGGAGGAGTCGAGGGTTTGAAGAACGGAATATTTGCACATCCGCAGACGAGAGAAGCACACCGTGAAAGAGCGAGATGCCGACTGGTCATCGGATGGGTGAGAGAGTTAATCCACCAGGATAACAGTCAGTTGTTTCGGGCCATGAGCGCCGAGGACAAGGGTGTGCTCAATATCGCCCGTGCGGCTGGGGCCGGTGATGAACGAGAGAAAAGCCGGCTGCTTGCCTTGATGGCTGGCTTTTGCGACCGCCAAGGCTTCCGATAAATCGGCGACGACTTGAGATCGGTGGGCGATTACCACATGGTGCGGGGGGAGAACCGAGAGCGTCCGCCCGCCGGAACTTGCTGCTGTGACAAGAATGCTGCCTGTTTGGGTAACCAGACACTCGCATCCGGTGATGCCTGCGTCGGCGGATTCCATGTCTGCGACTTGGTAACCCTCGTCGACCCAAGTGACGGGAAGCCCTGCGGACAAGATGGCTGTGTGCCCAAGAGGAAATTGATGCGATGCGACGCGTCGCCAGCCTTGTTCGGTGGCGAGGCACTTGAGCGCTTCAACCAAGGCATCTTCGCCTGTGCAGCGAATCACTCGTGTTTTGAGTTCTGTGGAGTTGCTTTCGAAAAGCGCGATCCGGTCCTCAATTGACGCCGGGACCTGGGGTAGCCACTCTTGCGGAGTATGACCAACACCGCCGGGCTCCAACTGATGGGTGGGAAGGCCCGCTGGAGGATTGAGATGGCGTTTCGGGGCAGGGGATTGCAGTGCTTCGCGGATCCGCGCAAGAATGCGCTCCCGGGAATCAGTGGGTGCTTGAGTCGACATCAGGATTTTTCCGGTTTTCCCAGTATTCTTTGAACGAGTATTCCGCTAGCCGCGGGAATTCGCGTGTTTTCGTCCAGTGTTGCATAGGGTCCGCGGCCGTGCGTTCGACGAGAGGATAGAGAAACATCCCGATGCGTCCCAGTGGCGCCATCCAGCGGTAAAGGGCTGGCCGGGTCATCAAAAAATCAAACCCCTTCCACATCCATTTTTCCCACCATCGGGGTTTTCCTTGAATTGCGTTGCGGCGGTTTTGAAGCAGGTGGTGATGGAGGTCAATTTTAACCGGACAGGTCTCTGTGCAGGCGCCGCAGAGGGACGATGCGTTGGAGAGATGTTTCCAGCTTTGCAATCCGCGCAGGTGTGGCGTGATCACTGATCCAATGGGTCCTTGATAAGTTGTTCCGTATGCGTGACCGCCCACATTTTTAAAGATGGGACATACGTTGAGACAGGCACCGCAGCGGATGCAGTGCAGCGCATCCCGTTGTTCAGGATCGGCCAGTATTCGAGTGCGTTGGTTGTCGAGGAGGATCACGTGCATCTCCTCCGGCCCGTCGATTTCACCCGGCTGCCTCGGCCCGCCAAGCATCGTATTGTAGCATGTGATCGCCTGTCCTGACCCGGCAGTGGCCAGCATCGGAAGCAGGAGTGCCAAGTCTTCGAGTCGTGGGATGATTTTTTCGATTCCAACGATTGCGACATGGATTCGTGGCAGGGCCGTGCTGAGCCTGGCATTGCCTTCATTTTCGGTGATCGAGATCATGCCGGTGTCAGCGACGGCGAAGTTTGCGCCACTGATTCCCATGTCAGCGGTGCAGTATTTTTGACGCATCACGCCGCGGGCAATCATCGTTAGTTCTTCCGGTGTGAAGGCAGGCTCCGATCCGAGCTTGCGCTGGAAGACCTCGTTTATTTCCTCACGGGAAAGGTGCATCGATGGGAACACGATGTGATACGGTGGCTCTTCGCGCAGTTGGACGATGAATTCACCCAAGTCGCTTTCGACGACCTCAACGCCGGAGTTCTCCAGCGTGGGGCCGAGGTGGATTTCCTCACCGGTCATCGTTTTCGACTTGATGACACTCTTAACACCATTTTCCTTTGCTACGCGGCAAATGTAGGCATTTGCTTCAGCGCCGTCGGAAGCCCAGAAGACTTTGGTGCCGCGGGCGGATATTGCGTCGGCAAACTGAATCAAATACTTGTCGAGATGGTTGACGGCCTCATATTTCACGTCGCCAGCCAGCGTTCGGGCTTCCTGCCAATTAGCGAATTTTGCCTTCTGTTGGTCGCGCTTCACGTAGTAACCGCTCAGCGCTTTCTGTATCAATCCGCGATGGCGCAAGTTGTGGCTGACGCGGTCCGCATCGCGGGTAAACTGGGATGACGGGGCGAGAGTGGACATGAGGGGGTTAATATTTAATACGCGGGAAAATCTGGCAAGGATGGTTCGTCGCCCGGAATTATCCGCAACTTCATCGGGCGGGCGGGGTTTCTACAACTGAAATGACAAACCAACTCAATATGAAAAAATCCCTCATGCTATGTGGAGCAATCGCCCTCTCCGGACTCTTGCTCGGAACCCAACCTACCTTCGGGGAGGACGGGCCTGGTAAACCTGACAAAAACGGTGGAGACCCCGCTCAGCGTCTGGAGCGCATGAAGACCAACCTCGGTCTTTCTGACGAACAAGCCGCGTCTGTGAAGAATGTGATGACTGAAACGAAGGCCGAAATGGACAAATTGAAAGCGGACACCAGTCTCACGCCAGAACAACGGAAAGAAAAGGGAATGGAGACCCGCAAGGCCTCTAAAGCAAAAATGGACGCAATCTTGACTCCCGAGCAACAGCAGAAGATGGCAGCTACTCGCCCAGATAAGGACAAGCCCAAGAAGGACAAGCCCAAGAAAGATAAGTCCGAGGGTTAGTAGCAAATGACGGATAGGCGCGCCTGCGCCCCCACGAACCTCACAACCCTTACCAAAGCGCGCACCTTCACCGGTGCGCGCTTTTTTTTACTTTGGCAGGTCGGCTGCCTACGAATTTAGCCCATTAAGACGCCACGAACGAAGCAAGCCTATGGCCGCAATTGTAAGGACTCGCCTCGCGCTCTGATCAAACCGGTATCGCTAAATTACTCTAATATCTCAGTTTCTCTAGAATCCCCTTGACGATTAAGGCGGAAAGTGGTGGAAAGTGGGGTGCAGTGGAGAAAGATGTTGCGTAAAAACTAAAAATGGCAAGGGAATCACCAGTTGGGCCGATTTACTCGGGCGCTTTTAAGCGGTCGATGGATGCGAAGAACCGCGTCACGATCCCCTCGGATTGGCTCACCGGCGACGAGGGTCTGTTTTTTGCGGTCCCTGATTCGGTATCGCAGTTTCTGATAATGATGCCACCGGACGAATTTTACCAGATTGAGGCGCTCTTCCTGGCTAGCGGTGCGGACGCGCAAGCTCAGCGCGCAGCGATCCGTCAGTTTTATGCCGACGCACACAAGGTGACCGTTGACAAGCAGGGGCGGGTCCTCCTCCCGGACGAGCAATGTAAAAGGACGGCATTGAGTGGTGAGGTGATGATCGTCGGTAGCCGGAGTCGGATTGAAATTTGGAATACCTCCCGCTGGAACGAGACATGCGGTGTTCAGGGACCGGTTTATCAGAAGCTCGCATCAATGATCGGGTTGTAACCACAGGAAGCAACCAACCATGGAGGAAACGGAACGAATGAGAGTGCCCATCCGGTAACGGAAGTGTCGCAATGATCGAATTCAAACCGACTAATATACATGAACTGCCTCGACCTAGAAGACCCATTGGATCTGCTCTTGGAAGACAATGATTTTCTTCCTGATATGAAAAATTACCACACCCCCGTGCTCGCTGAGGAAGTGGGTGCATTTTTGCGGCCCGCTCCGGGCATTTTGTTTCTTGATGGCACGTTGGGTGGGGGAGGGCACTCTGAGTTGCTCCTCCAGGCGGGAGCTTCTGTGATCGCGTTGGATCGTGATGGAGACGCGATCACCCACGCGACAGAGCGTCTTGCGGGCTACGGTCAGAGGTTTGTCGCAATACAGGCTAATTTCGCGGAGGCGGAGCAAATCCTGGATCGTTTAGGGGTTACTGCGATTGGAGGCGCTTTGTTCGACATCGGTGTTTCATCGCACCAACTCGACCATGCGTCGCGAGGGTTCTCGCTGTTACGAGAAGGCCCGCTGGACATGCGCATGGGTCCTGACGCCATTTGCAAAGCATCAGATTTGGTAAACGACGCTTCTGCGGAAGAATTAATCCGGATCTTCCGGGATTACGGCGAAGAACGGGCTGCTGCGCGCATTGCTAATTACATCGTCGACGTGCGGAACACGCAGCCGATATTTACCACGACTGAGCTTGCGGAAGTAGTGGCGCGCATCGTGCCGCGCACGGGCAAGCGGCATCCCGCCACCCGGATTTTTCAGGCGCTTCGCATTGCTGTGAACGATGAACTGGGGGCGTTGGAGCGTGGTCTGGAGGGGATTAGCCGCAGGCTCGCCCGAGGCGGTCGGTTCGGCGTGATCACCTTTCATTCGTTGGAGGACCGGATCGTGAAGCATTGGTTCAAACGCCATAGTACGGAGTGGATCGATCGCCCGGAGTGGCCGGAACCCCGCCGGAATCCCGATCGGATTTGCCGACTTTTGACCCCGCATCCCATCGACCCATGCCCGGATGAAGTCGAACAAAACCCACGCGCCCGAAGCGCTAAACTCCGTGTCGTAGAACGCCTCTAAACAGTCTTAAATTATGAATATCACGACTTCCCGTAAGCCTTCGAATCGCCTGCAGATTTCCAAAGTACTCGTCACTCTGATCACCCTGATCATTGTGGGTGTGGCTGCCGTATTTTACGTGTCACTCAAAATCGAGCAACACGCCCTAGGTGAGCATGTCCTCGAGTCCGAACGTGTGGTGCGGGAGTTGCGCTCGCAAAACCAGGACCTGACCAGCCGGATCGCGAGCTTGTCGTCGCGTGTCGCATTGCGAAGCCGGATCGACAGCGGATTTGTTGCTTTAATCCCGGTTCAGAACACAGCCATCGCGCGCTTGTCACCTCCCGCCGTTGCCACGGCCGACGGGGTGCTACGCACGGCGGCAAACCAAAGCGTGATTCAGTGAGGTGGAATGCCCGAACCCGAATCACCATAGCCGGTGCGGCGCTCGGAATTGTCTTCACGGCATTTTCGTTCCGGTTGGTGCATTTAAGCGTTGCCAGGCATGACGAATTCGCCCGTCTGGCCGCACAGAAAAATTCGATCCGTCAGACAATTCACGCTCGGCGCGGCCTAATCGTGGACCGAAACGGGGAGGTCCTTGCGGAGAATGCCCCGATTCGTACCGTGGTTGCAGATGGTTCACACATTGAGAACCCCCGGCGTCTCGCTGAGGTCGCGGCTCCGTATCTCCAAATGGATGTCGATGAGCTCACGGAGAAATTTTCCACCGAGCGCAAATATCTGGTGATTCGCCATGGAGTGCCTGCCGGTCAGGCCATCGAGATGCAAAAGGCCCTGCAAGCCGGGCGTCTTCGGGGGTTGTATTACGAACACGATTTCCGCCGTGTTCATCCCAATGGCACTATGCTTGCACACGTGCTCGGATTTTTGGACCACACCCGAGGGGGTGTCCAGGGGGTGGAGTTGAGTATGCAGGAATTTCTCCGTGGTGAGGATGGATTCCGGCACATCGAACGGGATAGAACGGGGCGTGAACTCGTCGTGTATCGCGGACAGGAGCGGGCTCCGCGGGACGGAATGAATGTCCATCTCACGATTGACATGCATCTGCAGGCTATCGTGGAAGAGGAACTGGATGCCGCTGTGGCTGATCTCAAGCCGCACACTGCCGTTGCGATCCTCATGGATCCGAAGTCCGGAGATATCCTCGCGATGGCAAACCGTCCCGCATTTCATCCGGACGCGATCGCGGATGCCGACCCCGGGCAGATGAAGAACCGTGCCATCACGGACATGCTCGAGCCCGGATCAACTTTCAAAATCGTCCCAATCGGCGGGGCGTTGAATGAAGGTATCGTCACGACAGAAACCAAAATCAATTGCGAAGGAGGCAGCTTTGCTTATGGCGGAAAAACCCTCCGGGATCATCACGGATATGGTTTGATGACCCCTCACGAAATCATGGTGAAATCCTCAAACATCGGCTGCGCTAAGCTTGCGCTGAAAATGGGGGACAATTTGTTTTACGAATACGTCAAACGCTACGGCTTCGGCGAACGAACCGGAATCGAGCTGCCTGGCGAAATTTCCGGAATGGTGAATCCGCCCGCGCGCTGGGACAAACTCACGATTACGCGCATGCCCATGGGGCACGCGGTGGCTGTGACGCCGCTCCAAATGGTAATGGCCATGGGAGCTGTCGCAAATGGAGGCAAGCTCATGGCGCCGCATATAGTGAAGGCAATCTCTGACAGCGACGGAAACGTCCTCCGTGAATTTCCCCCCACAGTTGTGCGCGAGGTAATCAATCCAGAAACGGCATCCCTCTTGAACGAAGCATTGACTGAGGTGGTTTCTCCTCGCGGAACGGCCATCCTTGCAAAGGTCGATGGGTTTCGTGTGGCCGGCAAGACCGGCACCGCTCAGAAAGTGGACCCCAACGGCGGATACACCCCAGGGAAATACGTTGTGTCATTCGTAGGATACATGCCTGCCGAGGACCCTGCCTTTGTGGCGATCGTGATGATCGATGATGCAAGCATCGCGGCGAGTGTGAACTACGGTGGCCTCGTCGCCGCGCCAATCTTCTCGAGAATTGCAGATCGTGCCGCCCGCTACCTTGACCTCCAGCCCGTTATGCGAGCCGAGGCAGTGGCCCATGCCTCCAACACGCAAACGACCATCCCATGACCTGGAACCTAAAAAAACTCTTGGCTGCCGCCGATATTCATCCCCCCGCCGGGGCTGATGGGGTCGAGGTTTCCGGCCTTTGCTATGATTCACGCACGGCTGGTCCGGGGACGCTATTCTTTGCTCTGGGCGGGGAGAAAGCGGACGGAAATGCGTTTGCTAAAGATGCAGTGGTGCGTGGCGCCGTTGCCGTGGTGAGCGAAAAGCCCCTTCCTGATTTACAGGTGCCCGTGGCGCAGGTCCCGGATGCGCGCTCTGCCATGGCAGAGGCGGCATCGATATTCTACGAGAAGCCATCCGATGACTTGCGGTGCATCGCAATTACCGGGACGAACGGAAAAACGACCACTGCCTTTCTCGTAAAGCACATCTGCGACTCGGTGATGTTGCGGTGTGGCTTAGTCGGGACCGTGCGCTATGTGGTCGGCGGGGAGTCTCTGCCGGCCTCACGGACGACTCCGGAGTCCGTGGATTTACAGAAGCTGCTCGCTGATATGCGCGACGGCGGAGATCGTGCCGTTGCAATGGAGGCATCCAGTCATGCCATCGTGCAACATCGCGTTGGTGCCGTGCAATGGGACGCGGCAATTTTCACGAACCTGACGCAGGATCATCTCGACTATCACAAAACAATGGACCGCTACTTCGACGCAAAGGCCGCTCTGTTCGAGACGATGTTCAAGCAAAAGAAGAAGCGGGGGAAGGCCATCATCAACCTGGATGATCGTTACGGCGGGTTTTTATTGGAGAGGATTCCAAAGCCAATCAAGCCAATCACCTACGGGCAGGCCGTGCGTGCTGATTTTCGTGCATCGGATATCCGCATTGACCTGCACGGGACACGGTTTCAACTTCAGGCGAAGGGGCGTCAGTATCTGGTGCGCTCCCCGCTGATTGGGATGTTTAACGTCTATAATTCCCTTGCCGCCATCGCGGCCGCATCGGCTGTGGGGGTGGAAATCCGCAAGGCAGTGCAGGCGATGACGGATGCACCGCAAGTCCCGGGGCGTCTGGAGCGGGTTTCGGGTAAGCGCTCCTTCCAGGTCTTTGTCGATTATGCGCACACCGATGATGCGTTGACAAATGTGCTAAAAACCCTGCGCGATCTGAGCCCGCGCCGCATTATTACAGTCTTTGGATGCGGCGGAGACCGCGACCGGGGTAAACGCCCGTTAATGGCGCGGGCGGTTGAAGCGTATTCCGACCACGCGATCATTACCTCTGACAATCCTCGTAACGAGGATCCCAAAGCGATCCTTAAGGACATCGGGTCAGCAATGCGTGGCTACGCGCACGAGACCATTGAAGATCGCACGCAGGCCATTCAACGCGCCATTCAGGTAGCCGGCCCTAACGACATTGTGCTGATTGCCGGGAAGGGCCACGAGGACTATCAGGAAATTGCTGGAACCCGCCTGCCTTTCGATGACGCCAGGATTGCTCGCCGCGCAATTGACGCGAAACCCACTCAATCATTCGACTGAGCAATGGATGCGATTTTTCTATCCACTCTGGCCGAATACACGGGTGGAACACTTGTGGCAGGAGGTGGCGACGTGCTGGTCTCAAAGCTTTCGAAAGACACCCGCACGTTGGAGGCAGGGGATGTCTATATTGCATTGCATGGTGAGAATTTTGATGGCAACGGATTTGCCGGCGACGCCGCTCAGGCTGGCGCTGTGGCAGCGATTCTGGATGGTGACTCACCCGCAGGACTGCCTCGCGGTTTTCCCGTCATCCGCGTGGAAAATACGCTCACTGCGCTCCAACGAGCAGCGGCGTGTTGGCGGGACGAATTGAATCTGAAAGCCGTTGGCATCACTGGAAGTAGCGGGAAAACCAGCACGAAAGAGCTTGCCGCAGCGGTGCTTGGTGTTCGCTATCGGGTGACCAAGACGCAGGGGAATCTGAATAACCACTTTGGCGTGCCTCTAACGATTTTGACGGCCAGCCAAGCTGATCAGATGGCTGTGTGGGAAATGGGGATGAATCATCCAGGAGAAATTGCCCCCCTCGCTGCACTCGCTCGCCCGCACCTCGCGATCGTCACGAATATAGGAGTTGCGCATATCGAATTTTTCAAGAACCGCGATGCCATCGCAGCCGAAAAATCTGAGATTCTCCGCGCGTTGGCCCCGAGCGGTGTGGCCATTATCCCGGTAGCCGACGAATATGCAGACTATCTGGCCGGGCGAACAGAGGCACGGGTGGTGCGCGCAGGAATAGGAGCAGGTGATGTTTGGGCAGAAGACGTCCATTTGGATGTGGATGGGTCGCGGTTTTCTCTGCACGGATACGGGTCGTCCTGTCATGCCCGCCTCGGAGTGCCAGGGGAACACATGGTGCGGAACGCACTGCTTGCAGTCGCCGCGGGAGTAGAATCCGGTCTGTCCTTGGAAGAATGCGCCGAAGGGTTGGCTTCTGCGCGGCTCACGGGAGGGCGCCTCCAGCACCATCTCGTGCGGGGTGTGCGGATCATTGACGATACCTATAATGCCAATCCGGATTCGATGGAAGCCGCGCTTGCAACCCTGGCAATTGCAAGCACCGGTGGACGTGCAATAGCTGTGCTTGGGGAAATGGGCGAGTTGGGCACCTATGCCGAAACTGGCTATTTGCGGGTCGCCACCGCAGCCGCAAAATATGCAAAAATTTTAATTACTGTCGGCCAGGATACTGCCTTCCTCGCACGGGCTGCCCGCGATGCAGGATGCCGCGATGTGAGTGAAGCGCGTGATGCGTTGGAGGCAGCGCGGCTACTGAGGACGATTGCAAAATCCGGCGATGTGGTTCTTGTAAAAGGAAGTCGTTCCGCCCGAATGGAGCAGGTCATCGGAGGATTCAACAGCTGATGCTATACTATCTCTACTATTTAAGTGAGGAGCTTCTCCGCCGCGGCATCGATAACGATCTCGTGAAGGGCCTGAATGTTTTTCAGTACATCACGTTCCGCGGCATCAGTGCTGCGGTAACGGCGTTTATACTGAGCCTGCTTTTTGGAAATTTTGTCATTCGTAAGCTCGTTTCTTTGAAGTTCGGCCAGCCGATTCGGACGAAGGAGGAAGTCAACAAGCTGTTTGAGCTTCACGGATCGAAAACTGGCACGCCGACCATGGGCGGAATCCTGTTGCTCGGATCTGTCGTCGTTTCCAGTCTTCTCTGGGCGCGTCCAAGCAATCCATTCGTTTGGCTGGTGCTCATCTGCACCTTGTATTTGGGTGCTCTTGGATTTCTTGATGACTGGCTGAAAGTTACAAAAAAGAGCTCCGCTGGCATCAGTAGTCGCGCGAAATTTGGACTGCAATGTTTACTAGCCGCCGGGGTCACTGCGTTTTTCATGACGCAGCCGGAACTTTGGGAAACCGCACAGCGTCTATATCTCCCGTTTTTTAAGGATCCGGTTATCGCAAATATGGGTATTTTTGCCTTTGTATTCTATCTCCTCGTATTGGTAGGGACATCCAATGCGGTGAATCTAACCGACGGCCTCGACGGCCTTGCGACGGGTTGTACCATCACGGTTGCTGCGGCATTTTCGGGACTCGCATACGTCGCCGGAAATGCGAAGACCGCTGCGTATTTGCAAATCCCCTTCGTTGCACCCTCGGGAGAACTTGCCATCATCTGTATGGCGCTGGTGGGTGCAGGGCTTGGGTTCCTTTGGTGGAACTGCCACCCCGCACGCGTATTTATGGGCGACACCGGCTCGTTGGCGATCGGCGGTCTTTTGGGAGCTGTCGCGATTTGCTGCAAGCAAGAAGTCCTGCTCGCCATTATCGGCGGCGTATTTGTGATTGAAGCGCTCTCGGTAATATTGCAAGTGGCGAGCTTCAAACTCACGGGAAAACGCATCATTCGAATGTCGCCTATTCATCACCATTTTGAACTCAGCGGATGGAAGGAGAGTACTGTCATCGTACGCTTCTGGATTATGTCCATCGTCTTTGCACTGCTGGGACTGGCGACTCTCAAGCTTCGATAATATTCAATGATTCACTCTGGAGAAAAAGCAGTGGTTCTCGGTCTCGGCGGTAGCGGCGAGGCTGCTGCAAGGCTATTACTCGAAGAGGGTGCTGTAGTGACAGTCTGTGACAGCGGAACGTCAGAAAGTATCCGCGCCCGCGCGCTCGCTCTCGAATCTTCTGGGATTGCATCGAAGTTAGGGTCCGATGCAGACGATGATGAGAACCAATACGACATCTGCGTCATCAGTCCCGGCATCGACCCCGAAACTCCGCTCGTTCGAAATATCGTGAGGAAGGGGATTCCCATAATTAGCGAGGTCGAACTCGCATTTCAGGAGTGCTCTTGCCCGGTGATTGCAATTACCGGAACGAACGGGAAAACAACAACCACCGAACTGACAACCACGATCCTCTCGGGGAGCGGCCTGCGCACCGTTGCATGTGGAAATATCGGGCTGCCATTTTCTACTGCCGTACGCGAAAGCCACGAGCTGGATGTCATTGTGCTTGAGGTAAGTTCCTTTCAACTGGAGGCCGTAGCACAGTTTCGAGCACATGTGGCGGTATGGTTGAATTTTAGCCCTAATCACCTCGATCGCTATGCAGATGTTGATGCGTATCGTGCGGCAAAACTCCGAATATTTGAGCGCCAGACAGCGGACGATTTTGCCATTGTGAATGCGGATGGGCAGCTTCCAACCTTGATCGCTCAGGTGCTGACATTCAGTGCAACAGACGCAAACGCAGACTTCCACTTTGATGGGAGATTCATTCGGTTTCATGGGATGCCGATAATCGATTTTTCCTCCACCAAACTCACTGGAGTTCATAACGCTGAAAACCTGATGGCTGCATTTGCTATCGGCCACGTGCTGGATGTGGAATTGGACAAACTTGCCGCCGCCGCTCTTCAATACATTCCTCCCGCACACCGGTGCGAGCGGGTTCGAGAACTTGATGGAGCGATTTGGATCAATGACTCTAAAGCGACGACACTCGATGCCATGGAAAAAGCGATTCTTTCCCAGGATCGTCCGATCATCCTGATCGCGGGTGGTAAGAATAAGGGGTTTGGATTTGAGCCGATTATTGACGTTATTCGCCGCCGTGTTAAGCGGGTTGTTTTGATCGGTGAAATGCGGAATCGCATTGCCGTAGACTGGGCCGGTGTCGAGTGTCGGTGCTGCGATTCCTTGGATGAGGCAGTGGTCGCTGCCCGCGAAATGGCGTCGAGCGGTGATGCCATTGTATTCTCACCGGGCACCTCGTCGTTTGACATGTTCAAAAGCTACATCGAGCGCGGTGAGTCCTTTAAATCTCTTGTGAACGCCCTCTAAGAATCCCAAAACCAACCAACCCGCAGCAAGAAAACAAAATGAAAATGAAACGATCCGCACCCGTGCCAAGGCCGGTGGTTAGGAAGCTGCCACCCAAGCTGAAAATTAATGCATCCATCGCACGCTCGCGCTCATCGCGTGCGCAGGATGATGACGACTACTACGACGCCCCGGAACCCAACATGCGTCTCTCACACGCTTTTGTGGTCGTTCTCGTCCTTCACGTGATAGCCGTCGGTGGGGTGTTTGCCTTCAATAGTATAAAATCCAATCAGCGTCCTGGTGTTGCCAGCGCCGCAGCTTCAGAAGCATCGGTGCAGCCGGAAGCCGTAGCTGCTGCTGCAACTGTGCCACGTTCGGGCGTAATCGCTCCGCCTGCTTCCTTACCAGCCACGCAGAGACCCAGCGCGCAGGTTGCCGAAACCTCAACCCCAGCACACGCAACGACTGCTCAGTCGCCCGCAGCTTCGGGAACCACGCATGAGGTGCAATCGGGAGAGACGCTCACCCGCATCGCCAGTAAATACTCCGTCTCTGTTGCTGCGTTGCAGGAAGCCAATGCCATCGATGACCCCACAAAGATCCGTATCGGCACGCTGCTCGTCATTCCGCAGAACTCCCGAGCGGCCGAACCCGCACGCGCTGCACCAGCCGTGGTTACATCCCAAACCGCTGCCCCCGCAACTGCGACGACAGCACCAAAGCCCGCCGCAGCAACAGCGAACGCACCTGCTTCCAATATCAGGGCAAGCGGCGAGATTTACGAGGTCGCCAAGGGTGACAATCCCGTCAGTATCGCAAAGAAGCTGAATGTCTCATACAGCGACCTGCTTGCGCTAAACAAAATCGATGATCCCCGTCGCCTTCAGATCGGCCAGAAACTCAAAATACCCGAATAGAACGAGCGTCCTCCCATGTTCACCGCAATTCTCCAACGTCATAGCATTCATATCCTGCTGGCTGCCGCCGCAGGTTTGGTGACGCTTGGGATTGTGATGCTCTTCAGCACCAGTGCCTTCGCCATGGAGAGCCACGGCGACGCGTACTATTTCCTAAAGCGCCAGTCGATGTGGTTAGTCATCGGCGGGGTGATTTGCGCGGTTGCCGCGGTGACAAATTATCACTTCTGGCAAAAGACCTGGTGGGTGTGGTTTATCATTGCCGCTATATTACTGGTGCTTTGCTATTTTCCGCCGATTGGTGTGAAACTCAACGGATCCCGCCGGTGGGTAAATCTTGGATTGATGACATTTCAACCCAGCGAGATGGCGAAACTCGCGGCGATCTTCTTTCTGGCATGGTGGTTCGCGAAGTTTGAGACAAAATCCAAGGGCTTCTTTTTTGGATTCGCTTTTCCCGGCGCCATCGTTGGAGTACTAATGGCGCTCATCGTGTTCGAGGTCGATTTTGGAACTACCGCTCTCATTGGAGCTACGATGTTTGGGATCATGTTCGTCGCAGGAACAAGCCTGAAATGGCTGATTCCTCTCGTGCTCACGGGTTTTGCAGGGATCATCTACGCCGCCACACACGTGGAGGAGCGTGCCGCGCGGCTCATGGCATTCATGGACCCTGAAAAATACAAGCTCGGCGAGGGGTGGCAGCAACTACAGGCGCTCATCGCCATCGGATCCGGTGGGGTCAGCGGGCTTGGTCTCGGACAAGGACGCCAAAAAATGCTCTATCTTCCCTACGCGCACACCGACTTTATTTTTCCAATGATTGGCGAAGAGATCGGCCTGTATGCGACTCTGGCCGTGGTTGCATGTTTTCTCATGCTTTGTGTTTGTGGATTTCTTATCGCCATGAATGCCAAGGACCGCTTTGGGATGTTGCTTGGATTTGGAATGGTCACCGTGATTAGCCTGCAGGCTGCAATTAATATCGGAGTGACCACGTCCATGCTGCCAAATAAGGGCATGCCGCTTCCATTCATCAGCTCGGGAGGCTCAAACCTTGCCCTGTGTTTGCTCATGGTCGGCATTTTAATCAATATCCATCGTCATGGGCATCCGGTGTCTGCTCCACGACCTAATCCCGAGCGAGTGAGGCTCGCGGCGAGGGTGACACGCAGGGTCTAGTATACTAGAACGGGAAAATCATGATTCGAGTTGTTATAGCATGCGGTGGAACCGGGGGACATTTGTTTCCCGGCCTTGCCGTCGCGCAGTTACTTAACGACCGTGGGCATGAGGTGATGTTACTGGTTTCCGAGAAGGCGATTGATGCCGAGGCATTGAAGGCACATCCGGAATTCCGGTTCGAAAAGCTTCCCTCCGTGGGGTTGCCCGCGATTCTATCACCGGCCTTTATTCGGTTCCTTGCCCGCACATGGGAGAGCGTGAACCAATGCAAACAGATCTATCGTCGATTCCGTCCGGACGTCGTTCTTGCCATGGGTGGTTTCACCTCGACGGCGCCTTTGATTGCTGCTCGTCTCAACGGAATTCCAACATGCGTCCATGAGTCCAATGCCATCCCAGGCAAGGCGAATAAATTGGCAGCCCGATTTGTTTCAAACGTTCTTCTCGGATTTAAAGAGTGCGCGAAACATTTCCCGAATGTGAGCACCACGGTAACGGGAACTCCAGTGCGAAAAGACCTCGGAGAGCGGGTTCCCCGGGAAGAAGCGGTCCGGAGTTTCAACTTCGATCCAGCGAAGCCGACATTGGTCGTAATGGGCGGATCGCAGGGTGCATCCGGGATCAATCAACTTTTTATCAAAGCAGCTACGATGTTGGCTTCGGCAGATCTGCAGATCATCCACCTTACCGGCGAACGAGACGACCGACTTGCTGCGGCGAACTACCTTCGAGAGGAGATTCCTGCCTACGTGTCTCCATTCCATCATGCGATGCAGTATGTCTACTCAGCTGCGGATCTCATCGTCTCTCGTGCCGGGGCGTCGAGCCTGAGCGAGACCGCACACTTTGGGATTGCCTCGCTTTTGATTCCCTATCCTTTCGCCGCAGAAGACCATCAGGCAAGGAATGCCGAGATCTTTGTCCGCGCAGGGGCCGCGGAGATGCTCTTGGAATCAAGCACGACTGCTGACGCCCTTGCTCAACGGGTAATCCAACTACTCGGGGATGCGCCCGCCCGCGCAGCCATGGCGAGGGCCGCCCTTAGCCTTGCCCCCGACGATGCAGCATCTCAGATTGTGACCACCTTGGAGGCCGTGGTTAAGCGATGAACATCGGAAACCTCACTGAGGTCCTTACCGGCCCGCCCATCCGGGTGCACCTGATTGGTGTTGCCGGTTCGGGCATGAGTGGAATCGCGGCGCTCGCGTTAGCACTCGGGCACCGGGTCTCCGGCTCGGACAAGGTCGAGACGGTCGAGGTGGATCGCTTGCGCAAGAAGGGGCTTGAATTTTCCTCACCGCACCGGGCGGAGGAAGTTCACGGGGTGGATCTTGTGATTTATTCGTCCGCCATCAAGCCTGGTAACCCGGCGTTTGACTCTGCGGTAACCTCGGCAATTCCCATGGTTCGACGCGCTGATGCGCTTGCAGGGATCATGGCAGCCAAGGCTGGTGTCGTGGTCTGCGGGATGCATGGAAAAACAACTACCTCGGCAATGCTGGCCCATGTCCTGCGGGAATGCGGGATGAAACCATCACATTACGTCGGAGCTGAAATTCCAATCCTCGGAACCAACGCGCGATGGGATTCAGAAGGTGTAATTTTTGTTGCGGAGGGCGATGAGAGCGACGGGACGCTGATAAACTACCATCCAGAGCATGCGATTGTTCTGAATATCGAGCTGGAACATCTGGACTTCTATAAGGATCTCGCTGCAATTGACGCCGTTTACAGCAAACTCCTCAGTCAGACCCGCTCCACGGTGGTGTATTGCGCAGACGATGAGGGAAGTGCCCGTGTCTGTAGCTCCCGACCGGGAGCGGTGGGATACGGCCATAGCGATGGTGCCGCGTATCGTCTAAGCAATCTGGTCACAGAAAACTTCACGTCGCGGTTTTCGGTGGATCGACGTGGGGAGCAACTCGGCGAAGTCGTACTTAATGTGCCCGGCGCCCACAATGCACTCAATTCCTTGGCTGTGATTGCTCTGGCGCAGGAGCTTGGCGCAGAATTCGCTGTTATTACACATGCGCTCGGAACCTTTCGCGGAGCGCGACGCCGCTTTGAAATCAAGTATCAATCCGATCGTAATATCGTGATTGACGACTATGGTCATCACCCTACGGAGATCGCCGCAACACTCGCGACGGCGCGCACAGGCGGGTGGAAACGAACCCTTGCGCTTTTTCAGCCGCACCGCTATTCCCGCACGCTTGCGATGAAAGATGCGTTTGGCACCGCATTTTCTGATGCCGCTGCTGTTTTTGTCGGAGATGTGTATCCGGCATCCGAGAAGCCAATTCCCGGCGTTTCAGGACTGACTATTGTCGACGCGCTCGTCGCCGCCGGACATCCCTCGGCGGAATTTCGGCAGCAGATCAAGCACTTGGTTTGGGCTGTCGGACCTCACATCGAGGATGGAGACCTGATCCTCAGTCTGGGTGCGGGAAATATTCATGACTGCGGGCGCCAACTTGCCGCCGACCTTTCGATGCGTGATCAACTGCAATCGATCATGCGCAGCGGGGTGATTCGGCTTTATGAGCCGTTAAGCAAACATACCACAATGCGTGTGGGTGGACCTGCGCAATTTTGGGTAGAGCCGGAGACGGAGGAAGGATTTGCCGACCTGGTTCAATATTGCTTCGATAATCAAATTCCTCTCATGGCAATCGGCCGTGGATCCAATCTCCTCGTTCAGGATGGGGGTATACGCGGCGTCGTCGCCCGGCTCAACCGCGGTGAATTTCTGAACTATCGTGTCGAAGGTGATGAAATTCACGCCGGAGTGGGTGTTCGGTTCAAACAGCTTGCAGCAGTCGCAAAAAAGGCGGGCCTCGGCGGATTCGAATGGATGGAGGGAATCCCGGGAAATCTCGGAGGTGGACTGCGCATGAACGCCGGCGCAATGGGAATAGAGACATTTGATCAAGTCGTAAGGGTTCGTTTCTGCGATGAAGACGGGAATATTTTCACGCGCACCCCGGCTGAAATGGACGTGTATTATCGAAATGTTCCCACGCTCTTGCGCAACTTCGCGCTATCCGCCGTGTTGCGCGGTCAGGCCACACCCACCGAGGAAATTGATCGTAACCTCGCTGCGTCAGAGTCGAAGCGTCGCAACTCCCAACCGGTAGCCGCAAGCTCCGGGTGCATATTCAAAAATCCAGATTCCATCCCTGCGGGGAAATTAATCGACGAGCTGGGATTCAAAAATTTCACCGTCGGACATGCCCGTGTGTCGGAAGTCCACGGCAACTTCATCGTAAATGATGGGGGCGCCACCACCGAAGAAGTCCTTACGCTCATTGAGGAGATCAAGGCTGCCGCGCAACGCGAACGCGGAATCGAGCTCCATACCGAAGTCCAAATCGTCGGCGAACCCATATGAATCCATCGCATCCATTCTCATTAGCCGGAAAATCTATCGCTGTCCTTATGGGAGGTCCTGGCGCGGAGCGGGATGTGTCGTTGCGCTCCGGTGCCGCGGTATGCAACGCGCTCGCGGCCCCGGGAGCCCGCGTCACACCGGTAGATGTGATCAATCGGACAGTTGAACTACCGCCCGACACGGACTTGGTTTTTAATCTTATCCACGGGACCTTTGGTGAAGACGGAGAATTGCAGTCATTGCTTGATGAGAGGGGAATCACCTACACAGGTGAGGGGCCAGCCGGGAGCCGGTTGGCCTTCGATAAAATCGAGAGCAAACGCAGATTTGACGCCGCGGGCGTGCCGAACGCAGCGTGGGAAATCCTTTCCGAGGGACAAAGTCCGTCTCTCTCATTGCCGCTGGTTGCTAAGCCCCCACGCGAGGGGTCCAGCGTTGGCGTGCATTTGATTCACAAGGCATCCGAAATCGAACCCGCTCTAGCGGACTGCTTCCGCCGCAGCCCGGATGTGCTCGTAGAGGCATTCATCAGCGGGCGGGAATTGACGGTAGGTATTCTCGGTGATCGGGCCTTACCCATCATTGAGATCGTTCCGAACGACGGTTTCTACGATTACGAGCATAAATACACCAAGGGCGTATCGAACTATTATTGCCCTGCTGACCTTCCCGCAGACGTGACCAATGCCGTTCAAGCGGTTGCGCTGGCAGCACACCGGGCGCTCGGGCTCGAGGTGTATTCCCGCGTGGATGTTCTTCTCGACGAGCGTCACGCACCCTATGTCCTGGAGGTAAATACCATCCCAGGCATGACCGAAACCAGCCTGCTTCCGAAAGCGGCAGCAGCTGTAGGAATATCATTTTGCGCGTTGTGTGAAGAAATTGTGAGGCTCTCGCTTGCCAAGAGGAAGCCGATGAAATGAGAAAAACCACGGCCAATAGAACTCTCAATCGCCCGCTTCGGTCATCGAACGCGGCGCAGCGGCACGTGCTCGATGTGAGAGTGCGGCGCTCTACCGTGTGCCGCCAGCGCTCGCGCCGGATTCTTACGTTGGGATTTGGGCTGATTCTCTGGTCATCGCTCATTGCGGCGACGTGGTTTGGATTTCATGCCATCACGGACAAGTTCTTCTTTTCGAACCCGGAATACACCCTGCGACATTTGCAAATTGAGACACAGGGGCTACTCACTGAGTCGGAGGTCACGGAGCTTACCGGCATCCGCGCAGGGACAAACATATTCCAAATCGATCTGACGGCCGCTGAAAGGGCGCTTCGCAAACTAGACCAGATCGCCACAGTCCGAATCACCCGCGACTGGCCGGATCGGATTTCGGTTGAAGTAACCACGCGCGCCCCTGTCGCGTGGATATCAGACCGTCCGGCAACGACAGTTTCATCAGGTCACGCCTTGCTCATTGACCGCTCTGGGCGCACGATGAAGCCATTCCGGGTGGACCCGGAGTTCTGGCACCTGCCAGTGATTTATTGTGCGGATATGAATGCTGTCGCCACGGGCGACATCCTCGCACGAGCCGATCTGCAGGCCGCAACTGATTTGCTAACCGAAGTTATAAAGCGTCCCGACTCGCACTTGAAAGTCCGTTCGCTTGATATCACAAGTGGTCACATGATTCGGGTGAACACGGCCGACAACTCATTGATTCTCTTTTCGCCTGAAAATCCGACGGCGCAGCTGGATAAACTCGAGCCGTTACTCATTCATTGCCACGAGACTGCGCGGCCGCTCGAGTTTGCCAATCTCATTCCCTCGCGTTACACGCCCGTCCGGATCCAATTGGTTTCTGCGCCGGAGTCAACCGCGACCGCTCCTTCACCCAATAGAATACGCTAATGCCTAAAGATCGACTACTCATAGGACTCGAAATTGGAACGACGAAAGTCTGTGCCGTGGTAGCGGAAATACGCCCCGACGGATCCCTCCGCATCCGTGGTGTGGGTGAATCCAAGTCCGCAGGAATTCGCAAAGGCGAGATCGTGGATTTCGCAAAGGCCACGCAATGTGTGCGCGATGCGCTCGCCGACGCTGAGGAAAAAGCAGACGTCGAAATCTCCAGTGTTTGGGCTTCAGTCACTGGAGGTCATATCCAGAGTTTTAATAATCGCGGCATGACCCAGATTCCTCAAGACCGGGGGGAGATCGACGAGGATGATATCCGCGATGTCGAGAACAGCGCCCGCGAGGTCAATATCCCTGACCAGAATGCTTTCATCCATACGATGATCCAGCACTACTTTGTCGATAACCAAGATGGTGTCTTGAACCCCATCGGCATGCTCGGAAACAAGCTGGAGGCCGATTTTCATATCGTCCACGGGATTAAGACCCGTATCCAAAATACCCTGCGCTGCATTAGTGATGTCGATGTCGATGTCGAGGATGTCGTTTTGAATTCCGTGGCCTCCGCGCAAGTCGTCCTCGATCAACACCAGAAAGACCTCGGCGCCATCGTTATGGATATTGGAGGAGGGACGACAGACTATCTAGTTTACGAGGGTGGCGTCATTCGTCACACGGGTGTGCTCGCGATCGGCGGTGACCACATCACGAATGATATCTCCATCGGCCTGCGCATTCCGATTGCCAGAGCGGAGCGGTTGAAAATCGACGAAGGGTCGTGTGAGATCGAATCGGTAATGCCTGGCGAGACGATCATCCTGAAAAATGATCTCGGATTTTCTGGATGCGAAGTGGAGCGCTCAGTGCTTAACCGGATTATTTATGCACGCATCCGTGAGCTCTTTGAGCTTGTTGAAAAAGACATCACTGCGCATTGCGAGATCCACCTTGTGGGCTCTGGGGTGGTGCTCACCGGGGGTTGTTGTCAACTCACTGGTATTCACGAAGTCGCAAGGGATGTATTTCAACTCCCTGTGCGTAGCGCTGCGGCACAGGAAGTCGCCGGACCGACTTCTGTTTTCCAAAATCCACAATACGCCACAGCGATTGGCGTGGTGAAATACGCCCAACTCATGGATGTGACGACCGAGCGCCGCACGTTGTTCGGCGGCTTAGGGCGTCGCATTGAAGGGTTGTTTAAGGCATTCCGAATTCTATAACTTATTCCCGCTTTTTGTAGCTATGATCCCGATTCCACGCTCCACATTAAAGGCCGGTGCCGAGCCATCTGCAGTCACCTGTATCATCGGCATCGGCAATGCGGGGGTGGCGCTCGTGGACGCACTCACGCTGGCAGGTGCTGCTGACCACACACGGCTTGTTGCCGTAAATACGGACTCGGTATCGTTGAGCGCGTCGGTGGCAAAAGAAAAGCTTTTGATCGGACAGAAAACCACCCGGGGCCTGGGTAGCGGAGGCGACCCCGAATTGGGAGCCCAAGCGACTGAGGAAGCAGAGGCCGAGCTCGCTGCGGTGGTCGATGGTGCGGGACTGGTTATTCTTTGTGGTGGACTGGGCGGAGGGACCGCTTCCGGGGCTGCGCCAGTGATCGCAGAGATTGCCGCTCGAGCGAATGCCATCGTGATTGCGGTGTTGACGTTGCCATTTTCATTTGAGGGAAAACGCCGGGCTCGCCAAGCGGTGGATGCCCTCCATGATATTTCCCGTGCTGCCAATGCGGTGATTACATTTGAGAACGACCAGATGTCGGAAATTGCGCAACCTATGGCGGGACTGCATGAGACATTCGCTGCTTCAGATCAAATTCTCGCGGACAGCCTGGCCGCATTATTGCGACTCGTAGCCGGGTCTGGACCGATGAAGATCACGCTCGCGGATTTGGTTCCGTTGTTCCGGCCTGGGAGTGTGAGCGCGCGATTCGGCACTGCTGGCGCGCAAGGCGGAAATCGTGCAAATCAAGCCGTCGAGCGTGCCCTCAAGTCCCCGCTGTTGCGCGATAAGCACCTGAGCGCTTGCGACCATGTGGTGTTCCATATAGAGGCGTCATCCTCACTGCGGTTTGTTGAAGTTGAGGCGGTTGGCCGTGCGCTTGCGGCGCAGCTTTCCGACACCTCGCAACTCCACCTCGCGGTCTCCATCAACGATGACCTCGCCGATACTCTCTTAGTGTCTGTGCTGGCAGGCGGATCACCGTGCCCTCGCGAGGTCGTCGCCCAAGGGAAACAGCCGGAGAGAATCGTAGCCCCGTCTCACGACGACTCGTATCCGGAAGAGCATAATAACTCCTTGCCTCCACCGATAGAGACGATTCAACAAATTACTAACCCCCGCGCTGGCGACGAACTTTTCAACACGGAGCCGTTTTCGGTCCTCAAGGATAGCCCTGTTCGCCGGAACAATAAACCCAAGCAGGAAACCCTCAGTCTGGATGCAATTGCTCGTGGCCGGTTTGAAAAAAGCGAACCAACCATCGTTGGCGGCGAGGACCTTGATGTCCCGACGTTTTTACGCCAGAAGATTAAACTTCGCTGAGTCCGCAGGAACGCGATAGTGCACTGATCGCAATCGCTGTTGCTCCAACTGCATCCGATGATGTTTTAACCACGGATATTTGTTGATTCGCGGGTACACAAATGCAGCCAGTGTTGCGATCCCTGAGGTGCCGATTACTAAGATTAACACTTGTAGAACCCGGCACGTGCTATCGCAAATTTCCAACCGTACCCCCCCCCTTGACGCAGCAGGAGCGGGTTTTACTATCGTTGCAGCAGGCGGCAATGGGAGAGGAAGTAAGGTGGGGGCAGGGTAGGGTGCTTACGGAAAAGTATGCGGCACCAGCGCCGCGACGGGCGCCGGGATGTTTGTGGCTGAGGGCGAAGATTGAACCTTCGACAAGCGTTGCTGCTCATCGATCAATGTCGTTGATTCGATGCACATGTCCTCCCGCGTGCGGTGAGAGCGCACCGGGAGCAGACGAAGCATGGGAAGGTCAGAGCGCCTCAACTGGCGTTGTTTGATGGGTTTCTACCGGGAGAGGATGCCGGAAAAATCCCTGTGAATCCGGCGACACAGAAAAATCGCTGGTGACAATCTCCGGAATCCAAAGCGCCCAAGTCTCATCTGCGTCCGTGAAGGCACTCGCAGCGCCTTCAAAGGATTTTAAGCGTTCGACGATTTCTGCGCCTGTCTTTTCTGTTGGGGTGGGCGGCATGATCAGCTATTTGTTTCCTTCGCTTCAGAAGCCCATACTGATAGCCGCCGCAGCCCAGAATAAAAACAACAACCCGCGGAAACGGCACTCTTTCAGGCCCGGAGAATCTCAAATCGCTCTCCACACCGGGCTGAGCTTTGATCTGTGTGGGTTGAAGTTTCTTTAAAATCGGTTAAAGAAAGCAGGGTGCAGACCTCCACTAACGAATCCCAGTTGCTTGCCCGGATCGGGCAGGGGGATGAGGTTGCATTGGGAGACTTATATGACCGCTATTCGCGTCCAGTGTATTCGATGGTGTTGCGAATCACACAAAGCGAGACGGAAGCCGAAGAGATCGTGCAGGATGTGTTTCTGAAGGTGTGGCGGTCGGCGGGATCCTTCGACGCCGAGCGGGCCAAGGTCTTCACTTGGATTACCACGGTGGCAAGGAATAAGGCCATTGACCGCATCCGATCTCTCCGGAGGCGACTGCCAGTATCCGGACGGCCGGATGGTTCAGATCTTGTCGAGGATGTGGCCGATAGTACGGATCCGTTGGGAAATGCGATCTTCGCTGACGAATCGCTGCGGTTAAGTCACATGGTAAATGAACTTCCCGTAAAGCAATGCCAGGCGATTCAACTCGCGTTTTTTGAAGGCCTGACGCACACGGAAATAGCGGGCCGATTAGGCGAGACGATTGGGACCGTGAAGGCAAGGATCCGTCTGGGAATGGAAAAACTTCGCCAAAAGGTAAAGGGGGCGATCGATGATTTCGGAGGCATTAAATGAACAAGCTGCGCTCTATGCACTCGACGCATTGCAGGGGGACGAACGGCTAGCATTCTTAAAGTCCTTGGCAGCGGATTCCGAGTTAGCTGGACTCGTTGCCGAGTATCGGGACGCCTCGGCATGGGTCGCACACTCCGCGCGGGAGGTTACGCCACCCTCGGAACTCAAAAGACGGATTTTGGCATTGGCTTCCCGCGAGAGAGTCACGCCACCATCTCCCCTGATGATGCTGGCACGGCCTGTGAAAAATTCCCAGGACGGGCTGCAACCATTGATTCCATGGGCACTAGCCGCGGGATTTGCCATCTTCGCGGGAATCCTCTGGGGAAATAGTAAGCAATCAAACGCCGATACCTCACAACTTGCCCGGCAACGGGAAATAGTGACTGGCCTTTTCGCGCGCGTTGCAGAATTGGAGGGTAATGCGGAATCCCGGGAGAGGGCACTTGCATCCATGGTGGAGGAAGTCCGGATATTACAGGAAACGAACCGCTTGGCGGATGTGCAGTTGGATATCCTTTCCTCAAAGCTGGATGCATCCGGCCTCGCTTCCGTCGTCTGGGACCCTGCCTCTCAGCAAGGCGTATTGCAGGTGCTCCGGCTCCCAGAGCCGGGAGCCGGACAGGACTATCAGCTCTGGGTGATCGGGCCGGATCGGCAGCTTCCGGTGAGTGCTGGAATCTTTCGTGTGAATCCTGATGGCTCGGCGACGGTCAATTTTGCTCCCGCTCAGCCGGTCCCGAGCGCCACAACTTTTGCTGTCACTTTGGAAAAAGCAGGTGGCGTTCTGGAGCCCGAGGGCCCCGTCGTGATCGCCAACTAAGCACGCTGACTCATCCCTCCCAGTGGAAGGTGATACGTTGCTCGATGTCGGGATGCAGACTCAGCGCCACGGGACACCGGCGGCCTGTTTCTTCCAGAACCTCACGCGCCGGGTGCGATTCCGGGACTGGCAAAAAGAGCTCCACCTCGATAGCTGAGATCCGTCGGGGGGGTGTCGGGCTCATATGCTTTTTTACTATCAGGCGTGTCCCTGCAAGCTCGACCTGTCGCGATTGCGCCGCGATGCCCATGACCGTCATCATGCACACGCCTAACGAGGTTGCGGCGAGGTCGGTGGGACTAAATGATGCGCCCAGTCCGTGATTGTCGACTGGGGCGTCGGTGTTAACGGCTGTTCCGGAGGGACCATGCATCGCGTGGCAGCGGAGCCCGCCTACGTATGAGATTGTCATTTCTACCATAGCTTCAAATCTGCACGAGGAACCCCATTGGAAGCCAATCAATTCAATGTGATAGTTGCTGAAGAATAATATTTTCAGAGGTCACCGGATGCCCCAAACTGCATACGTAATTCAAAAAATATTTATGAAGATTTGTTGTCTTGGTGCCGGGTATGTAGGTGGTCCCACAATGGCGATGATCGCTGCAAAATGCGCGGACATTGTTGTGACTGTGGTGGACCCAAATGCTGCCCGGATTGATGCGTGGAATTCGGATGAACTCCCGGTGTATGAGCCCGGATTGGATGAGGTGGTGCGCTCGGCCCGTGGGCGGAACTTATTCTTCAGCACGGATGTGCGGGCAGCGATACGGACGGCGGATATCATCTTTGTGAGTGTCGGCACTCCGACTAAAATGTATGGTGTGGGCGCGGGTCGTGCTGCGGATTTGCGCTATATCGAAAGCGCCGCCCGCCTCATCGCAGAAGAGGCTCAGGGCGCAAAAATTATTGTCGAAAAAAGTACGATTCCTGTAAAGACAGCCGAGGCGATTTTGACGATTCTGCGGGCAAATTCAAAAAATGGTCAATTTCAAGTGCTTTCGAATCCCGAGTTTCTTGCAGAGGGAACGGCCATCGATGACCTTGAGTCTCCGGACCGGATTCTGATCGGTGGTGAGCAAACGGAAGCGGGGCTCGCGGCCATCGAAAAGCTGGCTTCAGTGTATGCACGCTGGGTTCCGCGGGAGCGTATCCTTACGACCAACCTTTGGTCCAGCGAGCTCTCTAAGTTGGTCGCAAATGCCTTTCTGGCCCAGCGAATTTCCTCTATTAACTCGATCAGTGCGCTGTGCGAAGCTACCGGCGCCGATGTCGATGAGGTGGCGGGAGCGATTGGCCGGGACTCCCGGATCGGCCCCAAATTCCTCAAGGCATCGGTGGGTTTTGGCGGCTCGTGCTTCCAGAAGGATATCCTCAATTTGGTCTATCTTTGTCATCACTTCAACCTGCCCGAAGTAGCTGCATATTGGGAGAGCGTCGTGGCCATGAACGATTGGCAAAAGAAGCGGTTTGCATCCAAGATCGTCCGCGAATTTTACAACACGGTGTCTGGAAAAAAGATTGCTGTGCTTGGATTCGCCTTCAAAAAAGACACCAACGACACGCGCGAAACGGCAGCAATCTCCATTTGTCGCGACCTCCTCGCCGAGAATGCCGAGGTGTATGTTTACGATCCCAAGGTGCCTGCAGCAGAGATTCGTCGGGATATCTTAAATGGCGGGGAAAACTCTTCGTTGCACGTCTCGGAAACGCCATTGGATGCCTGTGACCAAGCTCACGCGGTGGCGATTGTGACGGAATGGGATGAGTTTAAATCGCTCGACTTCGATGCCATCTACGAACGGATGTTTAAGCCGGCATTTATATTCGACGGCCGGAATATCCTGGATCACGGAGCATTGAGGAAAAAGGGGTTTCGCGTTTTCGCGATTGGTAAAGCTGCACCAGCAGTGAATTCCGCTGCGTAGCAAATCCCAGTCGAGGGTATCGCGGTAGGCTGAAACAGGCCAGCGATGCGCTGTGCCGCAAGGCAACTGCTTCCAAGCGGTTGCTATGCGGGGACTTTCTGCCACACTTTTGAAATATGTCCACCGACCTGCCGCAACGGCCCAGTCTTTCCGCCACGGAGCAGCGTTCTTACGCTCTGGTTGTGAGCGAGTATAATAGCGGGTTCACGGGCGCACTTGCCGAGCATGCTCGGGCCGAGTTACTGACGATCGAGCCTGGTGCAACGATCGAGCGATTCGACGTGCCCGGGGCTTTTGAGATCCCGCTCATAGTCAGCCTTCTGGCTAAGACGAGCAAGTATCATGCGATTCTCGCTCTGGGTGTGATCATCAAAGGCGAGACTGCTCACGCGGATCTCATCGCGGCGGCGATTACGCAATCCCTGCTTGCCACCTCTCTGGCCAACGATGTCCCGATCATTCATGAAGTGCTTCTCGTGGCTGATGCGGCTCAAGCGCAGGCTCGCTGCCTTGCGCCAGGCCTCAACCGCGGCGTCGAAGCCGCCCGCGCTGCTGCCTCTGCAGCCCGCGTGGTTCACAGCGTAATTTCAACTTAGACCAACAATTTACCCTATGGGTGTACGACGCGAAGGCCGCGAAGCGGCTGTCCAATTTCTTTACCAGCATGATCTCAATCCAGCCTCCGGACTGGATGATCTTCCTGTTTTTTATAAAATGCGGGGACTGAGTCCCAGCGCACGACGGTTTTCCGATGTCTTGATCCGTGGAGTGATCGACAGCCAGGACGAGATCGACACGTTGATCCGGGCGAATGCCGAGAACTACGAACTCCACCGGATTTCTGTGGTGGACCGCAACATTTTGCGTCTCGTGATCTACGAGATGCTGCGGACGCCTGAGGTGCCCGCCGTGGTTTCGATCAACGAGGGGATCGAAATCGCAAAAAAATATAGCACCGAGGAATCGGGTAGGTTTGTTAATGGCGTCCTTGATCGCATCCGCATCGGATTGTCCCGGCCTGCCCGTTCCACTTCCAGTCAGGCATAGCCATGGCCATGGGGTTTTTTAAATCGCTGGTCGCCAAGTTCACCGGTCGGCCCGTGGACTGGGATGAGCTTGAAGAATCGTTGATCCGGGCAGACTTGGGGGTGCCGATGACATTGCGGATTCTTGAAGCCCTCCGTGCGAAGGGCGCGGATGTCACTGCGGAGCAGGTCGTGACTGTGGCACGCAACGAGATCGCTCAGATTTTACCCATCACACTCACACCGCTGCACCCGCTTCCCAATCGGCCAAAAGTCATCATCATGGTCGGAGTCAACGGCACCGGCAAAACGACATCATCCGCTAAGATGGCTTATCAATTCAAACAACGGCATCAATCAGTCCTCCTCGTTGCTGCGGACACGTTTCGGGCGGCAGCGATTGAGCAACTCGCCGTGTGGGGCGAACGGACTGGTGTCGAGGTGATAAAGGGACAATACCATGGCGACGCCGCAGCACTCTGCTACGACGCATATACAACTGCCCACCGCCGCAACGTGGAGTTCGTGATTTGTGACACCGCTGGACGACTGCATACCAAGTCCAACCTCATGCAAGAGCTATCTAAAGTCATCCGGACCTTGGCGAAACATGACCCCGATGCTCCTCACGAAAAGTTTTTGGTCGTTGATGCGACGACTGGCACGAATGCCCTCGTCCAAGCAAAACAATTTCACGAGGCGGTCGGTCTCACGGGAATCATCGTCACCAAGCTGGATGGGAGCGGCAAGGGCGGCGTCGTCGTGGCTATCCAACACGAGTTGGGAATCCCGCCCCGATTCATCGGAACGGGAGAGGGGCTTGAGGATTTTGCTCCCTTTGATCGCGAGAAGTTTCTAAATTCGTTGCTTTAGCATTATAGGGGAGGTAAGCGCCTGCTGGCACAAAACGTGCTGGTTCGTGGTGAATTCTTTTCCGATTTTCACTTTTAGGTATTTTGCATCCGCTCATGAATCACGATACCAACAACGATAACCGCCTTGCGCCCGCCGGGATGCCTTCCGACGCTGGGATTGCCCGGCGCGATTTTTTGCGAATAGCCGCTTTTGCCGGAGCTGCTTTGATGATTGGAGCATCATCCAACGCCAATGCGTTCTGGTTTCTCTCTTCACCGTCGGCCGGGTCGGACCTGATGAAGGAACTTGAAATTCCGACCGGGTGGTTGGAGCGGTTCGGCTCATCGCTCCCGGAATATGTAAAGTTTCTGCATCGGCTCCGGTTAAAGAATATCCCCGTGAAGGCGATCATTCAGCCGCAATTGAAAGTAAGGGGGAAGATCGCAAATGTTCTGCCACCCAAGGCGGCATGGAAAAATATGGTGCCTACGTTGCGTGCCGTTGACCGTCTGGCGACGGTTCTTGACGAGCCATTGGTCGAGGTGATTTCGGCCTACCGCTCCCCTGCCTATAACCGCTCCTGCGGAAGCAGTGGATCCTCGCAGCACCTACGGAACTCGGCTGTCGATCTGCGCTTCAATTCACCTCCAAGGGTGGTTTCAAAAGTTGCCCGCGATCTCCGGGAGAAGGGACTGTTTTTGGGTGGCGTGGGTCGATACAGTGGATTTACCCACATCGATACGCGCGGTCGCAACGCAGATTGGTAGCGCCCAATAACAAGTTTGTATTGCGTCTATTGTTTTGCGCTTGATCGGGAGCCCTTCACTGGACTCTTTCAGTTCAAACACAAAACACTGGCAACGGGTCAGGTCGGCTGTTAGCCGCCATCCATTCCAAATAGCCATTCTCTGGAACCTGCCTTTGTCTCCACTGGCAGCTCGCCGACCCCTTAAACGTTTTCAGGAGTTGGCAGACAGGGCTTACTAGGTTTTTTCCGGCAAAACGGAGGGGCAAAATTCCCGGGTCTATCCAGTCCTTGCTCAGGTTCTGACGGAGCTTTTTTGCTATCGTGGGGTTGGGCGGAGGATTTTTGCTTGGGCACTACGCGCCGGATGCTGCTGGCAGTGGCATTCCCCAACTCAAGGCGGCCTACTGGCGGGACATGGGTAAAATCCCGTTGCGCGTGGTCGTGGTTAAATTCTTGGCTGGTGTTTTGAGCGTGGGGGGCGGGTTGAGTCTTGGACGGGAGGGGGCGACGGTTCAGCTCGCCGGTGGAATAACCTCGGCACTGGGCGGGAAGATTGGGTTGATCAATTTCCGTCGTCGAACCATCACCCCATGCGGTGCAGCGGCGGGCCTTGCCGCGGCGCTCAATGCGCCGATTGCTGCGGTGACATTTGTTCTGGAGGAGATCATCGAAGACCTCAACCGTCGGTCAATTGGGCCTATTCTCCTCGCCTCGTTTTCGGCAGTCTTCTGCCTATACCTCATCCAGGGGGATAAACCTGCCTTTATCATTCCCGCAATCAAGGAGTTTCATGCGAGGACCTACATGGCAGTAATTTCCGTAGGGGATGGCGAGGGCTTCGTGCAGGGAGTTGTTTCCAGAGCCCAATTGAACAACTATTCGCTCAATGGAAATCCGCCCTCTCCGCAGGAGGCAGTGTGCGTTGCCCCTGAGGAAAACATGAAAACCGTGGAACGGATATTGATTGAAACCCCGCTCAATATCGTGCTCCTTGTTTCACCTCAGAAAACCCTCCATGATCTATTACGATCACAAATGAGGAAAGGTGAAGCGGAGCAATCCGGCGGGAAAAGTCCGGAATAACCCGCCTGAAATGGGACTGACTTTGGCCACAGACCGAGAAGCCGAGCTCAGGTATTTTCGGGATTCGGGTGTGCTGGATCTGGATCGGAAGGACGGTTCTTCTGCAGCTTCTTAGCGAGCTTTTCTTTCTTTTTCGCCTGCTTCGCGAGATCCTTCCGCCGTTTTTCGCCACTGTAGTTTGGTGATGCCATGCAATAGCCTCTCTGAAATGCGTGAGGTATGCCATGAAAAATATGACTTCCCCAGCGGCTCTCACAAAAAATACGTTTGGGAATCGCCGGGAGTGGCAGGATCCGGCGCGACCCCAGGCCGATCTGTGGAACGGATGTGACGCACGCACCACACATTTTCGGGGCTGTGTTTTGCTATTCCTCGAGGGCTACCGGATTATTCAACTGGCCAATCTTTTCGATTTCTATCGTGACTTCGTCACCGGCTTTCAACCATCGCTGGGGAGTTGCTGCCATCCCGACTCCCTGAGGAGTACCGGTAAGAATCACCGTGCCGGGGAGTAAGGTGGTGCTGCCGGAAAGGAATTCGATTAAAGTGGGAACGTCGAAGATCATGTCGCTTGTCGTCCAGTCCTGAACCCGCTCGCCGTTGAGGATGGTGGCGATCTTTAATGTGTTGGGATCCGTAATTTCTTCCGTCGTCACCAAGACCGGTCCAAGCGGACAGAAGGTGTCGAAAAATTTTCCACGGCACCATTGTCCGCCGCCTTTTTTAAGTTGCCAGTCTCTGGCACTGACATCGTTGGCGCAGGTATAGCCGAGGACGTAGTCGAGCGCATTTTCGCGAGAGACGTTTTTGCACGCCTTGCCAATAACGACAGCGAGTTCACATTCGTAGTCCACCTCATGGCTGGCCATTTTAGTAGGGATGAGGATTGGGTCACCCGGATTTTGCAGCGTATTGACTCCTTTGCAGAAAAGCACAGGGATCTCAGGCGCTTTCATTCCGCTCTCTGCCGCGTGCTGTCTGTAATTCAGTCCGATGCAAAGCACGGCTGTCGGAACCACGGGTGCGAGGAGTTTCGCGACCTGAGCGGCCTCCTCAGTGACAATAAAATCGCCAAAAATATCACCCGATATTTTCAGGTGCTTGGCGGTGCTTGTTTCTTGAGCGAAGTGGATTTCGCCGCTGGGATCTTGGTATCGGATGATTCTCATGGGTGCGTTGGTTTAGATGAGTTTGGCGTAAGAGGGAAGAGGATGTGAATTACTTTCCGGCAGACCAGCCACCGTCGATCAGGAATGTTGTTCCGGTAATCATGTATGATTCGTCGCTGGCGAGGTAGAGCGCGGAGGCGGCGACTTCGTCGGGATGAATCATCCGTCCGAGGATTTGGGTTGCGCTCATTTCGCGGTAGGCCGCTTCTGGATCCGGGTATTCAGCGATACGCGCCTTCACGAAGGGAGTCTCCACGCGACCCGGACAAATGCAGTTTACGCGGATGCCATCGGCGGCATGATCCAGTGCCATACTTTTTGTCAGGCCAACAACAGCGAACTTTGTAGTGCAGTAAGCCAGGCGGTCACGAATGCCGACGACTCCTCCTATGGAGGCAAGGTTAATTATGTTTCCATTTTTGGCGGTGACCATTGCCGGGAGAAATGCCTTGGTGACGTTGAAAACGCCACGCACATTCACGGCATACAATCGGTCCAAATCCGCGCCGCTCGTCTCCAACAAGGTTCCAATCGATCCAATGCCTGCATTATTCACCAAAATATTCAGAGCCCCGTGAGCACCGGCGATATTCCTTGCGATGAGGTCACAGGCGCGTTCATCGCACACGTCCAATGCGACTGCGTGGGTGTTGCCGCCCTTTTGATTCAGCTCACGGGAAAGTTTGGTAACTCCGTCCTCATCACGGTCTGCAAGATAGGTGACCGCCCCGGCACCGGCGAAGGTGGTGGCGATGGAGGCTCCGATGCCGGATGCAGCTCCTGTGACGAGGGCGACTTTGTCTTTGAGGTCGAACATGAGAGAATGAGTGAGGTGAGTGAATTCGCGTCGCGGGCGGACAAGTGATTTCAACAAATGGAATGACTATTTTGCTTGGCGAAATGATAGTATGGATTTAATTTGTAAGCAATTGCAAATACCGGCAGCTGAATATTTTGGTATAACATCAACTCCGGAGTGCTTTCACGCATTTTTACTGACCGTTTTTAACCTATGACAACCCACGAGAATATTTTATCCGCACTGGAACCCCTGTATGCCGCAGTTGTCTGCGACGTGCTGGATTCACTCGGCTACCCGAAACAAGCCCTTCCGCATAATCTCCGCCCGCTCACCCCGGCAATCCAATTGGTCGGTCGCGCTTTTACAGCGCGCGCCACGGCGGTCCACGAAGTCCCCGCTGAGCCGTATAAGTTGGAGATCGAAGCTGTGGACCGTATGACGGCTGGTGATATTCTTGTAGCGGAATGCGGCGGAGATACAACGTGCGGGTTTTGGGGGGAATTGCTCACCACGGCATGTCTCTACAAAGGCGTCCGGGGGGTGCTCATGGACGCATGCACGCGTGATGTTTGGAAAATCAAGGAACTGGATTTTCCAGTCTTTGGCTTGGGGTATCACCCGGCGGACAGCAAAGGACGCATGGATATTGTCGAGTTGGAATGCCCGGTGCGTTTCGGCGACGTGGAGGTCCGCCATGGTGACTATTTGATCGGAGATGAGGATGGTCTCGTGGCTATTCCAGCGGCAGTGCTAACGGAAGCGTTGACTCTGGCTGCGGAAAAGGTCTCTGGAGAAAATGTAGTTCGTAAAGAGCTCGCTGCGGGAGTGCCCATGGGCGAGGTGTTCCAGCGTTACGGGATTTTATAGAACCTGAGTTGCTGCCTCGAAGGCTGTTGGTAGCCGAAAGTCTAATGGACGACGGTCTGGGGGCTGAGTATAAGGGACCAGTTGGAGTCACCACTGCAGAGCTCGCGAGTGGTGACTATTGGGTGTGAAAATATATTACAGGAGCGATGCGGCTTCTTTGTCGAGATAGCACCAAGTGGCGGTGTGTTCTTGCAGGATCGAGGAGGGATGCATGGGCGTAAGAGCTCCGGTAAGACAATCTTTTACCGCCTGTGCTTTGCGTTTGTCGGGAACAGTGCAGATGATCGCACTCGATTTCATAATCTGTTGAATCGACATTGAAATGGCCTGAGCAGGCACCTGCTTGAGAGTCTTGAACCATCCCTCGCCCATTTGTTGCTTCCGGCAAGCTTCATCTAGACTCACTACCAGATAGGGGGCAGTCGTCTTAAAATCTGCTGGTGGATCGTTAAAAGCGAGGTGACCATTTTCACCGATTCCGGCGAAACAAACATCAATCGGATGTTTTTTTATGATTGAACCGACGCGGCGGCATTCTGACGCGGCGTCATCTTCTCCGCTAATGTAGTGAAAAGCGGCTAATGGCAGCGGCAGGCGAGATACAAATCGTTCCCAGAGGTATTTCCGAAACGACGCTGGATGCGATATCGGAACACCAACATATTCATCCAAATGAAATGCAGTGACTCTTGTCCAGTCGATATTCTTCTGCGTGATAAGAGCTTCGATCATCTCAAATTGTGATGCGCCCGTTGCAACAATGATGTTTGCGTAACCGCGTGCTCGGATTGCATCCCGGATGAGCTTTGCACCCTTGGCGGCGGCAGCGGCACCGGATTCCTTTTTCGTGTCGTGAATGATTATTTTGGCTAGGGATTTGGCAGTTTTTGTCATTGGGTTGGAGTGTAATTGAATCGCAGGTTGAGCTATTTATCTGAAGGCACCACGATGCCGCGTAGGATGATGTTCTGGCAGGTGACGAAGACGAGAAGTGTCGGGATCGCTGTCACGATGAGCGAAGCGTAAACGACAGGGGGATCGACCGTCTGTCGGAGCTGATAGACGTAAACCATCACTGTCCACATCGCTGGATCTGGCGCGAGAATCAGCGCATAGAAAAATGTCCCGTAGGCACCGACGAACGTGCTCAAAGCAATCACGGCCAGAATAGGCTTGGATAGATTCATCGTGATATTCCAAAACGTGACGAGTTCGCTTGCCCCGTCCAGTTCCGCCGCCTCGTAAAGTTCTCTTGGGAGGCTGTCAAAAAATCCCTTGAGCAGGAAGATGGAAAAACCGTTGGCAAGACCTGGCAGCACGAGCGCACCAAACGTATTAAGCAGATTAAATTCCTTTAACTGAAGAAACACCGGGATCATGGTCACCTCTGCGGGAAACGCTATGGTCGCGAGAAAAAACAACAGAATGTGGAACGACGAGCGCATTTTATAGCGCGAAAGTGCGTAGGCTGCCAGCGGGTTTACGATTAATGCTCCTCCAACGGACAAGACGACGAGGATAATCGTGTTGGTTATTGCTCGTCCGTGGACCAGAATTTCATCGATTACTAAGCGGTAATTGAGCGTGAGGAACTGATTGCGCCAGAAACCACTTTCTTCGTTGAATGCTGCTCGATCCAGCGAGGCTTGGGGAATGCGCGCTCCCGCTACGCCGCGTGCCGCTGCCCAGTCACCGAACAGCGTATCAATGCTCACCACCCGAAGATCGGCTGGTTGCGCCGTGGTGCGGATGAACTCCTCACGCCCCAAGCCCGATCTAGCCATATTTGCGTCCCCGGCAGGCGTTATTTGCACAAAGTCGGGGCGAAGGAGTTGGCTGACAAAAAAGAACCATGGCTCTTGCGCCACTTCCGGAGCAGTCATGGGAAATGGCACTTCAGCATAAGACGTATAGGACGTTCCAAACTGCGAATTATACGCCGCGATATCCAAGCCTATCAGCCGCGGCAGGATATTAGCTCGATAGAAGCCACCCACGTCCCATCCGAAGCGTTGGGAGGGTGGCAAGGTTTTAGCAAATTCCACAAATGCCACCACCAATGGTGTCTGGGGTGTCGGCGCTCCATCCATCCGGAAAAGTGGCGGTTGGATCCTTCCCAGCCGTGTAAACTCGGTGACCAGGGCATTATTGATACCCTCCAAGGATCCGTATTGCTCTTTAAGCCAGTCACGGAAGGCGAAGACATTTGTGGACGGCATCCGTGCATTCGGTCGTAAAAACCCTACCGCAAAGAGCGGATCGGGCGGTTGGACCTCCGCCAGAAATTCCTCCCAAAGCGTAATTCCAGCGAAATCCTGAGCATCGTGCAGCGTGGGTGCAGCCTCCTCCAAAGTGGTATCGGGATCATTCCAAGCCATGCGGAACAGATCGTCGACCCCATGGTACTTGGTCGATAGATAACGCTGCCAGAGCTGGTCCCGGTCCAAAAGATACCGGGGAATGAAAAGTTCCGTAGAGTCGGATCTCGGTTCAATGGAACCTGTCACCATGATCAAGAACGGCGCGAGCATGGTGACTGCTCCAAGGATTAAGAAACCATAGATGGTCGCGTAGAGGGCTCGGATCTTTGGACTGCGTTCGGTGGTTGGGGCAAAGAGCATAAGCTTACTTGGCGGTCTTGAATTCCATGTTGCTCAGACGTTGCAGTTGCAACACCGTCACACCGATTAGCATGCTTCCGATGATCCACGCCATGGCTGTTGCATGGCCGAGTCGAAGCCGGGTGAACGCTTCGAAAAATAGTAACAAGGAAGTGACCTCAGTGATTCCGTTGGGGCCTCCTCCCGTCATAATCAGGATGTTTGTCGCACCATGAAATGCCGCCGCAACGGCACCCGTGAAGTTAATGATGATCAATCCCTTTAATCCGGGAAAAACAATCAGGCGTGTCTTATCCAAGAAGCCGGCACCGTCGATTTCTGCGGCTTCGAATTGCTCTACGGGGATCGTTTTTAAAGCGGCCAAATAAATCAGACACCCCGGCCCCACTCCCGCCCAAATGCCGGGAAGCACGCAACTCAGCATTGCTAGAGCCGGATCCTCCGTCCATGCCCGGCGAGCATCGACCCCGAAGATTCGCAGGAGTTGATTGAGAATGCTCTCGGCGCCAAACAACTCACGCCACAGGAAGAACACCGCCGCCGCGCTGATGACTGCTGGTAAATAATAGATCACGCGGAATAGAACCTTGTGTTTTGGTATCAGATGCAGGGCATATGCCAGCAAGATTGGAGCCACAAACCCGATAGTCAAAATCCAAGCGGCGTAGTGGAATGTTGCAACGAGCGAATTCCAAAAAGCAGCGTCGAAGAGGACGTTCGCAAAGTTATCTAATCCCACGAACTGCGATGGCAGGATGAGCTGGTAGTCGTAAAATGCCATGCCGGTGCCGCGGAGCAACGGGAGGTAACTCCAAACGATTGTTAGAAGCGCCGCAGGTGCGAGACAAAGCCATGGCAGCATACTCTTGGAAACCACGGGCTTCGATGTCATGCTGCCTGCTTTGGAAAACACCTTCCAGACATGCTGTCCCACAGCGAAGAAAATGATAAAAATCGCGAGGACCACCACGGCGGCGACGATGCGCCGGATTTGCATCGTCTCTTCCGGAACATACCCGAGCATTCGTTCATTGGTTTTGATCACCGCCCGGCGGAGGATCTCTCCGATTTCCGCGCGGACGCCGCTCATATCTCCGTCGTCCCACATGCGAGCGATGCTTTCGCTGAGGAGAATCCGGTCTAAGGGATACGTCATCTCGGTGTAAACGAGATTGCAGTTCTTGCCGTAGGGTTCGGGCTTGCCCGTCGCCAGCGCTTCTTCAAATGCGGCTTCCAGACCTGCGGGAATCAGTCGCAAATACGCGTCGTATCCATAGCGGCGTAGCAACACGGGATTGACTTGTGCCGCCAGTCCCATCGAAACAAGGGTGTCCACCTTGATTCGCTCGGCGGACTCGCTCGCCATAAATTTCACGTATTGCCACGCTGCATCGCGGACGGCAGGGTCTTGGATTTGAGAAAAAATACCGAGGACGTTGGCGTTAATTTCTGATCCCCGCACGCCATCTGGTCCCCGTGGCACTGGCCCAAATCCAAACTTATTCGGATCTTGAGTGATGGCGGCTCCCACGTATCCGAAAAACATCCCGGTACGTTGTAGTTCCTGAGGGTTCGAGTTTGAGCCCGCGCGGACGACAATGCGGTCGCGTTCGACTATCTGATAGTAAAACTTGTAAGCAGTGACCGCTTCTGGCGAATCGAACGCCGCGCGCCATTCATCGGGCTCCGTTTCCACCACCGCCTCCGCTCCGGCAGACCACAGGAAGGACAGTAGGTTCCAACTGGCGGTTGACCCGCCTCCAAGAAAGATAGGCCGGATATTGGCATCCGCTGCTTTGAGTTTCTGCCCGAACTCGATCATCTCATCCCAATTCGCCGGTGCCCGCAAAGGCAGTCCAGCTCTGCGAAATAATTCGATGTTAAAGTACAGACCGGTAAACATAAAGTTGCTCGGTAACCCATAAATTTGCCTCTTGCCACTAGGCCCGACGCGATTGACTACGGGAAGAACCTGCTGCGGAATGCGTTCCAAAATCCGTGCGCGTTCCTCGGGAGTCTCTCGGTCCAGAAACTCGTTCAGCGGCGCGATCATTCCTTTTCTAACAAACGTGTCTGTGCTCCGAAAATTCATCCACATAACGTCAGGAGCGATACCCCCGGCCACCATCATCACCGTGGTGACTTCACTGACCATGTTCTCAAGCCTGATTCCCTCTGCGGGGACCACCTCAATATGAGGATTCAGCCTAAGGAACTCCTGTAATATGTTCAGGGAGGCCACGCCGACCGGTTCCGTTGCATTCGGAGATGGCAAGCCACTGATTCGTAAAGATACCCGGGGCGCAGTCGCGGTGTCACTTGCCCGGGCGTCCGGCGCAAGTGCAATGAGTAAAGCCGAAAGGATCGCTACCCGAGTAATTGATAAACAAGGCTCAATGCGGGGTTGAGAGCGCGAAGTTGATGTGGATTGTTTCAATTTTCGAGATGTCCGGTTACAATAGACGAGTTGTTAAGACGAAAAAATATCAGCGTAGATAAATTTTGCTATACAAAAATATGATTCCGAAATACAAAACTTTTACTTTGCCAGTATTTGGATTACCAACCCGATAATTTATGACAGATGTAATTCTATACTTCGATCTTTTGTGCCTGCCAGAGCCTTTTTACGCACGCAACCATGGCTCTAACGCTTCGCTGGTAGTTCTGTGATGACTAAAAGTCCAGCATCCAAATCTGTTGATCCGCTCCCTGCGCAGATCACATCGATACACAAGGCATTTCATGTGCTCGAGTTTCTGGGTTCGCGCACAGAACCGAGCACGCTGGGGGAGGTTGCGGACGCTTGTTCCTTGCCCAAGCCCAGTGCCGTTCGGCTCTTGAAGACGCTGCAGTTGCTGGGATATGCTGACCGCCCCAGGAGTTCGCGCAACTATTGCATCGGACCCAAAGTGGCAGAACTCGCGAAGGCAGATCCCCATGCGATCCTCAAGCGTCAGACACGGACGTTGATGGAAAAAATTTACGAGGAAATTAATGAAACGGTGAATCTTGGAGTGCTCTCCGGCCAGCGGGTAAAATACTTGGATTACATCGAGACGACGCGGCCACTCCGGATGATTGTGGCGCCGGGGTCCGATGATCCCTGGTATCGGACGGCGCTTGGACGGGCGATAGCCGCTCACCTTCCTCTGGAGGAGCAGACGCTTCTACTCGCCAACTCCGAATTCTCTTTGGCCGGAAATGGTCCACGGAGCAATTTCACCAGCCGGAGCATGGGAGCAAAATTATCAACCTTTAGAGCGCAAGGGTATGCTGAAGAGTTGGAAGAGGCCGTTGAGGGAGCCGGGTGTCTGGCTGTTTCTTTGGAGCCGCTCGGGTTCTCGTTTGCCGCGATCAGCGTGGCTGTCCCACTTCAGCGTTTGGCCGTTACTCGTAAAAAGTTGATTTTGAAATTACTTTTTCATGAAGTCCGGAACGCGAAATCCCGGGCCTGACCGTTTGATGACATCATCTTTCACCAGGCTTCCGCGGTTTTTTGTTGAAGCCGGGATCGAGTAGTCCGTTGTTGTCGTATGCGAGTTTTTCTTTGCCGCCTTTCCCACGAGAGCAACGGGTTTGCCTCCGGATTTACCATTTTGCAGGATTTCACCTATCGACGAGGAGAAGACATGCTCGCCTCCGCCGGGAGCGGTTCCCTGGTGCACGCGATTCGGGATCGGGCCGAGGCACTTGGAGTGGAATTGTTGCCCTCATTTGACCTTGGCGCTTCCCCTGGTCCCATGGTCTCTGATGCCGTCGTCGATGTCGTGCTTCAGCATATCGACACCGATCTACCAATGGCATTGGAGGCGGGAATCGATGGAATTTTCGTGATCCTTCATGGTGCCATGGTGTCTGAATCCCATGACGACGTGGAGGGCATGCTGCTGGAGCGCATTGCGCACCATCTTGCGGGACGTGCCATCCCTGTGGCTGCGATCCTCGATCTCCACGCGAATGTTTCTTGTGAGATGACTGATAATGCCAACGTCATGCTGGCGTTCCGATGTAATCCGCACACGGACGCAGTGGAGTCGGGACTGAGGACATTTGATTTACTGCTGGATGTTATTCAGAGCGGCAAATTGTGCCGGACACACCTCGTGCAGTTGCCGATTCTTCTGCCGCCTGTGGGCACGGCGACGGCCTCGCAGCCCATGTCGGGCCTTTTGGAAATTGCCCGTAAGCACGAGAGTGACGAGATTCTTGCAATCAGCGTATGTGCAGGGTTCAGCCATGCTGACACCTCGAATACGGGGCTTTCTTTTCAGTTGGTAGCCTGGGACGTATGTGATGCTGCGGTTGCGAGAGCAATCCAGGATCTTACTCATAGTGCCGTCAAGCACGCGAAAGACGGCCTTTCGGAAGAGTGGGAAATTGAGGCGGCGATCACTGATGCGTTAGATCATGCGGAGTACCCGACGGTGTTGGTGGAGCCCGCTGACAACATTGGCGGCGGTGCGCCGGGCGATGGAACGTGGCTGTTGCAAGCGATGCTGGATCGTGGATTGGATCGCTGCGGCGTGATTCTAGCCGATGCCGACGCCGTAACAGCACTGCAGAATGTTGCCGTCGGCCAGACTGTGGAAATCACGCTGGGCGGTAAACGTCCCTCGATATCTGGACCCGCGGTGACGGTTTCCGCCACCGTCTTGAAACACACCGACGGAGAATTTGAAGTCGAAGATCGGCATAGCCATTTTGTTTCGGCACGCGGGACGCGAATCAAAATGGGAAAAAGCGTTCTGCTAAAAACAGGCGGCGTTTGCATCCTGCTGAATACGCTCGCTACAGCCCCAAATGATCTTGGCCAGTGGAGATGCATGGGAATTGATCCGGAGTCGCTTCACTTTATTGGAGTCAAAGCGGCGGTGGCGCACCGGCAGGCTTACGATCGTATCAGCCGCCGCAGCTACACGGTATCCACACCAGGGCCATGCACCAGCGATCTGCTCTCGCTTCCTTACAAAAAGTTGCGTCGACCGATCTTTCCGTTTGATAACCTTTCCGGGATTCCGATCCCAACGCTCTTATGAATGATAATTCCGGTGAGCCAGTCCGCCGCTACGCCTTCGCAAGTGATAATACCGCAGGCCTGTGTTCGGAGGCACTTGAGGCGATTGCCTCCGCCAATTCGGGGTCAGTGGCGTCTTACGGCGAAGACCACTGGACTGCTGGCGCATCCGACCTCTTTCGTGAGATCTTCGAATGCGACTGCGAGGTGTTTTTTGTTTTCAACGGGACTGCTGCCAACGCGCTTGCGTTAGCGTCCCTATGTGAGTCGTATCACAGCGTCATTTGCCACGAGACGTCCCACGTGGAAACCGATGAATGTGGAGCGCCCGAATTTTTTTCCAATGGAACCAAACTTCTCCTCGCGCGTGGAGAGCATGGAAAGCTCACGCCTGCCGGGGTAGAAGCGCTCGTTTTAAAGCGACAGGATATTCACTACCCTCGACCGAGAGCCCTGTCGCTGAGCCAACCTACGGAGTTAGGCACAATTTATAAACCAGAAGAAATCTCCGCCATCACCGAGAAAGCCCGCGCATACGGACTCAAAACCCATGTGGATGGCGCGCGATTTGCCCACGCATTGGTAACGCTTGAGCGCAGTCCAGCCGAGGTCACATGGAAAGCAGGGGTGGACGTGCTGTGCTTTGGAGGAACAAAACTCGGTGTTGGATTCGGTGAAGCAATCCTGTTTTTTGATCGTTCGCTGGCTGAGGAATTTTCATGGCGCTGCAAGCAGGCAGGGCAACTCGCCTCGAAAATGCGGTATTTGGCAGCACCATGGCATCGCACTCTTACCTCGGGTGGATGGTTAAAAAATGCGGCGAATGCCAACCGTTGTGCCCGCCTTCTTGAGCAGGAAATCCGCCTGATCCCAAGTATCGAAATTCTCTATCCGGTCGAAGCCAACTCGGTCTTTCTCCGTTTGCCGGACCACGTCCACGAGAAGCTGCAGAATCGCGGATGGGTCTATTATGTCTTCATTGGCGGAGGCGCACGGTTAATGTGTTCCTGGGCAACTACCGATGCCGATGTGCACAGCTTAGTCAGCGACCTTCGCGAGATCATCGCCGCGGCTGAAGCGCCGCAGGCGAATGAATAATTTATTATGAACTGTCCTGCCTTGCCTCTATTTAACCTCTCGTCGTGGGACTCCATTGACGCTGCTTTCTGCGAAGCGCCGTCATTGGAGTTCGGCCAACATTGGAAGTGCGAACGGGATGCCAATTTTGCAAAAGGTATCGTCAGACTTGGATGGCTGGGTTCTTGTATTTGCTTCGACGCGCACCTTGATGACAGTGACATTTTTACGGCTGCCACGAAACGCAATCAGGAGCTGTATCGCCTGGGTGACACGCTTGAATTATTTGCGGGGGTTCGAGGTCACAAAAATTACATCGAATACCACTACGCACCCAACGGAACGATCATGCAGCTCTTCTGGCCGCAAGCCATCGGCGAGATCAATGTCAAGGAGTTGGGAGGTATCAGCCAGTTCATGGTGAACGAAAATCATTCGCAACACGCCGTAAAATGGACAGATCGCGGGTGGCGGGTTTGCGGGATGGTGCCCGCCAGCGCGCTGGGCATGGGCGACGAGCACCTGCCCGATCAGGAATGGGATGTCAGTTTTGGTCGATACGACTATGATGCGCTGGGAAATGCTCCCGTGCTTTCATGCACTTCCCCGCACAAAGAAGGTTCGTTTCACCGGCGACACGAATGGACCTCAGCAACGTTTTTGCCGATTCCGCACGGACATGAATTACAACCAATTCAGGACTTCACCTTATGAAAATCGCATATATCGGCGCAGGCAGTCATTTTTTTGAACTGGTCACCATCGAAATCTCGCAGACTCCGGAGCTCCGAGGGGCGACTATTTCACTCTATGACATCGCGCACGAACCGATGATGTTGATCGAAGGCGTCGGACGACGGCTGTCGGAGCATTACGGAGCCGAATTGAAATTCGAAGTTTGCACGGAGTTGGCGCAAGCATTAGACGGAGCCGACGCAGTAATCAGCTCGATCGGCGTGCATGGACCCGGCCAGGCATGGCACAAGCTGGATGTTGAGGCGGTTGCGGAGCTTGGGATCATGCAGACAACCGGCGATACGGTGGGACCTACGGGAATATCACAGGGACTGCGTATCATTCCACCCTACTTGGAATTGGCGCGCGCGATGGAGCGGTATTGTCCGGACAGCATCCTGCTTAATCACTCCAATCCCATGGGAGCGATCTGCCGAGCGGTTAACAAATACAGCAAGATCAAAATTATCGGATATTGCCATAATGTGATTAACGCACTGACTCGTTTCGGAGCATTACTTGATGTGGCCCCTGAGCAGCTTGATCCTGTCGTAGCAGGAGTAAATCACCAAACATGGCTCCTCTCGCTGCGCCACCGCGGGAAGGATATCTATCCGCAACTCCGCCAAAAATTGCTCGAAACCACAGAGCATCAGGACCGCAAGTTTACCATGGAGTTATTGGATCTCATGGGGCTGTATCTAATGGGCGGAGATCGACACATCATCGAATTTTTTCCGCACTCGCGCGTCCCCGCCCGGCCCGAGGACATCGGCTATGCACTGAAATGGCGCCGTGACATGATTACTGAAAAACTGCTGAGTGAAGAGCTCACCAAAAATGCCGCTGACCTCGGCAAGCGTGCCACCGGCGAAGCCCCGTTGATTCTTCGCGAGAAGCTTTCTCCCGAGGCGATGGGCCAGCAAATCCGGGCGCTGATGTTTGGTCCGGATATGGTGCATATTGTCAATGTGCCGAATAACGGCGCAGTCACAAACCTGCCCCCATGGGCAGTGGTGGAAATGAAATGCGTGGTCGGTCAGCACGGTGCCCATCCGGTCCATGTCGGCGAAATGCCCGCGCAGGCCGCCCGCTGGACACTCGCACAAATTTACGCCCATGAGTTAGTGGTCGATGCCGCCGCCGAGGGCTGTCGCGAAAAAGCGCTTCAGGCGCTTGCCTGCGATCCCATGGTACGTGATTTTCACGAACCCAGGATGATTCTCGACGCCTTGGTCGCCGCGCAAGGTGACCGCCTCTCGCCGTTCCGCGCCTGATTGCACGCCGCGACGCGTGATGGACGGTCTACCAGCCCGCGCCAACCATCACTTCTCCAAATTATCGGGATCATCGGCATCCTGCAGGCACCTCGTCAGTGGTTAAATGACTTTGTGATCAAGGCTCACCGGGGTGAGATTGGACTGCCAATGTTTATTCTGATGTGCGAAATGTTTATTTTGCATTGCGAAACTCACTTCAACAGTGTATTATCTGAAAGCTCACCGCCCATCCCCCTCAAACTCGGAAATGGCTTCGTCAAAAATCCATGCAGAAATGGAGTTATTGGCGTAGTATTTGCTAACATCCCCCTCAGAATGAAAATTAAATTCTCTTACGAATTGCTCCTGCAATTGCACAATCTTGCGGCCAATCGACCTTCCCGACGGGCAGGATTCTCACTGATCGAAGTGCTGACGGTTACTGCAATAGTTGGAATTTTGATGGGTATTGCCGTTCCTGCGCTGTCGTCGCTTACCCGCTCGACGGATGTAGGCAGAAGTGCCCATGAAGTTGCCGACCTCCTGCAATTGGCTCGTAGCCATGCACAAGCCAATAACGGGCTTGTCGAAATCGGTTTCCACGAAGACAAAGAGGGCCTTTCTGCTGCAGTGATAACTGGTCGCACCGGTATGGGAGCATTCGTTCAACTGAGCAAAGTGAAAAAATTCCCATCGGTGCGGTTGGATAGTATTGATGAGGACATTCCCGAACGGCCAGCATCGGACGTCCAACTTTCTGAGCTGGCGGGCGGGTTCCCGGAGTTTACGATCAATGGTCGGAAGTTTGATCGCGTGATCCAGTTCAACAGCCGGGGCGAGGCGCGGGTGTTGACGAATACGCTGACGCGGGTCATCGAGATAGACCTGTTTCCCAACGTCAACGGCGAGACGCCTCCGGCATTGCGTGCAAATGTTGCGGCAATTCAG
>Ga0209491_10000845_pt1 | contig 61413 bp, 52 predicted proteins | sample BON02_FD_187213 | JGI IMG/M metagenome (GOLD analysis project Ga0209491, IMG submission 187213) | Freshwater microbial communities from Lake Bonney liftoff mats and glacier meltwater in Antarctica - BON-02 (SPAdes) (version 2) | ecosystem: Environmental > Aquatic > Freshwater > Ice > Glacier... | reverse complement strand
CGCCGTCGAAGTCGAAGACGTCGAAGACACGGACTGTCGAGGGCGTGAAATTCGTCCATGGATTTCTGCAGCACGCGCTGCCGAAAGGCTTTCGCAAAGTGCGTCACTACGGCTGGATGGCTTCGAATTCGCGGACGACGCTTGATCGCATCAAGTGGCTGGTGTGGCTGGTGTGGCTGTTTCTGGGCTGGACGTATTGGCTGGGAAGTGGCGTCACTCCACAACCGGAATCACGCCAGCCGCAACGACCGAAGTGCCCACACTGCGGCGGTGCGCTGAGCATAATCGCGATGACAAACGAAGAAGGTCGCATCATCTGTCGCGTGCCGCCCGATCACGCGACCAAATTTCTGGACAGCGGATAGTGAACAGGAACATAGATCCGGCGAGCGGTGCGGCGTCAGCCCACCGGTACAACCTCGCTGCCCCATCCCCCACGACGATTTTCAAAACACGCATCACGCCGTGTCGGATCGCGGTATGCGCTGATGTACGTCCTTTCTGCCGGAACGGACTTTGCAGCTTGCTGCAACCTGCGACCAGCCCTACGTTGCCCACGGGACAACGCGACGCCGTTGAGCGGACGTCCGCCCCTGGGTTCGCCTTGCGGTGAAAGTCCTCCTCGGCAAGGAGGACCTACTTTCACAATAATCTGCAGCGGCATGATGCCGGAACCCACCAAGGGACTCGCCGATCTGATCAGCGGATGGAAATTAGATCTACACGGTGATAGACATGATCCTGTTCTATTCGATGTTGCTTAGATCAATAATTTCTCCGCCATTAATTGTGAGTATTCCCTGAAGTGCTGCAGGAAGGATTCGTCTTGGGAAAAGTCTCGCTGAACCGTCGCACATGCATGCGGCGAATCCGTCGGAATTAGGATTGATAATAGAATCCAGGCGATTGGTCTCGTTGATGGTAAGATCCTCGGGCTTTGTCCAGATGACAGATTTGTCGGAACTCGCTTCGACAATCATGAGTGTGTTGCTGGGACCGTCGGTGATGTCCTGAAACCGGACGCCCGGACCCACTCGCCCAAAGGTGCTGTTAAATGTCAGCGGTGCGACGAACCGAGTTTTTCCAGGTTCCTGTTTTTCGCCCGGCGACGAGGTGGACTTCAACACCGCAGGGATTTTTGAAACGAGTTTGAGATTGTGTTCGCTGTCCCACGGCTCGTCCAGATGAAACTCGTTATACAACGCCGCCTGATCCAGATACGGCAGAATCATGACTCGCCAGCTCAACAGACGTTTGCCCTTTGCATCAGTTAAAGCCTGCGGAGGAAAATGGCCGTAGACGTCGTAAAAATTGTGCATTCCCAGTGCGATTTGTTTAAGGGAGTTCATAGCGCTTGGCCGACTGCTGCCCGTCACAATTTGCTGCATCGTTGAGATCACCGTCGTCGCCTGATCCAGAGACTTAATAGTCAACACTGAACTGTCGCCGTCTGCTGCGAGTTGAACGTCGGCGGAAGTCTCTGGAATCTTTTCCTTTGTCCACGTGTTAACGAATTCTGTGAGGCTCATTGCGACTTCGGCAGACTTTGTAGTGACTCTGATAGTTGCGTTCGAAGGCGGCAGTTGCCCAGAAATCGTGATCGACTCAAGATTCACCAACAATTCGGAAGCTTTCGCGGCTCGAACAGTATCACCGTCAGTAAGTTGAGGGAGCAGGCCCGCCACAGGCAACACGGCAGCAATGGGTGTCAGCAAGACAAAGCCATGCGGATCGTTGACTCGATGGATGGCTTCAATCAGCACCGGATTTGCGGCGGTCCTATTTTTTTCTGCCTGCAGCTGTTTGACGGCTTCCGGACTTCCGGCGAGCACAACGTTGTCACTCACGACTGCGACTCCACGGGATTCTGCCGCAACGGCTGACAGAATGGTTGCGATGACCTGACGCTTCTCTTCCGGTGCCGGGATGATGAATGCACGAGGCCCCTGTGCCACGCCGGCCAGATCTGCACACCAGTAGATTCGCGTGACTCCGAGTTGTACCAACGCGTTACGAATCTCTTTTGCCTGATCCATATTTGGCGATGCGCCATTGATGGCTTCCTGAATTTTTGCCAGCTCATCAATGTCAAGTTTGGAGATATCAATCCATCCCACTGCGATTGTTTTCGCATCAATGTATTGCTTCACGGATTCGGGCATTGCAGTTCCTGGGTCCTGTGCCAGGCATCGCGATGCGACGCAGATTGTAGCCATCAGCAAGTAATAGATTTTCATATTTGTGTTGCCTTAATGTAGCCATCACGCTCCGCGTGATGAGCCCTGTGGAGAAGACGCTATTGATCAGAAACGGTTGCAATAGATTTCGCGTGACGATGGCTGAATTTGTCATACGGAAAAATCAGCGAAGTGGCCAGAATGTGGGCTCGTCACGGCGGAGCGTAACGGCTACGTTACTTGACAAACGTTGCCCGAAACTCCTGGTTCTGTTTCCAGTTCGATGGTTCAGCCGCTTTCAGAACGATTGTTTTTTGTTCGCCTGAAGATTCAATGCGGTATTCAAACGCCTTGCCTGAAGTTGGATCGGGCATCGCGGGAACGGGGCTGAGTTCAGCAAGCGACTTCGGTAGCTCGCCATCATGTTCAGCCGCATGCATGCGAATGGCTTCCAAAGTCATCAAGCGATTGTGGTTCATTAGCATTCGAGTTTCCGCGTACTTTACCTGCAACATGTCAGGAACCAAAATCCCAGCGATAACTGCACCAACCGATGACTTAGGATTACGCTGTACCCATTCCTGAAACACTGCGTTCTCTCGTTCGAGCAATGGTTTCGCGATGGAAACTGGTAGCAAATACCCTTTGCCGATATTGTCACCGATTTTGCGAAGCTCAACTGCGGCGTCAATTAAAAGGATCTGCATGGCTGGCATATTCGTCAGACGATCAGCGTCGATTCCGTCTGCAAGGAGCCGCGCTCGCGCGACATCGGCTAGTGTTGCTCCGGCAATAGCCAGACTCACCTGAGCGGAGGAATCACCCTCGGCAAGCGGTCCAATATCGGCCACTAATTGCGCCCACTTTTTTGAGGCTTCGTCTTCGGTCCAGTTTGCTTCCTCAGCTTCAGCCAGCATAGGCAGGACGCGGTGAATGTTTCCGACTTCCCACAGAAGTGATTCGTTCATATCAATTATCGGCCGGGGAACACTGGCCAATGCCCAATAAAGATTCGGACAGCCAGGTGTTGCAATGGCATCCAGGATGCACTCTCGCATGATTGCCGCGATTGCAATGCCAACAAGTTTCTGAATGATCGTTTCGCCCTGGCCGACAAATTCGGCCAGTCGCATACCGTCGCTGATCGATGAGATTGCCCCGTCAAAATCTCGCTGCATCAGTTGATGCTTGATCTTCAATCGAAGCAATCGTCCCATCGATCGAGCTTCCTGCACATCTGGCAGCAAGTAGAAGTAAACTTCCGGACCACGAACATCCCGAATGCGGTGATCCCATTCAAAGTCTTCCGATATCGCCAACTCATGTAGTTCGTTCAGAACGTTTTGCAGCGATGCAACGACGGAGGCGAGTTCCTGGTCTGTGGGATTCTTGTCCTCAAAAAACGACTTTTTCCATTCTGTCTGCTTCTCCTGTGGCATTTGCAGAAACAGGATTTGTGCCCTGGTGAAATGCAACAAAGCAGATCCGGGCTTCAACTCCCAGCGAGCCGGATAAAGGCGGCATTTCAACGCCGGTGAAGGTTCTTTTGCCGCCCGGAATTTGATGGGCTCGGGAAGTTCCCCAGACTTCTTCTGAGCCTGTTGCAACTGCTGCAATGTCATCGTCGAACCCGGAGCTCCGTCATCGGCAGGAACGAATGAAAAGGTCGGCTGGGGTTGTATCGCGATATTTTGTGCAAGAGTTACGTTTGTTGAAAACTGCAGCAGAACAAACGTGATTGCGAATAAAGTGTATGGGTGTTTTGTCATATTTATCATCATTCGTTTCCTTGCTTTATTGCGTCGAGAGTCCAGATTGGACAGCGCCTCGTCTAGGCATTGTGTGAGCCGAAGGCGCTAGCCTCGGGTTTCGATACGAAAGGCGGTTTGAATTCGAAAAACCGACGCTAGCGCGTTCGGCTCACAAAGAACGACACTGTCCAACTAAAGGAAATCATTCAAATTTATGTTCTTCAGTGGACGAGTTTGCAGACAAGGAAATTCTTGCTGACATTCGGGTGAGCTGTTTTTCGAATTTTGATGCACCGCAAGTACAGCCGAGTCGGATCGCACCATTTGACTCCATTGACGCCTCGCCGCGACGCTCAAAGGCTTTGCTGCCAGCGGGGTGATATCCAGTGCATCAGCGTCCGACGAGTTCAGCCATGGCATCAGCAACGTGGAAAATGAATTCAACGACATTTGCTTTTGCTTCACAGTTACATCATCGACAGCAGCAGGAAAAGCCACAACAGCGGCAATTGGCGGAACAATTTCGCTTGTAGCAACGATGGGGTCTTCCTGTCCATTGTATGCAATCGCCCGAAACTGCCATGCCGACAATCCAACACCACACAACACCACGCCACACATCAAGCCAGTGGCAAATGTTGCAATCGGTTTCTTTTTTGGTGACGCATCCCCGCTTCGCAATGCATTCATAGCCTGCGATGCATTCCAGCCAGCGCGGTACATCGCTTCGTTCTTCAAGTGGTCGCACGATGCTGGTGAAACCCGGCGAAGTTCTTCCTCAAAGTAATGGAGTTCATCGTTCATCAGTGCTGCTTTCGTTTTGAGTCGTCATAAAGTGTCGTAACGCTTCAATCCCGGCTTCGTATCTTCTATGAGTTGTCGCTGGCGACAAATCGAACGCCTCTGCGATTTGACGAAATGTCATCTGGTTCCAGATGTGGGCCACGACGATGTCGCGCGTCACGTCTTCAATAGCTGCCAGTGCGTGTTGAATTTCACGTGGGGATGGATTCTCCAGTGCCGATGAATCGACAGGTTCCAGCCACGCCGGTCGTTCAGCCGCAGCCACAGTCTCCCGATCAGCTCTTCGCTGATTTGAGCGGATTGCATCGATGGCCGCGTTGCGAACAACTCGCGAAAGCCATGCGACTGGATCATCTGGAATCGGATTCTGCGTTGCCAACCTGATGAACGCTTCCTGAACGCAGTCGTCAGCGTCTCTTCCAATCCCGCCACAGCGGCCACGAGCCATCAGCAGCAATGCTGCTGAATGTTTCTCCCAAAGTCGTGATAGTTCAGCAGAAGACAGCAATGAAGTTCTCGCCACAAGACAGTTTGTTGTCTTCTGCTCAGATGACGTCACAGCGTGGAATTTGTCTCATTAAATTCTGAACCTTTTTACCAATTGAAGAATCACGTCCGCTGACCTGGGCTTGTTGATTGAGCCGTAAAGCGTTAGCTGCGGGTGAGGAAGCAGCCATTCAGAAGTTCCATCGTTAAGCCAATTCTGCTCAACAACTTGTGCATGGGTGAGTGCTAAGAAAACAGCAAAAAGACCCGCGACTAGCGCCTTGCGGCTCAGGTTTGTGATACAACGCGAACGCGAGCCGGAAATCGCCAGTGTCGAGTCAATTTTTCGAGATAACCCAAAAACACAAATGACATCAGCCATATCGCAAACAGTCTCCCAGACAGTCTCGCTTCGAGAAGCATTCTGGACCTGGTGTCGAGTTGCAGCGTTGAGTTTTGGGGGGCCTGCGGGGCAGATTGCAGTGATGCATCGGATTCTGGTCGAAGAAAAAAAGTGGATCTCAGAAGATCGCTTTCTCCACGCTTTGAACTATTGCATGTTGTTGCCAGGTCCTGAAGCGCAGCAGTTGGCCACGTACATCGGATGGCTGTTACATCGCACAAAAGGAGGACTGATGGCAGGCATTCTGTTTATCGTGCCCGGTGCGATTTCGATTCTGGCGTTGAGCATTCTGTACGCTGAGTATCAAGATGTTCGCTTTGTGCAGGCCGTTTTTTTTGGACTGAAACCGGCAATCATTGCGATCGTCTTTGAAGCAGTACTGCGGATCAGTAGCCGAGTTATTAAAAATAATGCGATGACGTGCATTGCCGTAATGTCATTTGTCGCGATCTTTTTTTTGAATGTGCCGTTTCCCGTGATTGTCATCGCAGCGGGACTAATCGGGTTTCTAGGAGGTCGCGTTGCTCCGGAGAAATTCGTTGTTATTAAAGGCCACAGCACTCAATCTGATTCTTCCGGGGAGTTGAATGTTAACCACAACGCAATCATTCAACTCAATTCTGTTCAGCCATCCTGGCGTCGCAGCCTGCGAATCTGTGGCCTCTTCCTACCACTCTGGTTTGCACCAATTTTCGCAGTGCGATTCATTCTGGGAGAAACCTCCGTGTTTTACGAGGAAGGGATTTTCTTCAGTAAGACGGCAGTATTGACGTTTGGTGGAGCGTACGCCGTGTTGGCGTATATCGGTCAGCAGGCCGTCGAACACTATCAATGGCTGCAACCCGGCGAAATGATGGATGGCCTGGGCATGGCCGAAACAACCCCTGGCCCGTTGATCATGGTCGTACAGTTCGTGGGGTTTATGGGTGCCTACCGAAATCCGGGAACCTTCAGTCCGCTGTTCGCCGGGATGCTGGGATCACTGATGACGACATGGACAACATTTGTTCCCTGTTTCTTCTGGATCTTTCTGGGAGCGCCGTCGGTCGAACGACTCCGAGGCAATCGACTTTTGAGCGCCGCACTGTCATCAATCACGGCGGCTGTTGTCGGCGTGGTACTGAATCTGGCAATTTGGTTTTCATTGCATACCCTGTTTGGATCAGTTTCGGTACAAAATTATGCAGGGCTGCGTCTCTTTGTTCCGGACTGGACATCGGTCGAGGTGTCGGCGTGTTTTGTCGCAAGCATGGCATTTCTGCTGACGTTTCGCTGGCGACAAGGCATGGCAGTGACATTAACCACGTGCTGTGTCGTGGGGGCCGTGTTGTATTTCTTGAGATGAATCTGCGAACAGCAACTGAACAGGTCGGCATGGGTAGACTATTCTTCGAACGCCGTCTACTATTAGGACTTTTTCCAAAGTCAGGCCAGCCGCAGACTTGCGTTGAATTTGGCCTTTGGAACATTGCGTTCGACATTTCTCTCCCCTTTCGGATCGGTACCTGTGAACTGGTTAATTGGTTACGTAAGATTTTGTGAACTGATACTTTTCCTGCAGGAAAGCACAACTCCTGCAGTTGATGCAGCTCCGCCAGCGGGAGAAAATTCCGCTTCGAACGCTGCCGCAGAAGTCGCAGCTCCTGTCGCAGAAGGCGCTAGACAAGCTGTCGAGAACGCTGCAAACGCAGCGAAAGACGCGCCGCCGCCATGGATGCAGTTTCTGCCCTTCATTGCCATTGGACTGTTTTTCTACTTCATTCTGTTGCGGCCTCAACAGGCTGAGCAGCGACGTCGCAAGGAATTGCTGACTCAACTGAAGAAAAACGACAAAGTGGTGACAACTGGCGGATTGATTGGCACCATTGCAGACATTTCGTCGGACGGATCGCGAGTGACCCTGAAAGTTGATGACAACACTCGCATCAAATTTCTGCGGTCCGCGATTCTTGAGCCTCTGAAAGATTCGCCTGACTCAAATACCTCAGGAAACGCCTGAAGCCTTCGAACGCTGGATTTCCACACGGGCGGATTCCCGGTTTGGAGACCAACCAGGCAGATTGAATTGTATTGCAGGGAATCCATTCGATACATATACGCGCGTTATGACCACTTTTTGACTCGCCGCCGCCGCGTTTATGCCGCGGAAACAGCGAATTTCCCGGGAACCAACTCTGATGTTTCAGTTGCTCAATGGATTGCTATTTCTTCTGCTTCAGGATCCAGCCAACACGGTTGATGCAGCAAAAGTTATAGAGACGACAGTTTCAGCACAGGCAGACAGTGCTCCGCAGGAAAATGCTGAAAGCACAACTGCGGATTCCAAGTCAACCGCCGAAGATGCTTCAACTGCCGCTGCACTGCCGACTGCTCCTGCAGATGACGCGACTGCGAAAGCTGCTGCTGAATTCCAAAAAGCGACCGACGATGCTGAAGGCGATGTCGCAGTCGTTGAGGCGGCAGATGAGCCAGTTCCACCTGCAGCCTCAGGTACCTCATGGGTGGCGTGGTTTATCTTCCTGCTAGTGATCGCCGTTCCCATTCTTCTTGCGAACTTCCTGGCTCGTGTATGGCGAGTTCAGGAATGGACAGGGCGACTGTGGGTTGTGCTCTTTACACTCATGGTTGGTGCGTCACCGTTTTTGTCGTGTCTCATGCGAGGCCAGCCCATTGGCGATCGTTTCCGTCTCGGAATTGACTTGGCCGGCGGCACAAATATGGTGTTCCAGATTAAGCCGGAAAAGGAACTGACGAATGAACTGATCGACGAGATGGTGTCATCTGTTAAGCGTCGTGTGAACCCGTCGGGAACTGAGGAAATCACGGTTCGCGGTGTCGGAGGTGGCCGTATCGAAGTCATCATTCCCGGCGAAGACCCGCAGACGGTGGATGAAGTCAAACGGCAGATTACTCGGCTGGGCAGCCTGGAATTTTACATCGCCGCAGATCGCGCTGAAGATCGAGAGATCGTACGTGCGGCCGAACAAATGGAAAAGACTACGAGGGAATTGCTCATCGACGGCGTCAAACGCGCGATCTGGGTTCGCGCCAATGAAAAAGACGGTGTACCGCAGTTATTGGATGATCCATCAATCGTCAGTCGCAAATTGCCGGACGTTCGCACGGTCAAGGGACGCTCGGAAAGCTACGAAACTGAAGAGTATTTGATGCTGTCCGAGCCGGAGGAGCGCAGCGTCACAGGTCGATATTTGAAGTCTGCATCGACTGACATTGACCCCAAAGGTCAGATGATCGTCAGTTTCACATTTGATCAAACCGGCGCGTTTCTGTTCGGAGACCTGACAACTCGGTTCAACCGACCAGGTCGCCCTGATGGACAGAAACGTAAACTGGCAATTGTGCTCGATCGAAAAGTCTACAGCGCTCCAAGTTTGAATGATGCGATTACTGGCGGTCGTGGTCAGATTTCCGGCGGCTCCGGCGGTTTCACTGAGACTGAAGCCGACAATCTGGTTTCTGTTCTGAACGCCGGTGCTCTTGAAGTTCCGATTGACCCAAAGCCGTTAAGCGAGGCCACTGTTGACCCAACGTTGGGTGCTGACGTTCGTCATAAGGGCGTCAGGGCAACTCTGATCAGTGCTGCAGCGGTCGTCGTGTTCATGCTGACCTACTATCGGTTCTCCGGCATTGTTGCTGTTATCTCTCTGATGCTGAATTTGATTTTGACCTTGGCAGCAATGTTGATGATCAACGCCACATTTACGCTTCCCGGAATCGCCGGGATCGTGCTGACGATCGGCATGGCGGTGGATGCAAACGTTTTGATTTACGAACGTATGCGTGAAGAAATCACCAAAGGTTCGAGCGTCCGGATGGCCATTCAGAATGGCTTCCAAAAAGCATTTTCAACAATTTTCGACTCCAACATCACGACATTGCTCACTGCTATTATCCTTTTCGCCATCGGTACGGATCAGGTGAAAGGATTTGCCGTCACGCTGATCATCGGCTTGGGACTTAGCATGTACACGGCGTTGTTTGTCGGTCGATTGATTTTTGATATTGCAGAACGTCAGCGTTGGCTGACAAAGCTGTCGATGGGCAGTATTATTGGCCAAACAAATTATGATTTTCTTAAAAACCAATTCTTTTGGTTCGCCGTTTCCGGCACCGTAATTTTGGTTGGTATGACGGCCTTCTTTGCACGTGGTCAGGATAACTATGACATCGACTTCACCGGCGGAACAATGGTGTCATTCCAGACAACGAATCCTCAAAAAACAGATGATTTGATCGCAGCATTTCGGCCGGAGTTTGGTGATCAGTTCTCACTGGAACGTCTATCAGTTGGCAGTGAAGAGTCCGAGGAAGGAGTTGGTCGTTATTTTCGTTTGCGAACAATGGAAAGTGACACCCATGATAACACTCCTCAAAAAACGGGACAGGAAGTACCAGAAGACGATACAACAGCCGAAGATCGCGTAAGAGAAAAGATCTACACCACATTCAAGGACAGTGAAACTGTAAAACTTCGGATGGTAAATCTGGACTTGGGGCCTATATTAAAAGTAGAAGTTTCGGACAGTGATGAAGCTGTAGAAAAATTGCTTAAGGCTCCATTCAGCGGTGGCCCATTGATGGTTTTGACATTTTCTGCTGAAGTTGCGGAAGGTACTTTGCGGGATATGTTGACAAAGAAGTTAAGCGATATTCGGGAAGATGGAAAAACGAAATATAACACTCAGGATGGATTATTCGACATCAAGGGTCTGGAAGGTTCTGGAAAGACTGCGGGCGAATTGGCGGTGCGTAAATTTGCAAAGTACCAAGTGAGTGCCATGCCTATTGTTACTGCGGATGATTTTGAAATCGCCTGCAAAGCGATTCAAGCAGAACTCGCCTCAACCCCACTGTTCGACGAAGTCAACACCTTCGCCTCAGCAGTGGCGACTGAAATGAAGCAGCGGGCGATTCTGGCGATCATTGTCAGTATTTTTGCGATTTCAATTTACATTTGGTTCAGATTTCAAAGTTTAGTTTTCGGGCTTGCGGCAGTAGTTGCGTTGGTGCATGACGTCTTAGTTGCGCTGGGCGTCACCGCGATTGCCAGCTACCTGAGCGGTACCACAATCGGTGATTTCCTTTTGCTTCAGGATCTGCGTATTAACCTCGCGATGATTGCGGCGTTCCTCACTCTGGTTGGGTATTCGTTGAACGATACGATCGTGATCTTTGACCGTATTCGCGAAGTTCGCGGTAAGAATCCGGCGATTACGGCCACCATGATCAATACATCGCTCAATCAGACTTTAAGTCGTACGATTCTGACATCGCTGACTGTGTTTATCGTTGTGTTGATTATGTACGTATTCGGCGGTGCTGGTATTCACGGATTTGCCTGGTGTCTGGTGATTGGCTGTCTCGCCGGTACATACAGCTCGATCTATATTGCGAGTCCGATTCTGGTTTGGGCCACCGGCAACAAAACAGGGGCCGTAAGGGCATAATAAGCCTGTACGTCAGGCTTTCCAGCCTGACGATTCTCGTTCCAAGGCATCGACCCTGGAACGCACTGACCGGGAGGCTCCAGCCTCGCAGACAAATCCGGGAGGCAGGAGCCTCCAAAACAGTGTGTTGCGAGGCTGGAGGCTCGCAACAAGGACCACTCGCTCACGGCTGCTTGGCCGTGGACTTTCTTCCTTTCTGACCATTTAGATTTACGCTGGAGGGTTCTGCAGAATGATTGATGAATCACCGTCGCGATGGAGTTCCGTTGATGCTGCTGAAATGTACGAAGTGCCACGCTGGGGCAACGGCTATTTTTCAGTGAGTCCAAGTGGTAATGTGCAGGTGCATCCGGATCGCAACCCCGCGCATTCGATTGATTTGAAAGAACTGGTCGAACGCCTGCAAATGCGCGGACTGGATCTTCCTGTGTTGCTTAGGTTCAACGGTATCATTCGTGATCGCCTGTATGTGCTGCACAAAGCCTTTAGCGATGCGATCAAAGAACACAACTACAAAGGCACGTACGCCTGCGTCTACCCCATCAAAGTCAACCAGCAGCGTGAAGTTGTCGAAAAGGTCGTTGAATACGGCCGTGAATTCGGATTCGGTCTTGAAGCTGGCAGCAAGCCGGAATTACTGGCCGTAGTGGCGATGACCGAGGCCCAGACGCCCATCATTTGCAACGGATTCAAAGACGCAGAATTCATAGAGATGGCGTTGCTGGCTCAGAAGATCGGCCGCAATGTCATTCCAGTGGTTGAAAAATACACGGAACTGGAACTCATTCTGAAGTACGCTGAAAAACTCAACGTGCGACCTCAGATCGGCATGCGAGTGAAGCTGGCGGCTCGAGGTTCAGGACGTTGGCAGTCATCGGGCGGATATCGTTCAAAGTTCGGTTTGCGAGCGAACGAAATCCTCATGGCTCTGGACGAGCTTAAAAAACGTGGCATGGAAGATTGCTTCACGCTGTTGCATTTTCATCTCGGCAGCCAGATTACCAACATCCGACAGGTCAAGGCAGCTCTTAACGAAGCGGCTCGCGTGTACACAGAACTTGTCGGGCGCGGTGCTGGATTGAAATATCTGGACGTCGGCGGTGGGCTGGGAGTCGATTACGACGGTTCGCAGACCAACTTCGAATCAAGCATGAATTACACACTTGAAGAATACGCGCGCGACGTGGTCTATACGATTCAGACGGTTTGCGATGAAGCCAACGTCGCACATCCGAACATCATTTCGGAAAGCGGCCGAGCGATTTCGGCGTTTCACAGTGTTCTGATTTTTGGCGTGTTGGGTGTTTCGCAGCAGGGCGAAAATACTTCTGAAGCCGCATTAGCGCCACCGGAAGACGCGGAACAGTCGCTGCATGACCTTTATCAAAGCTACAAAGGCGTCAATCAACGCAATGTCCTTGAGTCGTACCACGACGCGCAGACGTCGATTGATACTGTGATGACGCTTTTCAACACGGGTTATGTTTCCCTGGAACAGCGGTGTCTGGCGGAGAACATTTACTTCGCATTGTGTCACCGGATCTGGCAGATCACTGGAACTCTGGACTACGTGCCGGAAGAACTTGAGAAGTTAGACAAGGTTCTGTCTGATAACTACTTCTGTAATTTTTCACTGTTTCAGTCGTGTCCGGATTCCTGGGCGATTAAGCAGTTATTCCCTGTGATGCCCATCCATCAGCTTGATAGCCGACCAACTCGCCACGCCGTTTTAAGCGACATTACCTGTGACTCCGACGGAAAAATTGATCAGTTTATCGATCGTCGCGACGTTCGCCGGACCTTGATGCTGCATGAATACAATGGCAGCCCGTATTACCTTGGTATCTTTCTGATTGGGGCGTATCAGGAAATTCTGGGTGACCTTCACAACTTGTTTGGTGATACAAACGCTGTGCATGTGGACCTGTCGCCGTCCGGTGAAGTGATCCTCGACACCATCATCAAGGGCGAAACCGTCAGCGAAGTTCTGGATTATGTTCAGTTTCGTGGGCGAGACCTGATCAATCGGTTGCAGGCATCGGTGGAGGTTGCGGTTCGCGAAAACCGCATCGATCACAACATGGCCGGTCAGTTCGTCAAGTTTTATGAAGAAGCGCTGAACGGCTACACTTATCTGGAAGAACCCGACGGCGAATAGTTTCGAAATTTAATCATGAGTCGCAGTCGTTCACTTAACCAAACTCGAATCGTCACCTTTGGCGAGATCATGGCGCGGATGTCGCCATCCGGTATGCTGCGACTGCGGCAAGTGCTACCGGGTTCGCTGGATGTGACGTTTGCGGGGGCAGAGGCGAATGTTGCGGCTTCGTTGGCAATGCTTGGATATCGCGCTGACTTTGTGACGGCACTGCCAAATGGGCCACTGGCCGACGGATGTCTTGGCAGCCTGCGAAGTGTCGGCGTGGGTGTCGATCATATTCGAATCACGGAACACGGGCGGTTTGGGATTTATTTCGTTGAGATGGGCGCAAATCAACGTCCAGGTCGCGTGTACTATGATCGCGATTCCAGTGCGATCAGTCAGGCTGCAGCGAATGATTTTGACTGGGATAAAATTCTGGCAGATGCTTCCTGGCTGCATTTGACAGGAATCACGCCGGCACTGTCAAAAACAGCTGCGGACACAACGATTCACGCTGCTCGAGCCGCCCGCGAACGTGGTGTCTCTGTATCATGCGACGTTAACTTTCGCGGCAAGCTCTGGCGATGGGATCCAAAACGAACGCCTCAGCAACTTGCAGGCGATGTCCTGAGGGAACTTATTCCGTTGGTGGATTTGCTTATGGCAAGCGAAGAGGATTTTCGCCTGGTAGGAGTCACGGCGTCTGAGTCCCCTAACGAAGCGGCATCAGGCAGTAGTATCGACACAGATCGAGCGGCCACGATGGCCCGAAAGATGGCGATCGCGTATCCCAATCTACGGATGATTGCGACAACGCTGCGAGAAAACATCTCGGCCAGCCACAACAACTGGGGCGCGATGTTGCTGGATATCGGCAGCGATACCGTTTATCTCGCTCCCGTACAGAATGGCGAATACGGTCCCTACGAAATTCGCAGCATCGTTGACCGTGTTGGTGGTGGTGATGCATTTGATGCAGGATTGCTTTACGGGTTGTCGCAGTCAGATTTCTCACTCCAAACTGCGCTGGAATTTGCGACTGCCGCGTCCTGCCTGTCGCATTCCGTGGTGGGTGACTGCAATTTTGCGTCGCGCGATGAGATCGAAGATCTGATGAACGGTGCCAGATCGGGTCGCGTCGTGCGTTGAGAAATAAAAAGTACGTTGGGCTTTCCAGCCTGACACAAAGTAGAACATTGTCAGCCTGGAAAGGCTGACGTACCATCACAGTAGTCAGTGTGTCGGAATGCAGTTAGACTACGCAGGTTGAGACTTACACACTTTTTGAGCTAATTCTGCAATGACGTCCGAAAACACACCTGAATCCAATAAATCCACTCTTGAAACGCCTCATATCGCTGCGACTCGCTCAAAGGAGTTGTACGCCGTTAGCCGGGCGAATGCAGTCGTGGCGGCGTCGATAGCCGATCAACTGCGAGGCCAGGAGATTCTGGTTCTGGATCTGACCGGGATTACATCAATCGTCGATTTCTTCGTCATCGCGACAGGCACCAGTCATCGTCAGATGCACGCGATCGCAGACGAAGTCAATCGGAAGCTGAAGCGTGAAGACGGCAATCGAAGGCTCAGCATCGAAGGCTATCGAACCGAAGGGAACTGGATTCTGACGGACTACGGCGATGTTGTTTTGCACGTTTTCACGACGGAAGGCAGAGCACTCTATAATCTGGAACAGCTTTGGGCCGATGCTCCTCGCATCGACTGGCAGGCTGAAGCTCCACCTTCGACGCGCATCATCGCGTCAGATGTCGCCGAGGAATAGAGCCCCGCAAATTTTCTGTCGAGGAATGATATTTGATGGATCTCGACACAATTGTACCGCAATGGCGCCAGTTGCAGGCGTTCGCGCGTGAAGCTCGCACGAGAGCTTGGGCACCCTATTCCAGGTTTTACGTCGGGGCTGCGGTCCTGGTTGGTGATGGCACAATTGTCGTCGGTTGCAATGTTGAAAATGCATCCTATGGACTGACGATTTGTGCTGAACGTGTCGCGATCTCGTCGGCTATCGCTCAGGGGCATTCCAGATTTGATGCGATCTGTATTTCACTCAATGAATGTGCTTTGCCCTGCGGCGCATGTCGACAATTCCTTGTCGAATTCAACCCAGACATGTTGATACTGCTCGACGACGTTAACCGACCTGATGATCAACTGCCTGAGGTCGTCTCGGTGAAAGAACTTTTACCACGGGCATTTCGGCTTTAGGATCGCTCGATCAAATCAGTGAGCGGCAAGGCGCTAGCCGCCGGTGGTTCGCGCTAGAACGCTGGCAATACCGGCGGCTAACCCCTTGCCGCTCACTTAGTACGCTAGTGGTCGTCCTGCTCCATCATTTTTTCAGCGGCCGCTTCCAGTTGTTCAGTTTCTTCCTCTGCTTCGTCGCTTTGCAATAGCAGCGAAAAAGTAAACGTGCATCCTTTCGTGGTGTTGTTGGACGCCTCAATGGTTCCTCGCTGGCGCTCGACGACATCGCGGCAGATCGCCAGACCGAAACCAAAACCGCTCTTCTTTGTCGTAAAGAATCGCTTAAAAACTTTTTCTGTTTTTCCCTTTGGCAGGCCTGGCCCGTTATCAGAAACCGACACTAACACAAATTTGGGTGCATCTGGAACTGATTTCACCTGGATAATCAGTTCCGGTTCCTGCACATCCGCTTCGCGGCAGGCTTCAATTGCATTCACCATCAGGTTAATAAGCACATAAGTCGTCTGGACTCGATCCACATGCACTTCAAGTGGCGGATCCTGCTCCAGAAGTTCCTCGTGATCCAGCACCGAGATCTTAGCGGCGCTGCTGTCCGGACGCGGCTGCACCAACTTCAATGCCTGATTGATAATGACTTCCAATTCAGTCGCTGCAAGTCGTGATCGACGGTCGTGCAGAAAATCTCGCATCCCAAAGATCACTTCACGAGCATGTTCCACCTGTTCCAGAATCTCTGCCACATTCAGCAACATCTGTTCGGCAGTTGCCTCGCCCACTCTCAGGCGATTTTTGAGTGTGAAGCCTTGAAAGCCGATGACTTGCAACGGCTGGGCCAACTGATGAGCGTACTCGGATGCAAGGTTACCGCTAAGGCTAAGCCGCGAAGCCTGAGCCAGGTGATCTCGAAGCTCCGCCAATTCCTCTGCTGCGACACGTTCCGCATCGTTGCTGGTGAGATACATCGTACATGCGATCTTTGGGGAGTCACCGCCGGGCTCAATCCTCGCATTGTAGGAATGAGATTTATCGCTGTTTTTGAAAAGCAGAAATTCAAAAGTTTGCGGCTGTTCCGATTCGATAGATTCGTCAATCATTTTCCGAACAGGATCGTACGACGTCCGCGTCACGATGTCCTGCAGCCGGAGACCTGTGACTGATGGCGGAGTGCCGTTTCTGAATCCCACAACATTGAGCACTTCCATTGCGGAATCCAGAACGAACGCAAAATCGCACGCTCCGTTTGCCACATTACGCCATTGGCGATGATTTTTTTGTCGCCTGGCCTCTCTTCTTGCCGACAGATACCCACCGACAAAAATCCGCCCCGCGAGTTGCATCAGTTGTTGCGATGTGGAATCAAGGTGCATGGACCCTTTGTCGTGTGCAACAGCGATCACCCCGCGCAGCCTGTTCTTGATCAGGACCGGGATCATTTCGTATGCAGCCGCGTTCATCTGTCGCAGCATGCTTGAAACGACGCGACTACATGACTCAGCATGTTCATTCTTACCGCAGTAAATCGCAATTCCTCGCGGCAACGCATCCTCGGCTTGCTCGTTGAGCAACGATAGCGCAATTTTTTGCAAGCCTGATGCAAGCGACGGTGTCGCCATCCGAGACCATTCACTGTACATCGACAAATGCGGGCCGTGTTTCAGGTTCACCAGATACAAATGCACGTGATCCAGTTCGCATTTTTCACCAATCGTCTCGAGCATCTTTGCGGCAAGTGGCTTGTGCCTGCCGGGACTAAGGCGAATTACGCGATCCGCAAGACGAGACGTGTATCGGATCAGCGAATCGCGACTGGTGTCGGGCATTGACAATGTTCAGGCCCCCTGAAATTGCTGATCTCAATGAAATTCACGAAGACTGACTCCGTTGTTCTCAGTCTCTGAATCGCAGCAACAGATACAGAATGTGGCGAAACAGTTGAGCGATCGATCCGAAAATCATCAACGCTCCGGCGACATGTGCAGTCGTCGGCAGATGATGCATGATCTGTGATGTTTCGTACAGAATATAGCCACACATCAGTGCCACGATTGCGCCAGAAATCAGCGTGCCTGTCTGCAAACCGCCAAACAATCCAAACGCAGAAAGTATTCCGACGCCCAGAATTGCGATTCCACCGACAAACAGAGCGTTTCGAAGGAACGAAAAGTCTGCCTTCGAAACCACAACAAAAAGTGTCAGTCCGCCAGTAATCGCCAGTGTCAGAAACGCGGCTTGTCCAATCAGGTCGGGGTTAACGCGAATGGCAATATAAATCGCTGGTACCGTGAAAATCGATTCGGCGACTGTAAAAAGGCCAAGTCCAAGATACTGCAGGGCCGGCCGGGCTCCACTAAATGCGAGAGATTGAGCGAACCATGTGACGGCCATGAAGCCGATCAACGCGATCCACCAGGTTCGGCGACCGAAGAGACTCATGATTGAATCTGCCGCCGATGTGTTGAAGTACAGGAATTGAAGTCCGATCAACAGAAGTATCGCACCGAACACGTGCAAATACACTTTTCGAAGAAATCCAAGACGTTCGCTAAGTGCCGCATCAGCAGCGAACATGTCCTGACTGACAGCGTATGGATTGGAGTCTTGATACATCTTGCGATCTCGGTGGCTACAGGTATCGACAATGCGAAATTGACGGCAAGTAATTCTATTCGAGGCAGGGGCAATTACCAACCCGGAAAGCATTCGTTTGCCAGCGCCATCGCATTCAATTTTGCAATTTTAGCGGCGAAACCCTCACATTGACGCCTTCAGAATACGCAAAATGACTGGCCGTTTCCATGTCCAGAGGCTCGCAGCCAACTGGAATTGTGAGTGTCTGCGAGCCAGCAACTGATGCAGGTGTGATGAACTGATAGGGCAGATGGTGTACACGACCAGCTCGGAGACGCTGCTGGCCATCCAATGCAAACAGTAAATAACGCTCCAGGAGAAACTCGTCGAGAGTTCCTGGCTGAGCTGTCCTGGGCGGTTCCTGCGGAAGGGTGACCGAGATCTCATACTTGCCTGCGGGCAAGTCCTTCCGAACGCCAGTATACGTGATTTGCGAACATTCTTTGTCAGTGCGAGCATTCCGGGCGTTCAGTGACATTGCCGCGTGCTGATAAGGCAGATGCCAAAATCGACGCGCAATATTGACGGCAAGTCGGCAATCGGCATCGAGACTAAAGAACCAGACTCCAGCAATTCCACGTCCATCAACAACGTAAGTACGCACGTTGGTTTCAAGGAACCACGAAATTCCAGGTACAGGCGGTGACCACCACGGTCGAATCCGCTCCATGGAAAAAGGCACAACTCCCAGCCACGCATCGCCATCGAACTGCTGAATCGTGAGTCCTGCTGGAAGTTGGCGCTGCAATAAATCTGCATCCACACGCCAGTGGATAAATGTCAGTTTTGACCAACGTTGGTAACCGGCAGTTTGCGAATCGGCTTCGACAGTTGGCAATTTGACTTCAACCGATTTCATCGCGGCGTTCCTGCGAGAAGACAAGAGTCCAGCTAGGGCACACGTGTCGAACCGCATTTCCAACGGAAGCGTAACGGGGTTCACGCTGGAGTGTGCCATCTAGCAAACAAAAAAGCTCACGTATTTTCGTGAGCTTTTCAGGTCAATTATTTAAGCGGAGAGACAGGGATTCGAACCCTGGGACCCCATTTCTGGAGTCACATCATTAGCAATGATGCGCATTCGGCCACTCTGCCATCTCTCCGTGTGTCGCTGTGACACCGACACATGTTAATCGGTTCGCATTTGGACGCAAGTTCAGCTCGATTCCTGCCAATTGTCAGGAATTCGATACCTAAAGCGACGTTTTGCGATTTTACTCTGAACCTATGTGTTTGCTGAAAACTGTTCTGCAAATTCCAGCACAATTCCGTCCACAATATGCTTCAAATCGAGGATTTGAGCTTCTTTAAGAAAGCGGTAGTTGCTGCGATTCAGAGATTCACGATTGCGGAGCGTGCCCTTTGTGGCAATTTCCAAAATGTCCATATCAGAAAACGGTCGGACCAGAATCTCAAGGCGGCTGTATTGGCTTTTCGCTGTTCCTCGCCCCAGTTTGATGTCATCCCGTGTAATTCGCGCGCCCCAGCCTTTTTCGTTCAGGACCGTGCTGTAATCGAACCCTGGAAAATGGTCACATAATTTCTGCAGGCAGGTTTCTATGTGTTCCGTGAGATCACTGCGAAGCTGAGAATGCTTCATCCGCAGTTCTTCTTTGGTCGCAGCATCGGCGTCGGCAGACGCGCTTTCTGCCATGCGAGCCTCCTGGCCACGCTGAATCGCACGTTGTAATCGTTCTTCAAAGTCTGACATGAAGGAGGCTTTCCGGTGCCGCCACGAATGTGGATTTAGTAAACAGGATGTGGTCTGGATCTGAGAGCGTTGAAGCATATCCTCCCGGCCATCGTTTCAACAGCCTTCAGGCTCTTATACGGTGCCCAGAGATGAAAATTGTTGGCAACTTCAAAACCGGACATTTCTTGCAACCGCCACAACACCCTCTTCAGAGATGGTCAAGCCCCGAGCAATGTCGTCAGCTCGATCGACGCCAATCGTCGTGCCGTCCGGGATGCGGACTCCTTTGTCGATAATTGCCCGTTCGATTCGGCAGTTGCGTCCGATATCCACTCCTTCAAACAAAATTGAATTCCGCACAGTGGCAAAACTGTGAACTTGTACTCGGGGCGAAATAACGCACCGCTCAACTCTGCCGCCAGAAATAATGGACCCGGAGCACACAAGACTATCGACGGCACTTCCGACGCGTGGCGGCGTCACTCCATGATCATTGAACACGAATTTCGGCGGTGGTAACGGTGGCTGCCATGTCCGAATTGGCCAGTTCGGGTCATAGAGATTGAGTTCCGGTTCCACGGAAATAAGATTCATGTTGGCTTCGTAGTACGAATCCAGTGTTCCGACATCTCTCCAATATGCAGACTGGCCAGTGTCCTCGTTCTGAAACGGCCAGGCCATGATGTTTGACGAATCAATGATCGACGGAATAATGTCTTTCCCGAAATCACGGTGACTGGTCGGATCATTGGCGTCGATACACAGCCGTTCGAACAGAAAATCAGTGTTGAAAACATAGATTCCCATCGACGCAAGGCAAACACCAGGCCGCCCCGGCATTGGATCGGGGTCTGACGGCTTTTCGCGAAACTGTCTGATTCTGCGATCGTCGTCAATTTGCATGACACCGAAACGTCGGCCTTCCTCCAGTGGCACTGGCAGGCACGCAATGGTTGCGTCGGCTTTCGAAGCAATATGCTCGCGAACAAACAACGAAAGGTCCATGCGGTAGATGTGATCACCACTTAAAACAACGATGTGATTCGGCCGCACTTTTTCAATCGTATAGATGTTTTGATAGATCGCGTCCGCAGTGCCCAGATACCAGTTCTCATCAATGCGCTGTTCGGGAGGCCTGACGCTTACAAACTCACCAAGTTCAGCCGGAAGAAAATGCCATCCGTGCTCGATATGACGCTCCAGGCTGGCCGCCTTGTATTGGGTCACGACAAGGATTTTTCGGATGCCGCTGTTAAGACAGTTCGACAGTGAAAAATCAATGATCCGAAAGCATCCACCGAATGGAACGGCGGGTTTACTGCGGTCTCGCGTCAATGGGTCCAGCCGGGAACCCTTCCCGCCGGCCAGCACAACTGCCAGCACATTCTGCATAGTATCAAATCTCCTTAAAGCCGCAGGAGTGTCGCGAATCCACGGGGCGTCATGCAAGTCAACCAAGTGGTTTCTATCGTTTGGATCGCGCGAAACATTCAGTACTTTGAAATGGTTTCATCCAGATTGAGCAATACCCGCGCAACCAAAGTCCACGCGGCTGCGTCCTGTGGAGTTGATTCGCCGGGCAACTCAGGAAGTTCGGCCGCGTCGCCGGTCGTCACTTCACGCGGATTCAACCAGCCGTCCGCGATTCGTTGTCGTTGCAATTTCAACAGGCTCAGGATTTCATTTCGCTCCGCTTCCGTGGGCGTTCGAGAAGTACACAGCAGGAACGCATAGTCAGCTCGGGCGGCATCATTGCTGGCAGCCTCTTTCAAAACACGCAACGCCAATGCCCGCGCGGCTTCAACGAAGATCGTTTCATTCAACCCCGTCAATGCCGCCAAAGGTGTGTTCGATCGGATTCGGCGAGCACATGAAAAATCGCCGTTTGGTGCATCGAAGTTCGACATCACCGGATCAGGCATCGATCGTTTCCGAAATCCGTACACCGTGCGGCGGTAGCGTTCCGGTCCAGTCGCTGGCGTCCAGTAACCGGGATAGGTGTAATTGTAATCCAGAACATTCTGCGGCACCGGAGGAATAATCCCCGGGCCGCCGAACTTATGCGTGATCAACCCCGATACTGTCAACGCGATATCTCGCACAACCTCCGAATCCGCACGGAATCGGGGACCACGAGCCAACAGGAGATTCGCGGGATCGCGTTCGAGAATTTCCGCAGTTTCCTCAGAACTTTGCTGATATGTCGTGCTGGTCAGAATCGTGCGAATCAAATGCTTGCGACTCCAGTTGTGCTCCATAAAATCGACCGCCAGCCAATCGAGAATCTCCCGATATTCCGGAACCGGCGCACGAGTACCAAAATCCTCCGACGTTTCCACCAGTCCCGTTCCAAAGATCGACTGCCATGCCTGATTGACGGCGACACGTGCTGTGAGCGGCGAGCGGCGGTCAACCAGCCACTCCGCAAATCCCAGCCTGTTCCTGGGAGCGTTCTGCGGATAGGAATGAAACGCGGCGGGAACATGCGGCTCGACGATCTGCCGCGGTTGATCCCAGTCGCCTCGATCAAGCAAATGAGTGAATCGAGTATTTGTAGGTTCGCGTTCCGCCATATGCAGAATCGAAGTCGATGCCGCTGGAGTGGATTTCAGCAGTGCCTCAATTTCATCGTTTGTCGGCTTGAGTTCAGCCACAGACTTTCGCCATGCCGCAAAAATCGCGTCGCTCTGCGCCGTGGTTCGCTGTTCAGCCGGAACCTGCACAGCCAACATTGCCGCATGATCCACCGCCGGAGCTGCTGGCGTGGCATCACTTGTCACGCTAAACCGGGCACAGCCCAGCATGTCCCCCATGCGCCATACGATCTTGATCTGAGAGCCTTTTGGAAAATCCAGAGGTTGCTCAAACTGGACCACAGCAACACTCGGCTGATTACGCTGTCCGATGCCGCGATCTGCAGTCCACGTGTTTTCGTCTTTGCCATCGATTAAATAGGCCACTGGGCCGCTGGCTGTTTTGCCGTCGTCTGACTTTGATTCCTGTTGTGAAAAATCTGAAGTGGCATTCACCAGTTTTTGTTTCTCCCAGTCTTTTGCATCCGGCTTTCGGATAAGAACTTCCAGCTCATTGATGGCCCATGTTCCAAGGCGATTTCGGCCGGGTCCATCGTGTGGCAGATCGCCGTGCGTCAACGCTTCAAATTGCAGACCTGTGACCCCATGCAGTGCCGCAGCGGCAATCATGAAAACATCCGCACTGCTGTGACCTGTCATCAACAGCGATTTGTCGGCCTGCTGAACCGGGTGATTCAGACCGCTGATGGTGCCAAGTTCAACGGCATCCAGTGGTTGCCAATGGAACTGTTTCGACTGCAATTCCGCGGCCCATTGTGTAAGTTCTGATTGCCAATCGGGGCGTTCATTTCGAATCCGTTTTTCCAGAGTCAGGACTTTGACGTGAAGCTCACCAATTTGCTTCAACTGCTCCGGTGTATAAACCCACGACTGTGCTTCGTACGAATTATTCAGGAATGCAAACATCCCGAAATACTCATCGTGCGTCAGTGGATCAAATTTGTGCGTATGACACTGAGCGCATTGTGTCGTCAGTCCCAGCACGGCCTTCCCAACACAATCAATGCGGTCAAACATTTCCACCATGCGGAATTGCTCGGGCACAATTGCGCCTTCTTCGTTGATCATGCTGTTGCGAAGAAATCCTGTCGCGATGATTTGCGGCTGGGTCGGATTCGGCAATAGATCGCCAGCAATCTGCTCCACCAAAAACTGATCGTAAGGCATGTCGCTGTTGATCGAATCAATCACCCAGTCGCGCCACGACCATTGCTCACGTTGCAGATCCTTTTCATAGCCATTGGTATCCGAATATCGCGCCAGATCCAGCCAATGTCGAGCCCATTTTTCACCGAACCGCTCGCTGTTCAGCAATGCATCAATTGTTGCCGCAGTTCCATTTTTTTCAAAAGCTGATAATTCGGCCGGAGACGGCGGAAGACCTGTCAGGTCGAGATAAATTCGGCGACACAAAGCAGAATCGGTTGCTCGAGCGGCTGGCTTCAGTGATTCCTTTTGCAGTCTCGCAGCTACGAATGCATCAATCGGCTGCTGAGTTCCAACACTGGGCAGTGGTAACTTTGCAGGTGCAGTGAATGCCCAGTGCGCTTCATAATTCGCGCCTTCGGCAATCCATTGTTTCAGAGTCGCAATCTGTTCCGCCGTCAGTGGCTTATTGTGATCTTTGGGTGGCATCAACAAATCCGCATCATCAGATGTGACGCGGCGGATCAATTCGCTGTCTTCAGGTCGGTCAGGCACGATCGCGGGAGAACCTGATTCGCCGCCGTTCAATGCGTCTGGCCTGAGATCAAGACGCAGGCCAGATTTACGATCAGCGGCGTCTACGCCATGGCAAAGTGTGCAGTGTTCGGCGAATATCGGTTGCACTTGCCGCTGAAAATCGACCGGCGGAACTGCGAATGCGGATTCAAGCCCGGAAGTAAGAGTGGATAATAAGATGCAGAAAAAAACCGACAGCATTTTATGGGACATGGGGAGATGGCTTTCTGGCGAGGATTTTTGCAGCGACAACCACGACGCTCAATTGTAAGGCTTCTTTTGGGCGGGAAAACTGTCCGGTAGCAAAACTTGAAGCCAAAACTGCCTGGATAATGCCGAATTTACGTTGCTGTTCCTGGTGGACATCATTTATTCCGGCCTTTCGCGTTGAACATCTTCGAGCGGCTTGTAAGAATAACCGATGCGTGATCTGACGCCTGAATGGATATGCAGGTTTCTTCGCGACTTTGAATTACCAGATTTTTGTTCACTATAACTGCTATTGGTGCGCCATGTTGAAGGACCGAACTCGAATTGAACGTCAGCTGACTTTTTCTCAGCAGCAGCTCTCAACCATTGAAGCCAAACTGGCTACCGATGGTGTGACTGGCAAAGCACAGAAAAAGAACCCGGTTTGGCGCAAAGTGAGTGCTGAACATCGTCAGTTGAAGCGCCGGTTATATGCGGTTGCAGCGGTGGAAACACGCGAATCAGAAGCTGCTCAACGCAAGGCCGACAAGGCCAACGGAGTTGAAGCCTCCGCCGAAGGTTAATCGTCTCGATAAGTACGTCTGGCTTTCCAGCCTGACACGAAACAAAGCAGTTCAGCCTGGAAAGGCTGACGCACGTTATTTCGAGACAATTTGTTTTGGGCGATCCGGAATGGCTGATTCCGGAAACGCATGACAGCGCTGTTAGGCTCTCCAAAAGTCGAATTTCAGCGTTCTAAGTAGGCTGCGCTATGCCTTGTGGGACGGTTTTGGCCAGCCATCCCCGCATAGATCCGTTTGACTTCCCGCCAGCGTTGATGCCATCATTGCTCTCGGAGAGGTTCGTTGGCCGCTCAAGGAGCCCACCGCGATGCGGCTTAGCACCTGAGGCTGATGTGGGACTTAACGGACCGGTGTTCAAAAGAACGCATGCGCGTTTGGAAAGTTGACGCTTGCACAGGTTCTGCGACGCCGTGTTCGTCGGTGCCTTGCCATTATCGAAGCAAGGACAACAATCAACGAGGCCGCTCGGTCTGGTGCAGTGCAGCGATTCAGAAAGTCGCAATGATGATCGGACTCGATACAAATGTCCTGGTTCGTTATCTGACTCGGGATGAGGAAGCTCAATACAGAGCGACCATGAAACTGCTGACTCGAAAGGCCGCCCGATTCTTCATTGCTGATCTCGTATTGGTGGAATCAGACTGGGTTCTGTCGAAGTTTTAAAACTGGACGCGAGACGAGATCGCCGATGCATTCGCCCGACTATTGCAAATCCATAATCTTCAGTTTGAAGACGAAGACCGAATCCACCATTCACTGGCAGCCAAGCGCCGAGGGGCCGATCTATCCGACGAACTGCTGGCGGCCATGAGCCGTTATCAAGGCTGCCGTGAGTTCGCCTCCTTCAACAAACACGGTAGTCGGCAAACGCCACGCGAAATTCGCATTCGTTCCGAAAGACTGAAGAACGTCTCAATGTAAAGTTGCTCATAAACCGAAGGGCATATCTTCCAATAAAATTGCCGCACTGCACGAGCCTCGCCCTCCCAAGAATCAAGAATCAAGAATCAAGAATCAAGAATCAAGAACCCGCAGGCTCAACTCCTCCACCACGTCTTTGAAGACGCCTACCTATGCAAGTAGAACGGGACTCTGCTGCGGCAGGTGATCAACAAGATCACGGAAAGTCTCGACTTCAACCGCATGGAAGTCCGCCACGTCTTCGGCGACCTGTACGAGCAGATCCTCAAAGATCTGCAAAGTGCCGGGAACGCGGCTGATACTACACGCCCCGAGCCGTCACTCAGTTCATGGTCGATATGGTCAATCCACAGCTCGGCGAAACGGTCCTCGACCCGGCCTGCGGCACCGGCGGATTCCTCGTCTGTACCATCGACCACCTGCGGAACCATGTCAAAACGCCGGACGACGAAGAACTGCTGCAGCGTTCCGTCCAGGGCATTGAGAAAAAACCGCTCCCGCATCTGCTGCACGGCATCGACGTGCCCACCAACGTTCGGCACGACAATACGGGCGTGAAGCCCACGATTAAAGAAAGACTGCTGACCGAATGCAATCTGCACACCATCGTGCGACTGCCGAACGGCGTCTTCGCTCCGTACACCGGCATCAAGACGAACCTGCTGTTCTTCATTAAAAGCCAGCCGACGAAAGAAATCTGGTACTACGAACACCCGTATCTGGCGGGAGCGAAGTCGTACAACAAAACGAAACCCATCCGCATGGAAGAATTCGACGCCGAAAAGGTTTGGTGGTTTGCCCGGGGAGGGCATTTCCCGGGACGGCGTTTTCCGGGAGGGCGTTTTCCGGGAGGGCGAGGCTCCTGCCGAGCCGCGTGCGAAACAATCCTCTAAATCAAAATCCGTTCGCCGTGCCCTTATCAGGTCCCGAATTGTTTCCAATACGACGTTCACCCATCATCGGCTCGGCAGGAAGCTGGGGGACACACCAATTTGAACTGTCGTTGTGGGCTCACCGCACACAGTGTTTATGGTTTGACTTCGATTGTTCGTAGAAGTTGTGTGCCCCCGGTGGCCGGCACAATGGCCCGGTGCTCAAAGTATTCAGCGACGCTGTCGGCAAGTTGTTTTGCTACTCGTTCACGAACGGCCGCTTTACGATAGTCGGCGCCAAATTCCAGTTGAATGGCGTCGATTCCATCCGCCCGATGGCTGCCGTAGGTTCTGACAATATAGCCACCCGTGAAGCCGGACTGTTCTTTGCCATCCAGCGGATCAGGATGCATCGTCCAACCTTGTTTCTTCAAAAGTCCACTCAGGGAATTGGGACCATGAAAAGATTCTTCACTGAACATGGACTGCATGCCAGAAACAGTGAGACCATTACTTGTGCCTCGGTAGACAGTCGATGCTGACGTCCCCTGTCCGTGAATATCGATCAACAGTCCACACGCATGCCTGGAGCGGATCTTTCGAACGGATTCACTTAATGTTTGGTGATACTGATCATAGACGACTTGAGCCGAAGGTGCTTCAACCGCGATGTTTGCCGGACGGTTAAAATCAACATAGCGTCGATGAATTCGGGAAATCACAAATGAAGGCTTTCCATTCATTCGCACTGCCAGTTGGCGCGAAACTTCCATTGCCAGTTCTTCTGTTCCTCCGTCGCGGACAACTCGAAATCCTGCTGGACCGCTCTCCAGACCTTCACCTGTTCGTGGTACAACGCCTGGCAGTTTCATAGTACCGCCGTGTGGGGCAGAAATGACAACTGGCAGATCCCCAATCTGAAATACAATGGGATCAGATTCTGTTACGTCTTTCGCCGCCGCCCAACGCACGGCGGCTGGAATAACGTTATCAAGACCTGCGGTCCGTTCTGGATGCGGACTGATCGCCAGCACACGTCCTTCGCCAAAGCGACCGGCTGCAATCGCTGTTTTGCCGGGCATTACGCCACCAGGGACTCCGGCTTTTGTGACCTCCGTCGCAAACGAGGCCCATTCTTCATAGTCTTCAAGGTCTGGTTTGTTCGCCGGAGCCAGCAGCGGCCCTTGATGATAATAGACGGTCGTTCGATCGTTGGGCAAAGAAAGACGTTCCAGTCCGCCCGCATGGACTTGCAATTCCAACATCACCAAAGCCGCGTGCCCAGTGATTTCGGTCCAGGACTTTCGCATCCAGAATATGCAGCGACCAGTCATAGTCTGAAGATGCCAGATATGCTCCAGCGCAGATGCCGACATATCCGCCCCCCGCTGCGACAAAGTTTTTTACCTTCTCTCGACCGTTCGCTCCAAGTGACGTCGCTTGCCCACCGCCTGACCCACCTGCAAAGATGACGACTTTAAAGGAATTTAACTCGTCATTCAGGATTTGATCGGTGCGAACCCGTTCCACATGGATAGTGTGGTCGGTCGCCAGATCTTTCAGCACTTCAGAAACGCTGGCACTGACTCCTTTGCCATCGTAAACGGCGATGTGAATCATTTCCTCAGGAATCGCAACGGTCTGTGCTGCGAGCGGAGTCGCGAAAGTTGATAGGAAGGCCACAAGAACGATGAGTCCCGTGCCATCACGTGCGACGCCTAACCAATGACCGGCGAAACTCGTCACCTTCGACTTGAACTTCATGGAACACTCGATTGAATGCAGACGCATCGGCGACAACCTGCTGACAGTTGAAGAACTTCAGGACGCAAGGTGGTAGGTTAAGGTCTCGCCGAGTGTTGTTGCAAGCCTCGAAAGAACAGAATTCCACACACGCTAAGTTCCGTTCTTCGAAAGCAAATCAAACAAATCCAAACAAATCAAAGGGGACGCAGTGTGCCGGGATAAACCGGTTTGGAATAGAGAATGCAAGTATCTCACGAAGAAAGTTTAGCCGATTACTTCGGCCTTCAGCGGAGGGGCGGACCGGGTAACCGGTCTGTCTTGAGCGTCCGTGCGAAGGGAAACGCAGGCCAGCCATTGAACTCCCGGTTTTCCAATTGAACAGGGGCACCACTTCCGTGTGCCGATCCTGTTGTGTCAGGGAGAAGGCCACATCGAGCGTACCGATATTGGCAAGGTGCGAACGAACACGGCGGAGTCCGAGAACCTGTGCATGCGTGGACATTCCAAACGCGCCTGCGTTCTCTGGAAAACGGGGCGGGAGATCCCATCAGCCTCAGGTGCAAAGCCGCATGGCGGTTCACTCCTTGAGCGGCCAACGAACCTCTCCGAGGGCAATGTTGGCATGAACGCTTTTGGGAATTCAGATGACTTCGTAGTACTGTCGACACAGGTGAACAACGCGGCAACCGCCGTGGCGGAATCTGTCAAGGGAAGGAGGTCACCGAAAGGAAGTCTTGCTGAACTGTCACCGATGCTTCGGACTCTGAGCCGAATTGAGCATCAATCGGAGTGGCACGGCAATCACGACTGGTAGCGGAATGTCCGCGATCGTTTGACCTGACGGAGGAGCCGTATGAGGTAATTCCTCAAGTTTCGCAATTGGTCGGCCGCAATCACCGGTGGGGGGATTGATGGCGTATTACCGCCTGACGGTGGAGGGGCATCGGGTGGCGTCTCCAGAGTCCACCGAATCACCTCCTCGAAACCAGTCTTGCTGAGTCGTTCGCCCGCAGTGCTTGGCTCGGGTATCAAGTCGTGGCCCCTCCATCTGCCCCTACAGAACGAGGAACGGAGCCTTCGGTCGTGAGATGGGCCAGCCCGCCTCAGGAGATCCACGCACATCGATCGGGGCGGTTTTTTATTGCGACGGGCTTGGTCGCTTAGCCAGATTACTGTAGCCAAAGTTGTTGTTTGTGTGATACAATTCTCGGAAGAGAACACCGGTGCCATGCACTTGCAGACACCACAAGACAAAACAGTGCCATGCACTTGCAGACACCACAAGACAAAACAGTGCCACCCATTTTACTTCCTTCACAGATGCGGACGGAGCAGGCACAGCGGCGGTCGCGTTGAGTTCCCGGATGTTGAACGGCATGAGCACCGACGAGCTTTTTGCTGACGAAAATGCTCTGGGCGAGATCCTGTGGACGCTGGGCGACCATCAGGGCACGGTGCGGGATGTTCTGGATTACAACCCAACGACAAATGTCAGTACGGTCGTCAATCACATCAAGTACGGTTCGTTCGGCAACATCCTGTCAGAAACAAATCCAGCGACGAACACACCTGCAACATCCGGTCGCATTGCCGCCGGGGACGTCCTTGCGGGCTACACGGGCCGTGAGTGGGACGGCGACGCGGATCTGTACTACTCAGCCCAAGCCTGTGAACTGAGGACAGCAACAATGGTTGCACGTTGATATGCGTAGACGCCAATTTGAGCTTGCAGTCACACGGCAATAAATCAGAACGGCAAAGTTCGCAACTCAACACTCTCGACGTCTTCCTGTAGATCGCAAAACTGCAGCAGAAGTGACACGCAGCGCCTCGAAATCGCCGAAATGGCTGAGATTCTAACGATTGGGGCGGTCAAGGTAATCCAGGCAGTTTGTAGGCCCATTTACCTGCCGTCAAAGTCAGCGTAAACCGCGTGGAATAAACCTCGCTGGACCAGCAATAATGCGGCCCCATCGCCCTGAAACAACAGGACATTGACACCTTCGCAAGTGGCTTGTAGAGTCGAGTGATTCAGCCACTGTTTTGGAGTTGACAACGTCATCTCATTGATGTGTGGTAATTACTGGTGCAGGACGTTTTGTGGTTTCTGAATTCGCAGGTTGAACTCAAATTGTGCTCACGAAAACAAGGCATCAAAAACCGAGCGCTTGTTTTCGAAAAAAGCCAGGCTGGTTTCAGTCTGCGGTTTTTAAGTCTTGTCTGGTGATTGTTCTTTGGAGTTCTGATCACAAACTGCTTTGCCAGGAACGACAGCCATATATGATTTCAGGACGAGCAGTCCTGGGACTATCAGGAGGTCAGCAGAGCTCGAAAGGTTCACGACAGGATGTCAAAAAGTTATGGATGGCGGATGTTGAAGAAACTCAATGGGAGTACATCATCATTCATCATTCGGCCACTGAATCGGGCAGCGTCGAATCAATTCACGAAGAACATTTGAAACGCAGGGATGCAGAAGGAAATCGCTGGCTGGGAATTGGATATCACTTTGTGATCGGTAACAGTCACGGCATGCCGGATGGAACTGTACAGTCAACATTTCGCTGGAAGGAGCAGGTTCACGGGGCTCATTCTGGCAGTGAAGTTTTTAATTCTCGTGGAATCGGGATTTGTGTGATCGGCAATTTTGAAGACGCTCCGCCTTCGAAGGCTCAGTTGGATTCACTCAAATCTCTTGTCAAAGTACTTTCAATTCGTCACCGGATCACTCCGGAAAACTTTATGGGTCATGCCGCTGTGAAAACAACGGCGTGTCCGGGAAAACACTTTCCTCTGAACGAAGTCAGACAGGTGATTTCCGAAACGGGTAATTGACAAGTGCCGATGCGGCAAAGCATTGTTGCTGGTCAGTAGATTTTGCAACTGACAGATCAGGACGGTCTTCAGGTCACCGATTTTGATGTGTCCTCCCCCCAAACTCATTTTTCTACATCACGGAAGTTCTTAAACATGTTCAATCGCGTTCGAAGCATGTCATTCTCGTCAGGCGAACTCGAATCTTTACTGCCGGATATTGATCTGCAGATGCTTCCTACCGAACTGCGGGAAGTTTATGAATCATGGAGCCAGTCTCCGGATTGTCCAGCACAGTATTCCGGTTCAGTTGCAGAATCTGACTGGCCTGTTTCCATTTATGTTCCTGAACGATACGAAGAAGGCTATGCCTATCCGTTGGTCATCTGGTTTCATAGTGATGCCAACGATGAAGATCAGTTGGAAGAGGTCATGTCGGCCGTGAGTTCACAGAACTATATCGGTTTGGCATTGCGTGGAAATCGACAGCACGAAACCGCAGGCGGATGTCGCTGGGATGTGTCTTCCCTTGAGTTTGGGTCTGTGCCACTTCAGGACTTGTTGCACGTGACGACCTGCCGACTGCGTCAGGCGTTTCATATTCATAGCGAACGCATCTTCCTGGCCGGTTCCGGTTACGGTGCCGACGCAGCTCTGCAGATGCTGGTGCAGCGACCGGAATGGTTTGCGGGCGGCATCTTGCTGGACTCTGCCTGCAAGAGCGACTGCCTGAAGTCTGATCGTCTGACCGGCCTGCGTGGCAAACCTGTGATGATGAGTGTGTCTCGCAGTTGCCCGAGTGACATGCTGGCTCGTAATGTGGAAGCCGTGCGAGTTCTGCGATCGGCTGGCTGCAACGTTGATGTCGAACTGACAGATCACCCCGTAGATCCGACGAGCAGTGAAGTTCGGGCTCTGGATCACTGGATGATGAACTGCATCAACCGCGAAGCATTGGTGTAACGACAATGGCAGTTTAGCCAACCCATGCATAGTTTGCGTGTGGCAACACGACGCAGTTTTTTGAGGCCATCGTGAGCCGCTGCAATTCGCTGGCGTCTACGATGGCAATCATCCCCAGCTCTTCAACGATGTCGGCGGGGATCTGGCTGTATAAGTAAACGCGTGCATGGCTGAGCGTATTAATCAGCTTCACGATTTCTATGGCATCTTCCGTTGGTTCACGACGCAGTGGTTTTAGTAACTCGCCAGGTTCCTGACAGCGGCGCAGCATGGTGGCTGCGGGGCCTTCAGGGACAGGCACGTCCGCGATGACGATGATTCGCCCATCCGGTTCAACGATCTTTGCTGCTTGCTCAATGGCCGTGCCAAACTGCTTCCAACCGGACAAACCACTGGCCGGAACTGATAACAGAATGGCCTCTGCTTCTTTGCGAGACTTCACTCGCCAGACTCGATCGACGAGTTCCTTGCCAGCAGACATGACGTCTTCTGGAAGTCCAGCCAGAATGGCGAGCGGAGTTTCGCCTGCACCGGGAACGACTTGAACGGCAAACTGAGTCCCTAAGAGCCAGCCGACTTCATCAACCAGTTGGCGATAAGGTCGGTCGTCGTCTGGCGTGAGTTCCGGATGTCCCTGAGCTCGCGCCTGCAGGATTGCATCGTTTTCGGAAAACGATGGGAATACGCTGCTGGTTGTTCCCTGATATCCCAGCAAACTGTCGAAGCAAATCACGCCGATCGTGATCAGCAGATCCGCATCGGAAATTCGGCGATTGACGTAAATGCGTTCGCCGCCGACTGAGCTGGCTACATAACTGAGTTGAGATGCATCACCCGGATCGTGGATGTGTACCGTCAATTGCTGCTGCAGATGCAAAGGCAAACGTTCCACAAAGTTGCCCCAGCCCGTGTTTGCCGGATCTGGTGGCAGCATGAGTGACAGAGTGATGCCTTCGTCAGGGACCGACTGCAGTTGTTCACACACGACAACAAGCAGGTCGATTGAGTCAGGTGTCTCCGGATCAATCACAATGGCAACGGAATCACCCGGCACGACGCAGCGGGCCAGTTCTGGTAAACCCAATGGCTGCAGCAGCGCGTTTCGGCATTGCTCCGAAATCAACTGCGGCGCTTCGTCAGCAGTCACCAGGAGCTTCAGGTTTTTGGTATCGACAGTTGCTGAAAGGCGACCGCTGCGAAGTGTGATGAATTCCGATTGCATATCAGCGTTTCTTGCCTTTGCGTGTGTCTTTTTCTCGCTGTTGTTCAGCTTGATCGCGAGCGTTCTGAGCTGCATCCAGCAGCTTCTGCATAAAGCCCGGCGGCTTCTTGTTTTCTACTGGAGCCGCTGGTTTGGCCTTCGATTTCGATGACGGCTTTGGACTTTCTTCAGGCTCAATCACCTCAACAGAAGCCCCGGACTTCGGCGTCATGGAACCGGTGCCCAGCAATTTACGCTCAGCGATACTCCACAGACTTGAGGCAATGAAGTAAATACAAAGTCCGGCCGGCTGATGCCAGAACATGACTCCCATGAAGAGCGTCATGATGTTCATCATTTTGTATTGCGTTTCCTGCTGCTCATCAGTTGCAGGCGGCATAAACATTTTTTGTTGTATCAGAAACAGTGCGACCGTACACAGTGGCAGTAGGCTGAAATCGAAACCCAGATACGGCAAGCTGAATGGCATACGGAACAAGGCATCCGGTGCTGCAAGGTTGTCGATCCAGAGCAACTTTTGCAGCCGGAGGTCCACTGCCGAATTCAGTGCGGTGTACAGGCCGATAAAGATTGGCATCTGAAGGAACAACGGAAGGCAACCACCGATCGGGTTGATGTTGTGCTTCCTCCAAAGTTCCATCTGTGCCTTCGCCATTTTTTCGCGATCATCGCCGAATTTCTCCTTCAGCTCCGCGAGCTTCGGTTGCAGTTCTTTCATGCGAGCGGCACTGATAGCCTGCTTGCGCGAGATTGGAAACATGCAGCCACGAACCAAAACTGTCAGCGAAATGATGGCGAGAAAATAAGGCATTCCCCAACCAAAAAACGTGTCCAGCAGGAAGTGCATGCCGCGAGCGACAAATCCAAACATGCCGTAATTCAATACGTCGCTGGCTTCCATTGGAGCAGGGTCCAGCAGTTCACGACGCTTTGGACCGACGAAGAATGCAAACTTGTGTGTAACAGAATCTCCCTCACCCTTCGCTTTCAATGCCACAGGGTTGGATGCCATGCGAACACTGACATCGGACATTCGCGGCTCAAGTTGATCAGGCGCGATCAGAACGGGAAACGTGCGTTCAATCCATTTCGTCGCTACGTCTGTGCGGACTTCTTCCGGACGATCGTCCAGCGGAGCGATCAATGCGGCGAAGAACTGAACATCGACACCCGCGTAGCGAAACGGCGAAGTCCATTCTTTGTCTTCACGCAGCCGATCAACCAGTTCTTTTTGTGACAGAGGACGTTGTTCTTCCTCTTCAATTGTGTCGGCAAATTTCTTGACAGCACCAGCGGCAGTTGTGACGCCTTTGGTTCCGTCCATGAATTCAATATGAATGTCACGGTACTTGGATGTATGTTCCTCGTTCTCCAGCAACACGCCGACTGGTCCCTGGATTTCGTATTCGACGGTTGTTGGTTTGTCAGACCGGTTGGTCATTTCGATCGCGACCTGCAGCGTATAAAACGATGCATCTTCACGCCAGGCTGTTTCGAGTTCATTGCCGGTGAGATCAAGGCGTGGCAATGTATATGTCTTACGAACAATCAACGATTGATCGGGAGCCTGATATTCGAATGTCGCCGATGAACCTTCGTCGTTTTGCTCAGTCGCAGCCAGCTTCCAATGAACAGTTTCGAGTGTCTGGCCGGTTTTTTGCAATTGCTGATCGATGACTGCAAACGCGGTTGAGAACGTGCGGTCCGACGTTGGGTTGTTTCCTACGATTTGGGCCTGTTGCGTTTCGTCTTTCATATCGCGAAAATGTGGTGACGTGAGTCTTACGCTTTCGATCGCGGCACCGACGGATGTCAAATCAACAGCCAATGCGTAGCCACTGGCCGGATCGACAGAACCCAGCGTTAATGCTTCGCTTTGATAATCCGGGATCTTGATTTCAGCGGCTGGTGTGACAGGAGAGTTGGGGTCAACGGGCGTGTTGGGATCAGCCGCTTCTGCTTGCTCAACTTGTTGCGGATCGGCGGCAGGATTCACTGCCTGAGCCTCAGCAGCCTTTGGTTTCTTCTTTTCCTGAGGAAAGAACTTCGGCCCGATGAACTGACTCCAGAGAATCATGAACAGCAGCGACGTCATCAGGAAGGTAAAAAGGCGACGGTTTTCCATAGAATCCAGCCACAAAGCAAGCGTGGTCGCTGTAAAGACTTTAGCCTTGGCGTCGCGATGCCATGCCATCCGACACATCCGCAGGCCACATTGAAGGCGGGCAGGATACCCGAACAGCACGCAGACGTGTATTCTCGGGTCTTTAGAACCGCGTTTTCCCTAGAGTTTTCTGCAATCCGGAAGTAATCAGCCTAAACCCGGAAACGGAAGGTTTCACAGACGTAACGCCACAGCCATTGGGCCGCCGTGCGATCCGATATAATAAACCTCCCATTCCCCCTCATTCCCGGCATTAACAGATAGGCTTCCTGTTGATTTTTGCCTTCCGCGAAATGCAATTCGGCAATTGCTCGATACGCTGTGCTTGCGAGTTGTTCCTGCCCCTGCTGATTGGCCTTTGTCGCCAACGGCCCGTGAAAGCGAGTTGTCAGTGACTCCGGAGCCATGACTTCGCCCTTTGGTGAGATCAAGTGAACGCGGGTCAGAAACGTAATGTCTGCCAAATGATCAAACTTGATTTCCAACGGCATCTGGTCCAGAAGATCATCGCGATCGCCTTGATCGATATACATCACGGCGTGAAGTTTTTCCGACGGCGCGATGCTGACAATTTCCTGACCTGCCTCCATCAGGCATCCGGCGTTTTCGGGATCGAGTGGCGTGCCTGTCCAGCGTCCGAGCTTCATCTTATCGACTTCATTGCGTGGCGGTTCAGGCACTCGCTTGGCGGCAATCAGTGTTCCGCTGGACGTTGCGCGCACGACACGCTGCAGATTCAGTCGAACAGTTTTCTTAATCTGCTGTTCCAATTCCAGGGCGTCCGCCATTGCAAGGCCTTCACCGTTAGCATCTTCGATCCTGTTGTATTCGCGAATGTCTTCCGTCCGAAAGACCCAATTGCGAACATGTTGCAGTAATTCATCATGCCGACGCACATCGTCAGGACTTTCCAGAACGACGATCACGTCGCCTGAAGTCAGGGTTTCCCCGTTACGTCGAATTCGAGTGTACTCTTCCGGGGTTGGCATGCCTTTCAGCAGATCGAGTTTTGACGGATCGATCATCAACTCGTTTGGTTTTCCCGGTACAGTTTTTTTTACGGCAGTTACTCGCGCTGCCTCCTGGAACTTCAATAGTTCGTCGTATTGCGCCCGGTATTCATCAGGACTCATCACCGCGCCGTTGACCGGGGCTGGCACCATGACCACATTTTGTGGTTCAAGCAGACAAGGTGCTTCGTGATACCATGGAATCGGTGTCGTGAAGGCGACATAAAGAACGCCACTGAAGAGCAGCGATGAAATGGCAATTTTTGTTTTGCTCATGGGTTCCATCCGAGGTGTGGCGACAATTTGATAGATACTGCGGAACATACTAAACACAATTCCAGCCATGGAAAAAATCATGACCGAAATGCCGATGCTTTGCAGATCATAAGGCTTAAGCACGGTATACAGAAACATACTGATCGAAACCAGAATTACCCAGCGATAAAGCCACGCCGCGATCGCATACGTCACGAACCATGCACGACCGGTTTCCGGCATGAAAGGATCGGGCTTGGATTCAATCCCCAGGCAGTACCATGAAAACGCTTCTTTCAAAAGTTTTTCTGACTTTTGCCGGAGGTTTGGGATCTCCAGAAAGTCGCTCATCATGTAGTAACCGTCGAATCGCATCAATGGATTCAGGTTAAAAATAACCGTCGTGATTGTGGTCACAAAGAAGGTGTTCAACGCGAGGTAATGCAGCATGCCAGCGTCTGTCAGCCACCAGATGTAGATAGCAACTCCGGACAGGATGATTTCGATATACATCCCGGCCGCACCGATAATGATTCGATGCCATTTATTCGGCATCATCCACGAATCGGTAACGTCGCAATACAGGCACGGACTGAATACCAGCAACATCACGCCCATCTCATGACATTCGCTGCCGTAGTACACGCAACTCAGCCCGTGGCCAAATTCATGGATGATCTTGGCCAGGCCCAGCGTGACCCACAGGTACATCAGATTCGGCCAGCCAAAGAAGCTCTGGAATTCCGGTAGCTTGCCGCGGAATTCTTCCAGGTTCGCCCCCAGAACCAGCCACGATGAAACAACAAATATCATGCAGATCGAGGCAACGAATGGATGAAACATCCATCTTACGAATGGTAGCATCGCCTGCAGCGTTCGTTCCGGGTCCCAGCCCGGCAGGCGTAAAGATAGCAAACTCATAAAAGTTTGCTTGATCTTTTCCTTTCGAGTCTTCTGACGTTCGCGAACAACAGCCGCACCTTGACCGACTCGATTACTGACAACCAATCCCTTCTTATGAAGGTCGGTGATCAGTTGCTGGATATCGCTGAGCGTAATCTGCAGTGTGGGAAATTCGAACTTCAATTGCTCGCGCACGGCTTCCAGACTGCGGACACCATCCAGCAGTTCAAGGATTCGGTACTGCTCAATCTGCAGCCGATGATATTTTAGCGCGACGGGGTCTTTGATGACCTGGTAGCCAACGCCAAGATAGTCGATCTTGGCAACCACCAGATCCGCGCGTTTTCGTAATGGAATTGGTCGCTGGTTTGAGGCGACCGTGCTTCCGGAACTCATTAGTTGCGTTTCTGTGGGATGATGACAGCGTCAATCGGAAGACCCTGCTGCAGCAGATAACGGCCGAATTTGTCTTTGCGATTCGGAACATCAACATGCACGCTCAGATAGACCGTATTTGACTTATTTTCGAGTGTTGGATCGATAAAGCGAATTGTGCCTGTGAAGACTTCGTCTTCCGGAGCTGTTGCCCCAGGCTCAAGTGCAGATGGCCCGCCGCGACCAAACAATTCGTCTCCAGTCTTGTCTTTTACAGCCGGTTGGTCCTCAGTAAACGCATTCCGGTCGGCTCGCAGCGACCGGCCTGTCGTATCAATCCGAATTTCAACAGGATCACCCACGAACACTTCATTGCGACGTTTGTAATCGATCTTCAACACTGCACGAAGAACAGACATGTCCGTGATCGTCAATACCGGATCACCAGGTCGAACGCTTTGACCGGACCAGCGATGGACTTTTGTGACCAAACCATCGAACGGAGCATGCACTTTATACTGTGCCAACTGAGCTTGTTTAGTTTCGAGGGTTAGACCAAGAACTTCCTTGTCTTCCAGCGACTTAGCCAGTGAAGCTTCTGATTTCTGGACCTCCAGTGCTGTTTGACGCATTTCTGTAGGGCTGAATGATGGGTACTCTTTGTTTGCCTCTTCACGCTGTTGAAGGTCAACTTTTGCCTTATCGAGAGCAACTTTGGCAAACTCGATTTCCACCACGGAAGCTGCCTTCTTGCTTGCTTCCGCAACTTCCTTGTTGATCAATTCATCGTTGACTTCGATAAGCAGGTCGCCTTCTTTGACGTATTGTCCTTCCTCGTTTGGAGTCACATTGACCAACTTGCCAGTGACTTCTGTAGAAATCGGCACCTGGCGAATCAACTCCATCCGAGCCTCTTCCGCTTTTATTTGACTCTGACCCTGAGCGACGCTGGGAATCAAAAGCAGCACAGCCAAGGCTGCACCGGGGGAAAACGTCCGAATTCTAAGCAAAATTGGGGACATGAGACGATCCTGACTGCAAACGAAAATAGCGACGGCAAGTCGCCCACAGAGTGACTATGACGACTTTCTGCCGTGATATCTAACGGAATCCGCATTTTTGCTCAATCCCGGTGTGGCTCCACAAACACGAATCGGGTTTTCTACTGCACGCGACAAGAAGTCAGAGCCTTGTTTCGAGGCTCCAGCGTCGGAACACACTGCTCTGGAGGCTCAAGCCTTCCGTGTTTACGCTGGCGGCTGGAGCTCAGTGGTACTCCATGTACCTGTTAAGAATACAATTGAGTTCCCTGGCGGCCACGGCGTTCCTCAAAATGCCCGAATGCGTGGCCTGCACAAAGAACTCGGTTTGCACATCCGGGACTCGTGCGCTGGCCACAGCGACAACGCCGTCGCCAGTATAGCCATCTGGTAACAGATACCCAGTGCCGATAATCGAATGCGCAGAAACGCCATCGCCCTTACGAAGCTGGCTCATTGCCCGCATGATGCTGCTGCCGGGGAAAAGATGATCAATGCTCGTTGGCGGTCTGAAACCAGCACCACTGAACCAGCCAGGATCTCCGCGAATGAGTCCAATAGAATCGCCCTGAACCTGCTCCGGAATTTCGATCAGCCACTGCCCAAATCTGCCAAGTGCATTCACAGTCCAGTTGGAACCATGTTGCGGCGTCGCGATGTAGACAACTTTCTTTACAAACGGGACAGGATCGAACAGGATCGCCGATGCGGTTTCGCTGGGAACGGGCGTCGAGGTGGCTGTGGCATCCAATTGCGTTGAAGAGACTGCTCGCCACAGTTTATCGTCACTGTGACTGGCTTGCAGTTTGGCCACAAGGCCGCCCATACTGTGGCCAACAAGAACGGTTTGATCGAACGCCGCATTGGAAGAGGCGGGATCAAGAATGGCTCGTGTCTTGATCAATTCCTGTCGCAAGTCAGCAGCAGCTTTCAGATAGGAGTTGCCAGTCGGATATTGATAGCACCAGATTTGATATCGAGCATTGATTTCCGGATCAGACCTCAGCGACACGATCGTCTGTTCCCAGGTCAATGCATCAGACGCCAAACCGTGAATCAGAATCAGCGGAATCCGATCTGGCAGATACGGTTCAAGCAGATACAGTCCCGTCGCGTTAAATCGCGATGGAGCGCGAAATGCAGTCCAGTAATCTCTTTGATTGGGGAGCCTGCGTCCTTCCAGCGTATGAGCGCCGCGAAATACAACGGGCAAAGCGGGCTCTCGGTGCCACGCACAACCACTCAATGTCAAGCTCGCGCATACCAATAGCGTGATCGCCAGATAACGGCGAAATTGAAGCTGCCAACAAAGTGTCTGTGGGGCTTTCGAAGACATAGAACCGGCGAATACCATCCATGGCGGTCTCGCAGCGGCAGTTTTTGCCCTGCTGAGATTCGTGGTATTTTACGACGACCGGTGAAATGAGGGAAGTTGAGTTTTGAGGAGGTGGATATATGGTGCAACGGGCGCAAGAGAAGAGCCGCCGCGAAACCCGCATTTCGCGACGGCTCAGACCCGGAAACTGCTCAACTGCAGTGTTTACGAGAGACTGATTCAGGCACAGCCGTTTCGATCAGACCGCACCTGATTCGAAACGTTGATTCCGAGAGACATTGTCTCTCGGAATCGTCCTCATTCAATCCCACGCTTATTCAGTGGCAGTTCCAGTGACGTTCTCTTCTTCTTCTTCCTGGATGATGATACGTGGTGTCACCATCAACATAATACTTTCGGTTTCACGTCCAACCCCGCTGTTCTTGAACAGGCGGCTGATGTAAGGAATCTTGTTCAGAATCGGAACACCGTTCATCTTGCGGCTTTCTCGCAGACGCTTGATACCGCCCAGAAGCACTGTACCGCCGTCTGGAACGCTGACCGTGGTTGAGACTGTGATTGTCGAGATGACTGGAAGCTGAACGGTCCCCTGTGAGGAGCCACCGCCCTGACCTTGCTGTCCCTGCTGGCCACCTTGACCACCACCACCCTGACCACCACCACCTTGACCGCCACCACCAAAGCCGCCGCCGCCGCCGATGCCGCCGAAGCCCATCTGGCCACCGCCACCTCCACCGCCGCCACCACCGCCCTGGCCGAAGCCGCCGCCACCCTGACCGCCACCACCACCAAGACCAGCACCGCCACCCAGGTTCACCTGAGTAAACGTCTGAACTTCAATCAGCTGCTGGAAGTTAGGTGCAAGTGACAGTCGAACGTAGCGTCTGTCTGCCGAGATAACGGCAACGACTGTCAGGTTGATACCGTCTGGAACACCTGTGATCTGAGTTGAGAAACCTACCGCACCTGTGCCGACAACCGGCGTCTGACCTGTGACCAGGTAACGTGTTGTCTGGTCAGAAATCGATGCCAGTTGTCCGTTGTACAGAGTTACCTTTGGAGCAAACATAATGTTGGCTCGACGATCTCCCTGTGCTGCCTGGATAAAGAAGAAGGCTTCGATATCGCTCAGGATCGCCATGCCCACCTGAATCCCGGCGTCTGGCGTGTAACCGCCGAAGTCAGGCACACCAAGCTGGAACGATCCCTGGCGGAACTGCACGTCGTAGTCACTCGTGAACTGGCCCGGTGATGCCAGTCCGGCCACCTTGCCATTACCCCAGTTGTCCTGTGGTGTGCGGACAGTGTTGATGTTGTCGAACAGGCCCGGATCAGCGCCTCCCTGCTGACCGCCACCACCCTGCTGACCTCCACCCTGTTGACCGCCACCACGCAGGTCAGTGGCCTGTTGACCGCCACCGCCTTGACCACCGGCAGTCGTACCTCCTGGGAACGTCAACTGGCGAGACCCGAACGGTGGAGCACCAACCGGTACTCCGACGTTGTCCTGAACGTTAAAGTCAAAGTCGACTCCGATACGTTCAAAGAAGTTGTCCGACACGCTGATGAAGCGAACTTCAACTGTCACCTGCAAGTCCTGCAGTTTTCGAAGCTGTGACAGCAGATCTGCAATTTGTTCGTGAACAGCCGCAGTCTGTCGAATCACAAGACTCAACGTGTTTTCTTCAGTTGAAATCGTGGCATTGCCACCGTCGAGCTGCCAACTGCCTGGTTCAACTGACGTGGTAATCAAATCAATCAGACCTGAAAAATCGACACCATTATTTGCTGTGGCTTTTGGATTGCCATTCTGACGACCTTTGTGGCCACCCAGGCCAACGGAAAGTTGATCGTCAACTTGATAGAGGCCCGATCCTGACGTCATGTGACTATTGTTGAGATTCAGCGGATCACCACCGTTTGTGATATTCAAACTGAGTGGCACGACCAGGTCAGCGACAGGATATGTTGCCAATTCCAGCTTGCTGTCCTGCTCCAATTGATTACTGATCATCAGTGTTTCATTTTCGATCGCGTACACAAGGCCACCGGCTTGATCAAGTAGTAGATTCAACGCACTTTTCAGTGTGATACCGTCTACGTCGATGCTGACCAGTTGATCTGCAGTCAAACCTTCAGTCTCGATGGCGCGCGTCTTCATGGCGATGTTGATGCCGTGCACAGTCGCGATGTGTCGAATCACTTCCGTCAACGCAACGTCATGGAAGTGCAGGGAGACTTTCTGTCCCAGGCTGTTTTCGATCTGCAATTCACTTTCCGTGCGATCACGATTGTCTGCTCGATTGTACTTCGCGCGTCGGCCAGACAGATCCTTCCACGACTTGGCGTCAGGCATCGCATAGTCGCTGCCCGGCATAATTGATGCTGTTTCAACATCGTTCAATTGTCGTGTAAAGCTGTCTGCTTTGCGATCACGAGTGTCAGCGTTGAAGTACGTCTGACGCATCATTTTCGCTCGTTCGACCATCAGCGTCGCCACGCCTGCATCGGCATTCAGGTCCTTGGCTTTCTTGGCAACCAATTCTGCTTCTGCAAAACGTTTTTCCTTCAACAGTTCGTTGTATTGGTCTGTGAGTTCAGCAAATTCCTGTTCGATCCGAATCTTGGTTTCAGTTTCTCGCTTAATGTCTTCCATAACGTTTTGATTCTTTTCTTCGCGATCCAGGTTCGGTTGAATCTGTGCCTTGTAGGCTCGAATCGTTTCCTGGCTGCGTTGAATGTATCCGGCCAGCGATTGCAGTGATTCCTTGTTGAGAGGAGCTGCTTCCACGGTCGCCAGAGTGTTGTCAAGAATCACCAATGCTCCGTTTGGATCATCGTTCTTCAGCTTTTCAGCTCGGAAAACACTGTTCATCACTTCCGTTCGCAAACGATCAAATTGCACGTCGGATGCCTGTGTGGCAATCGTCAGCGGATCTCGTTCTTTAGTCGCGGCAGTTGCGTCTGTGGCAGATTCACTCGCGTCGATGGCTCCAAATTCCACGTCCTGAGCCGATACCAACTGCACGTTTCCACCGCGAACTGTTGCCAGGTCCTGCATGAAGTCCTGAAGCTGACGGCGTTGAGTTCCGTTCAGTTGAGCAGCATTCTGCCATGCCTGGTTAAAGGCGAGTTTTGCACCCGCACGATCACCACCGCGATACAATTGAATTCCACGTCGATAGGCTTCATCGGCAGACAACTGATCTGGTCCGATGACCGGAAAATCTGCATTGGCGAAATCAACATTGCCGGAATTTGATCCGAACGGATTGTTACCGGCGTTTGAACCCGCTGGAGTGACGTCGAGACCATTGCCGCTGACAAGACCTTCGTTCCTGTTTCGTTCTGCATCTCGACGAGCAATGATCTGAGCTTCTTCCAGAACAAGTTCCGGACGATCTTCCATTAGACCATAAGTTGCGTCGCGCTGCTGAGCCTGGTGAGCGAATCGCTTAGCCGCTTCGGTGTCACCCTGATTGAGTGCGGTTCGTGCTTCAGCTACCAGATTTCCTGGATCCGTCGTGGATGAACTGTCGGCAGCAAGGCTTGAGGTTCGATTGCGTGTTGTCTGTGATCCACGCTGAGCGGCATCAACATCATTTAATACAAGTTCCGGACGATCGTCCAGAACATTGTAGGTGACATTCAGTGTCGCAGCTTTCTGAGCTTTAGTTCGAGCGTCAGCAAGTCGTCCCTTTGTCAATGCTTCTCGAGCATCACGTAACAACTGTCGTGCTTCTTCAGCTTCTGGTGATGCCTCGTCTGAGTTTGATGCGAATTCTTTGAATGCGGCAGAACCGGATCCGGCGAGTCGCTTAATATCGCGACTCACCATCGTCGGACTGTCTTCGAAAATTCCGTAAGCGACGTCGAACGTTGCAGCCTTGTCCGCAAGCTGCTGTGCTTCAGACAGCTTACCGGCATCCATGGCGGCGCGAGCCTGGTTGAGCAGAACATTCGCCTGCTGATATTCGTGTTCGGTGTCCTTCGAGCGAACGTCAGGATTACCTGCGGTCGCTTGACGACCGGCGACGAATGTCGATGTCTTTGATTTTTTGTCGAGGTCAGCAAGAACATGCTCGGGACGGTCGTCCCATAGTCCCCATGACGCATTCAACTGTCGTGCCTGCAAGGCTCGTGAACGGGCCAGAGCTGTGTCCCCGCTTGCCAATGCATAGCGTGCTTCCTTGATCAGTCGCTGTGCCTGCTTCTTTTTCAGCAGATCGCTACCAGTCATGGCGACTAGCTGTTCAGCGTCATCCGAAGCGTGTTCAGTGACAGCTTCTGAAGCAACAGCCTCTTCGAAGGGATTCCCTTCAGTAGACATTGTTGGCTGAGATGAGTCTTCCACCAGTTCCGAATCGGCTGCTGATGGTTCGAAGATGAAGTCGTCGGCATTCGCTGAACGACTGCTCTTCTTGAGCGTCTTCAGGAACTGGTCTGGTGACTGTTCCGCTGGGCCCCATTCGGAGCATAGTGACGCTGCTGTTCCGGCCAGACGGCGAGCTTCGGCAATGTTGCCTTTCTCTGCCTGCTCCCGAGCGTCCTGAAGAAAACGTCTTGCGACGGCTCCATAACCTTCTCCGCTTTCGGAGTCAGTTTGAGCCGACAGCGTTCGTGCTGGATCGCCGCCGCTGAATAAATACAGCGACACAGCCATCACCGAAGCACAGGTGATTATTCCGATGGCCTTGTGCACTTTTGGATCCTCCTTCAGGAATACTCGACAGAACTTCCCAGTCCTGACCAGCGATCATCCATGATCCCCGAACCGGTCAATTCCGGTTCGAACCATGACTTTGTTTTGAGTGACTCGATCTGCGTCCGGAAGCCATTTCCGAAACGTCAAGTTGAAGCTGATCAGAGCCGTCTGATTTCGTCCCTCAATCTGCCTGATATGGGCGCGACTTCGGGACGATCGTCGGATAGTGATAACTGCTGCCGTCCGCGCCCGTCAATACGATGGCGACTACAACTGAGACCATTTTTTCCCGGAATCCTGAAACTTGATGCCGCTCCGGCAACCCATGCCGAATGGCCGAAAAACCAAGCATCAAAGGCCGGATTCGTGCAATCTCAACCCGCAGAATCGGCCCATTTATCGTGCCGGTGCGGATCTCGTCGGCCAACATTAACGCATGCTGATGGGGGTTTTGGCAACGCAGGCCGGCCTTTATCGCTAAGGCCACGCAGTTCCACAATCCCGCAATCCTTGCACGGAACTCAACCAGAACCACGCATGAATCTGTTTGCCCTCAATTGACGTTTGCAAAAAAATCCTGCGCCGAGCATACAGCATTTCGGCAACACCTTCCACTTCGTCAAGCTGCGCCAGGCAATCAGCATCGACCTGATAAACCTCACCGTGAATTGTGAGTCCCTCCGGCCATTCAATGAGGCCAGGATAAGAACCCAAATCAAACAGTCGATACAACGGCTGCGTCACCGCATTGCCCAGTGACAACTGGCTCTCCAACAAGTAATGCAGCTTGTAACCGCGTTTCAGCGATCCGTAGACGAACACCAGTTGCGATTGTGGAGACACGATCATGTATCTACTTCACCGGATCTGTATAGGGCGATGTTTCAAAAGTCTCACCATCACCCGTCACACGGGGATCTGCTGAATCCTTAAGAATCGTCATCAACCGCGCCGCAAGTTTTAAACGGGTATCATCGAATGCCGCATCGCCTGCCACGTTTCGAATTTGATCCGGATCGTTCTTCAAATCATAAAGTTCTTCTTCCGGACGTAACGCAAAGGCCCTCGCAACGAAGCTGGCATATTGCGAGTCAGCTATTCCTTCGGTCAGCAGCCACGTCTTGGTCGGACTTGCATCCATATCGCCAAACGCTGCAAACGTACTCGTATTCAAATCCTTCATCGAAGGCATCGGCCCATCCGGCAATCCGAATCCCGGAGCAACACCCATCGGCCAGCGATCCGGCTTGAAATTACGAATATACAAATAGTCGGCCGTCCGAATCGCTCGCTGCGGATACGGTTTAAAATCCGTCCGAGCGGCTGCCACATGCCGCTCACGACCGATCACAACATGGTCCCGAGTCGCATCAATTTGTCCATTCCCTGTCGCTTTCAAAACCGGCATCAAACTATGCGCCGTCATCACTTCTGGAATCGCAACTCCGCCAGCATCCAGCAGCGTCGGTGCCAGATCGGGAAGACTCACAAAATCATCGACAACACGCCCTGCTGGAATATGTCCAGGCCAGCTCACCGCCAGTGAAACTGCCGCACCGCCATCGTAGAGATTGCACTTGCCATGCGGCACACCAGGCATTCCATGATCGCCAGAAACTACGATCAACGTATTTGCCAGTTGACCTGTCTCTTCGAGTTCCTTCATCAGTACGCCGAGGCCCGCATCTACGGCTTGAACTTCGCCCAGATAGTCGGCCACATCTTCGCGTACTACGGGAACGTCCGGCAGCCACTTGGGAAGTCTGCCGACAAGTGAATCCGGATCAATGCCCCAGATTTTTTTGCCCGATCCCTGAATCCAGACTCGATGCGTATTTGTCGGACCCCACCAATACAGAAACGGTTCGTTGCCGGTTCGAGTCTTCAGAAAGTCCTGAAAGTTGCCACGTACTTCATCCATCAATTCTCGTTGTTTGCCGTCATGGTTTTCAGCTTCACTCACCTGTCGTGAGAACTGATTAAACTTTCCACCGCGCTTGTTGAACGCCGTCTTCGCCGCCCCGATCGGTGCGTTCGCTGGCGACCCAGGGCTCCACACTTTCGCTGAATGCCCAATGCGATAACCTGACGATTTCAGTAATAGCGGGAAGGTAGGAATCGATGGATCCCAGATCGCACCCTGCAAAATCGCCCCACGCCCGGTTCGCCAGAAATACTGACCCGACATTAACGAACTGCGACACGGCGTACACGATGGAGCGTTCACAAACGCTCGATTGAACAACACGCCATTCGCCGCCACGCGATCGAAATTCGGCGTCTTCACGATCGCGTTCAGCCCATTTGGCTCCGCCGCGCCGTACGCACTGGCATACCGCCCCCAATCATCAGCGAAGACGAACAGTATATTCGGGCGATCTGCAGCACTTAACAACTGAGTACTGACGAAAGTGACAAAGAATGCCGCCAGCGTGAAAGTGAATTTCATATCGTGTTTCAATTGCGTCGTGAGTAGTGTGACGTGGATTCTTGTTTAGAAAAAAAACAGACCTCACTCCCCGAGTGAGGCAGGCCGCTAAAACGGAGCCGTTGCCATTCATCACTCGGAGACTGATGGCTACTATAATCGCAATCAGGGTGCAGATGCGAATCAAGTAGGTCCTCCTTGCCGAGGAGGACTTTCGCCGCAAGGCGAACCCAAGGGCGGACGTCCGCTCCACGTCGTCGCGTGGCCCTGTCAGCAACGTGGATCTGGTCGCAGGTCGCGACAAGTCGCGAAGTCCTTTCCGGCAGAAAGGACCTACATCGCTAACCATCCGCGATTGCTCCATCTCGATCATACCAAAATCAACGATAGCCTGGGTTTACCCGATGATCCGGGAACAAAAGCATTGTTTGAATTTGTTGACGGCGTTTTGAGAAAGTAGACCTTACTCTCCGAGTGAGGCAGGCCGTAAAACGGGGCTCTTGGCATTCATCACTCGGAGAGTGATGGCTACTCTAATCGCAAAGCCAGCCCATTGCCGCTCATTTGATGCCGGCAAGGCCTCAGCACATCTTCGATGCGTCCGCATGTGGGAGAACGCAAAGGCTACTTCACTGCCTTACAAACGTCGATCCATGCGTGAATCGTCTTTTGCAGGTCGTTGCCGTTGCGGTCGAGCACGTCGTTGTGGCCGGTGCCACGGAAGATAAAAAATTGTTTGGCGACTCCGCTTTTGGATTTTTCCGGTGTCACCTGGTGCAATCGCTGAGCGAGCGACAGGGGTACAATGGAATCTTGAGTGCCGTGGAACTGAAGCACCGGACAACTCACTTGAGGAATCTCCAGATCCGAACGATAACGATCGATCAGAAGAAACCTGACGGGCAACCACCAGAAGCGATTGCTAGCGGCATCCAGCATTGATGAAAACGTTGCGATCAACATAAGTCCGGCCGGCTGTTCGTCCTTCTGACACAACGTTGATGCCAACTTCGTGGAGACTCCACCGCCCAGTGACTCACCTGCAATGATGATCTGATCAGGGCGATATCCAAGTGTTTTTGTGGCGTACGTCCAGGTTGCGAGAGCGTCTTCCGTCAAGGCTTTTTCTGAAGGTTTCCCTTCTGAATCTCCATAGCCACGATAGTCCATCGCAAGGACGTCAAGGTTAATGGACCAGCAGAGTTCGTACCACGGCAACCGCCGAGCGCGATGACTGGCGTTGCCGTGGAACAAAAGAAACAGTCGATCGCCGCGTTGTTGGCCGACCTGCAGATGCCAACCGCGAATTCTTTCGTTGTCGCCGGAAACAATTTCAACATCCGATGCTTTGGCAAACTGTCCCGTCGTTACCGGATAGTCGGCAACGGCAATTTGATCATCTCGACCAGCCGGATACATCAGGGTTCGTTGCAGCCATGTGAACATACCTAGAATTACCAGATAGAAGAGCAGAACTCGCTTCGCAACGTGCATCGTCCGCTCCCGCCAGCGATTTGTCTTTCGGACCGAATCCATTCGAACGACCCCTTGAGCTTTCGCGCAACGTGGCTCGCTCTTGTCGTAGGACGGGACTCCAGTCCCGTCCTGACGTATCCGACATCAGTTTCGTGTCAGGACGGGTCTGGAGACCCGTCCTACATGCAACGCTTAACACTGCTGAACGCTGCAACGGGCGATTATAGCCCGCTGGATTCCAGAAACCTTGCGAGTTTATGAAAATCGCTGCCCGGCGGGATGAAGCGAACCACTGTCACCAGGGTTTTAGGATCAACAAGTTTTTCGAACGGTACGTAGTGCAGATCCAGTTGACCAGACACTGACACCATCACGCCGTTGTGTTTTTCTTCGCACAGTGCGCGGTAGGCACCCACACCCAGTTGGCTGCCGAGCATCACGTCGAACGCATGTGGTCGAGCACAGCGACATTCGTAGCCAAGTTGCAGTCCCGTAACTTTGCGTTTTAGGCCCGTCTGCTTCTGGAATTCAGCGGAAACCTTCCTTGCAAACATTTTGCCAAGATCCACGTTGGCGACGGAGATATGTCCGTGGTCATCGCGTGGCACGTCTTTCAGAATTTCGTCCGAAAGATATTCCGCCATGCCTTCGGCCAACACGACGACGCCGTATTCTTTGCCTTCTTTTTCCTGACGATGTCGCATCATGCGAACGATCTTCTGGATCAGCTTCTCCGTGTCCATTACTTTGCGTTTTGGTGTGGATTCCGGAGCCAGGTAGGCTTCGTTGATGTCCTCAACGCTCAACACCAAATTCGCTTCGCCCGCGATCGCGGCCCCGTACGCCAGCCAGCCAGCACTGCGGCCCATGCTTTCGACGATGAAGTAAGCTCGCGCAGCTTCGGCGTCGGCATGCAGATTGCGAATTTCGGTGCCAAGTGTTTCCACAGCCGTGAAATATCCGAACGTGAAATCGATGCCCATGTAGTCATTGTCGATCGTCTTTGGAACATGCACGACCGGCATACGTTTCATGTCCGCCGGCAGACGATCCTGATACATCTTCATCTTGTTGGCGGTTTTGAGCGTATCGTCACCACCGATGGAGACGAGTGCATCGACGCCGATCGATCGCAACGCATCGTAGGCTCGCTTCAGTGGAGCGGCCTTTTCTGAATCTTCCAGATGTTCAGGAGCCGTGATGTGCTTGCCCGGGTTCGCTCGCGCAGTGCCGATGATGATGCCTTCCTTGCTGCGCGTGCGGCGGAGAGATTTCTCCGTGAGGGTCAAATAATGAACACCCTCCACCAACGGCGCGGCTGGTGAAAAATCGATCAGATTTGAATAGCCGTATTTGATGCCAACAACTTCAATACCCTGGCGAATGAAAGAAATCGCGCAGGTGGAAATAACTGCGTTGGCTCCTGGGGCCGGACCACCAGCAAACAACAATGCAACGCGTTTGATACCGTGGGACATGAGCATTCCTGTAAGATTTTTGATATATGAACTACTGACTCTTAGTCGTCAAAACCTAATCCAGCCGGGACGAGCCCGGTGGGGGATAACCGCCAACGGGACCAGAGCCAGCGAACTCTCTACAAAAGCGATACCCGATAAATCCAGTTCTGAACGATCCATTGGTGCGTTTCACACACCCTACAGGAAGGAACTAAAACGTGCGTTCTACGAACGTCGTATCGATCGAAAAATCGACGAAGTTTGCGTGGTTGAACATGCGTTTTGCCAATGGCAGCGTTGTCGCGATGCCTTCGATAACGAATTCACGCAGGCACCGACGCATGCACTGAATTGCTTCTTCGCGCGTTGGCTTGTGGACGATCAGTTTGCCGATCATCGAATCGTAATAAGGACTGATGGTGTAGCCTTCATAGACGTGCGAATCGAATCGAACGCCCGGACCGCCTGGTAGACGAAGCTTTGTAATCGTGCCGGGGCTGCCGCGAAAATTGTTTTCCGGATCTTCCGCGTTGACTCGCAATTCAATCGCGCAACCCGTGTGTTTGATATCCGCTTGAGTGAACGGCAGTTTTTCCCCGGCCGCCACCAGAATCTGCTGTTTGATCAGATCGATGCCAGTGACTAGTTCCGTCACAGGGTGTTCCACCTGGATTCGAGCGTTCACTTCAATGAAGTAGAAGTTGTAGTTCTTGTCGACGATGAATTCGACGGTGCCAGCATTTGTGTAGCCCGATTTGCGAACCAGGTTGACGGCGCAGTCGCACATCTTCTGACGGACTTCTTCCGGCAGTTTTGGAGCCGGGCTTTCTTCGATCAGCTTCTGATGACGTCGCTGCATCGAACAGTCTCGTTCGAAAAGATGGACGACATTGCCATGATTGTCGGCCAGGATTTGAACTTCCACGTGACGTGGACGTTCGACATATTTTTCGATATAAACGCCGGCGTTTTTGAACGCTTTTTCTGCTTCCGCCGATGCCGCCTGCAAACCAGCTCGCAGTGATATTTCGTTGCCGGCTACTCGCATGCCTTTACCACCGCCACCGGCAGTGGCTTTGATCAATACTGGATAGCCGATGCGATCTGCGATCTTCACCGCATCATCAACATCGCTCACCAACCCATCACTGCCGGGAACACACGGCACGCCAGCCTTCATCGCGATTTCGCGAGCACTGACTTTATCTCCGAGCTGTTGCATGGCCTGCACGGGCGGTCCGATGAATTCGATGTTGCAACTGCGGCAGACTTCGGCGAAGTGAGCGTTTTCTGCAAGGAATCCGTAGCCCGGATGCACTGCCTGAACATTGCCGATTTCCGCCGCACTGATGATGCGGTTAATCTGCAGGTAGCTGTCGGATGCAGCAGCCGGCCCGATGCACCAGGCTTCATCCGCAAGCTGCAGATAATGTGCGCCGCGGTCGGCCTCGCTGTAAACGGCGACCGTTTCGATTCCAAGTTCGCGGCAAGCGCGGATGATTCGAAGGGCGATTTCGCCGCGGTTCGCAACCAGAATTCTTTGAAACATGTGTTGACCTGAAATATGTTCAAGAGCCGAAGGCGCTAGCCTCGGGCGCTACCACCGTCGTTACAAGCTAAGGCCCAAGGCTAGCGCCGTCGGCTTAAGGAAAGGTACTATGCCGGTTCGATACGGAACAATGGCTGGTTGAATCCAACTGCTTCGCCGTTCTCAACGAGAATCTCGACGATGCGACCAGACTTCTCCGCCTTGATTTCATTGAACACCTTCATCGCTTCGATCATGCAGATCGTCGTGTCCGGTTTCACCAGGGAGCCCACCGAAACAAACGCGGCGTCTTCCGGGCTGGCGGCTGCGTAGAACGTGCCAACTGTCGGAGCGTTGATCGTGATGCCAGCGGGCGCGGCTGCTGCGGCCGGTGATGCGGCGGCCGGTGATACTGCCTGCGGGGGTGCGGCCATCGGCATCGAAAATTGCGGTGCGGATATTGGCTGAGCGTATGACACTCGAGGCCCACGTCGGATTTTCCACGATTCATCATCGTTCTGAAGATTGATTTCAGAGACGTCAAACTTTTCCATCAGTTGGAGTAATTTTCGAATCCGGTCCAGATCGAAAGATTCGCCTTTGTCTTCATTTTCCACGGATTTTGCCATTTCAAAATAGTCTCCGGACGTCGTTGCAACATCCTGTTGGGGGCGTACAAATGTCGGCACAGGATCTTAAAACGCATCGATTTATGCAAGGATTGGAACGATCGCCTGTTCGAATTCCCGCTCAAGATTCGACAAAACTTCATTTCCGTCGTTCGTGACCAACACGTCGTCTTCGATCCGAATGCCGAATTTGTCCGGGAAATAGATTCCAGGCTCCACCGTCACCACCATTCCGACTTCGAATTCCCTGTCAGAAAGCGGGCTCACACGCACTTCTTCATGGATTTCAAGGCCGAAACCATGGCCCAGGCCGTGACCAAAGTACTTGCCGAACCCTGCGCGTTCAATCATTCCGCGTGCAATCTTGTCCACATCCACGCACTTCACGCCGGGGCGAATCGCTTTGATCGCGGCCTGTTGCGCCGCAAGGACCGTGTTATAGACGAGCTCCATTTGCTTCGTGGGTTTGCCGGTAATAAAAACTCGAGTCAGATCGCTGCGATACCCGGACTTCGTGGCCGCGCCCCAGTCGACCAATAACACTGGGCTTTCATCGACTCGCCGTGAACCCGCATGCGCGTGCGGCAGCGCGGCTGTTGGCCCAACGCCGACGATCGGTTCAAATCCAGTGCCGCTGGCACCGAAACTTCGCATGGCGGTTTCGAGAAGATATCGAATCTCGGTTTCCGTCTGGTCAGCCCGCAATGAACTGCGAACGACGCCGATCCCGCGCTGAGCGTACTCAATTGCCGCTTTGATTTCTTCCAGTTCCCATTTGTCTTTGATCTCACGCAGGCGTTCCACGAGGCCACTTGTTGCGACGAGTTCCACGCTGGTGATTTTTTCAACGAGCTTACGATGGACGCCAACGGTCGTGTGATCCGCTTCGAAGCCAACTCGTTTTGATTTCGTCTTTGCCACAATCTTTGCAGCCAAATCGAAAATCGTGCTCCCGGCGTCACGGATCACAATATCCAGTCCGGGGCACTCGCCGGCCAACTGCGTTTCATACCGAGTATCACTCAGCAGGATGCTGTTGGTTGCATTCGCAAACAGCCATGAGGAATCTCCGGTGAAGCCGGTGAGGTATCGCACATTGGCCAAGCCGCTAACGAGCAGGCTGTCAACGTTTCCACCAGCCTTTTTAATGTCACGCAGAAGCTTAGTGCGGCGTGATTGGTAATTGGGTGTCATGGGATGTGTTTTGATGCGACGTTATGCAGGACGGGACTCCAGTCCCGTCCTGACAAGATAAATTGCTTACATCAGGACGGGTCTGGAGACCCGTCCTACGTCACGCTCAAACTACTTCGCAGCAGCCAGCACGGCATCATAATTCGGATGCTCGGCGATTTCTTTGCAGTACTCAGCGTACTTCACGGTTCCGTCGGCATCAATTACGAACACGGCGCGGCAGAGGCAGCGATCAAGCGGGCCGCCCGTAATCAACACACCATAATCTTCACCGAACTTCGTGCAGCGATGAGCGCTGAGAGTTTTCACTGCTTCAACATTCTCCGCACCGCACCAGCGTTTTTGCCCGAACGGCAGGTCCATGCTGACGACGAGGATTTCAACGTTTGACAGAGTTGCCGCCTGATCATTGAACTTTTTGGTTTCGGCGTGACACACCGATGTGTCCAGTGATGGAATGGTGGCAATGATCCGCACCTTGCCATTAGTGCTCGCGAGCGTGACTTCTTCAAGTCCGTTGTTCTGAAGCGAAAACTCAGGAGCCTTCGCGCCGACGGTGAGTGCCGCTCCGGCGAGATCAACTGGACCACCTTTGAGAGTCACGGCACCTTTTCGAACGTCTGACATATCTTCAATTCCTTTGTGTGTTTTTGAATTTACCTAAGCATTTAACCGGGATGAAGGGTATCGACCGCAGCGGTCGACTTGCAACCGACTGGCAGCCTGTTCATTGATGAGTGCGATATCCGGCAATGTGGCCGTGATGTGAATTTGGGTGCTTCTACTTTGGATGGGGATTGTTAAGAATGTTTCAGAGCTGTAGGACGGGACTCCAGTCCCGTCGTGACCAGAATAGGAAGTTTACATCAGGACGGGTCTGGAGACCTGTCCAAAATCTCTACTTCAAAGATCATCATGTTGTCTCAAACCGTTGAATACGCACTTCGCGCCGTTGTGCATCTGGCGATGCGGGCTCCGGAGCCGCTGACAACAGCGGCGATCGCCGAAGTGACGCAAGTTCCGCCGGCGTACCTCTCGAAGGTCTTGCAGGGGCTGAAAGAAAAGAACATCGTGCATCTGCAGAGAGGCATCGGTGGCGGCGTGTCGTTGGCTCAATCGGCCGATACGCTGACGATTCTGGACGTCGTGAATGCCGTCGATCCGATCAAACGCATCAATACGTGTCCGTTGGATTTGAAGGCGCACGGAACTCGGTTGTGTGCGTTGCACTTTCGGATGGACAAGGCGATTCAGTCGATGGAAGAAGCGTTCCGGTCTACGACGCTCAGCGATCTGCTGAAGGATGAAAATCCCAGCGTACCGTTGTGCGATGGGGTGAAACTGAAAGGGATGTAGGACTTGTTCCGAGGCTCCAGCCTCGGAACATACTGCTCTGGAGGCTCCTGCCTCCCGTATTTTCGTTGGAGGCAGGAGCCTCCAATGCATTGCGTTCCAGGGCTGGAGCCCCGAAACGAGATGTGGACGGGACTGGAGTCCCGTCCTAACTTGTTAAAAATCGGCTTCATCGCTACGAAAATTCGCACGGCTATTCTTGGTACAGGTTTCATGAGCTGGGTTCACGCCGATGCGTTACGACGTAACGGCGTGGAGGTTTATGGCATCCTTGGGTCATCGAGCGCTAAGTCGCGTGCGGCTGCGGTCCAGTTGGGTGCTGCGAAAACGCGGTAAGGTGGCCACCCACCATCCGTGCTTCTCATCCTGTCTTCGCCAGATTCCCGAATACATACGAATTTCGGGCATGTGGGCAGAAGTGGGCGATGAATGCCGCCGTTGGCTTTTCCACGGCAAACTCAGGCTCTATCATTCGCGACTTGTCAGCCGAAAGAGCTGCCGATGCGCTGTTATTCGCCCGATTTCGGGGAGCGCAGGCCGCGACTGACGATTATTTTCACAAGTAGAGACATCAGATGGGTTTGTTTGAAGGTAAGAAGGGCATCGTTCTCGGAATCGCCAACGATCGCTCCATCGCGTGGTCAATCACTGAACACCTGCATCGCGAAGGTGCCGAGATGGGGTTCACTCATCTGCCAGACACAGGCGATCGACCGAAGAATCACAATAAGGTTGCGAAACTCGTCGATCCCGTCGGGGCGAAATTCCTGATGCCAATGGACGTCTGCAACGACGATCACATCGCGGCCGTTATCGACAAAGCGGTTGAGACCTTTGGCAAGATCGACTTCATTGTCCACAGCATCGCGTTCGCTCCACCTGCCGACCTGACTGGTCCAACGTACGCTTGCAGCCGCAATGGTTTCAAGTCGGCGATGGAAATCAGTGCCTACAGCTTGCTGGCCGTTGCTGGCGCAGCGAAAAAGAAGGATGCACTCAGTAAAGACTGCAGCATTCTGACGCTGTCGTATTTTGGCGGCGAAGAAGTCATCCCCGGCTACAACCTGATGGGGATTTGCAAGGCGGCATTGGAATGCTGCGTGCGGTATTTGGCCAGCGAGCTTGGTCCTGAAGGCACACGCGTCAACGCGATCAGCGCGGGGCCGCTGCGGACTGTCAGCTCCAGCGGTGTTGGTGACTTTGACAAGATGCAGATCGTGAACGCTTACATTTCGCCATTGCGTCGCAATCTGGATGTGGATGAAGTTGGCAGCATGGGGATGGTGATGTTAAGCAAGCTTTCCAGCGGAGTCACGGGCGAAGTGGTACACGTCGATTGCGGCTACAGTATCATGGGTGGTCCAACGGCGGACTTCATTGCGAAGGCCGCGTCGCTGACCAAATGATTCAGATCCACGATTGCTGCGTAGCGTTGGATAAACAAGTGTCAGATAAGCCGGAACGCGCGAGCGTCCGGTTCATTGAGAAAACCGGAGCTAGCGGGTTGATGATTCGATCGTTTAACCCGACTCGAAGAGGAGGTCGTGAGTGCCCTGCCTCCTCTTCGAGTCGGGTTAAACGTAACTCACGACTCCGCAACATTTTTTAATACAAGGAATTGACCTGATGAAGTATGGCATGAATCTTCTGCTCTGGACGGCCAGCGTCACTGAAGAGCACTTTCCGTTGCTGACAAGTTTGAAGGCAATGGGCTATGACGGCGTTGAACTCCCGATGTTTGACTTTGACGTCGAGCAGTACAAGAAGATTGGTGCTGAACTCAAGAAAGTTGGGCTGGAATCGACTGCTGTCACCGTTTGCCCGGCTGATCAGAATCCGATTTCTCCGGACGCTGCAGTTCGAACTGCGGGCCTTGCACGCCTGAAGCAGGCCATTGATTGCTGTGCAGCCGCAGGTGCGACACAGCTTTGCGGTCCAATCCATTCGGCCCTGGGTGAATTCTCCGGCAAGGGCCGCACGGAAGAAGAATGGAATCGCGCGAAGGAAATCCTGTCACAGGCGGGTGATTACGCGAAAGCCAACAACGTCACGCTGGTAGTTGAGTATCTCAATCGCTTTGAATGCTACTTCCTGAACTGTGCGGCGGATGCTGGTCTGTTCTGTCGTGAGCTGGGACATTCGCACGTCAAGACCATGTACGACTCGTTTCATGCGAACATCGAAGAGAAGTCGATCACGCAGGCCGTCAAAGCATGTGCGGATCAGTTGGTACATGTTCATATTTCAGAAAATGATCGTTCAACTCCAGGCGACGGCGGTATCAATTGGGACGAAACGTTTCGAGCTCTGAAGAATGTGAAATACGACGGCTGGCTGATGATCGAAGCCTTCGGTCTGGCGTTGCCTGAACTTGCTGCTGCGACACGCATCTGGCGTCGCATGTTTCCATCGGAAGAATACCTTGCCAGGAACGGCCTGCAGTTTATGAAGTCCAGTTGGGAAGGTCGGTCATAAGGCGAGCTTACGGCTGCGAATTTAATGTAGCCGTCTCGCTCCGTCGAGACGAGCCTTTAAGATTCGGCCTAGTGATGGCAGGGTTGGTTGTTCGATCTGAGGCTGCGTTGTTTTAGAGTGGCAACTGGTTTCGCAGTTTGAATGCGTAAGATCGGGGGCTCATCTCGGCGGAGCGAGATGGCTACATTTTTTATCCGTGTAGCTTCATCTTTGCGATGCCACGATGACTTTGGATTACCATCAATCAACCTTTGACCTTATCGCAATTCAACCTTGCATATCTAACGAACGGGTTGCCGCCATCGCAGCGCGTGAACGACTGTGTGGCTGTTCGTTTCCAAAAGCGATTCGAGAATGGTATTCCGTTGCGGCGGTCGAAGATCTTTTTGGCAGCAACGAACTTACTGCGTACGACAAACTAGGCCATCCCTCTGAAGTGTCGCAAGGGTACATTCGAGTCGCCACCGAAAACCAAGGCGTAGTCGCTGGTTTATCAAACTGGATGGATCTGATGATCCGCCTGTGTACCATAACAATGACAACTGGAACTCAGATCTTTCCACGATCAATTGGGTGTTGTGCTCGAAGACATTCACAAATTTCATTTTCGACACGATTTCGTCAGAACGCTTCGATGGATGGTATTCGGGACTTTATCTGGCCGCTAATGATCAGTTTCCCGATTCGTCGGTGATTGAACAACTTCGCCAGCAATATCATGAAGGTCCGTTTACTGATTATCCCGATTCACGTATGCGGCGATTCTTCACCAATCGAGGTATCATCCGAATCGCCTCGAACACTCCTGAACTCGTAGCAAACAATCTTGCTGAATGGACGATCGATTCGGATTCTTTTGAATGCTTGTTCCAGCTTGCTCGTTTCTGTTGTAACTTCTATGACCTAAGGGATAGATTGAAGGCGGTGCGTTCAGGAGGAGCAGCACAAAAAAATGGAGAAGTCGTCTGGCAAAAGAACCGCGAGACTATTAACCAGGATAGTGGAGGTTTGTACGCTGACCCAGCCACGATCTTCAGGCCGACAAAGATCAGCTTTCGGCCGGATGGTGGCTATTATCTCGGCGATGCCTACGGCAGCCACTACATTTTTGTATACGATCGACACGACAGATTTGTCCGCACGCTTGGGGGCTTTGGCACGGAGCCTGGTAAGTTCGCGACGCCACATGGACATTGGCTGGATGATCGCGACAGCGTTCCGAAACTTGTCGTGGCAGATCGGGCGAATCAGCGATTGCAGTGGTTTGATATGGACGGTCAGTTTCTGAATTCGCTGGGGGGATTTTTGTTTCCGGCGGACATCGATGTGCAGGAGGAATTCATGCTGGTGCCGGACCTGCACGCTCGGCTTACGATACTGAACGGCCAGAATGAAGTCGTCGCACAACTGGGCGATGAAGAGTCATGGCGGAACGAGGTTCTGGCGGACAATTTTGCGATGCGTGGCAAACCGGCACGATGGCGCCCGGGCCATTTCGTGCATCCTCACGACGCACGATTCGACGTGGTTGGAAATATCTATGTCGCGGAATGGGTGAGAACAGGCCGAGTGACAAAGTTGGTTCGCAAATGGTAGAAGTTGACACCGCTGAAGTTGCCTTTGTTTTAACTATTCAGATTCAGAACAGTAACACCGAGCTTTCGAAAGTTGATCAAGCAGTCTGCGTCTGGCGTTGATATTGCAATGTTTTCTATTGCGGAGATCAATTCCTGAAGAAATAGTTTTGGGGACGGCTGGAATCTGTACGACGTCTCCATTTGCCGATGAAATTCCCGTAACAACCTGTTTCCGTGAAACTCGTGAAGGAATGTCAAATTGTCCCAGTAGCCCGACTGTTCGAATTTGTTCAGTTGAGACGCGAATCGCTCGCCGATCATGTGTTCATTCAACTGATGGGCACCAGACGCAACTGCAGCGCATTTCGCCAGCCGATCAGCTTCCTCCTGTCAGTAAGTAATTCTCGATTGAATACCGCCTCCACAGATAATTCACGCTGACATTCGTGTAACTAGCGTCACAATCTGCCTCCGGCCTAGAGTTGCGATCAGAGATAGACGCAGCCACCAAACCTTACTCACGTTGCCAGCGGGCGATCTGAGCGGGATTGCCGCCCGTCCATTCCGTAATCACATCAAACCCCAGAGCGCCAAATACGGCTTTTAACACCGGTGCGTCCGACCTTCCCTCGCGATAAAGCCATCGCTCTTTCATTGAGCTTCACCCCGAGGGCCTGTGCTGGCAAGTTCTCCGGTCGAAAGTAACGATGTCGCGGCCGATCGAGTTTCGCAGGTGAGATGAATGTGTCGTAAAAATGATCTGGTTTTCCAGGCCCAGTTTATCCAGCGACTGATACAGTCGATCCTGCCACAACGGATGTAGATGCAACTCGAGTTCATCAATCATGACAATCGAACTGTGGATATGCTTCGTCGCGAAGTTCAATAAAAGTAAAAGGATCATCTGCTGTCCACTGCCTCAGCCCGTGAAAGCCGTAGACGCCATCGGGCCCGGAAAACTCCATGTCCAAGCCCGTATCCGTAGTTCTATTTCAATACGGGAAATCCGCTTTGCGAGGCCCGTCGTTACTGATCAAATTGGAATACACCACCGTTCAACTTGAATCCTTCTGGCGAAACAGCGTCAAGATACATTGCTGATTCGGTCGGGACAGCGTCATCGTGCGACTCAATCAAGTGCAGGAGTCACATCCGGGTGGGAGCATTCAAATTAACGCCCCTAAGTCTTTCTGGCGACCCGCACCAAATTCAATTGCAGATATCCGAGAATACAGCATTTGTGCAACGTTCGTGGGTATAAATGGCGGTATCCAACAAAAACAGGGTTCCCGAATTTCTCGGAAACCCTGTCTTTTCATTGATGGGCAGAGGGGGAATTGAACCCCCGACACCAGGATTTTCAAAACTGAAACCGGCGTTTCACTAGTGTACGCCATTGTGCGTTTGAGAAGCAAAAACACTGGGATTTTGAGTTCAGTCTGTACACTTAAATTTCGCCAGTGTTCACGCAATAGCCCCGATGTTCATTCCGAATGGGGTTCAGATCGGGGCTATTTTTAACATCGAGACACGCATAGGTTTAGCGGCGGTGACATTCAATGAATTCAAAGGCGGTTGGTTTTCCAGTCGCCTTTTTCGTTGCTTGTCGGATTGTCGGATTTCCGGATTCTTCACACAACAGCACATCGTTTTGTTATTTCAGTCCACATGACGTCCAGCGAACAACGCTGAGACACCTTCAACACCAGTCATGTGGAGTGAATTAAATGACAACGACATTACAAGAAAAAACGAACCGGCACGAACGTCGCCACCCTGACGAACTGCCGACAACGGTACCTCGGGACGGACTCGCGACAGTCCAACAAGCGGCAAAATTCTTGAACATGTGCCGGACTTCCGTCTACGCCATGATGAGAGACGGCGAATTGCCTTCAACGTCGATCCGAAACGCAAAGCGGATTCCGTGGCAGGCATTGCACAAGATCACTGATACTGCGATGCAGACGGCAGACAAGCGAGGTGCGAAATGAGCAACCCATACATCGCGCAGGACGTTCTCGATCAATGCTTGGAAGCGATCCGGCAAGGAAAGACACTCGACTATCTGGCAGGACATCTGCATTGCGATCCGGACC
>Ga0209491_10000843_pt1 | contig 61587 bp, 72 predicted proteins | sample BON02_FD_187213 | JGI IMG/M metagenome (GOLD analysis project Ga0209491, IMG submission 187213) | Freshwater microbial communities from Lake Bonney liftoff mats and glacier meltwater in Antarctica - BON-02 (SPAdes) (version 2) | ecosystem: Environmental > Aquatic > Freshwater > Ice > Glacier... | reverse complement strand
GACCCTCGCTTTGGCGGCGACAAGGCGGTCACGGGTTTCCTTCCGGTCAACATCGGTCCGGCGCCTGTCGCGGTGACCGCCCAACCTTTGTCGGGGCCAGGCGATGAGGTCATCGTGGAACTGGCGGCGGGAGCGCGTATCCGCTGCAGGGACGAGCCATCCCTGGTGAGGGTATTGCGTGCCCTGAGGCAGGTGACATGATCCCGGTTCCGGCATCGACCAGGGTCTGGCTGGCGGCTGGCGTGACCGACATGCGCAAGGGCTTTAATGGTCTTTCTGCACTGGCCGAGAAGGTCCTGGAGGAGGATCCCTTCTGCGGCCACCTGTTCGTCTTCCGGGGACGGGGCGGTGATCTTGTGAAGATCATCTGGTGGGACGGCCAGGGCGCATGCCTTTTTGCCAAGCGGCTCGAACGGGGACACTTTGTTTGGCCGGCGGCGAAGGATGGCAAGGTACACCTCAGCCAGGCGCAGCTGTCGATGTTGCTTGAAGGGATCGACTGGCGGATCACGAAGCAGACATGGCGGCCGCTGACGACGGGGTGATGCGATTTTCGGGATTCACTGGCGAGGCGAAGCAGGGTAGATTGAAGCCATGTCGGATGTGGCTGATCTTCCCGATGATGTCGAAGCGCTGAAGGCGATCATCGCCGAGCGTGATGCCGTCATTTTCCGTCATGTCTCGGAACTGCGCGGGCGCGACCTGCTGATCGAGAAGCTGAAGCTCCAGTTGGCCGGGATGGCCCGTCATCGGTTCGGCTCATCGGCCGAAGGCCTCCAGCAGCTGCAGCTGATGCTGGAAGACCTGGAGATCACCCGCAGCACAGAGGTTCCCGCTGGCGCGCCAGAGCCTGCCTCGAAGGACAAACCGGTCCGCAAGCCGCTGCCGGATCACCTGCCAAGGACCGAACAGGTGCTTGAGACGGGCGAGGCCTGCAATGACTGCGGCGGCAAGTTGAAGCGCGTTGGCGAGGATGTCACCGAGGAACTCGAGTATGTCCCCGGCCGGTTCATCGTGAACCGCTATGTGCGACCCCGCATGGCCTGCACCTGCTGTGAGCGGTTCCACCAGGCCCCGCTTCCCAGCCGCCCGATCGAACGTGGCCGCCCCGGCCCGGGCCTCCTCGCTCATGTCCTCGTCTCCAAGTATGCCGACCACTTGCCACTCTACCGCCAGAGCCAGATCTATGCCCGTGACGGCGTCGACCTCGAGCGCTCCACAATGGCCGACTGGGTCGGCAAGTCGACAGCATTGCTGGAGCCGCTGGCCGAGGCGATCGGGCGGCATGTGCGCGCGGGCGCTGCGATCCATGCTGATGATACGCCGGTCAGCGTGCTGGCACCGGGCAATGGCAAGACAAAGACGGGCCGGGTCTGGATCTATGCGCGCGACGAACGGCCTCACGGATCGGGCGCACCGCCGGCCGCTTTCTACAGGTTCAGCATGGACCGCAAAGGCATCCGCCCCGCAGAGCACCTGAAGGGATACTCCGGGTTCATGCATGCCGATGGCTATGCAGGGTTCGAAGAACTTTACCGGTCCGGCAGGATCACCGAAGTCGCCTGTCTGGCCCATATAAGACGCAAGTTCTTCGACATCGCCAAGGCGACCGGTTCAGCTGTTGCCACCGAAGCGGTGGCGCGCATTGCAACACTCTACGCGGTCGAAGCCGAAGCCCGCGGCCAGCCGCCAGACACACGTGTTGAAATACGCCAGGCAAAGTCCCGGCCGGTGTTCGATGACCTCATCGCCTGGCTGCAGTCACAACTGCCAAAAATCTCCGGCAAGTCGGACCTCGCCAAGGCCATCCGCTATGCGCTCTCGCGCCTGCCGCGGCTCGAAGTCTACCTGTCGAATGGCCACCTGGAGATCGACAACAATGCCGCAGAGCGCGGCATGCGAGGCCTGGCTATCGGGCGAAAGAACTGGATGTTTGCAGGCTCCGAGGGCGGAGGACATGCCGCTGCCATCGCCTACACCCTGATCGAGACAGCCAAGCTCAATGACGTGGATCCACAAGCCTGGCTCACGCACGTCCTGTCCAAGATCGCTGACCACAAGATCAACCGCATCGACGAACTTCTGCCCTGGAGCTGCAAAGCCTGATCAGGTCAAGGGCGTCAACGCCGGACGCTTACGCGTGCGCGGTTGATGAAGGATAAGTGTTCGGCGCGGCAAGAAGGTGCGCACGACCGTCCCGGACACATCCGCGCCATGTCCGCGTGACAAGGTGAACCGGAACTTCCGGGCACCTGCTCCGAACTGCCTCTGGGTCTCAGACTTCACTTACGTCTCGACCTGGGCAGGGTTTGTCTATGTCGCCATCATCATTGATGTCTTCGCGCGCCGTATCGTTGGCTGGAAAACACCCGCAGAAGCATTGGACGAAATCCTGAAATGAGATACAAAAACTACCGTTGCGACGACCGTTTGAATCCACCCAATATCTGTCCATAAAGTACACCGAGCGGTTTGCCGAAGCAGGCCTTGAGCCTTCCGTCGGCAGTGTCGGGGACTCTTACGACAATGCCCTCGCCGAGACGATAGATGGTCTGCACAAGGCTGAAGTCATCCATAGAAAGGGACCGTGGAAGTCAATGGACGCCGTCGAGTATGCTGCCCTCATTTGGGTGGATTGGTTCAGCAACCACAGACTGCTGGGGCCCATCGGGCACATCCCGACGGCAGAAGCAGAAGCCAACTACTATGCCGCGCTGAAGGAAACCGCTATCGCTGCATGACCCCAACCAAATTGCCTCCGGGGTTACCGGGGCAGTTCACCTTCGGGAATTCTGATTTGGTGGATGGCGAGCTGGGTCGTTCCGGCTTCGTCCGCCGCATTATCCCAATCGTCAGAAGAAGAAACACGACTGCAAGAATCAGCGCTCCCCATATCAACCCGCTATCGCTTTCGCTCGCAGAGGGCGTCATACTTGCGTCGGGCTCGATTGGGCGAGGAGGTTGTTGGAAGTCCTTGATCGCTTCAAGCGTCGCCGGGTCTATTTCTCCAGTTGATTCCAGCCCTTGGTCCGTTTGGAATGCTCGGAATGCGGACCGCGTTCGCGGACCCATAAATCCATCGGCAGCGTCGGATGAATAGCCTGCGTCGTGCAGGAAGGTCTGCGCCGCCTCGATATCCGCGCTCTGGGCGTGGCTTGGGAGAGATGTCAAACTCACCGTGACGAACGCCGCACAAGCGAATGAAAGATGTCGCAAGGTCATTCTCGGCATTGGGTCCTTGGCGGTGAGAAGTAGTCTAATTCTTAATGAAAATCGGGAGTCGAGCATCACATCAATGAGTGGTGGGATACAACCTAAAAAGGAATTGGTGTGTCGACAGAGTAAGTCATCTAAGTGCAATCCTGTGTTCCAGCACTGATATGGTGATGCGATGCTGGCCTATCTCTCAGGGGGGGGGGGCATCAGATTCATTAGCCCGGAGGTTTACAAGGCAGCGACGATTACTATGTCCCGAACGGGAAAGTTCATGAGGTGTTGTCTAGGGAGTCGCTCTAAATTTCCTGATCGGGATATTGTCCTTGTATCTCACCTGAAACAGGCATAGGTTTCCCGCTCGGGAAATTATGATCATGACATCAGAAGAAATTGGCGACCTCATTCGAAAGACACGCAAGGCGCAGGGCCTGCGTCAGCCTGAACTGGCCGCCGCCTCGGGCGTTGGACTGCGCTTCCTTGTTGAACTCGAACGCGGCAAGCCGACGGCGCAGATCGGCAAAATGCTCGATGTCGTGTCAGCGCTCGGTTGCGCGCTGGTGATCACCACACCGGAGGACGGGCTGTGACGACACGCTCGTTAGTGGTCTTCTGGGGGAGGGACGTGGTTGGGATACTGTCAGTCGACGCGCATGGCGAGATGGGTTTTGCTTATCTGTCCGCGTGGATCGCCCGGACCGATGCAAGGGCGATCTCCGTGTCCCTGCCTTTGCGGGAGGAGCCGTTTTCCCGGCGCGAATGCCTGCCTTTCTTCGAAGGCATCCTGCCTGAAGAGAGCCAGCGGGTGAATGTCGCCGCTGCGCTCGGCGTGTCTGAGCGCAATGAATTTCGCCTGCTTGAAATGCTGGGTGGGGAAGTTGCAGGTGCCTTGGCGCTCTGGCCGGAAGGGGAGGAGCCGCCTGCCCTGGACGGGCCATTCACGCCAAAGCTTCTGTCTGACAAAGAGTTGCGGGTCCTGATCGACTCCCTGCCCAAGCGCCCCATGCTGGCCGGAGAGGAGGGGCTGCGACTCTCGCTGGCAGGCGCCCAGGCGAAACTCCCCGTCATCCTGACGCCGGATGGCATCTCGCTCCCAGCGCCGGGCCAGCCGACAACCCACATCCTGAAGCCTCCGATAGCCCGGTTCGAGGGCACGACCGAAAACGAGGCCTACGGCATGCGGCTTGCGCACCTGATCGGTCTTGATGTGGCCGAGGTCGAGATTCACAGGGCTGGGGGCGCGCCCTTCCTGCTCGTCCGGCGCTATGACAGGGTGATGGGCGAGGACGGCGCGGTCACGCGCCTTCATCAGGAGGATTTCTGTCAGGCGCTCGGGTTCACATCAGCGCGTAAATACGCCTCGGATGGAGGCCCGGTGTTCCGCGATCTGTTCACGCTCCTGCGGCGCGTGGCGACGCGGCCCGCAATCGAAGTCCTCAAACTCTTTGATGCGGCAATCTTCAATCTGATCATCGGCAATGCCGATGCACACGGGAAGAATTACAGCCTCCTCTATGATGGCAGCACGACGCTCGCGCCGCTCTATGACCTGCTCTCGACCGTGGCCTATCCCGAGCTCAGCCCACGGCTCGCGATGAAGATTGCGAAGCGGGCCGCACTGGAAGACACCCAGGCGCGGGACTGGGCCAGGTTTGCCGAAGAGACGGGGCTGACGGAGCCGTTCATCCGGCGGCGGGTGAAGGCGCTGTGCGGGCTGGTGCTGGAGCAGGCCGCGAACGTAGCGGCGGGTTTTGATCTGGAAGCGGGTGAAAGAGTGGCGATGTCGGGGGTGGAAAGCCTGGTGTCCGGGCGGGCGGAGAGCCTGGCTGGGCGCGTGTGACGTCATCCGGGATCACTGAGGAGATGTATCGCTTTGAGGTGGCTCTCCAGGTCTGTAGAAACGACGTCAGGTCAGAGCAGTTTTGCCGTTGACGTTCCCCGCTACGAACCGTAATACCCCGCCTTCCTACCCCGTGCCCAGATGGCAGAATTGGTAGACGCGCTACGTTCAGGTCGTAGTTCTCGTAAGGGAGTGGAGGTTCGAGTCCTCTTCTGGCACCAGCAGCTTGATTTCATTTAATATTTTAATTTTTCGATACCCCTGCGATTGTACTGCGGGGCGACGATTTGGTATGTCTCAGACTTTGCCCGTCTGAACAATGCAAACTGGCCAAGCCGCTGACAGATTTTGAAATCGATGGCTTTGGGCTGGCATCTGGACGTTATTAAACCTCGGACCTGAATAGATATTGTCCGAGGTTTTGTAACATGCGCTGGGAGGATATGCTGCCCGTCTCTGGTGCAATGCGCGGTCGAGTATTTCTCGGTCCCATATCGCACTGATTGCCTTGGTATGGTGCAATTTGGCATACTCCAAAGCCCCGGCCTGAACCCTGCGAGCCAGCCATGCCGCTGACAAAGTCTGAAATCGACGCCTTTGTGCCGCAGGAGAAATCCTACAAGCGCGCGGACGGAGGCGGACTCCATGTTTTTGTGGTTCCGACCGGCTCAAAGCTCTGGCGCATGAACTATCGTTTCGAGGGTAAGCAGAAGACCCTCTCCTTTGGCGCCTGGCCTATCGTGACGCTCGAGGAGGCCCGAGCCCTCAGAAACAATGCAAAGCGCCTCCTCCGGCAGGACATCGACCCGGGCGCCGTTCAGCAGTCGCGTAAGGCGCGCAGGCGCGGCCGCGCGCCGACCACTTTTGATGTGATCGCCGACGAATTTCTGGAGAAACGCAGGCTTGAAGGGCTTGCCAAAACCACGCTCTCGAAAAAGGCCTGGCTCCTCGGCTTCGCAAGGGAAGAACTGGGCATCATGCCGATAACGGACATCCGGCCGCGTGACGTTCTCGCCGTCCTCAGAGGGGTCGAGTCGAAAGGCAATTATGAAACTGCCAAGCGCCTGCGCACCACGATCGGTGAAGTGTTCCGCTATGCGGTGGCAACGCTCCGGGCGGAGACCGATCCAACTCCGGTGCTGCCCGGCGCGCTGATTTCGCCGAAAGTTCGGCACATGCCCGCGATCACCGAGGATGATGAATTCGCTCGCCTGGTGCGGGCGATCTGGCGCTATGAGGGCAGGGGAGGAGCGGCGAAAGCCCTGAAGCTCATGGCGCTCCTCTTTCCGCGGCCGGGCGAGCATCCGATTGTACCGGCAATGCTCTTCGATGCGCACCAGGCCAATATGCTTGCCGAGGCGCTCCTGAAGCGCGGTGTGTTTGTGATTGCCTTTTCCTATCCCGTTGTTCCGAAGGGCAAGGCCCGCATCCGCTGCCAGATGTCGGCAGCAATCACGCGAGAGGAGGTCAAAAAGGTGGTTGAGGCTTTTGCGGCGGCTAAAAGCGATGTCGCTCAACAGTTGAGCCAACGCCCGGTATTCATGAAAAATAGTGCGCTAGCCAAGGACGATATCCCTAATTCGTAGGTCGCGCGTTCGAATTGCGCCGGGGTCACCAATGTTTTCAATCGTTTCCATGCCTTCGACTCGGACGCCAGCTCAGGTCGGCTTCTCGTCGAGCTCGCCGACGTCCAGGACGGGGGCGGCGTCGAGCAGGTCGGCGTCGAGCAGGGTCACGACGCGTTCGAGCGCGGATACCAACATGGATTGATGCCAGCCGGGCAGCGTGTGGAAGCCCGTGGAGAACGTCTCGTGCAGTGGGTCCGGCGCCTTGGCGAGCGCGATCTTTCCGGCTGGCAGCAAATGCAGCCAGACACGGCGCCTGTCGGTTTCCCATCTCTGCCGGGCGACGAAGCCGCGCGCTTCCAGCTTGTCGACCAGGCTGGTGATCGTGGCGTGCTTGAGCTGGGTGGCCTCCGCGACCTGACCGGCAGAGATCTCACCCCCTTCGTCGAGAATACGCAGGACGCTCAGCTGCGACGGCGTCAGTCCTGCCGTCTGGGCGAGGCGTTTGGATGCCAGTTCGGTCATACGCTGAATGCGTCGCAGCGCGATCAGGGCGTCCTCGGATCGTTTACTCACGTGCGGGCACCCTATTGAGGCGCGAGGTCTGGACCCAGCGCGGCTTTCAGAGTTTCAAGGTGTGCCTCATACGGGCGCCATTGTTCAAGCCCGCTTTTATTGAGCGGGCGGCGGACCTGTTCAGAACTCGCCGTACGTACGGCCCGTTCGGTCTTGTGAAAATCAATGCAAGCCGGATCAAACGGTAATCCGCAATAATCGAGCAGGCGCCGGACCTGGCCTTCAAGATCGTCCAGAACATCCTCGTGCTGGACCCGAAGGATGCGCCCCTCGGGCAGGACGGCATCCCAATGGTCCATCAGGTCGACATAACCGCGATAATAGTTGCCGATATCGTCGAGGCTGTAGGTGAATTCCTGGCCCTCGGCAAAGAGCTGCTTGAAGCCCGACCAGCAGCAATCCATCGGATTGCGGCGCGCATCGATAATCTTCGCATTTGGAAGGATGAGGTGGATCAGGCCGATATGCCTGAAATTGTTCGGCATCTTGTCGGTGAAGAAGGGCGCGCCCTGCCGGTGGAGGCGTGTATTTTCGATATAATCGTCACCGAGCGCCTTCAGGTCCACTCCAGGCATTCCGTGGAGAACTCGCGGATAGCGTTCCCTGTCTGTCAGTTGCTTGCGCCCGCGTAACCGGTGGGCGAGCGACAGGATATTCGGCAATTCCAGTGTGCCATCGATATCCGGGTGCGAGGCCAGGATCTGCTCGATCAGGGTCGATCCCGCTCGCGGCAAGCCGAGAATGAAGATCGGATCGGGCGCGGGACAACCCTTGCCTGTCTGTGCCGCAAACAGGTCCGGCGTACAGACCGATTTCTGGGCGTCGAATTCGGCGTGCATCTGCGCGGTCGTATAGCGCACGGTCTGGTGTTTCAGCTTGTTACCAAGTGCGAAGGCCTGAAATGCGCTCTCGTGGTCGCTGCGGTCTTCGTAGGCCTTGCCGAGTGTAAAGGCGATATGGATGCGCGACATCTGATCGAGATCCTGCGCGCTGGCCTGCTTTTCCAGCACGGCAAGTTCGACATCATCGAATCGATAGGTCTTCAGATTAGCGAGGCCGTACCAGGCATCGCCCTGCCCCGGCTCCGCCTGCGTGGCAGCCTGGTAGGAGCCAATGGCATCGTCACTCCGACCGTGGGTTTTCAATGCATGGCCACGCGACACCAGCGTTGCTGGATCGCTCGGTAATTTCGTGAGGATTTCATCAAACTGCGCCAGCGCTGTTTCGAAATGGCCTGCCTGCATGCTCTCGATCGCAAAATAGGACTGGAACAGTGGGTTGTTGGGGTCGCGCGCTACAAGACTGCGCGCCTGCGCGAGGGAGTCCGTGAATTTTTGCCGCTTACGGAGAACATGAATATAATCGAGCCGCAGCTGGATATTGTCGGGCTCGAGTTCGATGGCACTTTCCAGCAGGAAATCGGCATCCTCGTGTACGCCAAGCCGGGTGCCGATGTCCGCAAGCAGGCGCATGCCTTCGACATGCGTCGGGTGACGCTGGAGGAACGCCCGGGCGATTTCCTCAGCGCGAAAGATGCGCCCCTCGTGCACATGGTTAATCACCGCCAGAAGTTCGCGCGGCAGCGCTGCCAGGCGTTCAGCCTGTGCGCGCGCGATCATGGCGGCATCGCTGTCGCCCAATGTCGCCAGCAGCTCGGCCTGCGCGGACCAGCTGGCCGAGAGGGCCGGATTGTATCGCGTGGCGATCTGATAGGCCGTGAGCGCGCCGGGCACGTCACCCAGCTTGCGTTTGAGGTGGCCTTCCTCCTGGAGCGCCCGGCCAAAGTCCGGCGCAGTTGCTTTAAGCGCCGCGAGCCATTCGGCGGCATCCGCGTGGCGGCCCTCATACCGGGCACAGACAGCGGCGATATATAGGGCGTCCTGGTGCGCAGGCTGATCTGACAGGATCTGCTTCGCGATCGCATTGGCCGCAGAGAAATCTCCGGCCTGCATGGCTTTCTGGGCATCTTTCAGGGTCGCATCGGGATCGTTCACGCGTGTCATCTGGTCAATACTTTTCCTGTCTGAACGAAATGCGGCGCCCTGATTCTGTCAGGGCGCCGCAGTCTCAGCAAGTGGCTGTCTGTCTTAGTACGAGAACGAGACCCGCACGCCGACTGTGCGCGGACGAACAGGCGTGACGCGCTCACGGTCGAACACGAAGTTATTCGCCAGTTCCGCATACTCGTTCGTCAGGTTGCTGCCGAACAGTTCAGCGGTCCATTTGTCAGCCGTGACGCCGAGCGTAGCGCCGAGCGTGATCCAGCTATCGATGTCGGCCTTGTTGATCTCGATGATATCGCTCACGGAGCTGTCGGAGAAGACGATCTGCGGCATGACATGCGCCGTCAGGGATGAGCCCGCAACCCGGCGCTCAAGGTCCCATTCATAGCGGGCCCGCAGGTTGCCCTGGTAGGCCGGAGCGAATGCCAGCTCCGAGCCGAGCAGGACGTCATTGGTTGGCGTGAGCACCTCGGTCACTTCTGTATCAAGCAAGGAGAAAGCGCCCGCCACGGTCAGTCCGTCAACAGAGGCCGGGGCCCAGGTGAACTCGCCTTCGACACCCTTGATTTCCGCATTGGCAGCATTGTCGGAGAAGAACAGGTTCGAGATAGATGGATCGAAGATCGTGGTCTGAAGGTTGTCAATCTTCACGAAGAAGGCCGACCCGTTCAAACGCAGGGAATTATTGAAGATCTCCGTTTTCCAGCCGAGTTCGTAGTTCTTTACGTCATCGGTATCGAGCGCATAAGGCACCGTGAATCCGTTGGGTCCGGGTGTGCCGCCGGGGCGGTTCAGCAGGCCTGGGCGGAAGCCTTCCGAATATGTCGCGAAGAACAGGAGGTCGTCCGTCGGCGTCCAGTTGCCGGTTACCTTGTAGATAAACCCATCCGTTGCCGCCTTGTCCGGGGCGCCAAGCGTATTATTCGGAGCAAACTGGGCGGAGATGTTTGTGCCAGCCAGCTGCAGGTCGGAATCCTGGTAGAGGTTGTAGAAGGACGAGTTGGCGCTGCCTTCAAGATCCACTTCGATATCATACCACCGCGCCCCTACCGTCAGGGCGAACTGATCGCTGATGTCGAACGTCGCTTCGCCAAATATGCCGAGCTGCTTATCAGTGCGTTTAACATCGTTGCGGAATATGACGCCTGCAGGGAACGGGCCTGGCTGGCTGTAATATCCGGCCGAGGCGTTGCCGATTTCGCCGGTGACATCGGTATTCGTCAAGGGATAGTTGGGTGCGAAACCGATGGATCCGTCGGAGTAGGCCACCTGGGTTGAGCCAGGATAGTTGAAATCATTCAGCTCGCGCAGTTCAAGGTCGCTGTAGAAGCCGCCAAAGGTGGCGCGGATGCGATGTTCGTTTGGCGTGTTGAACCGGAGCTCATGAGTTTGGATCTTGGTTTCCGTGCTCGATGTCACGTTAAGGTCCGGCGCATAGCAGGTGCCGGACGGCGCGTTGGTGCCGGATGGGTAGCTCACATTATAGTCGCAGATATAGTAAGGCAGGTACTGGGCGACGAAGAGATAGTCGGAATAATCGACCGTCTGGTCCGTGCTGCGCTCTGTGAAGGCGCCTGTATAGACGGCTTCGAGCGCGCCGAGGCGGCCTTCCAGCGTCCACGCCGTGTTGTGATAGCTGTCCTCGATCTCGTCATCAGTGAACCGGACGATATCGTAATCGGCAAGATCAGGGTCAGCAAAGAAAACACCTTCGGAATCCAGGTTCTGCTGGGAGTGCGATACGCTGAGACGCCAGTCCTGATCGAACTGATAGAGCCCACTCAGACGGAAGCCTTGGTAGCTTGTATCGTTGATATCGTTCTGAGCGATCGAGGCATTGTTGGCGGCGATGATGTTGACGTCCGACAGGTCGGCGCCTGCCTGGGAACCGGCGCGGTTTGCCTGAACCACGGTGCCATTGTCACGAACAGTGCCTGCAGGGCGGAAGCGGCCTGACTCCGTGATGTCGAGCGTCCCGCCGACATTGTCGATATAGCCGCCCTGGTTGTCGGTATAGACAACGCCGCGCAGCGCGAAATTGTCCGTTACGGGCAAGTTGATGACGGCTTCGACGCTATTGCTCATCTCACCGCCTTGGGTGAATGAGGTCGACGCTTTCACCTTGGCTTCAAACACACCGAGCCGTGGCTTGTTCGTGATCAGCCGGACCGTGCCTGCCTGCGAACTTGCGCCAAAAAGCGTTCCCTGAGGACCGGACAGGACCTCCACGCGCTCAAGGTCTGCCGCATAGACATCCAAGTTGCGGCCAGGTTGGGAGACCGGCTGCTCGTCAAGATACAGGGCAACGTTCGGCGCGAGGCCGGCCACGCCAGCTGTGGTGAGGTTGGGCGTCGTCGACGCGAGGCCGCGAATGTAGATCGTGCTCTGACCGGGACCGGAACCACCGGCGGTCACGCCGGGAAGCTGGACGAGATAGTCGGTGAAATTCTTGACGCCCAGGTCATCAAGCTCAGTCTCCCCGAGTGCGACCACGGCCACGGGGATGCTTTGGGCGGTTTCCGTTCGCTTGGTGGCGGTTACGGTGACGGCCTTCAGGCGCCGGGTCTTGGCTTCCTGCGGTGCAGGTGCGCTGTCCTGTGCCTGCGCTATTGGAACAGTAAGGCTCGCGATAGCAATCAGCGAGGCGCCATACATCAAATTCTTCATGGAAATTCCCTTTTGGGTCGGTTCCAGCCGAATAACGTGCGCGCCGGCGGCGCGACGCGTGAAAACACGACTGCTGGTTATAGGCCCAGCTAGCGAATTATTTCGATTATAGAAAGGTTTTCACTGGCATTAGAATTAGGGAATCTCCGAAGTGTTGCCGAAAGGCCGCAAAAAAAGGGCATTTATGGCCCAGTTCTGTGGATTCAGAACGTTCTGGTGTGCATCATAATTTTGATTATCGAGACAATTGCTGCAATAGGCGTGAATGACCAGTGATGTACCGCCCCAACAGATGACGCCCGACACCGCAGAACCAATCGTCAATACCGAATACGATACCGATTATGAAATCGGGCAGGACAATATTGAAGTCCTTGGCCTGGACATCCACAATCCCGTGTTCTTCATGAGCGCGGGCCTTGTGACCTTCTTTTCAGTTGTGTCGCTGGTATTTCCGGAGGCGACCAATCTGGCCCTTGCGGACGCGAAGACATGGACCCTTCAGAGCGCCGACTGGCTTTTCGCCATCACGCCCGTGATCGTGCTCCTGTTCTCGGTGTCCCTTGCTGTCAGCCCGCTGGGGCGGATACGGCTGGGCGGGGCGGATGCGACACCCGATTTCAAGATCCATTCCTGGATAGCCATGCTGTTCGCCGCCGGAGTCGGCATTGGGTTCATGTTTTACGGGTCGGCCGAACCGCTGGCCTATTATACGGACTGGTTTGGAACACCGCTGTCCGTCGCGCCCGGCACGCCGGGCGCCGAGCGGCTGGCCTTCAGCGCGACCATTTTCCATTGGGGGCTGGCACCGTGGGGGATCTACGCGATTGTCGGCCTGTCGCTGGGCTTCTTTGCGCACAATAAAGGGCTGCCACTCAGCATTCGATCGGCATTCTATCCTGTGCTGGGCGACCGCGTCTGGGGGTGGCCGGGGCACATTATCGACTTGTTTGCTGTCGTATCGACCATATTCGGCTTGGCGACGACGATTGGCATCGGCGCGACCCAGGCGACGAGCGGTCTGTCCTACCTGTTCGGATTCGAGCAAACGCGCCTGATACAGATTCTTCTCATCATGACGATGACGGGCCTCGCCGTATTGTCGGTCATTCGCGGCATGGACGGCGGCGTCAAGCTGCTCAGCAACATCAATATGGGCGTTGCATTTGCCTTGCTAATGTTCGTGGTGATCGCGGGTCCGACGACCTTGATCTTCACAGGCATGGGCGAGAACCTTCTCAACTATTTCAAAGACACGCCCGCCCTGACCAATTGGGTCGGCCGCGAGGACATTCTCTGGTTCCACGACTGGACGATTTTCTACTGGGCCTGGTGGATATCCTGGTCGCCCTTTGTCGGCATGTTCATTGCGCGCATTTCGCGTGGCCGCACAGTCCGGGAATATTTCGCGGTTGTTCTTCTGGCGCCCTTCACGATCTGCGTGGTCTGGTTTTCCGCATTCGGCGAAACGGCGGTCGCCCAGCACAAATCGGGCGTTGGCGAGCTGTCTGGGGAGATGACGAACGCATCAATTACATTGTTCAAAATGCTGCACGACATGCCCTTTCCCGAGGTGACATCGGGTGTGGCGATCCTGCTTTTGATCGTGTTCATCGTGACGTCCGCAGATTCTGGCGCGCTTGTTGTGGATACAATCACCAGTGGGGGGAAAACAGATTCGCCGGTTATCCAGCGTGTATTCTGGGCATGCATGCTGGGGCTTACGGCCTCCGCCCTGCTCTATGGGGGCGGTACGGACGTGCTGAGGTCATTGCAGGCAGGCACAATCACGGCGGCGCTTCCATTTACGGTGATCCTGCTCGTCTGTTGCCTCAGTCTGTACATCGGCATGCGAGACGAGCACGAAAAGCTGAAAGAGAGCGAGTAGGCGCGCAGCGATGCCGGCGGTTTAGTTAGACGCGTCAGTCTGGCGGATATCTTCGTTCATTTCCGCCAGTTTCAGGCTCACTTCATAAGCCTTGCGCGTTTCCATGCTGGCCAGGATCAGGCCGGCTTGCTCGCTGCGCATGAGGCGCAGGAAACTGCCGGCAAAGTCAGGATCCATCTGATTGAAAATTGCTGCAGCCTGATCCGGCTTCATCGTACCGTACATCCGGGCGAGATGGATCAGGTCTTCATCCGAGGCGGCCTGCATTTCCTTCCAGCGCGCCGCGAGTGTTTGCTGCAACGCGTCCAGATCAACCGCCCGGCGATCCAGTTCCTGCTGCCGCGCCTGGAGCGACAATTCCTGTTCGGTCAGTTCTTCGAACTGGGCTTCCATCGTCTTTTGGTCTGCCGCCAGCGTCGCCGCCGTTTCTTCGCTGAAACAGACCTGGTTGATCGGCTCAACTTTCACCGCCGCAGCGGATGCATCGGCAGGGTCAATGTCTTCCGTCTCCGAATGGTCACCGGGGAGCGTCTCGCTCGCGATCGCAAAGCTGCTGGGCAGGAAACGGACGGCGGCACCTATCGCGAACAGAAATCCGAGAGACAGGAGAACGTAGGATCCGCGTTTATCGAGTGTTTTCATCGCGCTAGCCTACCCGATGCGGAACGGCTTTTTGCTTGACCCGAACAGGAGCGGCGGTATCCGGCATGTCGCCTGCAGCATCTGTCAAATCCCGAAGCCGTTGCATCAGTGTTGTCATTTCCATGATCCGGGTCTTCGATTGATCGAGGATGATCCGCATCATGATGCCAAGCTCTGTTTGCGTTGCGGTCACCTGATCGACGGCGTTCTGCTGCGTGGCTTCCAGCGACGTTTGCAGGGCCTCAAGTCGCTCGCAGGTCTGGTTGGATTCCTGGAGAAGGCTCGACAGCCGAACGGCCATTTCCCCGACATGCGACCGTGTTTCCTGAGTCGAGTTCGACATCGCCGCGATGGATTTCGACATGGCCATGATTGTCGCGCCAAGTCCGTCCTTCGTATTCTGCAGCGCTTTCAGCCGTCGATTGAGCACAAAGCAATATACGCAGGCCGCGAACGACACCAGGACAATGGCAATATCGGTGGGTTCAAAATTCATCGGCTCATCTCAACAGGAATTCGGTGATCAGGACACCGTCGGATACACTGCCTCCCAAGACGAGCTGTGAACGGCGGTCCAACTGATCCCGCATGTGGGAATAAAAGCCGGGATTCTCGAAATCGCTGAGCTCAACAGAGCGAAGATAATTTGTGAATGCATCGATCAGCACGGGTTCTGCCTCGTTCACTGTTGAGATGTCTCCGCTATCAGTGATGATCGCAACTTTCATTTTGAGGTAGCGCGTCGCGGGGGCGCCTCCGATCGTAATGAGGATATCCCGCAATTCGACGTAAGACTGGTTCGGCTTGATCACCGATTCGGTATGCGTAGCTGATTCGTCGGCTTCGCACACTGCAACTTCGGCCACAGGTTCAGGTGAGAGAAAATAGACAGTCGCAAAAGAACTGGCAATCGCGCCGACAGCCAGCAGGGCGAGACCCAGTATTCCACCCCCCGCCTTTGCTTCGGCAGGCGCTGTCTCTGGCGCTGCATCATCTGCCGCTTTTGCGCCTTTGCTCTTCGCCATGAGAACCCGATTCAGCCTTAAAACCCCACAATGCTGTTAATGAAATTTTGAGGTAAAGGAACCGTTAACAATTACCCGCTTAATTTTAACCATTGCAGTAATGCTGCCATAAACAGAATTGCCGGGTCATGAGTTTCATCGCTACCTTGAGAACGCTGCCATTGCAGCGGCAACTGATGTTGGCGTTTGCCATACTGGGGGTCACGCTAGCGATGACCTTTCTCGTGCGGGGCGCCATGCAACAGCCGATGACACTGCTCTACGCAGGGCTCGAGCCAGCCAGTACGGGCGAAATCATCGACGAGCTCGAAAAGCGGGGCACCCAGTACGAAATCCGGGGCGACGCCATTTTTGTCGGGCAGAAGGACCGCGATTCCGTCCGGTTCTCGCTCGCGAAATCGGGCCTGCCGCAGCAATCCGTTCAGGGTTACGAGCTGCTTGACGAGGTTAACGGCTTCTCCGTGACGTCCGAAATGTACAATGCCGCCTACTGGCGCGCCAAAGAGGGTGAACTAACGCGTACCATCCTGGCGATTCCGGGCGTTCAGTCTGTCCGCGTTCATATCGGCGCGAGCCTTCGATCCGGATTTGCGCGATCGGAACCGAAGCAGACGGCGTCTGTGACGATTGCCGCTGCCCGCGACCTGTCTGGCGCCCAGGCGCAAGCAATTCAATATCTTGTCGCGCTGGCCGTTTCGGGACTGAGCCCGTCCGAAGTTGCCGTGATCGACTCGAAAAAAGGTATTCTCGCAGGCCCTGGGGCCGATTCCGCTGAGAAGCCGGGCCTCAAGGCAGAAACACAGGAGGGTATGCTCGAGCAGAAAATCCTGCGGCTGCTGGAGGCGCGCGTTGGCCCGAACAACGCGCGTGTTTCGGTGTCCGTCGACGTCAGTCATGAACGCCAAGTGACGTCAGCCGTCATGTTCGATCCGGATTCGCGCGTCGTTCGCAATCGCTCAAGCGGCGATGTCAGCGAATCGAGCGGCGGGACTTCAGCGGGCATTACGGCAGCGAGCAATCTTCCGCAGGAGATTGGACAGTCGGGCGGATCATCCAACAGCACAGCCAGGAATTCGTCCGAAAACGTATCGTACGAGATCAATGAGACACGGACCGAAACCGAGACAATGCCCGGCGCCATTGAGAGGATTTCAATCGCGGTTCTCCTCAATGACCAGGTTCTCGGCATCGATCCGGCTGCTGCCGATGCGGCGGCGTTGACCGACCAGATGATTGCAGATTTCAAGCAACTGATTATTTCTGGAGCCGGTCTGGATACGAGCCGGGGAGACGATCTGACGGTGGAGGTCATGCCATTCCAGCTGCCCGAAGTCATAGACATGGTGGAGGCGCCCAGCTTGGTCCAGCAATTGACAGAGCGCTATCTCTGGTCCGGCGTGAAGATTCTCGTCCTGGGCCTTGTGGTCATCGTCCTGGCTTTCGGTGTGATCCGGCCCCTGCTCAGCCAGAACGGAAACGCACAGTCCGGAGCTGCTGGCGATGATTTCTTCGCCGCTGGCGGAGGCGTCGGAGGACCCGATCCCTTCGTTTCCCTGAAAGACTACACAATGGGGCGCCAGGATGACGCCGCCGCGATCCTTCAGGAATGGCTGAACGAAGACCGGAAGGCCGCCGTAAATGAATGAGGCGTTCCTCTCCAATTTGCCCCGCTTTGATAGCGCACCTCCGCCACCGGCGTCCGGCGCTCGCCGGTTGCTGCTGGGCCAGATGCCCGTCGAAGAGGCGGCCATCGACCCGGCTCAAGACGCCTTGGCCTCTGCCTCGGGGGATGAGGCTGAGCTCGCTCAGGCGGCATCGGGCCGCGTTCCGGAATTCGCCGAGATCGAGATAATGCTAACAGCGCTATCCGACACGATCGAGCGGCTGGAGCGGGAATCGCATGAACGGGCGGTCAGCGTGACACAATCAATCGCGTCGAGACTGTTCCCTGAACTGTCCAGACTGTTCCTGGCCGAAGAGATTGGGCGGCATCTGCCCGGCATGATTCCAACCACGGCTCCGGCCGTCGAAATCCGCGCGCAGCCAGCACTGTTGGAAAAACTTCGGGACCTTGTGGAAAAAACGGCGTCCCTGTCAGAGCGTTGTTCTGTCGTTCCGGCTGAAACGCCGGACGATGATCAGGTCCGTGTTTCCTGGGAAACAGGGGGCCTGACATTTGATTTTGACGGTCTGCTGAATGCATGCATCGCCCAGTTGGAACCATCCTCAGCCACGATTGAAGAGTAGAAACATGTCCAATCCCGAAAAGACCCCTCAGGCGCAGGCCGATGTTGACCGCCGGGACGATTCCGATGCGAACGAATATCGCCGCTCGATTTTCGATGTACAGGTCATGCTGACCGTATCGATCGGACAGGCGCGACTGAGCGTCTCGGATATTCTGGAGCTGCGTCCGGAATCCGTGGTGCCGCTCACCTCGCGCATCGACGACCCGGTGGAATTGGTAATCGACAACAAGATCATCGCCCGCGGCGAGCTTGTCGAAACAGAAGATGGATCGCTCGGGGTGAAGATTACCGAGTTGGAAGAGCAGGCCGGCGATGCCATTGGCTAGGATTGGCGGTGCAACCCGTTATCTTGTAATCCTCCTTGCCGCGTCGGTGTACCTTGTGTCTGCCGGTTATGCGCAAGGCGTGCAGTCAGAACCGATTGCTGCCGGGCTGAATGACGTGCTGAACGGCGCGGGTGGTGGGCTCAGCCGTTCTACCATCCAACTTTTCCTGCTCGTGTCGGTATTGAGCCTGGTGCCAGCGATCGCCATGATGGTGACCTGCCTGCCATTCATGGTCATCGTCTTTTCGTTCATGCGTCAGGCGATTGGTGTGCCACAGGCGCCGCCCAACATGATGATCATGGCGCTGGCCATGTTCCTGACATTCTTCATCATGGAGCCTGTCTTCATGACCGCCTGGGATTCGGGCATCTCCCCCTACATGGATGGCGTCCTGACTGAAGAACAGGCATGGGTCCAGACGACGGACCCGTTCCGGGAATTCATGATGCGCCGCGTCGAACCGACGACGATTGATGTCCTAGGCGACGCCGTAAACCGCCCGGTAGCGGAAGGCGACGCACCATCCTTCTCGCTGCTGGCGACAGCATTCATGTTGTCTGAAGTCAAACATGCCTTCCAGATCGGCTTTGTCATCTTCCTGCCCTTCATGGTGATTGATTTGGTTGTGGCATCCGTGCTGATGGCAGTGGGTATGATGATGGTGCCGCCGACAGTTGTTTCCTTGCCCTTTAAGCTCGGGTTCTTCATTTTGGCAGATGGTTGGCTGAAGGTCACCGAAGCGGTGTTGAGAGGATATTCGGGATGAGCACGCAACCCAAAACCACACCGGCAGCAGGGCTGACGCTTCGCGGGGCCGATACCGCACGCCCGCCGGCCGCTAGGTCGAACGTCACGCCATCGCAGCGCGCTGCGGTAATCATCACCATGCTGGGTGAGGGTGCAGCCAAGCCGATCGTTGAAAAGCTGGATGACACCGCAATGGTGAAGATCGCGGAAGCGCTGCAAGATCTTTCCTTTGTCACGCGCGACGAGATGATCATGATCGCTATCGATTTTCTTTCGCATCTTCGACACTCGAATGGAGCACTACGGGGCGGCAGGGAAAAAGCCCGCGAGGTGCTCACCGGTATCCTCGACGCCGGCCGCCTAAGTTCGATCCTTGGAGACGAGCCGACAGAAATTGCGACACCCACGACAAAGACCGCCAATGAGACGCCCTGGTCGCGGCTTGCAAAGAGCGATCCGAAGAAAATTGCCTGCTACCTGGAGGGACTGACCCCGAATATCATCGCGCTGATCCTGCGCAAACTTGACGTTTCAATTGCCTCCGATGTGCTCAATCACATGGAAGGCGACAAGCTCGGCCCCGCAATGGGCTTCATGGTCGAAAGCCAGGCCGACGATCCCGGCATTGACCAAGTGCTCGCGCGAATGATCGAGCTGGAATTCCTGAATGCTACGCAAGAGGAACTCGGTGGGAACGACGATCATCTGGCCGATATTGGCGAGCTGCTCAGTCTGATCCCCGCCCAGAAACGTGACGAACTCGTCAAGTTCCTGGAAGGCAAGTATGAGGACAAGTATAAGCAGATTCAGCAGTCAATGTTCACGATAGAGGGGCTTCCCGCCATGCTTCCGTCTACGGCGGTGCCGATTATATTCCGTGAACTGGATGAAGAAGCCACGCTGAAGCTGATGGGAAGCCTGAGAGGCGGCAATGACGAAGTGTCCGAATTCCTGTTCAAGAGCATTTCGCCACGTCTGGCCGAAAAGCTTCGCGATCAGCTGACGGAGTTCAAAGACCTGTCGCAGAAACAGATCGACATCGTCCACAGGGATTTCCTGGCCCTGCTGATGAAGTTGAAGCGCGGTGGCCAGATTGAACTCGTCAAGATCGAGCCTGGCGACGCGACCGAGGACGCGACTGCGGCCGCCTAGCGCTCGTAGAGAATCTGATGCTTCGTGGCTGTATCGATTATCGAACGACCAGTTCAGCGTGAATGGCTCCCGCTGTTTTCATTGCGCGAATGATATCTGCCATCTCCTGAGGTGACACGCCCAGGGCGTTCAGGCCCGCAATCAGTTGCGACAGAGATACATTCGGCTCCATCAATGCGATATGGCCGCTGCCGGTCTGGCCGATGGTAATTTGTGACCGGGGCAGGGTGACAGTCTCCCCGTCAGAGAATGCGTTGGGTTGGGATGCCACCGGTGTTTCGACGATCTTGATCGAGATGTTACCCTGCGCAATCGCCACCTGCGAAATTGTAACATCTTCGCCGAGCACGATGGTGCCAGACTTTTCATCAATCACGATACGTGCTGGGCTGGAGACCGAGACAAGCAGGTTTTCGATACTCGCCAGCACGCGGGCAGGGGAGTCGGAAATGGTCTGCAGGTCCAGATCGACGGTGCCGGAGTCGCGCATGGATGCGATATTCGCACCGACCGCAGTATTGATCGTATCGGAAATGCGAGCTGCAGTTGTGAAGTCGGGACTGCGCAGGGCCAGTGTGACCGATTCGCGCTGGTTGAACGCGTAGTTGATTTCCCGCTCGATCCTCGCGCCGTTCGGAATGCCACCCGTCGTGGGCGATCCGCGCGTAACGCTTGCGCCGGCAGCCTGCACGTCGATACCACTCACAACTATGCTGCCCTGCGAGACAGCGTAGACCTCGTTGTCCGCGCCCTTCATAGGGGTAAGGATCAGTGTGCCGCCTTTGAGGTTTTTTGCATCCCCGATCGACGCAACTGTCACGTCAATGGTCGAGCCATTTCGGGCAAAGGATGGAAGTGTGGCCGTCACAAGTACGGCGGCCACGTTCTTCGGCTTGATGTCTTCGCCCTGCACGTTCACGCCTAGTCGCTCGAGCATGTAAGATAGCGAGTCCTCGGTGAACGGAGAATTCTTGACCGAATCGCCCGTGCCGTTCAAGCCCACGACGATGCCGTAACCGACGAGGTCGTTCTCGCGTACGCCTTCCACATCGACGATGTCGCGAAGACGCGGCTGCGCCAGGCCTGGTGCGGGGAGCGTGACTAGGACTGCCGAAAGAAGGGCAATTAACCGTGTGGACCACTTCATGGCGTTACCTTAAATAATTCAGCAGGCTGAGATTGGCCAAGCGTGACGTGAGAAGATAGGATGCTTCGAGATGTCCTTCCAGCTCACGCAATTCTGACGCGGCTTCGTATTGATCGCGCGCAGTCGTTTCGTTGAAAGCTGCTGTCAGCACTGTTTCCTCAACGTCAAGAGATTCTTTCTGGCGTGCAACCTTGTCCTGGGAAATGCCCACCTCTGCACGCGCATTGGTCAGTGCAGTTTGTCCGTACCCCAGGGTTTCGGCGGCCGTGTACATGGATTGGCTGTCGCCCGCAAACACCGGGAGCGCTTCATCGGGACCCGCCAGGGCCATAACAGCCAGCCCTGACACAATTTGAATGATGCGGGGATCGGTGCCCGTCACGGCCTCCGGATTGGAGGAGGTGTCGGTGCCGCTATAAATATTTTGGCGCCAGCCGCCACCGGCCGTGTTGAAATAAGTGTCCAGAGATGCTGCAAAATCGTCAGCGTCGACCGCCGTAGAAGCAATCAGGCGTATGTCTGCAAGCAGGTCTTCGACAGGCGCCAAGGGCGGTGTAGATGTTTTGTCGCCTGAAAACAGGAAGCGTTCGCCATAGCGCGTATTGAGCACGGAAAAGGTCTCTTCAAGCGCCGCTCTGGAATCGCGTGCTGCTGCTGTCTTGGAGGCAGAATCATCGGAACTCACAGCGGCTTGCATGCGCGCCGCCAGTCCACTGGTCCGCTCTTGGACGACTCCCAGGCTGCTTTGTGTGATCTCGAGCCGGCCTGCGCGGAGTGTCAATTGTGAGCGCTCAAGGGAAATATCGCCGAGCGCCTTCATGCCCAGCATGGCCTGGCTGATGCGCCCGGAAAGGTGAGCCGTGAGGTCGGAATACCGGCCCGTGACGGCTTCCTTGGAGGTCGTCGTGAGTCGGTCTCGCAGAGAGACGATTTCCTGACTCAGGCCAGATTTCGGGAGATCTGCATTGGCAAAAGATGGAATGCGCAACATGTCAGATCTCCATCAGCCGGTTGATCATCTGGCCAGCGATCTCGATGACGCGGGCGTTGGCAGCATACGCCTGCTCGATCAGAATCAAGTCCTGCATTTCGGAATCGATGTCGACCCCGTTTTCAGACTGCTCTGCTGCCAGGAGCATCGTGTGCTGCGCAGAAGTCGATGAAAGGATGCCTTCGTTTTGCAGTCGCTTTTGCCCCGCCAGGGAGGAAAATTGGGCTGCCATCTCGGCCGATGAGAATGAGCCTTGAATACCATTGGAACTGATTGGGGAGACCAACTTGATCGCCCCCAACATTTTGTTGAGAATCGTCGAATCGCCTGTCGGACCTTGCGCGACCGCGCCAATTCCATCTCGCAGGCGCCAGGTGGCACCGCCTTGTGCGGGATCGATAGCGGCATTGACGGCGATACGGCCAGCCAAACCTGGATCGCCTGTGCCCGTGGAGTCAACGAACAGGCCCGGATCTCCGGGCGTCTTGGTTGGATCTATCGTATCGTCGGACAGTCGGGAGATGAAGTCGCCGGCCAATGTGTCCAATTGTGCGCTGAACGTAGGCAGGTCTTGGTCTCTCAGTGTGAAGAGCGCACCGAACAGGCCACTCGATACAGCGCCGTAGGACGACGAGCCGGGCGTGAGGGATATCCCGTCCACTGACAATCCGGAAAGCGCACCGCTCTCAACCGTTTGAGCCGGGCCAAATGACGATGACGGACTGAACTCGACTTTCCTTGCTGTTCCAGCCAGCAGAAACACGCCTTCCGGCGTGACCACGTCGATCATACCATAGTCCCGGGCCACAGCCTGGACCGGAAGATATTCGGAAATCGTGTCGAGGACGCGGTTGCGTTCGTCGATCAGGGCAGCAGCTTCGCCGGTGGTTCGATCCATCCCGGAAAGCTGTCCATTCAATTTCTCGATCGTTTTCAGCGCGGAGTTCACGATGTCTCGACCTTGGCCGATTTCCTGGTCCGCTTCCGTGCGGAGAATGACGGCCATTTGGGATAGGCTATGGAATTGATTGATAATCGCATTGGCCGAGCTCAGCACCGCTGACGCGTCGGCACCAGATTCGGGCGATAGCGCGAGATTCGAAAGGGCAGATTCGAAATCCCCAAACGCCTTGAACAGGCCAGTGCCTTCGGCGGTGTCGCCGACCTTGGAAGAAATAGTCCGCCAGGTAGACGAGAGGACGTCGGCCTGAGCCAGATCGCTGGTCAGGTTCCGTCGTTCTGCCGTGAGGGACTGGTTCTGCGAGCGGGCTATGCCGTCGGTGCGGACGCCTGCCGTCCGACCGGCGAGGACATTCTCCGATACTTGAACAGACCTCCGAACATAGCCGGGCGTTGAGGCATTCGCGACATTGGTCGCAACCATGTCGGCCCTCAGACTGGTGATCTGAAGGCCAGAACGGGCCGAGTTTATTGCACTGGATAGAGACACTTAGCCGACCGCCTTCTGGCGCTGGAAATTAGCGCTTGAGATTTGTGGTTTCCTGCAACATTTCGTCCACCGTTTGAACGATCTTGGCATTGGACGAGTATGCCCGCTGGGTTTCGATCAGGTCGGTGAGTTCTGCTGCGATATCAGTCGTTGACTCCATCAGGGAGAATCCTGAAATTCCGCCGACAGGACCGGCGCCCGCATCCCACAAGTAGAGGCTGCCGCTCGATGCGGAGATCGCAAAGGCTTGGGCATCAAGGGCATTCAGGCCGTTCATGTTCGGCACGTCGCCAACCGGTATCTGGTACAATGTGCGGCGCAGACCCGTATCGTAGACAGCCTGAAGGTATCCGTTGTTGTCAATTTCCACCGAACTCAGGTCGCCAATAGGGCCACCATCCTTCGTCACGGCAGTTGGCGAGAAGGGTGCCGCAAGCTGGGTAACGCCCGCGCTGTCATTGATGCGTCCGACATAGACGACGACCGGGCCGTGGGGAAGGGTCAGCGAAAGATTGCCCGTCACCGGGTCGTAGGCCGCGCCGCCGCTTGCGGAGGCAGTCAGGATGCGACCGCCGGATGCAGCCGTATCGCTGAATTCCAGATCCAGGGTCCCGATCGAGACGGCCGGATCGCCTGCGCTGTCGAAGATATTCACGGTCCACTGGTTGCTGGCGCTGCTCGCCGGAACGGTTGGGGTGAATTGGAATGTCAGGGAATGCGCTCTGCCGAGATTGTCGAAATATTCGACTGGCAGATTGTAGTCCCCGGTTGTCGCGCCGGCAATTGTGGCATCGGCCGGCAGGTTGATCCCAAGATCAATCTTGCTGGTTGGTGTTGCGGTAAATTGCGATGTCGCGATGTTGACTGGCGAGAGATTGATGCCGCTGTTGCGGCTCACATTGCCGATATCACCCGTTGAATCGGCGGGCCAGCCAAGCAGGAACAGGCCGCTCTGCGTGCGCAGGTTGCCGTTCTGGTCTGCGTAGAATGAGCCGGTCGGCAGGAGTCTCAGCTCCCGAGACGATGGCGGCGACTTCAAGCCGGCTTCGTCGGTGACCGGGAACAGTCCACGACCCGCAACAGCGATATCAGTGGCGCTGCCCGTCGAGATCAGCGAGCCGGATGTTGCGATGTCCTTGAATGTATCAACTCGCACGCCGCCTGCAGAGTAGGATGACGAGCGTTGCTGAAGCACCATGCTCGAAAAATCGACCTGGCTGCGTTTGTAGCCTGCGGTCGAAGAGTTCGCGATATTGTCGGAAATTGTCGAGAGGCGGGCGGCATTGACATTCAAGCCCATGACGCCTGCATTCAGGGACGATGAGATACTCATTTTTCGGTTGCTCCTGCAAGTAGTGCGACCGAATCTAGGCGTTGATAGTTAATGAGCGGATAACTCTTTGCCCCGGCGCCGTTAACGAGTTAGTATCGTAATTGATATCCGGCGATTTTGGGCCGCGGACGGACTGTATTCGACCAGTGGATCAGTGTCCGCCTTGCCTGACACTTCAAGAATCCGGCTTGGGTCGAGGTGTGATTCCAACAGCAATTTGCGCGCGGCGTTTGCCCGGTCAGAAGACAGATTCCAGTTGTCGTAGGTTGCGCCGTTTCTGTAGCTCAAACTGTCGGTATGCCCAACAATCTTGATGTTGTTTTCGAATGTGGCGAAGGAATTGGCAACGAGATCGAGCATGTCGCTCAACAGCGTCGACGGAACGCTTTGTCCGACTGGGAATAGGGGAGCTTCTTCGGAATCGGTGATCTCCAGGACAATGCCTTCCGGTGACATTTTGATAAGCATGTGTTCAGACAGTCGGCTACCTTCCTCGGTCAGCGATTGCTTTAGAGTCTCGAGTTCCTTGGAGATCGCTTCTTCCTTGGCTGCGTCGGTTTCCTTCTTCCCTTCGAACGACGCGGAGCTGCTGGGATGTCGCTCGGATGCGCCGGTGCCGTCCTTGGCATATGTTTCCTCGGTCATGATGGAGGATCCGTTCAGGCCATCAGAGCCGCCGCCCGATATTCTGGAAATCGGGATCGTGGGACTGAAATAGTCTGCGAGACCTTTGCGCTGCTCTTCGGTCGTCGCGTTCAGCAGCCACATGAGCAGGAAGAAAGCCATCATGGCCGTCACGAAGTCGGCGTAGGCAACCTTCCACGCACCCCCATGATGCGCATCAGCTTTTACGATCCGCCGTCGTTTGATGATGATCGGTTGAACGATTGCAGCTTGTTGGATTTCCATAAGTCCCACCAGGTTATTCGATGGGCCATGACTACCAAAAAGCCATGAAGGATCATTGCTTATCCAAACCTTAAGTTTGTGCCGTTTCGTTAATGCTTTTTCAATGGATCGGACACCAATTGGAAGGGATTAACAATAGTTGAACGATAGGTGATTCGTGTCTGCGGTTCTGCGAAAAAAAATAGACTCCGGGGCCGGTGTGCCCCCGTCGATACTGCAGATGCAGGGGTTTTGGGCGAAATTGCTGTCCAGGACCGATGACTGGGCAATGGAGACGTTCGGCCTCGAAAGCCAGCCGAGTTTGTCCAGTCGCCGGGTTGTGAGCGGACGTGTGGCTGCCGACATGGCGGAAAATCCGTTTGCCTTGTTTTTCGCCTCCGACGTGTCGCCGGGGCTATGTGCCATCGCCTTTGATGCTGCAAGTGCGGTCCGGTGTGCCGCAATTCGTCTGCGTCAGGATCCGTCAAGCCTCGAAGACGCCTCACCTCTGTTTCTCAAGCTACTCAGTGAACAACCGACCGTCGCGCTTTGGCAGAAACTGGCAATTGGGTTGACCGGGCATGACGTGCTCGCACGTGGAGACCCGCAGTCCGAAGCGGCAGCAACCGCCGGTGGGCTCGCCGCCGCAAGCCGGTATCTGGAAGTCGACCTGGTACTCACGCTTGACGGACAGGCGTCGCTAGTCAAATGCCTGTTTGAAGTCGACTATTTGCAGACCTATGCGCGCAACGATGTACGTCAGACGGCTGATCGCAAGGCTCAGGCATGCTCGCAGAGTCCCAAATCTTTGAGCGATAGCGTAAAGGCGTCAGCCATTTCGCTTGATGCTGTTCTGGACCGAATGATGCTTACGATTGGCGAATGTTCGCGATTGGAAATCGGAGATATCCTGCCGTTAGCGAGCGCGGATGCGGGCCGTTTGTCCCTTTGGGCCGAGACCATTCACGGAAGTGTAAATATCGGAACAGGTGAACTCGGTGTCTGGAAACGGCAGCGGGCGGTAAAGCTCAATACACCGGTGTCGGAGAGTTTCGCCCGGGCAATAAGATAGACTTTGAGATTGCCGCCAACGGTGTGTTGGGGTTGAGGGGGTTTTTTGTGAACGCAGTTCTGGGCTTGATCATCACGGTCGCGATGGTCTTCGGCGGCTACCTGCTTGCTGGCGGCAAGATGGGGATTATCACGCATTCTCTTCCTTTCGAAGGGATGATGATCGGCGGCGCAGCTTTGGGCTCATTTCTGGTTGGCAACGACATGAATACGGTCAAGCACACCGGCGGCGACGTCGTATCTGTCTTCAAGGGCGCCAAGTGGAAGAAGACCGACTATCAGGACCTGTTGTGCCTGATGCACGAATTGCTCAACCTGATGAAAAAGAATCCGGTTGAACTCGAGGGGCATATCGAAGCGCCCGAGGAATCGAGCATATTCACCAAGTACCCCAAAATTCTCAAGGACCATTCGGCGATCGAACTCGTCTGCGACACGATCCGCTCAATGATCATGAACTTCGACAATGTGCACCAGGTTGAGGAGTTGTTGCAGAAACAGCTTGAGCAGCTTGCCGAAGACAAGCTTCATGGGTCACACGCTTTGCAAAACATGGCAGATGCCCTTCCGGCGCTGGGTATCGTCGCCGCCGTTCTCGGCGTTATCAAGACGATGGCGTCGATCGACAAGCCGCCGGAAATCCTCGGCGGCATGATTGGTGGCGCCCTTGTGGGTACGTTTCTCGGCGTCTTTCTCGCCTACGGTCTTGTCGGCCCGTTCGCCAAAAAGGTGAAGGATATCAGGACGGAAGAGCATGCATTCTATTCGATGATTGGCGAAATCCTTGTCTCGAACTTGTATCTCAATCCGGTGAGCATTTGTGTCGAAGTCGCGCGGCGCCATGCGCCATCGCGCGTGCGGCCCTCGTTTGACGAAGTGGAACAGGCGCTACGGGAGGCGAAAAAGGCGGCATGAAGCGCTATCCTTGGATCCTGCTTTTCAGCCTTTGTCTGGTTCCCCAGGCGATGGCGGCTGAGCCGGATTTGGCAGTGGCAGAAAAGTCGACGCGCAAATCAAATCTCTCATCCAATCTCGATTCCTTCGTGCGCGGTGCAATTAACGAAGGCCTGTTGACGCCCGCTGACGACAAGCACGCAGAGCCCGCCGGACCGCCCGGATCTGAGCATCAGGTGACGACGCCAGGAGCGGGTCCGGTCCCCGCTCACGCTCCAGTCGCTGAGGAGCGTTACAGTGCCTGCGATAGTCCCTACGCGCTCGACTTTACTAACGTCCAGAAGATTGGGCGCTATCAGGACATTTATCCGGTTCGTGAAACGGTGGGCGCTACAATCGATGAGAAGGTTCTGCCTGCTGCGCTCAGCGAAATGGCTAAGGCGTACATTGCACTCGGATTATACTCCGAAGCCATCATGAGTCTCAAGCGCACGCCCGGACTAGAATTTGCGCCATATCGAAACCTGGCAACGCTCATGCAAAACCGGAACAAGCCCAATGTGCACTTCTTCCAGGAGATGGCGTCCTGCCAGGAAGATTCGCAACTCTGGCTAGCCTTGGCGCAGCTCGCTGCCGGACAGGCCAACGGAGTCGAGACTCTGCAGAATTCTCTTTCCGGGTTCCGCAAACTGCCTCTCCAGCTTCGGATCGACTATGCAGCTCTCAGTATCCCGGAGCTGGAACGTATTGGCGAAAAAGCACTGGCGAAAAAGTTGATAGCGGACTTTGACGAAGAACAGGTGGCGACCTCGTCGCAACTCCGGTTTGTGAGTGCGCTCGTCAATTTGGACGGCGGAGATTCTGCTGCAGAGCGGACGGTTGTCGCATTCCTTGACCACCCTCAGTTTCAGGAGCCTGCGCTGGCAGCCATGTTGCGCCGAAAGCGACCGATGGATCCCGCCTACGAAGAAATTCTGCTCGACGACCTGATGCAGAAATTCGGCCAGGACAAGAACAGCGACAAGCACCTCGCGGCCAGCCTTCAATTCGCGCTTCAAGAGTTGAGTGCCCGTTCGCGCTATCAACCGATCATGACACTTGCAGAAATGCCGGCACTACAGAATCCCGAAGCACAGTCAGAAGTGCGACGCCAACTCGTGTCGAGTCTCGACCGCGATCTGGGTGGAGATGACCCATTGCGCAATCTTGCCGCGATCAGCGCCTTGGCCGGAGAGTCCGGGCTGCTCGACAATGAACCGAGCAGGGACCGGATTTTGAAGACGGCGATCGAGCGCGCCATCCATTTCGGGTTTGGCGCGATGGCGAGCAACCTGTCGGCGAAGACTGTGACGGATGGGGCGGTGAATCTGCAGATCGCGACGCTCGCGTTCCGGCGTCACGACTATCGGGAAGTCTATGCGCTGGCCGACGACTATCCGCGTGATAGCAGCATAAATGTGTTGGCCGCAAAAAGTGCAATCAAGGAGCAAAACCGGGCATTGCTCAATAAGGTCGAGAGCCGTTTACCCCTGCAGCCTGACACCATCCTGGCGCTGATCGAGCAGGACGCTGTGTCGGGCTACTGGATCTTGTCGGACAGGATATACGAAGCTGCCGATCAACTCACGGGCGTCGATCATGAGCAACGTGTTGCACGTGTTGCAAGCTTGAAGCGGACCGCTCAAGGCCCAGTAATGCCAACGGGGCCGATGTCAATCGCTCGTGTGACCGATTTGCTCACATCCACGCCGCTTGCGTCAGCCCCATCCTCAAGAGGGAGCAATTAATGTCCAATGCGATTTATGCGACACTCGCGCGTCAGCAGGGCCTCATGCAGGAAATGCAGGTTGTTTCCAACAATCTCGCCAATTCGAGCACCACAGGCTACAAGACAGACAAAGCGATTTTTGCGGAATATCTCGTCAATTCCGGGCCGGGAGAAATGTCGCTTTCTATGGGCGCTCTGGCGGGACACTCCTTCGAAATGGAACAGGGCGGCCTGAACGTCACTGGCGGCCAGTTCGATCTTGCGGTCCAGGGAGACGGTTTCTTCTCAATCGAAACACCGCAAGGAACGCGGCTTACACGCGCGGGTCATTTCCAGCTCTCATCTGAAGGCACGCTGATCGATACGATTGGGAACAATGTGCTCGGTGCCGGAGGCGGTCCGATCAATATTCCCCCTGAAGCGAGGCAGGTCTCCATCTCCGGGGACGGCACGATCTCGGTCGATGGTGAGCAGCTTGAGCAGATTGGCATCGTGACAGCTGACGGTGCGCTCATGCGCGACTCAAACACATATTTCTCGGCGCCCGGCGGCTTCAAGACGGCGACGGAATTCAGCGTCGTCCAAGGAGCGCTGGAGCAGTCGAACGTATCGCCGGTTCTTGAAGTCGCCCGGATGATTGAAGTCCAGCGTGCCTATGAAGCCGGACAAACGCTTCTTGAGCGCGAAGACCAGCGTATAGGACAACTCATATCGACCGTTCGCGAACGATAGTCGCGAAAACTGAACGAAGGAGACGAACATGAAATCACTACAAATCGCCGCGACGGGAATGGCCGCGCAGCAGTTGCGTGTCGACGTCATCTCAAACAACATCGCTAACATGAGCACCGCCGCGTATCGACCGCGTGTCGCTGAGTTCTCTGACCTGATGTACCAGCAATACATGACCCCGGGCACGATTACGTCCCAGGTCGGAACGGTCGTCCCGGCAGGCATTCAGATCGGTACGGGTGTCAGGCCATCGACGGTCTCCATGCAAATTATCCAGGGCTTCCTGAAGGAGACCGGATCGGACCTTGATCTTGGGATTGACGGTGCCGGGTTCCTGGAAGTCACTTTGCCATCAGGCGAGTCGGCTTATACACGCGACGGCAAGCTCAATCGTAGCGCGGAAGGAGAGATGGTCACGATGGACGGCAATCCACTGGCCGACGGCATCACGATACCGAACGATGCAAAAAGTATCTCAATCAGCCGAGATGGCGAAGTTGTGGCGTATTTCGACGACCAGCCAGCTGGGCAGGCCATCGGCTCGATACAACTCGTCCGCTTCGTTAACGAAAAGGGCCTGGAGGCCATAGGTGATAACCTGTTTCGGGAAACTGCAGCGTCGGGTACGCCTACCCAAGTGGTCGCGGGTACCGAAGGCTCAGGCTTTATTCGGCAGGGCTATCTTGAAGAATCCGGCGTCGATGTGGTCAAGGAAATTTCAGACCTCATCGAGGCGCAACGCGGCTACGAGCTGAATTCGAAAGTTATTACCGCTTCCGATGAAATGCTCGCCGCCACAACACGGCTGAGGTAGCAGGCATGATCTATCTGGTCGCACTTGGATTTAGTGTCATCGCTGCAGTCACCGACGCATCGTCGCTCGTTGCCGCCGAAGTAATTCGTGCTGGCGATCGGGTCTCGGCGGCTAATGCCGTGACAGATGCCGGCTCGGCAGCGGACGCTGAAGAGATGCTCTTGGGCCGTGAGGTGCGCCGCACGATCTATGCCGGTCAGTCGATTACGGCAGACAATACGCGCCCGCCCATGCTTGTGAAGCGTAACCAGGTTGTGACGCTCAAATACATCAACGGCGCGCTGGAAATTACGACGACCGGTCGGGCGCTGGGCGAAGCGGGCCTCAGCGAAACCGTGAGTGTCCTCAATCCCGACTCGCGGCAACTCGTGCAAGGGATCGTTCAGGAAGGCGGATGGGTGCTGGCACAATGAAGATGTTATTCCCTACGACAATTCTCGCAACAGTCCTCACGGCGTGCGCTAGCGGATCGCATTCGGGTTCCAAAGTTGAGCACCCGGTCTATTCCGAGTGGGCAACACCGGTCGCCCAACTGGATTCAGCCAGAGACCCCAACCCGTCCTTATGGGCGACCTCTCCGAATTCGCTGCTCAGCATGCGGCGCGCCAAGGAAGTTGGGGACCTGCTGACTGTCGTGGTGGAAATGAACGATCAGGCCAGCCTGAAGAGCTCTCTCTCCCGGAGTAGGGATTCCAGTGAGGACTTTAGCGTCGATGCCCTGTTTGGTTTGCCGGACGTGGTCAATCGGGCATTGCCGGGTTCAGCCAGCGTGTCCCCTGCGGTGGACTTCAATCGAAACTCCAGCCTCAACGGCAGCGGCGCCGTCAACCGCGCGGAGAAGATCGCGTTTACGCTAGCAGCGCGCGTTGTTGGTCTAGAGCCGAATGGGAACCTCGTCATTCAGGGCTACCAGCAAACACGTGTCGGCAAAGAGGTTCGCTATTTGAGTGTCGCTGGCGTCATTCGCGCGCAGGACATTACGAGAACGAACACGGTTTCTTATGAGAAGATCGCCGATGCCCGCCTTTCTTATGTCAACGAAGGCGACACAACAGGAGAAGGCGGACGCAAGTTGGTTCCGAGGATCCTCGATAAAGTCCTGCCTTTCTAGGGTGCCCACATGAAGAATATCATCGCTGCCGTCGTTGTCGTCGTTTGTATCGTTATTGGCGGTATTGGTGGAAGTTTCCTCAAAAGCAGCTCCGGTGGATCATCCGGCAAAGACCATGCGAAGGAAAACTCACATGGTGCCAAGGAGGAAAAGGGTGCGCACGGGGCAGAGGCCCCCGCCAAGGACAGTCACGGAAAAAAAGACAGCCATGGCAAGAAGGATGCGCACGGAGGTGCGGCGTCATCGTCAGGTGTCGAGTATTTCAAATTCACCCGCGAATTCGTTGTGCCCATCATGCGTGAAAGCAGGGTTGAAAGCCTGGTGATCCTGAATATCAACCTGGAAGTTGACGCCAGTGAGATTCAAAGGCTGTTTCCGATCGAACCGAAGATCCGGGATAACATCATGACAACCCTGATCGAGCTCAGCAATGATGGGGCGACGCTTGATTCGATCGCGACGCTCGAGAACTACGAATCAATCCGGGCGACCGTTCTATTGAACCTGCAAACCATCTTGCCGGACGGGATTCTAAACGTGCTGATACTGGATATGGCCAAGCAGGATCTCTAGGCCGGCCGATCCGCTGGCCTCAACGACCTTCTCCCCGGGCCACCGCGAGAACGGTGCACCTATTCAACGGCTCGAGCGGTTTCAGCTGCTCGCGAGTTGAGGCGCGACCGTTCCATAGTACTCGTCGCTGCGGTAAAGTTCGATCCCGAACTGATACTGCCCCACAGGTGAGATCGCGTTGGTGGCCTGGTTGCTACCGTCCCAGCTGAAACTGTCCGCTTTTGGATCAAGCGTTTTGGTCCACACAACCTCTCCCGCGCTGTTCTTGACGGAGAGAATGGCGCGATCAGCTTCCTCGGGAATATCGACAGTGAAGTCGACAGCCTGGCTGGAGAAGGGGACCCAGGATGTCTCGACTGATACCGTCTGCCCGATCCATTGGGTGGCGGCGATCGCATACAGATCGCTCATCTTGGCGGCGATAATGTCGAGGCTGCTATTGGATTTGACGTCTTGCTCGAGGGAGGAGAACGTTGCCAACTGTTCCACAAACTGAGTCGAATCGAGAGGCGCCAGCGGATCCTGATTTTTTAGCTGGGCCGTAAGCAGTTTGAGGAAGCTGTTGTATTCCTCACCGATCTGGGCCTGCTCGGTTGGAGCTGTCGCGACGGGGGATGGGGTGGTGCTTGTTGTCGGGGCTATCGTGGTCATGGGAGAGATACCCTTATAATTTGATATTGAGGCTGCCAGCCGCTGCAGAACGCGACTGCGAATTGCGCGCTGCAGCCATAGAGGTCGCGACCAGGTCGGGCTCCGCGACGACGTCACCGTCGGTCCGACCCGAACGCGGGGCCTGTTGACCGGAGTCCTGCTGCGCCTGGTTCTGTTGAAACGACATGTTCTGGCTCGATAAGCCTTGTCGTTCGAGCGCATTGACCAATTCAAAATGCATCGCGCGCAACTGGCGAAGCGCTTCCGGCGTTTCGCCCGTAACGGTCACATGCTGTAGCCCGTTTGCATCGAACTTGAAATCGATTGAGACGCGGCCGAGTTCGGGTGGATTAAGCTGGATATGGACGCGATCTTTCCGGTCTTCCGGCGCGGCGATCGAATCGGAAATAATCTCGACGACCTGCGCCGGTGTTGCAGAAAGCAGGCTATGTGTTGGCGTCATCGCGACAGGTATCGGAGCGCCCGAGGCCTGCGTGGTTGGTGATTGTGGCAGACCCGACTGAGTCGAGACGGCCATATCCAGAGGATTTACGGCTTTTGCGCCTGTCGCAGTACCAGCGACTGTATCGGGATTGCGCGCTTGAGCGGTGGATTCGATCGGATCGCCATCACCGGCCGGGAAATCGCTTGGGGCAATCGTCCTGACCGGCTTGTCACCTTTTGTTGGCGCCCCATCTCTTGTCGGCGACGCGCCGGATGCCGATGCAACAGCCTCCAGCTTGCCTGTATTCTTGATTGTCGGTGTGGCGATTGCAGCGACTGGGCTTGTCGCGCTGACGAGCGTCGACTGTAGTGCCGGGTCAACGTTTCCCGGCAGGGCGGCAATATCAGCCTTTGGTGGGCTATCTACGCTCTCCTTCGGGTGTGAAGACGTAACAGTCTGGCCGAGTTTTGGCGCCGAAGGCGTAAGCTTGGCAGCGACGTCATCTGCGTCTTGTGCAACGAGGTCGATGGCCGCATCGGCAGTTGTCGCAGCCGGTGGCTCGACGGGTGCGTCAAGTGCCCCCATCTTCTCTGGAGCCATCTCCTCGAGCGTGCCAGCAGGTGTTTCCAGCACCGCGTCCGCCGGAACAGCTTGAGCGGATTGGGACGAAGGTGCGGTGTCGCCAGCGACGGCGAGCGTTTGAGCGAGCGGACCGCCGTCTTCTAGTGGTCCATTGATCAGAATGGAGGCCGCAGCGACTTGGCCGGTATCAGTCCGGGCGAGCAATTCGGACTCATCCTGGTCTTTCTGCTCGGCCTCGAACTTTGAATGGATTTGCGCAAACTCGGCGCCTTTGCCTCTTGGCGTCGGAGGCCGGCTGCCGGATTCCGACGGCTCTCGCGCTGGCCGACTGGAAAAAATCGTCTCGAGGGTGAATGCCATTATTTGCCTGATGAGTTAAGCGTTAACCGAATAAAAACCACGTCGCGTAAAAAGTACGTTAATATTCGAAGCGATTTCGTTCACTTCTTAAATTTTGTTTGACTGCGGAGTGTTAAATGACAGGACCAGTGTCTTTCCCCGCCATCAGCGCGCAGGCTTTGGCGCCCGAGAACCGGCCGGTTGCCAATCTCGCGAACGCCGAGGCCGCCGACATTGGCCAAAGGTTCGAACAGATGCTCTGGGCCGAAATGCTGACCCATGCCGGTTTGGAGAAAGCCTTCTCCCAGGGTGGCGGAGAAGCGGCCTCTGCGTTTTCCAGGTATGTGGTCGAGGCGGTCGCGAAAGATATTGCCGCGTCTCATCCGCTTGGTCTCGCCGATGCGGTCAAATTCGATGCCGCCCGCGCGCCTCAACCGCGAGTGGACAAAATATCATGAATAATCCAGAGCTTAGGGCCCAAACAGCGCGGCTGAGAGATATCCTGCTCAGCGAAAAGGACCTGCTGCTTACCGGGCGAGCCCGGGAGGCTGCCGACCTTCTGCCCGTCAAGATGGAAGCGATGCAGGATATCGAGGCCTTCCTCGAGAACCGGGAACCCAATTTCCTTCCTGTCGAACACCGCGCAGACATGGAGCAGATTGTGCGTCTCTCCAAAGAGAACTCCGCGCATTTCGAGGCGATTCGAAATGGCCTGCGTCATGCCATCGACAGACTCGAGTCCATGCATGGCAGTGCATACGTCGGGTCGTACGCCCAAAACGGAAGTAAAATTCCTTTCACGGAGGTTACCGGGCAGTTCCGCAGAAAAGCCTGACCGGTTAACGCAATCTTCACAATGGACACCTAAGGGTTACCTTAACAACCAAGATGGGTTGGCGGTTTTTCCGCTGTCAGGATGACGCGTGTTTGATCATTTCCACGACCATGTCGTGGCGAAAAAATTCAGAGGTACCAAACTGTGTCCAGTATTCTTACCAATAACAGCGCCATGGTCGCGCTCGACACTCTTCGCAGCATCAACAGAGATCTCTCGACTGTTCAGAACGAGATTTCGACCGGCAAGAAAGTATCGTCCGCCAAGGACAACGCTTCGATCTGGGCTATCTCGACGGTCATGTCGACCGACGTTGAAAGCTTCAAGACGATTTCCGACTCACTGAATCTTGGTTCGTCCACTGTTGGTGTTGCCCGTTCGTCTGCCGAGGCCGTCACCGAAAACCTTCAGGAAATCAAAAACCTGATTGTGTCGGCTCAGCAAGGCAACGTTGACCGGACGAAGATCCAGACCGACATCGATGAGCTGACCAAGGGCATTCAGGCTTATGTTGGTGCAGCGCAGTTCAACGGACTCAACCTGCTCGACGGCAGCTCGTCGGCTGACGTGAACTACCTTTCCTCGCTGGACCGTTCGTCCAGTGGCACGGTTACGGCATCATCCATCGCCGTTGAGCGTCGGGACCTGTCGATCAGCAACTCGTCTACGCCTGCCACTTTCGGCGCGGGCGCAAATGCGGATCAAACGATTATCGCCTCGGGCGTCAACTCGGGTACGGCAACGTCTGCTGGAGCAGCGGGCACTCTGGACGTCACGATCGCTTCTGTTGCCTCGGGCAACAGCTATCGCCTCGTTCTGGACGATACGGCAACCAACAACACACTTGGCCAGCGTACATTTGAGTACGTTGCCGGTGCTGACGACAGCGCCGCTTCGGTTGCAGCAAACCTGACAACACAAATGGCAAACTTCCTTTCGGCCACCGGTGAAACGAACTATTCCGTCTCCCGCGCCGATGGTGTCATCACGATCACTAACGACTCCGCTGCCGCTCTTGCGGTGACGGCGACTGCGACGACAGGTGGTACAGCCGGTACGACCACAGGTGGCCTTGGCAATCTTGCTACGGTTGACGTCACGACGGATGCTGGTGCAACCGCTGCTCTGACGGCGATCGAAGGCCTGCTGCAAACGTCGATTGATGCTGCTGCCGGTCTCGGTTCGTCGCAAAAGCGGATCGAAAGCCAGGGTGAGTTTGTCAATACGCTGATCGATGCCATGACCACGGGCATCGGCGGTCTGACGGACGCTGACATGGAAGCTGCTTCGGCGAAACTGCAGGCTTTGCAGGTTCAACAACAGCTCGGCGTCCAGGCGCTGTCGATTGCTAACCAGGGACCGCAGGCACTGCTGTCACTGTTCCGCTAATACTAGTCGGTGGCCCGGACGCATGATGCGCCCGGGCCATTTTTTCTTTGTCGCTAGGAGGGCGTTTTGCATAATTTGGCATACAAGGCTTACGGTCAGATCCAGCAGCGCACAGGTAGCGACAAGGGTATCGAGCATGCACTCTTTGTTCAGATCACTGATGCGCTTGAAGATGTCGCTCGGTCTGAGTCTCCGACACCCGCTGCCAAGGCCGATGCGATCTACCGAAATCAGCAATTGTGGACGCTGCTCGCAACCGACCTGATGAGCCCGGCGAATGCACTGCCGGATGATCTCAAGGCCCGCCTCCTTCAGCTTTCGAAATTCGTGCAGAAAACCAGCATGCAGATTCTCTCAGGTGAAGGCGATATCGCCGACCTGATCGAGGTCAACAAACCCATCATTGCGGGACTGGCCGGCTCGGCTAAACCCGAATTGCAAGGGGAGGCTGCCTGATGTCTGGACTCGTACTGAAAATCGCTCCCGGGGAACGCTTCATCGTGAATGGCGCCGTTCTCGAGAATGGCGACAAGCCCGCCCGGATCCGTATCACGGACAGTGATGTCAGGGTGCTGCGGTGCCGTGACGCGCTCCGGCCGGAAGACGTCAATACGCCGTGCAAGCAGATCTACTACGCTGTCCAGTTGTTGATTACCGGCGATCTCGAAGAGTTCGGGACATTGCCGGCAATTGATGAAGAGTGCGCCAAGCTGCTCGACGTCTTCAAGTCGATCGACCCGGAACTGATTCCGACGCTGCGTTCGATGATCAGCCGGAACAATTATTACTCCGCACTTTGCCATCTCAGGCAGATACTGGTGATCGAAGACCAGCTGCTGGCCCGGGCCAGCAAAACCGTCGCGCCCGCGATTGACACGAAAGTGGCCTGACGGATGTTTCAACCCGTCATACCCCTGTCCGGCAGTGGTGGGTGGAAATTCCTCGAGGCGACTTATGACCGCCAGTTGGAAAGCTATTCCAAGTCGCCGCAGGTTCGGCTCGACCGTGACTATCTCGTAGACAAGTTTTCCGAACCTGTTGCTGTCGAAAGCTTTCTCGATGACCGGCGCCTGCTTCGCGTCGTACTCACATCTTTCGATCTTGGCGGTGAAGAGTGGAAGCGCGGTTTCATCGACAAAGTGCTCGAAGAATCGACCGATCCTGAGAGCACGTTTCTCGCGCGCCTCAACAATTCGAAATACACCGCGTTCGCCAAGGCGCTGGATGTCGTGGACGGGAAGATATCCCTGTCCCCGGGGGCGCTATCGCGTATGGCGGAAGACTTTGAAGCCAAATCCTTTCAGGCGGCCGTAGGCGAAGTCGACGACAACATGCGGCTCAGCCTCAACTACAAGTCGGGTATCGGCGCGATAGCTGGAACCGGGGCGAGCGAAACCACGATACTTTATCGGATCCTCGGCGATGTGCCTACGCGAACCCTGCTTGAGGGTGCGACCAACTTGCCGACGGATATCCGCAAGCTGCCGCTTGAGCGTCAGGCAGTCATCCTTAAGGAGCGCCTTCAGAGCACGTTGGGAATTCGAGAGATGTCAGAGCTGACGTCGCCCGAGAATGTCGAACAAGTCATCCAGAGATTTCACGCCATGTCGGCCATCTCACAAAATGCATCAAGCTATTCGCCTGCATCGGCAGCGCTTACACTCTTGAGCAATGGGCTTGGCAGTCAGGGCAGCCAGAACCTGTTCCTCAGCCTGCTGTAATTATGGGTCTATCGGCGTCGCCGGCAATGCCTGTGCAGCCAGGCTCCTTTCGGTGCGAAGTATTTCGCGAAGCCGATCAAACGCGGCCTCGATGCCCAGGCCATTGGGGGTCCCGGCATAGCGGTCCAGCAGCGAATACAGCGCGATCGCCCTGTCTGCTTCGGCATCCTTGCCGAATTCGTAGAGGTTTGCCCGCAACATGGGAGCAATCTCTTCGTACAGGGCAAACATCCGGCGGCATTCCCGAATGAGCGCGTTCTCGTCGTCGGTCGCCGCATGCGGCAGGCTGCGCGAGACGCTGCGCAGGATATCGATCGCCGGATAGCGGCCGCGTTCCGCGATGTCACGGGCCAGGATGATGTGGCCATCCAGTATGCCGCGGATCATGTCAGCGACAGGCTCTTCCATATCGGATCCGGCCACGAGTACGGAATAGATCGCCGTGATGTCGCCCTTGCCGTCGGTGCCGGGCCCGGTCCGCTCTGCCAGTTCGGAGACGACGCGGACGGTTGATGGCGGGAAGGCATTAAGGGCGGGCGTTTCTCCCGCGAGAAGGGCAGTTTCACGATGCGCCTCGGCGAACCGGGTGATCGAATCGAACAGGAACAGCACGTTCAGGCCCTGATCCCGGAAATGCTCTGCGGCCGCCATGGCGCAATAGGCAGCGCGTTTCTTGGCACCGGGCGGTTCGCTGGCGGTTGCGGCGACAACGACCGTCTTCGACATGATCGATTCGGGAAGAACGTTGCGTACAAACTCGTTCACCTCTCGGCTACGTTCGCCGATCAGGGCGATGACGACCCGGTCGGCCTCCATTCCGGCGGCCAGTGATCCGAGAAATGTGGATTTCCCCACGCCCGACCCTGCGAACAATCCGAGTCGCTGTCCGCGACAGATGGGCAGTACTGTATCGGTCACCATCCATCCGGACGCGAGGCGTGGTCCGATTCCCCGGCGGGCGTGGGCGGGCAGGGGTGCCGCCAGCAGCCTGCGCGGTGTCGCGCGCTTCATTGGTGATGCGCTGTCTCCGCTTGCGATATCGCCGCGGTAGTTAACGATCTGTCCCAGCCAATGGTCGCCGGGCTCGATTCTGGCTTCCTGTTCAATCTGTACGGGATCGCCGATCCGAAGCATGTCGCAGGGTGAAAACAGCAGCGCCGTCACACTGTCGCCAGACACGGTCAGGATCTCCCCCAGAACAGTAGTGCCTTGCTTTTCGATGACAATTTCATTTCCAACACCAGCGAGTTCGCTGATTCCGGCGATCTTGATTACGCCTGGCGCCACATCAATGACGGTGCCCCAGAGCCTGAACAGCTTCAATGATGAGGCGGCCGCCTTCATCTGCATGGACACAGTCCTTCACACCTAATTAACCCTTTCTTTAACATATATTACCAAACCTTGTGATGCGGTTAACCAAAGTGAATCGGCCATGATATCCGAACTACCAATGTTTCAGATTCTCGGCGCCATGGCGCGCCACGCGGCAGAAAGCCAAAAGGTAAGTGCGACCAACATCGCGCATGCCGATGTGCCCGGCTACAAGGCCGCCAAACTTGAGTCTTTCGAAAGTTACATGGCGCGCGCGACGTCAGGTTCCTCCCCCGACGCAATGTCGACGCCGTTTCGAACAGTTGAGACGGATACGAACGGCGCGCCGAATGGCAACACTGTCAGTCTTGAAGCGGAAATGCTCAATTCGGCCGATGCCATGAGCCAGCACCAGCTCGCACTGACTGTCTATACGAAATCGATCAACCTGTTGCGTACCGCGATGGGCAAGGGAAGCTAAGGGAAGACGACCATGAATCCTCTCAAGGCAATTATGCAGCAAGCCGTCTCCGGGATGCAGCTTGAGTCGCAACGAATTATCGTTGCTGCCGAGAACATCTCCAATGTCGATACGCCTGGCTACAAGAAAAAAATGCTCCTCATCGAGCCGCAGGGCACCTCGGCCGATCAATTCGCGGCGATGAAGCAAATACTCGACGAGTCTCCGGGGCAGCGCGACTATAACCCGTCGCACCCCATGGCCGACCAGGACGGCTATGTGACAATGTCGAACGTGTCTCTGATCATGGAAATGGCCGACCTTCGGGGCGCCAATCGCACCTATGAAGCCAACCTCAACGCGTTCCAGCAGGCGCGTTCGATGTACACGTCTCTGCTTGATATTCTGCGTCGCTAGAGAGGCAAAGTGAAGTCATGTCTACAGTAAGTTTCAATGCCTACACGGCTCTGAATACCACGCGGCCCGCGGACACTGCCAAGGTTGTGGGAAAGACGGACGCTGACAAGAACGTCGTCGCCGAGGGCGTATCGGATTTCAGGGCCGCCCTTCAGCAGGCGGAAAATACCGCAATGCAAACGGCCGTTTCCGGGGCGGATCCCCATGCCATGGTGGCAGCGCTGGCAAACGCCGAACTGATGCTCGATGCCGCTGTCACCATCCGGAACAAGGTCGTCGAAGCCTATCAGGAACTGCTGAGAATGCCCGTTTAAGCCCTGGGGGTCGTTATGTCCGAAGCAGAAATCTTCGAGGTATTGCGCGCCCATATCTGGGCAGCGGCGATGATGGCTATGCCTATTCTGGCGTGTACGCTGGTCGTTGGCTTCGCTATCGGCCTGTTGCAGGCACTGACGTCTATCCAGGAAGTCACTCTGACCTTCATCCCAAAGATCCTGGCGGTCATAATCGTATTTTTCATTTCGCTCGGATACATGACCAGGATCTGCTTAGACCTGTTCAATAATTCGGTATTACCTCTCATTTCCCGATAGGTCGCCCTGTGCAGACACCCAAGAACTTCGGCCTGGCCCGGCCCACGTCGCTCCTGGCCATCGGCTTGATGATGGTTATCCTTGTGATGATCCTGCCGATCCCCGCATGGGTGATGGATGTCGGCCTGACCATGTCGTTCGCCTTCGCAATCCTGATCTTTGCCACCGCGGTGTTCATCGAACGGCCGCTGGATTTTTCGTCCTTTCCAAGCGTGCTCCTCGCGTCCCTGATCCTGCGATTGGCGCTTAACGTCTCCTCGACGAAGCTGATCATCGGCGAAGGCCATACGGGAACACAGGCTGCCGGCGGCGTCATCGAAGGCTTCGCCATGTTCATCATGGGCGGCAACCTTTTCGTTGGTCTGGTCGTGTTCAGCGTTCTCGTGATCGTCAACTTCATGGTTATCACCAAGGGTGCCGGTCGTATGGCCGAAGTGGGCGCGCGGTTTGCGCTCGATGCCATGCCGGGTAAACAGCTTGCGATCGACTCCGACCTTGCTGTCGGCGCCATCACGCACGAGGAGGCGAAGAAACGTCGCCAGACGGAACAGGAAGAAGCCGCGTTCCTCGGCTCGCTCGATGGTGCATCGAAATTCGTCAAGGGTGACGCGATCGCCGGCCTGATGATTACGGCTCTGAACCTGGTTGCGGGAATCGCGATTGGGCTTTCCGTCCATCACCTCAGCTTCTCCGAAGCCCTGAGCAATTACTCCATTCTCACAGTCGGTGACGGACTTGTCTCGCAGGTGCCCGCCGTCATCGTGTCTGTGGCGTCCGCGCTACTCCTGTCCAAGGGACGTGAGGAAGGCGCCATCGACCTCGCACTTGTGGCCCAGCTCGGCAGCAACGTGGCCGCCTTGATGATCGTCGCCGGAATCCTGTTCGTGTTTGCGTTGTTTCCGGGGCTTCCTTTCGTGCCATTCATGCTCGCGTCTGCAGGTTTTGCCACGGCTTCAGTCCTTGTGCGCCGGAAAAGCCGTGAGGCCGATGCGGAAGCCGAAAAAGTGCCGGAGCTGACTGTCGACGAGCCTGTGAAATTCGGCGATTCCATCCATTCCGACGAAATCCACCTCGAAGTTGCCCCAGATCTGGTCAACCTCGTTCTACTCGGCGAAAACGGGTTCGAGAGTCGGATTCACAAGATCCGTCGCTACATCGCGGAAGAATACGGGTTCGTCCTGCCCGCGATCCGGATGACGGATAATCCGACATTAAAGCGGAACGAATACCGGATCCGTATCCAGGGCGTTCGACTTGACTCTGGCTTGCTGCGTCCGGGCTCGATCCTCGCGCTCATGGAAGACGACCAGTCACCACAGCTGCAAGGCGAGAAGGTAAAGGAGCCCGTCTACAAGGCTGCCGCCCGGTGGTTGCCCAACAGCAAGAAGCAGGAACTGGCCGCAGCTGGCATTCCGGTGGTCGAGCCGATTGAGGTTCTCGCCACCCACATGCTCGAAGTGATCCAGTCCAACTTTTCACTCATCTTTACACGAATGGTCATGCTCGAAACGCTCGATGCGTTGACGACCGTCAGCGACAGTGACCGGGCTGCCGCTAACCGCCGCTTCCTAGATGAGTATATCCCGGCGAAAGTCACGCCTGAAATGCTCTTGTCGGTCGCGCGATTGCTGCTCGAGGAGCGCGTTTCGATCCGCAATCTGTTCCTGATCATCGAGGCGATTGCCGAAGTCAAAGTCTCATCGCCGGGTCTGCCAAGGATCGTCGAGCTTGTGCGCCAGCGTCTCGCATTCCAGATCGTGGACCGGCTTCAGGACGATCAGGGTCGCCTGCCTTTGGTTCAACTGTCCACGGCCTGGGAACAGAAGTTTACCCAATATGAGGTCAACAATGAGAATGGCAGCAGCGATATCGCGCTGCCGCCGGAAATGTTTGGCGAGTTGACTAATGAAGTGCAGTCCAAACTGAACGATGCTGCGAAGAAGGGCGTGATCGCGTCCGTGGCGACATCGTCACGTCGCCGACGCTTCCTGCAGACAGTCCTCGCTAGTAAAGGCATTCGCAATTCGGTTCTGGCCTACGAAGAAATAACAGCAAAGACCAAGCCGTATATTATCGGCGTTGTCTAATGGCCGACCTCGCGTCACTGGCGGGTCAGCTGGCGCCCCTGCTGGCGATGTTCCTTTTGGTCGTGGCGCGGCTGTCCTTCGTGATCTTTTTCATGCCGGGAATCGGCGAACAGGTAGTGCCGGTGCAATTGCGCCTCATGATCCTGCTCGCCATCGCCATGTCGATGGCCAGTACAGGTGTCGTCGCTATTCCGTCGCTGGCGTCTTTGCACGGTTACATTGCGCTGCTGCTGAGCGAGCTAACGATCGGCTTCTGCCTTGGGGCGATCTTGCGCGTGTCCGTATGGATGCTCAGCATCGCCGGCACGATCATTTCACAGTCGATCGGTCTGTCGCAGCTTCTCGGCATCGCCCTGGAGCGCGAAGCCCAAAGTCTCACGGGCAGCATGCTTTCAATGGCAGGCACTGCAATTCTGCTGACGGCTGATTTCCACCTGAATGCCATCGCGTCGCTGATGCGCCTGTATAACGATGTACCCGTCGGCGCGTTGTCGGCCCTCGAATGGGACCTGCTGATTGAGCGCAGTTTCTCGGCCGTGGGCTTTGCGGTCCTGCTGGCTTGGCCATTCGTCGCCGTCAATTTGCTCTACAACATCTGCCTTGGCTTCATCAACAAGGCTCTGCCGCAGCTGATGGTCGCTTTTGTCGGGGCGCCGCTCATGATCGGAGGCGGCACGATCTTGCTGGCCTTGTCAGTCGTCGGACTGCTGGTTGTATGGAAAGCCCGCGTCATTCAGATCGTGGGATGGATGTAGGGTAGCGCATGGCCGATCAGGAACCCGATAGTGCTGAAAAGGAATTCGACGCCACCGACACCAAACGCCAACAGGCGCGTGAAGAGGGTGATGTTGCGCAGTCAAAGGAGGCGAACGCGTTCGCCTTGATCGCGGGCATCCTTGGTGCGGGCGTGTTGCTGAAAGGGGTTGTCGGCAATACGGTATTCTACGATTTCTCCGGATTTCTCTACCATATCGACGCCTATGCAAATGACGTGTTCACCGGAGGTGGCGGCCAGACCAAGAGCTGGATCCAGAGTTTGCTGGTGCAATTCGCCCTGCTCTTTTTGATTCTGGCAGCGGTTGTCCTCGCGGCGCTCATCATTCAGCGGTCCATCTCGTTTTCTTTCAAGAAAATCCAGATCGATATGAAGAAGCTCTCGCCGGTCGAAAATCTGAAGAAGCGCTATGGGATGAAGGGTCTGACGGACTTTCTCAAGGACGCAGTCAAACTGGGCTTCGCCGGTATCATTGCAGTCGTGTTCCTGTTCCAGCTGGCGACGGACTATTATGCCAGTAGTGCCATCGAACTCGGCCATTTCGCGTCGTTCACATTCAGCCAGTCGCTCAAGCTGATCATGTGGTTTCTTCTGTTTCAGCTCGTTCTGGCAGTCCTTGACCTGCCGCTGCAGCGGCGCATTCACGAGAACAAGCTGAAAATGTCTCGCGAAGAGATGAAGAAGGAGATGAAGCAGAGTGAAGGCGATCCGCAGTTGAAACAACAGCGGCGCCAGGCCGGTGCGCGGATAACGCAGGGTCAGCAGCTGCAGAATATCAAAGAGGCGACCGTCGTGATGGTCAACCCTCAGCATTATGCCGTGGCGCTCCGGTGGAACCCTGACGACAATCTGGCACCGGTTTGCGTCGCAAAGGGCATGGATCACCTTGCCGCGAAAATCCGGGAAATCGCCATCGCCAACAATATTCCGATATATCGGGACCCGCCATCGACGCGTTCAATCTACAAGCTTGTGGATGTTGACGCCGAAATTCATCCCGAACACTTCGCCGCCGTCGCTGCCGCCATCAACTTTGTGGAAAGTGTGCGCAAGCATATGTGAGATCGTCATGGCCAAACGTAAACCAGACTTGCAGAAAATCGTGTCGCTCAAGCGACAAAAGGCAGAACAGGATTTCCATCGTGCGAAACAGGGTCGTGACCAGGTTGGCGCTGAAGCCGCGCGTCTCGAAGAGTCGCTTCGGGCATTGGATGGCCAGCATGGCGAGCCCGAAACCTTTCTGCTCGCACTGAAGAATGGGCACGCCTCCAAATTGATCCACGATATCGAAACGGTGCGCGCCACGGTTACCGAGAAAGAGTCATATCTTCGTAGCGCCCATGACGTCCTGAAGCGGGCATTCGATTCCGAGGACCGTTTGAAACGGATGAAGGATTAGGCTAGTCGCCATGGGCGGCGACCCGGTCAGACTTCTGATCGGCTGATCGGTTCGCGATGGTTCAGAGCGTGCCCGGCGCATTGGCGGTTTCGGTTCTGGGTGCCGCTTCAATCAGGTGCCCGCGGATGTCTTTCACACCCGTCGCCTTGACCGTTGCCGATTGTGAGATCGAAGCGACGTGAACACCTGTAACGGCACCAGTCGAGATCGCCGATCCCTTCTTTGAGGGCAAGCCGTGTCGGGCGGCATTTTCAAGTATGAACCGGAACGATTCCGCAGGCCCGCCGGGAATACTCGCAGGCGTGGATCGTCCTACGCATGCGCCATCCACTTCAATCTCCAGGAACTGGAATGGGGCGAGATGCCGGTCCAGACGGGGCAGATGACCGTCATCGGCAATGTCATGCGTGCTTGTCCTTCTACGGGCAAAGGGCTGCCCATGATCATGATTGGCGGTGAAGGCGATCTCGATCTCTACGCCGATGACAATATCTCCGTTGATCGCTGGGGCAGGGACGTGCCACTTCTCGGGCGCTACACAATGGGGCGCGCCAGGATCGTCGAAGCCGACCGTGCCATCGGCCGCCCCGAAGGCCTCAAGCCGTTCCAGGCGAAGGATGTCGAGCATTATGTTCTGGCCAATGCCGGCGCGCGCCCATGGGACCGCGACCGGCATGATGTCCCTGTCTTTGCTGACGTAGCGGAAGGTCGCGGCGAGATCATTGACAGCCAGGAACAGGTCGGTGGATATCCCGACCATTCGCCGTCTGTGCGTGCGTTCGATCCCTCCCTCTGGGACATGGAGACGATGAAACCAGCCAGTCCCGCCGCGCTCGATTCGCCCGCAAGGCGGGCCTGCAGATTCCGGAGGACCTGTCGATTGTCGGCTTCGATGACACACCGATATCCGCACGCATCTGGCCCCCCATGACGACGGTTCGCTCGCTCATTCGGGACGTCGGGCGCGCCGTTGCGCGCCGCCTGATACAGGTCGATGGCGGCAGCGACGCCCAACAGCCGGGCGCGTTCGCGCTCGAATTGATCGTCCGGGACTCGACACAGGCACCGCACCGCTTTCGCTGATCATCTCCTATCCGAAACCCGTGGCGGATGGCGATGAGTTGCTCGTCGACATTGCTCGCCAGCCCGACGAAACCATCCGCCTCTGGCCGGATGGCCCGCCCGGCGGCGTGCCGGACGGCCTGGAGCAGCATTATGTCAGCCGGGACAATGCCTATGGCCTCGCTGATCGGGCGCTATACGAGATAACCGATCCGGCCATGGCGGTATTCAAGCCGGAACACCCTGATGGTTCTGCGCTGCTGCTGATTCCCGGCGGGGCTACAATCTCGTCGTCGTTGAGAAGGAAGGTTACGAAGGCGACCGTTGGTTCTCGCGGCGCGGTACGACAGTCCACGTCCTCTCCTATCGCCTGACGCATCAGGGCTGGGCCGCCGGGCCAGACACGCCACTTTGGGATGCCCAGCGCGCCATGCGCATCATCCGTGCGCGGGCACGGGAAACAGGCGTTGACCCGTCCCGTGTAATGGTCATGGGCTTCTCGGCCGGTGGCCATCTTGCGGGCTCGCTCACCACGCGCTTTGCAGCTGACGTCTATCCGCAGGTGGAAGCCGCCGACTCTTCGTCGGCGCGGCCGGACGCCAGTGTCCTGGTGTACCCGGTCTTCACCTTGTCTCAGCCCTATACGCATGGCTCGACCAGCAGGAACACGATCGGTGCCGATCCAACCGAGAGCGATCTCGCGACATATTCCATCGGGTCGGCGGTCACGGAAGATGCGCCGCCCGTCTTCATCCTGCATGCGGCTAACGATCAGGTCGTGCCGGTGGAAAATGCGCTCATGGCCTACGACGCCTTCCGCAAGGCGGGGGCGAAAGTCTTGCTTCATGTTTTCGAGCATGGCGGCCACGGCTTCGGCATGCGCGGCATCGACGCCGATCCGCTGCACGCATGGCCTGGCCTTGTCCGTGATTGGGCCGTGTCGGAAGGCATCTATCACCCGATAGTTCGGCGGCCCGATGCGGGCCTTGCCTAAAGCAGGGCCATCAATTCGTTCGTCCAGTCCGGCACGACGTCGCTCGCCTTGCCATAGCGCGCCGCGTTGAAAAAGTTCGCCCCGTCAGAGGGTTCGAGATTGAGTTCCAGCGTTCGTGCGCCCGCCCGCCGCGCCATCTGAACGAAGCCCGCGGCAGGGTAGACATTGCCACTGGTGCCGATTGACACAAACAGGTCGGCCCGCGCGAGGTCCGCTTCGATCTCGTCCATGTAGAGTGGCATTTCGCTGAACCATACAACATGCGGACGCATCAGGCCGACGGCTTCACAGATCGGGCAGGGTGTCGCCACGCTGATATCGCCCGGCCATCTCACGACCGACCCACAGGCCTCGCACCGAACCTTCAACAGCTCGCCATGCATGTGCAGCACATTCTGGCTGCCGGCCTGCTCATGCAGATGGTCGACATTCTGCGTTACCAGCGTGAACCGGCGCCCGGATGCCTGCATGGCCGCTTCCAGTCGCGCCAGCGCCAGGTGGGCTGCATTCGGCTCGGACGTCTTCAGCTGGGCCCGTCGCGCATTGTAGAATTCCTGCACGAATGCGGGATTGCGGGCAAACCCCTCCGGCGTGGCAAGGTCTTCCAGCGGGTATTTGGTCCAGATGCCATCGACATCGCGGAACGTGCCGAGGCCGCTTTCGGCGGATATCCCCGCACCGGTAAGCACAACGACACCGGGCTGCATGTAAGGATTGGACATGTGGGAGGCCTCGTCATAATCTAAACACACGGTTAATTTAGGTGGCTGGGGGCTACGTTGGCAATTGTAAGGGGACATTCTGACATGCTGCCGAACTTGACCATGAAAACCACGAGACTCGCCGCTGGTGCTGCTTTGGCCAGTCTACTCGTGCTTGCGGCCTGTGACCAGCAGGGCACACGGCTCGAACGCGCCCGTGAACTCGCTGACGCAACGCTCGATCAGATCAGCGGTCGCGCCGTCGTCGAACCCGGCGCCGATCAAACACTGCTCGCCGCCTCCGTCATGGATCGCGCCATTGCCGGCACGCTGGTCAATGACATCGCTTTTGAGGCCGAAAGCGAAAGGGCCAAGTTCGCCATTGGCTCGATTATCGCCAAGCCAAAGGATATCCAGACCGTCGCCTTCGATGAAGAAGACGCGCTGATGATGGGAGAAGACGAACTGTTCGAGGAAGTCGAACCCGCGATGGCGATGGTCGAAGAAGCGCCCGCGTCGGCAGGCAGTGACGCGCCGGTCGCCGCGCCTGCGCCAGCAGAATCCAGGAGCCTGGTTCGGCCCGCGCGCCTGATGCCGACGGTCAAGCTTGACCCGGCTGCGCCCGAGGAATCGCAGAACCAGATCGCCAACGCGACCAGGGAACTGGAACGCACGGCCACCAAAGAGCCTGCACCGCAGCCGCGCACCCGCAGCCTCGCCCCTCGCTCGATGGAAGCTGTCCCGGAGACACGGCGCGTTGCGGCCAGGAAACTGGCCCGCCGGTCGGTGATCTCGGGCGACGCCATCCGCAAGCAGCAGGACGCCAATTCCGTTATGCTCGACACGCTTTCGAAATACGGCATGGACGGCCAAGTCGCCCTCTCGCGCGAAGGCCAGATGGTGATCCAGATCGGTTCGGATGGCGCTGACCCGACGCGGTTTAACCCCGAAAATGCTGCTGCCAGGCTGCAGGCAAGTTTCCTCGCGGTCGATTCCGGCGCAGGCTGCCCGGATACTACCGATCTCGTCACCATCCAGTCGAATGCAGCGTTGGCAACCGAATGCATCGTGAAGGACCTGCGTGCATCCGGCCAGTTCGAATATGTCGAGAAGGATTTCATTTTCGAGAACCAGTTCGTGCGGCGTCCGCGCCCCACCGACCCCGGAACCACGCCCGGCACGACGCCGTCCACCGGAACGGTCCCGGGTGACACGCCGGCAACGCCAGTCACGCTGACCGACATCACGCCCAATGACCCGCTCTGGAGCCTGCAATGGAATTTCCAGAACAATGGCACAGTCGAAGGCGAGTCGGCCGGTGGTGCGGGTTTCCAGGATTTCTGGACCCATCAGGCCAATGAAGGCTCGGACCACGTCGTCGTGGCCGTGGTCGATACCGGCCTGCAGATGCAGCATCCGGACATCAAGGATTCGCCGAACGTGGTAGCAGGCTGGGACATGGTGTCCGATCCGCGCATGGGCAATGATGGTGATGGGCGCGACAATGATGCGAACGATCCGGGCGACATGTGTGATCCGTCACAGCCCTTTGCCGCTGACACGTTCCACGGCACGCACGTTGCCGGTACGATCGGTGCGGCTGCGTCGAACAATGCAACCGGCGTCGCCGGCGGCGCTTGGAATGTGAAGATTGTTCCGGTGCGGGCGCTCGGAAAATGTGGTGGTCGCCTGTCGGATATCAATGACGCCATCCGCTGGGCGGGTGGCCTGATTCCCGGCGAAGATGCGCTGGGCAACGAGGTCTGGAACGACAATCCGGCGGACATCATCAACCTGTCCATCGGCCTGTTCGAATTCTGCCCCGCCTCGCTGCAGGATGCGATCGACTCGGTGGTGGATCGTGGCGTGATCGTCGTCTCTGCGGCGGGTAACGCCCGCGTCTCGACACAGTTCTATGCCCCCGGCGGCTGCCAGAATGTTATCTCGGTGGCGGCTGGCGATGCCCGCGGCCAGATCGCGCCCTATTCGAACTTCGGTCCGAACGTCACGGTGATCGCACCGGGCGGCGACCTGACCCGCGACGACAATGGCGATGGCCGTCCAGACGGTGTTCTGTCCACCAAGGCGGCGACCAATTGCTATGACCCCGTCACCGGAGAAGGCGTGGACACCTGCTTCTATGCATACGAACAGGGCACCAGCATGGCGGCCCCGCACGTCTCTGCGGCTCTCGCGCTGCTCAAGGCCCGCCAGCCTGACGCGACCCCGTCAGAGTTGAAGGCTACGCTGATCGCGGCGCTCGATAAACGCGAGCCGCTCCAGTGTGCAGGCGCCTGCGCAACCTATCCAGGCACGACGCCGATTCCCGGCAGTCCGGACATGTGCGCGCGTCCGTGCGGCGGCTTGCTTAACCTCGCCAACGTGCCGCCGCTCAGCACGGGCGGAGGCCCGCAATAGCCATGGCCGGCATTCGCTCCCCGTTTCATTTTGGCGGCCCGCTCGGGCTGGCGGGCCTCACATTGCTTGCGGGAGCGACCGGCCTGTTTGTCCTCGCGGGATCACCCGACAACGATGACCAGCCGAGTGTGACCTTGTCCGGCGTGTCCGATGTGTCGCCGGCCTCATTGCCCGATACCCGTGTCGACCGGGATGCCAGTCCGCTGATCGGCACGCTTCTGGATGCGCCAGCGCCACTGGACACCGAAGGCGGTCCCCTGCCTGATGGCCCGGCGATCCAACCGGCTCAGGTCCCGCAAAGCGTAATCACAGCGCAGGCGACCGGGGTGGAGGTCACCTTCATCGTACGCATCAAGGGGGCCCCGGAAATCGATTCGGTGGCACGCCTCTACAAGCGCGACCCCGCAGCCGCCGAGCAGGCCTTTGCCGACTATGTTCGGCGCACTCCGGCGTTGAGGGACTTCGTCCTCGTCGGGGCCAGTTATTCCGGCGAAATCAAACTTGCCTATCAAATGCCCTTGGGTGTGGAACCGACCCGCGCGGCCATCCGTTCGGTGCTGGAGAAAATCATGGCCGTGGACGGAGTCGCCTATGCAGATCCCGACTATATCGCCCATCCTGGAAAGAAAGACTGACAATGAACACGTCCAGCACGCTCGCCCTTGCAGCTGTTTTGGCTTTTGCCCTGACGGGATGTGACCGTCTCAAGGGACCAGACCCGGCATCCGGCACAACGGTCGCGGCCGCCCCGGCGACAACGGCCGACAGTCCACCTGCGGACGTCGAAACCCCGGTTCGTCCGGAAGCGGTCGAAAGCACGGCGGGTATCGATTGGGAGGCTGCCCGACGCGACATGGCTTCCGTGCCAAGTGACGATCGCGGCGCAGGCGCTTTCCAGATCCAGTCCGGCGCGGAAGCCGCGCCCGTGCCCGTCCTGCTGCCCACCGGTATCGTCGTGCCGCAGTCCGCCGAAGGCGGCGTCAAATTCCAGCTGATGAGCGACGGCTATTTTGCGACCTATCCCGGTGTCGACTATGATATCGTCGTCAACGGTTCGAACGAAGTCGTCGGCGCCCGCGAGTCGAGCGCCGTGTCGACCGATACCGAGCCAACGTTTGAGGCCACCGCCTCCGGCGCCCAGGTCGCCTTCTCGCGCTATGGTGCTGACTATCTGATCGAATTCGAATGCAAGAACAGTTCGGGCGAGGCCCCGACCTGTATCGGAGAGGACGAGGCGCTCGAGATCGCCCGTAAACTGGTCATTGCGGGGACACGCTGATGCTGAAAAGGGCTTCATTCATCCTGGCGGCCGTCGCGCTGTCCGGTCTTGCCGGATGTGACTTCATCCGTTTTCCGGGGGACGGCGGTCCGACACCGGCCACCCCCGAACCGGGCCCTGCCATCCCCCCTGGCGCCCCCGGGCCACCACCGCCGGGTGCACCTGTTGACGACCCCTATGGCGACACTGGAGACGCCACGCCGGACGCGCCGGTTGATGGCGATACACCCGCGACCGATCCGGTTTCCACTGACGATCCGGCGACGCTGCCCGATACCGACGTAGATTTACCCACCGATACACCCCCGGTTACCGACCCGGTCGATGCCCCCCCGGATGCAACCGACACGCCCGACACCGACGACACACCCGTGACGCCACCGGTCGATCCGGTCACGTCCCCCCTTGCGGAACCGGCTCCCGAGCCGGTCTTCAGCTTTTTTGCCCCCGGCGCACTGATACCTGGCACCGGGCAAGGCTCCGGCGACCAGGTCGTCCATGCACCTGACATGGTTTTCCCGATCGCAACGGCGCCCACCTATCTGCAATCACAGGTCTTTACCTTTGGTGGCGGCGTAGGCGGCGGCGACCAGTGCGATGCGCGCAACTACGCCTATCCATGGCGCGACAATTTCTGCGAAACCCGCAGCGCCAATCGCGGGTCACCCCTCTGCCCGGCGGAAAAAATCCACCAGGGACAGGATATCCGCGTCGGTACGCCCGCCCAGTGCAACACAATGCGCACGGCTGCCAAGGCCGACCGCACGCTGCATGAAGTCGTCGCCGTCGAGGATGGCGTCATCTCGAATGTCGGCTCCTATTCGATCAGCCTGCGCGCGGGTGGCCGCATCTACAAATACCTTCACCTCAACATGGCAAAGCTCAAGGTGAAGACAGGCGACACCGTCACCGCCGGCCAATCCCTCGGATTTGTCTCGAACGATTTCGGCGGCTCCGCGACGACCTTCCACCTGCACTTCGAGATCGTCGAAAACACGGCCGACCATGGCTGGGCCCACGTCCCGCCATACCTGTCACTGGTGAAAGCCTATGAGCGGCGCGAAAACGGCCCCGGTGAGCAGATCGAGCAGAATGTTGCTGTCGCATCAGCGCCCATCGTCATTCCCGAAGGCATGGAAATCATCGAATAGGATCAAGCAGGCCTGAAGGTCAGCGCCACGCCATTATTGCACCAGCGCCGCCCGGTGGGGGCCGGGCCATCATCGAACGCATGGCCCTGGTGCCCAAGGCAGCGGGCACAGTGATATTCTGTGCGCGTATAGATCAGCTTGCGATCGAGGCTCGTCGTGATCGCGCCCGGCATGACGTCGAAAAAGCTCGGCCAACCCGTGCCGCTATCAAACTTCGTGGCCGATGCGAACAGCGGCAGGTCGCACCCGGAGCAATGATAAACCCCGTCGCGTTTCTCGTTGTTCAGGATCGACGTGAACGCCCGTTCGGTATCCGCCTTGCGCAGCACGGCAAAGGCCCCAGGCGACAGGCGCGCGCGCCACTCGTCCTGGCTCATCGTGCGCCATTCGCTGCTTGCATAGGGGTCACTGGCGCTGTCGGCGTCAGATGATTGTGGCTTGTCCGCACCGGCGGAGGAGCAGGCGGCCACCGCCACAGCAGCAGAACCGGACAGGAGAAGGGCGCGGCGGGACAGGACGTGTTTCATGCGTTTCATAGGCGCCGGTCTAACAATTGGTTCAGACACGCAACACACACAAGGCCGTGAGCCTGTCAGGCGCTTTCATCGACCCAAACCTCGCCGTCGAGGTCATCAAGCTTTCCCTGCAGGTGCGCCCGCACATCCTGCACGGCTTGATTGTACACAGCCGGTCCCATCGTCTTCAGCATCAGGTCGACAATTTCGCCAGCCCGGAAGTCGCTCAGCGTCTCGTCGAATTTGGTGCTGAATGTCTTCTGTACGTCGCGGCAGACGGCTTCCCGGCGTTCAGGGCTCAGCGGGATCTCTTTCATTTTTCCGCCTCAGGATCGGGATGCGGATTGCGGCCGAAGTTCACTTCGCTGGAATCCTGTCCGGCATCAATGATCGCCTTGCGGATCGTCCGGGCCCGGGAAAATTCACGCATCAGCATGTCGCCGTCACCCCATCGGATGGCCCGTTGCAGTGCAGCGAGATCTTCGGAGAACCGGCCGAGGCACTCGAGGACGGCATCTTTATTGGTCAGGAACACGTCGCGCCACATGACGGGGTCCGATGCCGCGATGCGCGTGAAGTCACGAAAGCCGCCGGCTGAATACTTGACTACTTCGCCCTGTTCCACTGTCTCCATGTCGAACGCGGTTGCGACAATGTTGAACGCGATGAGGTGGGGCAGGTGGCTGGTGATCGCCAGCACGCGGTCATGGCGGGCCGCGTCCATTGTCTCGACCTTCGCGCCCAGCGCCTGCCAGAAGCGGGTCAGGGCATCGACGGCGGCGAGATAGTCCGGCGATGTGTCGTTGCCGGGGGTCAGGATGTGCCAGGCATCGCGGAACAGGGTCGCGAACCCGGCTTCCGGGCCGGATTGTTCTGTACCCGCAATCGGGTGTCCCGGAATGATATGGATCCGGCCGTCACCGGCGGCCGTCAGGGCCGCGGCGGCTTCACCCTTTACCGATCCGACATCGGTCAGGATGGCGCCTGTCTTCATGTGCGGAACGGCGTCTGCCGCGACTGCGCTCAGGGCGCCAACGGGTACGCACAGGAACACGCAATCAGCGTTCGCGACGGCTAGCGCCAGCGTGTCGGAAACCGTGCCGAGATCCAGTCCGTTCGCCCGGTCGCGCACGTCGTCGCTGGCATCGTAGAGAATGACAGAACCTGCTGCGCCATATTCGGCGGCGGCACGGGCAATCGAAGCGCCGATCAGGCCGGCGCCGACAATTGCAATCGAGGGGAATACAGGGTCGGACATTCAACGCACTCTTGTTCAGGCAATCTGCGCTGCTCTGGTGTGCAAAGCGAAGGCCAAGGTCAAGGGTCGCACGAACTTAATCCGGACGGTGCGATGCGGTGGACGGACCGCAGCGACGGTTTGGCGCGGCTGTTTTGCGCCGGCGAGGCATTACATGTGAATTTAACACGGAGACTGACATGGCAAAAACCACGCCGATCCTGGCCGGTCTGCGCTTGCGCTGCGGTAATTGCGGAAAAGGGAAGCTGTTCTTGGGCTACTTGAAGCTCAATTCGGCTTGCCCCGTTTGCGGACGCGACATGACGGCAGCCGATACGGCGGACGGGCCTGCTTTCTTCGTTGGCTTCGGCGTGCTGATCCTGCTCGCTCCGTTCCTGTTCCTGCTGCCGATGAGCCCGCTTCCCGCCGTCGCTAAGGTGTTTGCGTTTGCTGCGCTGTGTATCGTTCTGATCGGGCTGTGCCTGGTCCTCCTGCCGGTCGCCAAGGCAGTCCTGCTCAACCTGCAGCTCCACCACGGTGCCAAACAGGTCACCGCGTCAGACATCAAGGACCGCTAGTTCGCCGCGCTCCAGCCGCCATTGCGATGGAGGTTACCCAGAAATTCTTCCGGGCGAGTGACCCCGTGCAGCTTGTCGGCCACCTCGGGACGGCCCAGCGCATGGCCTTGCAGGAAGTCGTAGGCCAGCAATTGCAGGATGGCCGCCTGGGCTTCGGTTTCGACGCCCTCGGCGACGACCTTCATGTTGAGGCTGTGGCCAAGTGCGATGATGGATTTCAGCAACTGCCGGCCCGTTGGGCCGATATCAAGCTGCTGGATGAAGGCCCTGTCGATCTTCAGTCCGTCGAACTCGAATTGCTGCAGGTAGCTCAGCGATGAATAGCCTGTGCCGAAATCATCGAGCAGGACCTGCACGCCCATTTCGCGCAGGCGCTTCATGGTCCGCTGTGCTTCACCCGTATGGGAAATAAGCACGCCTTCGGTGATCTCGATATGCTGCAATGACGTGTCGATACCGTGGCGTTCAAGGGCCGCTTCGACGCTGTTGGCGAATCCGCCGACGCGGAACTGGATGGGTGAAACATTGACCGCGATCGGAATTGTCTTCTGGCGCGTGATCTCCAGCATGGCCTGGTCGAGTGCCCAGGCGCCCAGTTTCGTAATCAGGCCAGTTTACTCGGCAATCGGAATGAAGACTCCCGGCGATCCTGCCTGTCCCGGCTTGCCCGGCCAACGCATCAGCGCTTCGGCGCTCATCACCTTGCCGGTTCGGGCGCACACGAGGGTCTGGTAGACCAGCTGGAGATGATTATTTATCAGTGCCAGGTCGAGCGCCGAATAGATCGTGCGGCGCAATTGCAGCACTTCATTCATTGCCGGCAAGTAAACGCGGATACTGTCCTGCTTTTCACTCTTGGCGGCGAACATCGCGACATCGGCGCGGCGCAGGATTTCGGTGGCGGGTGATTCACCTTTCGTGGTCGGTGCGATACCGATGCTGGCCTTGATGTTGATAACGTCGTCGCGAATGTGGAACGGAGCATCCCTTGCCTTGTCGATCGATTAGGCTGTTTGCGCCGCGCGGCTCTCGGCGTCATCCCGCATGATCAGCGCAGCGAATTCGCCGTTGCCAACGCGGGCAAGCAGGTCGCTCTGGTGCAGGCAGCTCGACATCCTCATGGCAACGGCTCTCAACAATTCGTCGCCGGTCTCATGTCCCAGCGTATCGTTGATGACTTTGAATCCGTCGAGTTCGATGACCATGAGCGCGGAGTCCGGGCCTTCCGAGTTGAGTGCATCGGTCAGCCGGTCATGAAGCATGCGCGGTTGGGCAGGTCAGTGACCGGATCTGTCGAGGACAATTTGCTGAACTGCTTGCGGACGATACTCAGCTGTTCGGGATGCTGCGAGCCGTGCCACAGGATCAGGGCCGCCAGCAGGGCCAGCGCGATGTTCGCAATAAGTATTGCCGACAGCCCGCTCATGAGAGCGCCCGGTGCGTGGAGATGTGGAATGAATGTGCCATGGAAGACAACCTGACCCTCAAGCTAGGCCATCGTTCTTACCGTCCGCCAGTGCACGAACGCTCTCGGCGTGCGACCAAATATCGCCGCCCGCGTTAACGTGCGATTTGTCATGAGCTTTGGCGCTGCGGCGTCAATCAGCCGGTCAGGGCCTGCTCGTCGCGCTCGCCCGTCCGGATCCGGACCACCGAGTCCACCGTGTGGACGAATATTTTGCCGTCACCAATCGTGCCGGTGTTTGCTGCGGAGATAATCGCATCCGAGAAACGATCCACGTCCGCGTCCGCGCAGGCGACCTCGACCCGTACCTTCGGCAGCAGGCGGACTTCATATTCGGCGCCGCGATAGACTTCAGTCTTGCCTTGCTGGCGACCATAGCCGCGCACTTCCGAGACCGTCAGTCCGGTGGCGCCGGCTTCCGACAGGGCGTCAATCACCGCATCAAGGCGGCTGGGCTTGAAGATTGCTGTCACGAGTTTCATGGTCGACCGGCCTTCTGTTTTGTGCACCTGCGAACGTACCTGCCGCACCGCCTGCGTCAATGCCTTTTGCGCCCGGAGCCTGTTGCGGGCTTGGCAATGCGCGCCCGCTCGACAACCGGAGCGACAGCGCCGCCACCGGGCGAAGCATACAGTCTTTTAACCGCCTCGACCAGAACGACTCCGCCAAGACCGGGCGTGATCAGGCGGCCGATGGCGTCCCAGCCTTCGGCAGCGGCTGTCACGATACCCGTTGAAACAGGCGGCATGTAGAGAGCGCTTGAACTGGCCGTGACCTGGAACAGGCCGACCGAGAGTAGGTTCATCAATTGGGCCCGGCTCCACGGGCGGCCCTGACCGAAGGGCGTGCGCGTTGCCCGCGCCCATAGCCCCGCGCGGTTCGAGGCGGCAAGAACGATGCGACCTTCCGGCGACATCACACGCCAGACTTCGCGCAGGTAGGCGCGCGGGTCGCCCGTTTCTTCAAGTCCGTGAAGCACGATTACCCGGTCGAACATGCCGTCCGGAAAGGGCAGGCGCAGGTCGCCCACGGACACCGCGGCATTGCCCCGTCCCGTCGGGTCCCAGTGCACCGGCCCATGATCGAATGGCACGGCCGCCACGCTGCGGCTTGGATGGTCGCCGAACGTATCGAGCACTGGCATCGCGTAGCCTAGCCCCAGCAGCGAGAGATTGTTCGCGTCGCCCCACAGGTCGATCAGTTTGGCCGACAGGATGCGTGACGCCGCGTTCCCTAACGGCGAGGCATAGAATCGTTGTAGCGTGACGGCATCCTGACGCATCGACTTCCCTGTGTTAGATCAAGGTCTTGTAATTACCCATAACGGCAATGGAGACCCCGAAACATGTTCCAGATACACCAGTTTCCCTGCCTGAACGATAATTACGGGTTCCTCGCGCATGATTCCGCCTCGGGTGAAACAGCCGCCATCGATACGCCCGATGCGCAGAAATACCTTGCTGAGGCCGCCGCGAAAGGCTGGACGATCACGCAGATCTGGAACACGCACTGGCATCCTGACCATGCGGGCGGCAACCTTGCGATCAGGGACGCGACCGCGTGCACCATCACTGGGCCTGCCGCCGAAGCGGAGAAAATTCCTGGCATCGACCGTGCGGTGAAGACCGGCGACGTAGTTAAACTCGGCAATATCGAAGCAAAGGTCATCGATGTTCCCGGCCACACGCTTGGCCATATCGCCTATCATCTGCCAACCGAATCTGTCGCGTTCGTCGGCGATGCCGTGTTTGCCCTCGGCTGCGGTCGTGTCTTCGAAGGCAATCCGAAAATGATGTGGCAAAGCCTGACGCGGCTGAAGGGCCTGCCGCCCGAGACCGCGCTTTACTGCGCCCATGAATATACTGCCTCGAATGCCCGGTTCGCCGTGACGGTCGATCCCGGCAACGAAGCCCTCGCCGCTTACGTGAACGAGATCAACGACAAGCGCGCCCGGAACGAGTGGACCGTCCCCACGCAGCTCTCACGCGAACTGGCGACCAATCCCTTCCTGCGCGCTGACGACCCTGCCCTTCAGGCCGCCATGGGCCATCCCGGCGATGCTGCGGCGACCTTTGCCGAGATCCGCGGCCGCAAGGACCGGTTCTGATGGACGCCATCTCCGGAGACCTGGGCGCAAACGAGATCATCCGGCTGCTCGGCCTGAAGCCGCACCCGGAAGGCGGCCACTATGCCGAAACCTTCCGCGCCCCTGCCATGCACGGCTACCGACCGGCCTCCACCGCCATCTACTTCCTGCTGCAGGCTGACGAAGTATCCGCCTGGCACCGGGTTGACGCAGACGAAGCCTGGTTCTGGCATGCCGGTGGTCCGCTTGCCCTGACACTGTCGCCGCCAGACGGGAATGGTGTCGAAGCGTTCCAGCTAGGGCCGAACCTGCGCGCAGCCCAGTGCCCGCAAGTGCTAGTCCCAGCTCACCATTGGCAAACCGCCGAAACGCTGAGCGCATGGACGCTAGTCAGTTGCACGGTCGCGCCCGGGTTCGAATTCAAGGGATTCGAGCTTGCCCCGCCTGACTGGCGACCTCGGCCCTGAGGGTACTTTCAGGCAAAGAAAAACCGAACAGCGCGAGGCCGGTCCGGTTCTTCCTGCTGCGCATGATGCGTTCAGCCTAGCCCGCGATATATTGCGCGCCGTTCACCGTCATCGTTGCGCCGGTGATGAAGGCGGCTTCATCGCTCGCCAGATAGGCGCACATCGAAGCGATCTCTTCAGCCTTGCCGAGACGGCCTACCGGAATTGACGCAATGATGCCTTCAAGCACCTTTTCCGGCACCGCCTGCAGCATTTCCGTATCGATATAGCCCGGGCATACCACGTTCACGGTGACGCCCTTTTTGGCGCCTTCCTGGGCGAGGGCCTTGGTGAAGCCGATCAGGCCCGCCTTGGCAGCCGAATAGTTCGCCTGGCCGAACTGGCCCTTCTGTCCGTTGATCGACGAGATGTTGATCACACGGCCAAAGCCGCGCTCGCGCATGCCGTCCCAGACCTGGCGGGTCACGTTGAAGGCCGACGTGAGGTCGACATTGATGACCTGTTGCCACTGGTCGAGCGACATCTTGTGGAATGGCGCATCGCGCGTGATGCCGGCATTGTTGACCACGATGTCGATGGGGCCGAGGTCGGCTTCGATCGCGGCGATACCTTTGCCGACGGCGTCATAGTCGGCGACGTCAAACTTGTACGTCCTGATGCCGGTGTCTGCTTCGAACTTTTTCGCCGCCTCGTCATTGCCGGCATAGTTGGCCGCAACCTTGTGGCCCTTGGCCTTCATCGCCACGCTGATGGCGTGCCCGATGCCTCGCGTGCCCCCTGTGACCAATACTGTTTTCGTCATGCCTGTTTCCTCCGGCGTTAAGTTGTGTCCACTCGTAGCCTTCATGAGCGCCAGACTTCAACTGGGACATTGGTCACACGCAAAATTTGTGCAAGCATTGCTGCATAGCACAATAATTGCTTCTCCGATTTGGAGAACAGAGGGCAGGACATGGCCAAGCAAAATGGATCGTCTTCGACGATCATCATCAAGAAATACGCGAATCGGCGACTCTACGACACATCCACCTCGTCCTACGTGACGCTGGACCACCTGTCCGAACTTGTCCGCGAGGGCCGGGATTTCGAGGTTCGCGACGCAAAAACGGGTGACGACCTAACACGCCAGGTGCTCACGCAGATCATTTTCGAGCAGGAAACAAAGGGCGAAGGCGCGTTGCCGCTCAATTTCCTGCGCCAGCTGATCGGCTTCTATGGCGGCGGCGCGCAGACTTTCCTGCCGGCCTTCCTCGACATGTCGATGAACAGTTTTGCCGACACGCAAAAGGAATGGCGCAAGGCGGCCAACCCCATGTCGGCCTTCGAAAAACAGGCCAAACGCAACATGGCCATGTTCGAACAGGGCATGAAAATGTTCATGCCGACGCTCTACAAAGCGTCCCAAACCGAGAAATCGACCTCGGCCAACCCGATACTCGACTTCCAGGCCGAGGCACTCGCGGCCATGCAGGCCCAGATGCAGGCCATCCAGGACCAGCTCGCCGACCTCACGAAGAAAGACTAGCCAAGGGCCCTTTACCGGGATGCCGGACTCGGCGCGACGTGTCGCCCGAATAGTTCGGCTTCTAGTCAGGCGATGGCGTTTGGTAGGTGCCCGTCGCCTTGTGCTCGCCCTTGTCAGGCGTAGCCGCTAGCTCATCATGCACTTCTGGTGTGGTATAGCTGGCGACATCGGGCGCTGGGCCGAGAATTATGGTCTCGTCGCTGCCTTTGAAATGGTCGACCGGCACGTCCTTGTCAGGAGTTATTGTCAAATCTGGTGTTTGAGAGTTTTTGGTCATGCGGCGATCTGGCCAGTTTCGGTGGTTTCGATCCCGTCTTTAAATTTGACGCCTGTGATGACTTTGGCCAGATAGTCAAAGCCGCGTAGCTTTCTCCAATTTTGCTCGGCGCATTGCCCCAATTTGAAAATCATATGCAGCATGCCATCGCGTGTCAGGC
>Ga0209491_10000839_pt1 | contig 61693 bp, 48 predicted proteins | sample BON02_FD_187213 | JGI IMG/M metagenome (GOLD analysis project Ga0209491, IMG submission 187213) | Freshwater microbial communities from Lake Bonney liftoff mats and glacier meltwater in Antarctica - BON-02 (SPAdes) (version 2) | ecosystem: Environmental > Aquatic > Freshwater > Ice > Glacier... | reverse complement strand
CTGGGATTACTTTCGCTCAAACAACTCTGGTGCGACCTCGCTCCGCTTCGAGGAACCGCCTGATGCGGACCCGCATGTCAGGTGGTGTGGGGAGGGCCGTCAGTGATGGCGGCCCTTACCCGATTTCTGCTCTCACTGCGGCCCGCAATCGTTTCATTTCCGCCACCGTGTTGTCGTGATACTCGAAATTTTCACGGTGTACAACGGATTGTTCAAGTAAGCCGCTGTCGCGGCGGGGTTGTTTTGAGAGTGCATCGTATCGGGAAGTTGTAGCGTTTGGCAATGTTGGCTGGTCAATCTGTCTGTCGGGGAGCGTCGCTGGATGCTCCATACGATTTTTTTGCCAGAAAGACTGGATCATGGCTTCATCAGAAAACGAACGTCCTCAGGATGACTCAGCAGACCGTCGGCGTGTGGCGAGCAACAGGAAGATTGAGCCGCCGCGATAAGGCTCCACAGACAGAACGAGGACTCACCCACTCGCCGCATTTCAACGGACCGCTGTATCAGCGAATGAGCGAAGATCTGCATCTCGGCGACATCGATTCGAAACGTATGATGGTGCATATTCATCGTGGGAAGGGTGCGAAGGATCGATACGCAAAAAGGCGTGAGGCACGAGGGTTGAGGCTGAAGGCTTTTTCCTCCAGTCTCCAGCCTCGTCCCTCCGGTCTCTGCCAGCACTGCGGCGGTGAACTTCGCATGATCGGGATGACCAACGCAGAAGGCCGCATCATCTGCCGCGTACTGCCCGATCACGCGACCAGGTATCAGGAAAGCGGATGATGAATAGGAATACAGATCCAGCGAGCGGCAGGGCGTCAGCCCTCCGTGTCGATCTCGCTGCGACATTGATGACCATTTTCAAAACGCGCTTCAAGCCGTGCCGGTGGAAGGTATGCGCTGATGTAGGTCCTTTCTGCCGGAAAGGACTTCTGATGTAGGTCGTTTCTGCCGGAAAGGACTTCGCAGCCCCGCTGCGACCTGCGACCAGACAAGTTTCAACCCCAAAATCATGTCGCCGGAGATCACGGCACCGCTTTTTGTTGTGCCATGCCACATCCCGCTTTCGGTTCGCCTTGCGGCAAATCGGAAAATCCTTTCCGGCAGAAAGGACCGACTCTGACAATCATCCGAGACTACACCCGAGTCAACCCTGAACTGCACCGGCAAACACGCGCCAGCCCAGCAGTTGGGGCGATGGTCGACTCAGGCCAATCAGGCATAGCGCACACTTGTCGCGATTGAGCGTCGTTTAAGAGCAATACCGTTCAATTATTCATAGTAGCAGGCACATTCCATGTGCCGCAGCCGCAAGAAGAACAGTGTTTTCGCAGCTTGGCGGACGGCACACGGAGTGTGCCTGCTACTTTTTGAACGGTCTTGCGTTTAAGAGGTAATCGCCCACGGAGGACCCCTGCGTTCGCATTCGCGAACGCGTCGCTGCCTGGGGCCTCCATCAATTTCTCGGTTGTGATGCTGGCACGAATCAAACTTTCAAATGCCGCGTCTATGCGGCATCTTCGCGGGCCACGGTTTGGATGCGGCCGTGAGCCAGGCGGACGGTGCGATGCGCCTGAGCGGCAATGGATTCGTCGTGGGTGACCATCACGATTGTCAGCTGCTGATTCTCATTCAGAGACTTCAGGAGGTCCATAATTCCACTGCCGGTGCTGGCATCGAGATTTCCTGTGGGCTCGTCAGCCAGCAAAATTTCAGGACGACCAACAAGAGCTCGAGCAATCGCACCGCGCTGCATTTCTCCGCCCGACAGCTCCGACGGACGGTGTTTGATGCGATGCTCCAGACCTACCTGCTGAATGATCTGCATCGCTGAATCGCGAATTTCTTTGCGATGCTTCCAATAGCCCAGGATGGAATGTCGGATCATCAGCGGCGTCATGACGTTTTCCAGCAACGACAGTTCAGGCAGCAGATGATAAAACTGAAAGATGAAGCCGAACACATGATTCCGCAGTTGATCGCGAGCCTTCTGGTTCAGATTATCGATCCGATTTCCATCCAGCAGCACTTCGCCGACATCCGGTGAATCCAGCAGTCCCATCACATGCAACAGTGTGCTCTTGCCGGAACCACTTTGGCCGATCACCGAGATGAACTCACCGCGATGTGCCTTCAGTCCAGCGCCCTGCAGCACCGGAATCTTATGCTCGCCCTTAAAGTAAGACTTCGTAATCGCCTCGGCGGAAATCAGTGGCGTTGTCATTTTTAGTGTCTCTGCCATGGCGGGCTGCTTTGAAATCAGGAAAACAATCTGAAGGATATTTGCACCGAACAAAGGTCATTCAAACCGCAACGCTCGCACCGGATGCAGCCGAGCCGCTCGACGTGCCGGCAGGATACTGGCCAGCACGGCAATGCTGATGGCCCCCATCGCTACAGCCGCGACCATGAAAGGGCTGACGCTGGTGGGAATCTCAAAGAAGTAATAAATCTTTTCATCAAACACTTTGCGGCCCGTCAGCCAGCTCAGCCCATCTTCAATCTGATTGATGTACCTCACAAACAGCAAGCCAATCACCACACCCGCCGTGCTGCCAACGATGCCCAAACCCAGACCGTAGGACAGGAAAATCGACATCACTCCGTTGGAGCTGGCCCCGAGTGATTTCAAAATACCGATGTCCCGAGTTTTCTCGACCACGATCATGTAGAAGATCGCCAGAATGCCGAATCCGGCGACTGTGATGATCAGAAACAGCAGCACATTCAGGATCGCCGTTTCTACTTCCACTGCGGACAACAGCAGGCTCTGCTTTTCTTCCCACGTCCGAATCGTGACCTGCCCCGGCGGGAACGCTCGCTGCAGCGCAGCAATCGCTTTCGGGGCATCGTCGTAATTTTTCAGTTTGATGTGAATGGAGGTGATCGAGTTGTCGATCTGCATCCCGCGGCTTTTCTGCAGCTCGTTGATGTTCATCAGGACAATGCTGGTATCGTATTCATTCATCCCGCTGCGGAAGGAATCGACAACAGTCGCAGAAATCCGAACCGGCTCCGGCGGACGACCGGCAGTGACCGTGCTCAGAATCACATCATCGCCCGGTTCAACCATCATGATTTTCTGAAGCTTGCCGGTCTCCGGATTCTGCGCCTGAAAACTGACCAGTCCTTCGCCCAGGAAAATGCGAGCACTCAGCGGCCCAGTCCGGACCTCAGGCTCATTCGCGGCAACCTGCGGATCGGTCATAAAGTCGTCTTCGATAATTCCGGGCGTGGTTTTTTTTGCCTGCTGCTCGTCACTGGTGGCCGTAGAAGTTTCCGGCTGCTCTGCATCAAAATCGGGTGCCGCCGACTTGGATTCGGGCGTGGCCGTCTGAATGTCGGTGGTCAGGTCCCGCAGAAATAATGCTTCGCGATGCTTGACCAGTTCGCGATGCTCGCGAGCCTGTTCGGTCAGTTCCCAGCTGATGGGTTCTTCACGACTTCGCAGAGCCTCGCGCTGAACAACGCCGTCTTCTACGATGGGATTGTAGCTATCGAGGTAATCCTGCAGAGGGCCGACTTTTGACTTGCCTTCCGGATCAATCCCCTGAATCTGAACCGGCGATGTGTAGCTTTCGCCGCTGTAGGGATCGGTGAACGTGACCATCCCGGGGATCTCAATCGTCGGCGTCATGGCCTGAATGTATTGCCCGGCGACTTCGGTCACCGTTGCCATCTGGCGATTTGCGTCTTCCACTCCCGACATACTGCGGGATTCGATCACAATGTCCGACAGGAAGTTGTGCAGCCGATCACGCATTTCTGTGGTGAAGCCGGCCATCACGCTGTTGACGACAATCATCGTCGCCACGCCCAGCATCACACTGATGATGCTGGCCAGGGCGATGTATTTGGTTCGCAAATAACGAACGCAAAGCAGAAGCTTGTACATCGAACGCACTCCATTGCGATTGAATCAATAACTCAGGACCATTTTACCTGCGAGTCGCAAGGTCCGGTTTCACACGTCTTACTTAAAATCTCAAATCTCAAATCGAAGATCTCAACTGACTCCGCCGCCCGTTACTTGTCTGCCGATTCCGGCTTCTTCTTTTCTGCCGGAACGGAATCTTCATGCCGCGTGAGCGGAAAAAAAATCACGTCCTTGATGGCATGGCTATTGGTCAGAAGCATCACCAGTCGATCGATGCCAATCCCAAGTCCGCCAGCCGGTGGCATTCCGACCTTCAGAGCCTTCACAAAATCATGATCCATTTTGGCCATTGAATCGTCTGCGGCCAGACCAGCCAGCTGGGTCCGGAAGAGCTCTTCCTGAAGACGCGGGTCATTCAGTTCGGTGTAAGCGTTGGCCAGTTCCATCCCGCGAATGTACAGCTCAAATCGTTCGGCAATCGCCGGAGCGTTCTGCTTTCGCTTGGTCAGCGGGCAGATGGACGCGGGATAGTCGATGACAAACACAGGACCGCTGAGATGGTCTTCAACCGTTTTTTCGAACACTTCATTGACGATCACATCCGGATGAACGCCGGCCGTTTCAATGCCCATTTTCCGGGCCAGACCTTCGACCGCCGGGCCGTCGTGCATGTCAACGCCCGCATGTTCACGGAACAGGTCTGCGTACCGGCGTCGTGGCCACGGTGGTGTGAAGTCGATCTGGTCGCCCGAGTCGCCCCAGGGGATTGTCAGGCTGTTGCCGATCGCTCGGATGGCGTTGACGACGATCTGTTCGGTCAGATCCATCATCGTTTCGTAGTTGCCATACGCCTGATAGATTTCGATCATCGTGAACTCAGGATTATGAGTCGCATCGACGCCTTCGTTGCGGAAGACGCGGCCGATCTCATACACCCGTTCAATACCGCCAACCATCAGCCGCTTCAGATGCAGCTCGAGGGCAATGCGAAGATACAGTTCCATGTCCATCGCGTTGTGATGAGTCATAAATGGACGAGCAGCAGCACCACCGGCGACCGCATGCAGGACCGGTGTCTCCACTTCATGAAAACGATTGGCTCGCAGCGTCTGACGCACGGAATCAATAATTGACGAGCGCTTCAGCATGCGTTCCAGCACGCCTTCTGTGTAGATCAGATCCAGATAGCGCTGACGGATCAGAGTTTCCTCGTCCTTGAGGCCATGGAATTTTTCCGGCGGCTGAGTCAGTGATTTACAAAGCACTGTCAGTTCTTTGACAAAGACGGAAACTTCGCCAGTGTTGGTTCGCCGCAGAGGCCCATCAGCCCCAATCAGGTCTCCGTCATCGAGAGCGCTCATTAGCTCCCACTGCGGCTCCGTCATGTCGCCTTTGGAAAACAGCAGCTGAATCCGACCGGTCTGATCCTGCAGGTCGATAAATCGCAGCTTGCCCGCTTTGCGTCGGCCGCGGATGCGCCCGGCGACTCGCACGGTGTCCCCGTCCGTCGCCGATTCCGCAGGACATCGCTCACGAACTGCGGCAATGGCGTCGTGATTGTCGAACCGCTGGCCCCAGGGATCGTGACCGAGCGCCTGGATTTTCTCCAGTTTCTCAAGGCGAGCCAGTTCGAAACGGTCTGGTTGTGAGCCTGCGGTCATGAACACACGTTCGCCAATGCGTGCCAAACTGCTGTATTTCGGCAGCTGCACAGTGTTTTTCGAGACGAGAGACATCGATTTTCCGGCAGATTTGAGCGGCCGGAGAGAATGAACCGGCGGATCTTGCTGAAAAGTGACCATTTGGTCAATGCCAGACGCCTGATCGATGCCAGCACTCCCCGGATCTTCACTCCACAATAGCCGCCCACTGCATTCGCAAATGCCCGTCATCCCTCGGAAAAATGGAGAAGGGGAAAGAGGAAATGATCGCAGCGCCCTGTATGAACATCACTGAGTCTAAAGCAAAGGCTTTGCTACGGGAGCGATTCCGAAACATGCTGAACTAGCAATTCGACGGCGATCTGCTGCATCATCGTTACTGGACGACATTTGTCGCCTCGCCGGTCTTCCTTGCATCTCGACCACGCTCGACACGACGCGAACCCGGAGCGTATGTTAGAGACTCTTCGATCGTGACACCATGGAGCTGCTCAGTGAACATTCAGCATCCGAAACTCGTGAAGCTTCTTCAACTGGCTTACTCAGCGGAGAAAGCAGCCGCCTTTGCGTATATCGGCCATGCTGGCTCAGTGAAGAACGTGAACGAGAAAATCGCGATCAAGCAAATCGAAATCGATGAGTGGCAGCACCGGGAAACCGTCCTTGCCATCATGCGGCAATATGACATTTCGCCGTCACGATACTACGAAATCAAATATCACATTATTGGCAGGATCATCTCTGCCAGTTGCTACGTCATCGGCTGGTTCATGCCGTACTACTTTGCAGGACGCCTCGAAAGCGGCAACGTCTGCGAGTACTTCATCATGATGCGATATTTCAACGAAATCGGAATCACTGAACACGACGCCGTGTTGTACGAAATGGGGATAAAGGAGAAGGAGCACGAGGTCTATTTCCAGAAGAGTCTTCAGACCAATCCGCTGCTGCCGCTGTTCGAGAAGATCTTCGGATGGGGCAACAGGAGCAGTTCAAACGATGTCGATCTGGAGAACAAAGTTTCCGTTGAAAAATCAAAGGGATACTGCAAACACCGAAAGTAATCGGTTGAGTTTGCTGGTGGCAGAAGCGGCACGAACAACACGAGGAACTTTCTTTGAACGTCACTGTCATTGAAGGCGATCTGCTTGATCAGGATGTGCCGAGGCTGGTGAAGATCGTAGTATTCGGGAAAGCAAAGCCATGACGATTCCGATAGAATCACTCCCCAACCTTGGCCCCAAAAGCAGCCAATGGCTGCGTGATGCCGGAATCACCACGATTGCGGATCTGGAACAGATTGGTTCTGTTGCCGCATACCAACTGGTCAAGCAGCGACAGCCAAAAGCAAGTTTGAATCTGCTGTGGGCAATAGCGGCAGGCCGGAAAGGACAAGACTGGAGAGAACTGCCCGAATCAACAAAACAACGACTTCGTAAAGAAGCAGAAGCAGAATGAGATCACATGAGTCACAAATCTTCTTACAGACATGTTCAACATGCACCGCTCTGCCTGCTGCTCGATATCCCCGCCATCGTTTTCAGTGTGCTTGGATTGGTCTTGAAAAGTGAGCCGCTGATCCCGTGGTTGTTCCCGCCGATTGGCTTGCTAATGTTCGTTCTGCCCCGTCATTTCGTCATTTTACCGTGGAAGATCAAATCGACCGGCTGTCGATCAGGTTCGGGCCGATGACCAGTAATCTGTTCACCGATCTTCCTGAAAACCCTCCTGACGAGCTTCTTACAACGCTGCAATGCACGCTGAGAATCCTGACAACTTCCGGATTCCGCCTGATGTCATCAAGCGACACGTCAGGCCCGGCCAGTTCGTTGAATTGTCGAAACAAGAATGACTTCCGAGAATCCATTTCGCATCGCCGTTGTCGTCGTGATGGTTCTCACGGTCGCTATTACCGCTTACCACCGGGTTCAGGCGGCAGCCTCCGGCGAGAAGATCGCTCGAAAAGACGAGGGCTACTTGTTCGCCGCTGTGCTTCGACTGTCGGGGCTGTGTCTTTTCATTGCCACACTTGCCTATGTGGTCTGTCCATCGTCCGTGGAATGGGCGACATTTCCGTTGCCAGCGTGGTTTCGCTGGTTGGATATTCTCACTGGGATTGCTGGCTAACCGCACGCCAAAGGAAGAAAAAATGCTGATTGAGCGTTTCGGCCAGCAGTACGGAGACCACATGAAAACCACCGGAAGGTTCTTCCCACGAAACTCGAACGGCAGGTGAAGCGGTTCTGATTTGTCGGAAGTTCAAGCCACGCATTTTGATGCCATTGAATGGGCCACCCGGTCTGAGGAACCAGCCGCTGCGTGTGTTTGAGTGATCCGGCTGAACAATCTCGCCAACGAAACCAGTTTTTTTACCGGAGGCAGCTGGCACAATGGCGGTCACTTTGGAGCGGAACGCGCCAAGCGTTTCGGTTGACTGCCAGTGAAAGGCAAATATTCCAAAAGCTTGGCGGCTTCCGCCACGACGATTCGCGTTTTCAAAACGATTAAATCAACAACCCGCCAGCACGGGGATGTTCGTTAATTCTCCAAGCGCGTCTGGTTCAGCGTTTGACGGACACAGATGGCCTGCCTATGCTAAGCCGGTGAACCGACGGCACGCCTGCATGTGCCACCCTCCGGAAATATTGCCCGCCTCAAAACCTGCCCATAATGAACTCAAGCTGCTCGTGCGGAGCCGTTCCGCAGCGGATGCGGCAGCAATTCCGGCTGTTCTCTGTCCCTGTGTATTTTCAGTGAATTCGTGCGTTGATGGAGCGACGCCATGATCGAATTGCCTTAATTCGATTCCGGAGTTTTTTCATGCGTGGCATTGTTGCGTTTTGCATTCTGCTTTGTACGGCATCTCCTGGGTTCGCTGGTGCGGCTGAGGTGACTCTGACCGAAGGCGACCTTGCGCCGTCGTTTGAGGCGCGGACATTTTCTGGCGGGATGTGGAAATCCGACGAGCACTTTGGAAAAAAGTTTGTCGTTGTGTACTTTTACCCAGCTGACTTTACAAACGGGTGTACTCGTCAGGCCTGTTCATTTCGAGATCGTATGACCGAACTGGAAGAGGCGGATGTGGAAGTTGTGGGCATCAGTGGCGATTCCCCTGGGACACATGAGCTGTTCAGCAGAGTCCATTCGCTGAACTTCCCATTGATTTCAGATGAAGAGGGAAAAGTTGCTGAGGCCTTTGGTGTGCCTGTTCGTACGGGCGACACCATCACGCGAATGGTTGAAGGCGTGGAGCAAACGCTCACAAGAGGCGTGACAGCGAGTCGCTGGACTTTTATCATTGGGAAAGATGGGCGTATTATCAGGAAAGACACAACCGTCGATGCGGAACAGGACTGCAGAAAAGTACTGGAAACCGTTAGACGTTTGACGGCTGAGGCCGAATAATGCTGCCATTGAGACGGCCCGGTTTGATGCTGAATTTTTGGCATCAGGCATGGCCGAAAAGGGGATTCTCTCAGTGTGTTGAGAGACTCCGGTTTTAGAGTTGTTTCATTCAGGGAGTTTCTGAGCATGAGGAAGTTTGTTGCGTTTTTCATGATGGCTCTGGCCACCACTCAGTTCGTTGTTGCTGCTGATATCAAGTCCGGCCTGCAGGTTGACGACTATCCGGCAGCCTTCAATGTAACGGACATCACCGGCCCATCGGCTGGCGAGAAGCTTTGTTACCGCTGCCAGTATGGCGCTCGCCCGGTTGTCAGTATCTTCGTGCGCAAGATGGACGAAAACACTGCCAAGCTGGTAAAGGAAGTTGACGCAATCGTTGCCAAGAATTCAGAAGACAAGAAGATGGCAGCGTTTGTGACTGTTCTGTCTGACGATCCAGATGCTCAGGAAGCCGCACTGAAGAAGGCTGCTGAAGAGCAGAAGATCAAGCACACTCCACTGACAGTATTCGAAAATGCTGTTGGTCCAGCCAAGTACAAGATCAATGAAAAGGCCAACGTCACTGTCATGATGTGGGTCGATTCCAACGTGAAGGTCAACTACGCCTTTGCTGATGGCGAACTGGATGCAGAAGCGATCGCCAAGGTTTTGAAAGACACCGAGAAGATCCTGAACTAGTCAGTCTCTGACAACTGATCTGATCTGATTAACGAAAAAGGCTGAGCGACTTTGATTGTCGCTCAGCCTTTTCTCGTTTCTGCCGCTGGCCTTCTAAAAGGCTCTAACAAAAGTGGGACAGGCACCCTTCCTACGTCATTTTTCTAAGTATTTTCCGCAAGATACAGGAGCCAGTCCCAGTTTTTTCAGGCGTTTAAGTCGCTTGCCTGAAATTGAGCGTCGATGAGGCCGGTTTCCTGTCGAGACGGAACGGCTCAGTTCTCCATCACTTCCTTTTCTTTGGACGCTGCTCGATCGTTGACCAGGCCTTCGTACTTCTTTGTCAGTTCCTGAACCTGATCCTTGGTATGCTTGCAGTCGTCTTCGGAGAGGGTTTTCTCCTTCTCGGAGGTGTCTGCGTGTTTGTTGGCATCGCGACGCACGTTACGAATGGCCACGCGTGCTTCTTCGGCCAGTTCCTTAATTCGGCCGGTCATTTGTTTACGGCGTTCTGTGGACAGCGGAGGAACGTTCAGGCGAATCACGCGTCCATCGTTGTTCGGCACCATCCCCAGTTCGCTGCCAATAATCGCCCTTGAAATGGCGTCCAGGCTGCTGGTGTCAAAAGGGCGAATCATGATCTGCTGCGGCTCTGGAACGCTGATGTTGGCAATTTGCTTCAGCGGTGTTGGCGATCCGTAGTACTCGACTCGCACCGAATCCACCAGCCCGGGGTTAGCACGCCCTGTACGAATCCCCTTCAGGGAGTTGCCAAGTACATTGACAGCCTTCTCCATGCGCTCTTCAGCGTCCATCAGGATTTCGTCCTGGTCCATAATTCACAGCTCCCGTTTCAGGTCTTATCAGGGTCGGGGCCAACCGACAAATCAGCGTGCCGCTTGAGAAATTTGCTTCTGTAGTGTGTCAGAAGTCAGTTGCGGGGACTCTGATTCACATGTCGTGTATCGTAAAGAATGACTCCGGCAGACGAAAGTCTGCGCGCCGAGTGAGTAAAAGTTGGTTGCCAGGAACGCCGGAGAACGAATAATCACAGAGTCGGCAGACATCCTCTGGCGGCATCGGCTCAAATGCTGGCCGTAAACGCTTCTGCTGAAAGTGCAGTTCATGTCTGATTCAAACGCCGGAAACCCGTCACAGCACCGTGGCGGAGTCATCCATACCTACCAGCAGTACGATCCTCGCTCGATTCCATCGCCCGGGGCTCCACCACCCGATTTGGTGTCGCCCGCCTTTGAGCACATGCTGGCGTACGGTTCCATGCGGGAGTTCACGGAAGAAGAGCTTGCCAACGCGATCCGGCTGGACCCCGGACAGTTTGCCGGACTGGGGCCGAGCCTTGATGCGATGATGCGGATGCTGCAGGAACGCAAAGACAAGATCCTCAGCACCTACGAAACGAAATCTGTTCAGAAGAAAGCCGTTCGTCAGTTTGCCGACGGTGTGAAACAGGCAAAACCGCCCGGCAAGTATTCGAAAACGTTCTGGCAGGCTGTGAAAGAAGAACAGATTTATGCCATGGAAAGTCTGTGGTACCGCGCCGAGCGGACAGATCCGGACTTTGCATCGAAGCTGGTCAGTCTGATGGAGACACTCGGCGACAAGTATCAGGTCGATCATCTGGCGGCGAAATACAATTTCACCGGCGACAAGTCGATGACGGTTCCCGAGGCTCTGGAAATCCTTCAGGAACTGAAAAAGATCGACGAACTGCTGAAGCAGCTAGACGAGGCAAAGCAGACGGCTCAGCTGGCTGTGATTGATCTGGAAGAACTCAGTGAGTTCGCTGATCCGGAAGCTGTTGCCAATCTGAACAAGTTTCAGGAACAGATTCAGCAGTACATGAAAGACATGATGGAGAAGCAGGGACTGACGAACCAAGATGGAAAAGTTCAGCTGTCTCCCAAAGCGTATAAGCTGTTTCAGGGCCGGTTACTGCAGACGATCTTCAGTGGCCTGAAAGCCTCCCGATCGGGTCGGCATCAGGGACCGATTGAAGGCGAAGGCGTTGTGGAGATGCAGCGCACAAAGCCGTACGAGTTTGGTGATTCGGTCGCCCAGATGGATATTCCGGCCACGCTGATCAATGCCATGCTGCGTCAGGGCGATACGCGTCCGCTGCAGTTGCAGCAACGCGATATTGAAATCCACAGGTCTCGCAACAATCCTCGGTGCGCGACCATGGTGCTGATGGATATGAGCGGATCCATGCGTTACGACGGTCAGTATGTGAACGTCAAGCGGATGGCACTCGCCTTAAATGGATTGATCACGTCCGAGTTCCCTGGCGACTTTCTGAAGTTCATCGACATGCACACGTTTGCCAAAGTTGTGGCACCGGGGGAGCTGATGTCGCTGATGCCGAAGATCCCGACAATCACCAGCCCGGTCGTGCGACTGCGAGCCGACATGAGCCGTGAAGATGTGACCGAGATTCATATCCCGCCGCATTTCACAAACATTCAGCATGGTCTTCAGCTGGCTCGCCAGATGCTGTCCGTGCAGGACACTCCGAATCGTCAGGTGATTCTGATCACCGACGGCCTGCCAACGGCTCACTTTGAGGGCAGCCTGCTTTACATGCTGTATCCGCCCGATCCAAAAACAGAGGAAGCGACGAAGCGGGAAGGGATGCTGTGCAAGCGTGAAGGAATCACGATCAACATCTTTCTGCTGCCCAGCTGGTCGCAGTCTCACGAGGACGTGCAGTTCGCGCATCGACTGGCTGAAAGCACGGGCGGACGCGTTTTCTTTACGGCCGGCAAAGATCTCGACCGCTATGTCGTCTGGGACTACGTCAATCACCGACGCGAGATCATTGGCTGATTGGACGTTCGGCAAGCACGCCGTCACTCTTCGTCTTCTGTCGGTAGATCCGCATCTTTCTGTCGTCGCAACGAGGCAAGAAAATCAATGCCGTCATTTTGAAAGCTGTTCCGCTTCGACATTTGGGCACCGACTGAGCTTTGACAGCCCCGTTCACTGTCTGCTTCCGAAAGTTGCCGGCGGAACGCGGATTTACGAATGGTCTCCAGAAGCAACATTTGTGTTTCACTCCTACTCACATCAGAAAAAAATGACCTTCCTGAAATCGATCAGGCACGCCATTCTGCAGACTGAGTTGTGTGAAAAAGATGAAGGCTTCATTAAGAATTAGTGAAGACATGCGATCCATGCCCACGTCGGCACTTTACGACGATCAGTCCCGCGATCCCGGAGTCACCGTTACGATCACTTCTTTGCCCGCACGAGTCACGATCAGTTCGACTTCCTGGCCCGCTTTGAGTGCTTCAATGGCATAGGTGTAGTCGTAGATGTTTTCGATCGCCTTGCCCGCCAGCTTTACGATCATGTCGCCGCCCTTGACTCCGGCCTTGTCCGCCGGGCCACCTTTGGCCACTCCAGACAGCAGGACGCCTTTCACATCGGTCTGGGCATAATCGGGCACCGTGCCGAGGTACGCTCGCAATGAGGCTCGCCGCTGTCCGTCCTTCGGTCGTTCCTGAGCCACATACTGCGGCGGACGCTCATCGGAAATCAACTGTCGGCAGACCAGCATCATCAGTCGGGCAACTTTAGAGATGCCTTCGTAGTTCAGCTTTTCGGGTGTGTCGCGAGGCGTGTGGTAGTCGCTGTGGTTGCCAGTGAAGGCCGACAGGATGGGCACGCCGTGCATGAAGAAAACACTCGCGTCGGTGGGAATGTAGCTGTCGTCCTGCAGAGACAACGACAGTCCCAGCGGAACGTTGGCCTGTTCAACAATCTTCTGCCATCCAGCAGACGAACCGGTTCCTTGCAGAACCAGTTTTTCCTGAAGGCGGCCAACCATGTCCATGTTCAGACACGCGGCGATATAAAGATTCAGACCACCTGTATTCGGCCCGGTCTGGTCTTCGTTTTTCTTCTCGGCCGGTTGGCTGTCATCTGGCTTAACGGGCTCGGCCTCGGGCTCGGCTGGCGTTTCGGGAGTCGATTCGCCACCGACGGCAGCCGCGTGCTGCGAAAACAGAGTCTCCAGGTTCTTCACATAATGGCTGGACCCGAGCAGGCCAATTTCTTCGCCCGACCAGGCGGCAAAGACAACGTCTCGCTGTCCCACAAGATTTCCCGAGTCTTTGGCGCGAGCCATCGCTTCTGCGATCTGCATCATCGCCGACACGCCGGATGCATTGTCGTCGGCTCCAAAGTGGATGTTTGATGGTTCGTCGCCGCGAGCCAGTGAATTGCCACTGGAGCCGGTTCCCAGGTGGTCCACATGCGCACCGACAACGACAATCTGGCCGGCCTGTTCTTCATTGACCTGCAGGCGGCCCAGAACATTTCGGCCTTTCTTCTTCTCCTGCAAGATTTCAATATTGGCAGCCACCTTGAGCCCATCCAGAGGGAAGCCCATGGCCGGTTCTCCGGAATCCATCTTCTCCTGAATTGTCTTCAGATCTTTCTTTCGCTCGGAAAACCACTGAGTCGCAATCGCATCGGACACGCTGATGACCGGCAGACCGGAACCCGCAAGTGAGCCATCAAACTGAAGCGGGACCAGCTGTTCTTTGACCCCTGATGTCGGACCGCTGACGATGATCAAACCACGTGCGCCCATGTCGCGGGCCTGCATCGCCTTGAACCGCAGGCTGGAATAGCGGCTGAAGTGCTGGCGTTGTTCGGGAGTAAAATTTTCGGGCATGAAGCGGAACGAGACGACCCATTTGTCTTTCACGTCCAGATGCACAAACGAATCATATTCTTCAACGCCCTCCCCCGCCGGACCTCGCAGCCCGTAGCCCGCGAAAATGACTTCTGAAGCGTCCACTTTTTTGGACGTTGAAAATGCGACTGGTCTCCAGTCTGTTTCCAGAGTCAGTGATTCACCGTCGACCGTGACGGTGTTTTCTGGCCCGGCAGAAACGCCGGAGGTGAACTCGAACTCCTGGAAATAGGTTTCATTGTCGCCAGCCGGGAGCAGGCCGATCGTTTCAAAATGCAGAGCCACATAGTTGGTTGCCAGCTGTTCGCCTTTGGTTCCCGTCAGGCGTCCGCCCAGCTGCGGGCGGCACAGGTATTCGACATGCCCAACTGCGTCCGCTGGCGCAAAGTCACCGCGTGCCGCGGGGGCCTGCGCCATCACTGGAGCTTTGCCCGGGGCTGCTGCAACGCTGGTGGCCGAATCGCTTAGTCCCAGTTGTTCCAGAGCTTTGGCATGATTCCATTCGGCCAGAAAAATCTGCGACTGGTTGTTGTTCGTCCGATTTGTTGTCCACGCCAGCTGTTCCCCATTCGGGCTGAAAACAGGCAGGCCGTCGAATCCGGGGGTATGAGTCACTCGCACCGGCTCGTGCTTGCCCGCAGCGTCGACCATATAAAGTTCGAAGTTGGCAAAGCCGTGTCTGTTGGTGGTGAAGATCAGATACTGGCCGCTCGGATGATAATACGGAGCCCATGACATGGCCTCCAGATGAGTCAGCTGCTGCTGGTCACTGCCGTCGATGTTCATTGTCATGATTTCAGCCGTAGCGCCATTTTCAGAAAAGCGACGCCAGCAGATTTTCTTCCCGTCGGCACTGAAAAACGGACCGCCGTCATAGCCTGGATAAGTCGTCAGTCGCTTCACATCAGAGCCATCGGGCTTCATCACATAAATTTCATTGGCCCACGCCGGATCGAGCTCAAATGCTTTGCGCTGGTCCTCATTGAGCTGTTCTTCGTAAGCCGAGCGATTGGAGGCGAAAGCGATCAGTGAGCCATCGGGGGACCAGGAGCCCTCCGCGTCGTAGCCCTTTGCGTTGGTCAATCGGCGATAAGTTTTTGCGGCCAGTTCGTACTCGTAGATTTCATAGAATTCGTCGTAATCCCAGGAGTACCGTCGTTCTTTTCCGGAAGCGCGCAGTTCCAGTTCGTCTTTCTGTTCCTGTTCGGCGGCAGGGTCATCCTGAGTCGACGCGAAGAGAACCTTTTCTCCGTTCGGATGAATCCATGCACAGGTTGTTTTGCCTTTGCCCGGCGAAACGCGTTCGGTATCTCCGGTTTCCAGATCCATCAGATAAATCTGGAAGAACGGATTTCCGGGCTCACGTTCGCTCTGGAAAATCATCTTCCGACCATCGGCGCTGAAGTAGCTTTCTCCGGCGCGGCGACCTTCGAAGGTCAGCTGACGAGGGCGGCTCAGGTAGCCGGCTTCCAGCGTTTGTGCTTCGGCCGGATTGGACTCAGTAATGTCCGGCGCGACGGGCGGCTGAGCAAGGCCGTGTGGCAGCAGCCAGACTGTGGCCAGAAGAGTGACAGCGATTTCTGCAAATCGGCGTGAGAACAAATGGCAGGTGATCACGAGCGGACCCTCGGTACTCGAATGTTTTCAAAAGCAGCGTGCCTGTCGTTTTAGCGACAGGCACGCAACATTCTAGTCAGGATCCTGCCAGGATGCATGCCCGGAGGAAAACGAGCAATTTTAATCAGGGCCGATCGTCAAATACGGTGACCGATCCTGAAACGATCAAAGCTTCTGCCATTTCGTCGCACTTCAGGAACGCCTGAACGCTTGCATTCCGGATCGGCGCTTCGCCCTGCAGAGTCAGCTGAAAAGTCATCTGACCGTTGGGTGCGATCTCCGGAACACCCGTGTATTTTACGAGGTTTCCAGGGAACAGCTTACCCGGAACGTCGCGTGTGCCTGCCGCGAGGATTTTCAGTTCCTGCGGGACCTTCACGGAGAGCTCGATATTCTTGGCGACCGCTGTGCCGCGGTTGTCGATGGTCACCGTAAATCCAAACCGAGCGCCGATCGCCACAGGTTCGTCCTGCCGACTGATGTTGGCAGTCACATTGTGGATATCTTCGACAGTCACAACCGTGTTCTCTGTCAGCGGCGTTCTGAAGCCGGCATTCTCCGTGACTTCAACCATGGTCTCCATCTGACCGGCTTCTTCAGGAACAAGCTGCACCTCAAGCACCGACTGTTTGCCTGACGCGAGGCGTGAAAGTGTCCAGCGAATGCGGCGCGTGTCCGGATTGTATTCTCCGCCATTGCTGGCCGAGACAAACCGCATTCCCTCCGGGAGCTGTTCGACAACCGTCGCATTGATGGCTTCGAACTTTGATTCGTTGGTCACGATGTTCTGATAAGTTGCAGGTCGGCCGACGAATCGTCGCTCCGGACCGAGCCGCTCAAGTGTCAGCTGAGCACCCACGACTTCGATCTCTGTGCGGGCCTTGGCAGCCGAAACGCCAGACGAAGTAACTTCTGCGGACACGAGGATCAGTTCCCCAGGCTCAGCGGCCACGACAGTCAGTTCGACTTCTTCGTTGTCACCGGCCGGCAGATTTTCGATCTCGTACTCCAGATCGCCGCCTTCCGGATGTTTCAGACCGGGCGGCAGAACACTTCGAAGCACGACGTTGGCCGCGTCGCCCGAGCCGCGATTGCGAATGGTATAAGTCAGCTGAACTTCATCGCCCACTTTGACTTCGCCTGGGCCCGTCAATTCCAGCTCAAGTCGGGGCGCTGTGATCACAGTCGCCGACTTGACCTGAGCCTTGAATCGCACCGTGGCAACACCGTCCAGAGTGCCTTCGCCAGAGGGCTTGATTCGAACGACGATTTCTTTTTTTTCGCCGGAACGCAGCTCCGGGAAGTTCCACACGAGTTGTTCAGACTGGCGATTAAACACCGCCGGTGGTTTAGACTGAACGTACTCGGCCGCACCACCCAGTTCATCTTCCACAAGCACATCGAAAGCGGAAGAAGCACCTTCGTTTGTGACAACGATTGTGTAATCGTGTGACACACCGACCGTCGCCGTTTCTGGTGCCCGCTTCTGAATCGTCAACTGCGGTCGCATCACTTCCGAGACGGTACCTCCGGCTTCACCGTTCGATCGCCGAGTCGGCAGGTCGCGGTCTGAGCGATTGGGGCGGGCCGGCAAATCGTCGGCAGAAGGCAGCGGCAACACTTCTCCATCACCACGACGAGGCAACGTGCGGTCAGGCAACGAACCATCAGGCTCAAACGGAGACGGAGTATCGTTTTCGTCCGGAGTATTGTTGGGAAAGCGAGGGCGCGGGAATTCCGGCTCTGGATCCGCAGGGCGCGGGCGAGCTGGACTGGAATCAGGTCTGAACGGCTCGCCGTTTGAATCAGACTCTTCCGGCATGAACGGCAGGGTCTGCGGCTCTTCGTCCGGCAAGTCCTGAGTTCGTGGAGTGCGCGGAGCAGTGCCAGGGTTGTCTTCATTAAAGAAATCAAGTTGTGGCTCTTCAGTCGCAGGGTTGGTCGAGCGAGGCGGCTGGCCGGATGATGGGCGCTGCGGTCGCGGCTGGACAGGGGCGGAGTCATCTTCGAACGGAATCGCCTCCAGCGCGGGCTCATTGCGAGGACCGTTCGGCGATCCACGTGGAGATTCCAGCAGATCGGAGTCTGATTCCGGGCCAAACATCGCAGGTTCATCAACCGTAGCCGATGTGCGTTGAACTGTCTGCAACGGCATCTCCGCAGGAACAGGAGCCAACGCAGGCGGGTCCGTTGGCTTTGCAGTTCTTGCCACCTCACCTGTCGCAGCGGCCACAGGTTTTGGCGTCGACGCGGGCGGTACTGGCTGAGGCTGGGGCTCTGGACATTTCGCGGAATTATTCGCCGAGCCGGAGCCGTTCGGGAAAAACATCATCGTGGTTTTTTCAGCCGGTTTTGCAATGACAGATGCCACCGCGGCTGGCTGTGAAGCGGTCACCGCGGAACGCGGCGATGGATTTCCTTCCAAAGGAAACGGAACCACTTGCTCGTTATCAATCCCAGCACCGTTGTGCGTGTCAGCAACGGTTTCGGGGCCAAGGGCCGAAACAGGATCTGTAAAGTTGGCGGTTTTGGCTGGGAAGCTGGCCGATCTTGCAGGGACGCTTTTTTCACGAGCGGAGTTCTGAGGCGCCGCGGCTTCGAAACTTCCGTCGCCCATGGCAACAAGCGGCTCTGTTTCTTCGGGCGGCTCATCCAGCATGGATGCAAACGGGCTGCCGTCCTCCGCCGGTTCTTCATGGCCCGCATGACTGTCCTGGTTGGCACCAAAGAACTGCGCATCGTCGGCCGGAGGAGCCGGTTTCCCGGAACCCACGCCGGGCGCGTCGAACGAAGCCGGATCTGTGTGTCCGGCGCGTGATCCAGCCGTCACAGCTTCATCAAACTCCGTCGCCGCATCAGGAGTAACGCTGATCTCGTTTCCTGTCGACTGAACGCCAACGGCGCTCGTCGAAACATTGCGGACAGGGAGCCGGTTCTGGACTTCCAGAACGACCACTGTGCCAATACCAACAATACCAGCCGCTGTTAGCAGCTTCCATAATGAGCTTTGCATGGGAATCCCTTCCCGCGCCGGGACAATCCTGGACTTGCTCCACCTCCCGCGGAGCGCATGAACGGCGCATGTGCCCTAGAAGTAGCAGAATCCGCCAAATGCTGGAAGGCGATTTTTCCCAATCCTATTTTTTTATCATGGGGTGCGTGAATCGAACGCAGGCGCATGCTGCTCAAACCTTGCTATTTTTCCAGCCTTGCCTGAAGTCGCTGCATGACGTTCATCGGAATCGTGTGCGACCCGTTGAACTCAATAAATTCCATCTTGAAACCGGATTCAGTCAGCATGTCGCGGAGCTGAACTGCCGGAGCAAACGGAAGGACCGGATCCTGACGGCCATGAGACTGCAGAACATCGCAACCAGGATGTTCGTTCGCCAGTCGCTGCCACTCTGTCCGGTTCAACAACGTACCCGAGAAAAGAACCAGCAGCAATGGGTTCAAGCGTTCTGTGAGCGTCACGCAGGTACTCACCATTGCCCCCTGAGAAAATCCACCCAGCACCAGCTTCGATGCGTCCAGACCAGCCGCCGCAAGAGCTGCCTTGATGGTTTCACCCAACATCGCACAGGCTTCCTTCATCCCCGGCGGTTCCAGCTGAGTCAGCTGGTCGAAGTCCTGTGTTTCATTCATCTCTGCCAGACGTGCCATATTAATTGGCCACCAGGCCCGCCCGCCCGGCATTCCCATCGGCCCCAGATCAATCGGGGCCTCAGGAAAAACAAACCGGCAGGACCGGGCGATTTCGTCGCTCGATTCGATCAGCATCGGACCAAAATCTGCCAGATCATCGCCGGACGCACCAAATCCGTGGTTCAGAATGATAAGACGCTCGGGATTGCCGCCGATCGGCAGTGCGTCAATGACACGGCATCGAAGCGGCCCTAGTTGCTGTCGAGATGACTTCAATGACATAACACTTCAAACCCCGTAAAAGAGTGCTAAACTGCCCGCCTGACGCGGATGCAGTAATCCACGCACTTTACTTTTTCGTGGCAATCATGCCATCCAGTGCGTAACCGTCCCCACCGATGGCTTCATTGATTGCGAGACCTGACAGAATGACCACTTATTTCCCGGAAGTTGACAAGATTCAGTTCGAAGGGCCATCGTCCCGAAACCCGCTGGCGTTTCGCCATTACAACGCCTCGGAAGTCGTTGAGGGCCGGACGATGAACGACTGGCTTCGTTTCGCTGTGTGCTACTGGCATACCTTTCGAGGAAATGGTGGAGATCCGTTCGGTGCGCCGACCCTGATGCGTCCGTGGGATGACGGTTCAGACTCGGTCGATAATGCGCTGCGACGTGTGGACGTAGCTTTTGAATTCATGACGAAACTGGGCGTTCCTTATTATTGCTTCCACGATCGCGATGTTGCTCCGGAAGGTGCCACACTGCGGGAAAGCAATTCCAATCTGGATGCTGTCGTCCGCAAGCTGAAAGAGGCACAGCGCAGCACGGGGATCAAGCTGCTGTGGGGCACAGCCAATCTGTTTTCAAATCCTCGTTATATGCACGGTGCCGCGACCAGCCCGAATGCGGAAGTCTTTGCCTATGCCGGTGCGCAGGTCAAGAAAGCGATCGAAGTCACTTACGAACTGGGTGGCGAAAATTATGTGTTCTGGGGTGGCCGGGAAGGCTACATGTGTTCCTACAACACCGACATGAAGCGAGAACTGGATCATCTTGCGCGATTCATGCACATGGCTCATGACTATGCGAAGTCGATTGGCTTCAAAGGTCAGTTCCTGTTTGAACCCAAACCGAAGGAGCCCACCAAGCACCAGTATGACTTTGACGCGGCCGCGTGTCTGAACTTTATTCGTCAGTACGGTCTGCTGGAAGTCGTCAAGCTGAACATCGAAACCAACCACGCCACTCTGGCTGGTCATTCGATGATGCACGAACTGGAGTACGCATCGATTCAGGGAGTTCTGGGAAGCATCGACGCCAACACGGGCGACCTGCTGCTGGGCTGGGATACTGATCAGTTCCCAACCGACATTTACGTGACGACTCAGATCATGCTGGTGCTGATGAAACAGGGCGGCCTGCATTCCGGCGGAACCAACTTTGACGCCAAGGTTCGCCGGGAAAGTATTGATCCCATCGATCTGTTTTATGCCCACATCGGCGGGATGGACGCGTTTGCTCGCGGCCTGAAGATTGCGGCCGCTATTCGAGCTGACGGGGTGTTGACCGATTTCGTCAAGCAGCGTTACAGCAGCTACGAAAATGGCGTTGGGCGTAAGATTGAAAATGGGACGACTAACTTTGTGGATCTGGAAAGCTACATCCTTGAAAAGGGTGAAGCGATGGCCAACTCCAGTGGTCGCCAGGAAATGCTCGAGAACCTGATCAATCGCTATATCTAATCAGCAGCCGCGTGTTTTGAGACTCGCTGGGGACATCATCCAGGTGGCACTCACTTTGTAACGGACCGCATCAGGCGTTTCGGATGCCTGTTGAAAAAACGGTCGGCTGATTGAAAACGAAAGGCTCAGCACATCAAAAGTGCTGAGCCTTTTCAATAGAGCGGCACGCAGTTTCACGGCGCCATACGTGCTTTGGAAATCGCTCGGACAACTTTGCATCAAAGCGGGCCTCGGCAAGGAGCCCCGCCGCGTGCTGGACGAACTGTCCGAGATCCATTCGATGGATGTCGTTCTGCCGACAAAATCTGGCCTGGAGATCCGCACTCGCTGCGTTTCGAAACCGACTGATCACCAACAAATCCTGCTCGAAAAACTGGGCCTGAATCTGCCGACAAAAATCAATTTGAAACCAATGTCGTGAGAAAAAACACCCCGAAAAACCACCAAAAAAATGCTCTTTCGCCGAGTTGGGGAAGTTGGGCTACGGCCTTTTGAAGACAGGGTGAGTGCCATTGGGCGCTGTGCTGCGCTCGTCCCACGTTTGCTCACGCCCGACCTACTTCACAACGAAGTTCACCATTCGACCGGGCACGGCGATCACTTTCACAACGGTCCTGCCTTCCAGATTCTTCTGCACCTGCTCATCGCCGCGAGCTGCGGCTTCCATCGCGGCTGCGTCGCAGTTAGCCGGCACCATAATTTTGGATCTCAGTTTCCCGTTGAACTGGACGGGCACTTCCACAGTGTCTTCGACCAGCAGTGCCGGGTCGTACTGAGGCCATGGTTCATAGGCCAGTGTGTTTGGATGCCCGAGCGTGTTCCACAGTTCTTCCGCGATATGCGGAGCGAAAGGGCTGAGGAGCTGGATGAATGCACTGAGCACAGATCTGGGACGTTTCTCCTGGCTTGACATGAAATTCGAAAATTCCATCATGCGACTGATGGCCGTATTGAACGACAGCCGGTCAATGTCGTCGGTTACCGCCTTCACTGTCTTGTGCAACATTCGCTGCTGCTCGGTTGTTGGATCTTCATCCACCACGGCGTCCGACAGCTTCACGGTTTCTGCACGTTCGTCGATGATCATGCGCCAGACGCGACCAAGAAATCGGTAAACGCCTTCAACGCCGCTCATCTGCCACGGCTTGGTCTGTTCGAGCGGCCCCATGAACATTTCATAGAGGCGCAACGAATCCGCGCCGTAGTCTTTCACAACTTCATCCGGGTTGATCACGTTACCGCGCGACTTGGACATCTTCTCAGCTTTGCCATTTTCGTCGGGCTCACCCAGAATCATGCCCTGATTCACCAGCTTCTGAAACGGTTCCGGGGTGCTCACGTGACCGCGATCGAACAGCACCTTGTGCCAGAAGCGTGAGTACAGCAGATGCAGCACTGCGTGTTCGGCACCGCCAATGTAGAGATCGACGGGAAGCCAATATTTCTCCTTGGCTGGGTCGATGAAGTTGTCGGAATTCTTGTTGTCGCAGAAGCGAAGATAGTACCAGCAGCTGCCGGCCCATTGAGGCATGCTGTTGGTTTCTCGCTTCAGCTTCATGCCGTCGGTGTCGGTCTTGAACAGCCACTCGGAAGTTGACTTGGCCAACATCGGCTCGGGCGTACCGGTCGGCTTGAAGTCGTCCATATGCGGATGCAGCACGGGCAGCGAATCAATCGCATCCGCACGCATCAGGCCAGTCGGGTTGCCATCGGCATCCAGCTCATGCCAGATCGGAAACGGCTCGCCCCAATATCGCTGGCGACTGAACAGCCAGTCGCGAAGACGATAGTTGACGGCTTCTTTGCCGAGACCGGCGGCTGCGAGGTCATTTGAAATTTGAGATTTGAAATCTGCGGTGGGCATTCCATCGTACTTGCCGGAGTTCACAGCGATCCCGGTTTCCGTGAAGGCGACATTGTCGAGATCCACAGCGTGCCCGCTTCCGGGAGCAGGTCCTACAACCTGGTTAATCGCGATTCCAAATGCCTTCGCGAACTCGTAGTCACGTTCATCATGCGCGGGCACGGCCATGATGGCTCCGGTGCCGTAGCTGATGAGCACATAGTCGGCCATCCAGACGGGAACTTTTTCTCCGTTGACCGGATTGATCGCATAGCCGCCGGTGAAGACGCCCGTCTTGTCTTTGGCGAGGTCCGTTCGATCGAGATCGCTTTTCAGAGTCGCCTTCGTTCGGTATTCATTCACCGCGGCCTTTTGTTCTGACGTCGTGATCGTGTCGACCAGCGGATGCTCGGGCGAGAGAACCATATAGGTCACGCCGAAGAGCGTGTCGGGGCGAGTTGTGTAGACACGGATCGTGTCGGCGGCTGGTTCTGGTTTCCACTGTCCCTTCTCCCCCGAGATCGGGGGAGAAGGTGGCCGGAGGCCGGATGAGGGGTTTGACGCGGCAACAGCGGCCCCCTCACCTTGGCCCTCTCCCCCGGCGCGGGGGAGAGGGGACGAGGTCGCAATCTTGAAATCCACTTCAGCGCCGGTGCTTCTTCCGATCCAGTTCCGCTGCATGAACTTGATCGAATCCGACCAGGTCAGCGGATCCAGTTCATTCGCCAGGCGATCGCCATACGCTGTGATGCGCAGCATCCACTGCTTCAGCGGCATGCGAACAACCGGATGACCGCCGCGTTCGCTTTTGCCATCAATGATTTCTTCATTCGCCAGCACTGTACCGAGGCCCGGACACCAATTGACCGGCGCATCAGACACGTACGCCAGACGATGCTTGTCCTGATAACGGCGGACGGCCTCCGGCCGGTTTTCGGTTTTCAGTTTTCGGTTTTCGGACGAACTCTCTCCGGCCAGAATCTCCTCCGGAATTGGCAGCTCACTAATCGGCCGCCCTTTGCCTTTGCGTGTCACTCCATCTGGACCCGTCCAGACGAATTCCGGGTCGTACCAGGTGTCAAAGATCTGCAGAAAGATCCATTGAGTCCAGCGGTAGTAGTCCGGATCGGTCGTTGAAAGTTCGCGAGTCCAGTCGTAGCTGAACCCCAGCATTTTGAGCTGACGCTTAAACGTGGCAATATTCTGTTCGGTGGTCTCGCGCGGGTGAGTCCCCGTCTTCACTGCGTGCTCTTCAGCCGGAAGTCCAAACGCATCCCAGCCCATCGGATGCAGAACGTTCAGACCTTTCATCCGCGAATACCGGCAGACGATATCCGTCGCCGTATAACCTTCCGGATGCCCCACATGCAGCCCGGTTCCGGATGGATATGGGAACATGTCGAGGACGTAAAGTTTCTTTTGATCAGAAACAGCGTCTGCGGTACGAAATGTCTGGTTTTCGTCCCAATATTTTTGCCAGCGGGATTCTACCGGTTTGAAGTCGTAGCGGGGCATGGGGAAACGTTTTCAGTTTTCAGTTTTCAGTGTTCAGACAGTCGCCAGCATTGCCCACCAGAGAAAGAAACTCATCGGGGAACGGTAGCTTTCGACTCGCGAAGTCTATTGAACCGCATCGGCGATGCAACACGGTCCATATTTTCACGATTCCCGGAATGTTCTATCCTGCCGACGATTCCTGACGTCGAGCAAAGGGACTTGCGATGAGCTACAAACAACTTTTCCTGCTGATTTTGACCATCTGGTCGGCCGAACTGTTTACGCGTCTTCTGTTTGACGCAATTCTGAAACCGCAGATGGAGTATCGCACGTACTACCTGGAAACAGACAAGTACGATCGTTTCATTGGCGAAGATATTGACGAGGAAATTGGCGACAGAGGCTGGCAGCTGGTGACCGCCGTGCCGAATTCGAAGAATAAAGACGAAATGATTCTGTTCTTTCAGAGGCGAACGTTTTAACCAGGTTCCGATTGAGAAGCCCATCCGGCCTGTCGGCCACCTTCTCCCCCCGCGGGGGAGAAGGACGGAAATGTTGCTGCTCAGACTGAACCTGGGCGATCGTCCTGATTTCATCGGCTGCCGCTGGACCAGGGCCTGCTGTTGCGTTACGAATGCAGCATTCTCCTGATCTGCACGCCATTTGTTCCTGAAGGTTTTACGTCATGTCCGGCCCCGCGACAGCGACTCCCTCATCCACCTGCAATATTGCTCCTCAGTTTCTGCAGCGGCTGCGCGATATCGTCGGTCCCGAACGGCTCCTGGACTCCCCGGACGAACTGGTGGTGTACGAATGCGATGGCTATGTCGTCGAAAAAAATGCGCCGGACATTGTCGTCTTTCCGATCAACAGCGATGAGATCGTTCGGATTGTGCTCGAATGCAATCGGTTCACCGTACCGTTCGTGGCTCGCGGCGCGGGGACCAGTCTTGCCGGTGGATGCCTGCCCGTTGGTGGCGGCGTCATGATCGCTCTCACAAAGATGACCCGGATTCTGGAAATCAATCTGCGAGACCGTTACGCGATTGTGGAACCCGGCTGCGTGAATGTACGCCTGACACGGGCTCTTGCGGGCAGCGGTTTTCACTACGCTCCAGACCCCAGCAGTCAGGGAGCCTGCACGATCGGCGGCAACGTGGCCACCAATTCCGGTGGCCCGCATACGCTGAAATATGGGGTCACCGTCAACCATGTTCTGGGCGTGGAATACGTCAGCGCAGACGGTCAGCTGATTCAGCTGGGCGGTCCCTGCGGTCGCGGGAATGAGTTCGATCTGACAGGTCTGTTTGTCGGCAGCGAAGGCACGTTCGGCGTTGTGACAAAAGTCTGGGTCCGAATCACGCGAGATCCTGCGGCGTACCGAACCATGCTGGGAATCTTCAACACGGTCGACGACGCAACTCAGGCCATCAGTCGAATTATCGGAGCAGGCATTATTCCGGCCGCACTGGAGATGCTCGACCAGGGAATCATCGGTGCTTTGGAAGAAGCCTTTTCCTTTGGCTTCCCACTCGATGCGGGCGCGGTCCTGATTATTGAAGTCGACGGGCTCGATTGCGTAGTGGAAGAAGAAGCCGCTCTGATTATCGATCTTTGTATGCAGATGGGTGCTCGAGAAGTCAAACGGTCTCGAACCGAAGAAGAGCGTCTTCTGCTTTGGAAATGTCGCAAGCAGGCGTTTGGAGCCATCGGCCGACTCAGCCCCAGTTGCTGTACTCAGGACGGCGTTGTGCCCCGCACACGTCTGCCAGAAATCCTGCGTTTCATCCGAGAAGTCGAACAGCGCCATAACATTCGCATTGTAAATGTGTTCCATGCGGGCGACGGCAATATTCATCCGATTCTGCTGTTTGATGAGCGAGACAGCGACCAGATCCGGCGCGTGATTGAAGCCAGTGACGAAATCCTGAACCGCTGCATCGATCTGGGAGGCAGCGTGACCGGCGAGCACGGCATCGGCGTGGAAAAGATCAGCTTCATGAAACGTCTTTTTACAGAAACCGACCTGACCGTGATGGAAGACGTCCGTCGCGTTTTCAATCCTTCGGGACTCTGCAGTCCCGGCAAGATGCTGCCAACCGCCGGCGGCTGCGGTTCGGAAAGCCCAATCAAAATTTCGCCCGGTCGTCGACCCGCATTTTAATTTCTGGCAGAGAGGCAGGTGTCTCCGGATGAGCTCTGAATTCGTCACCACCATTCCGCTGATGCGTATCTTCGACGTGATCAAAGCCAAGGATTTCTATGTTGGCTTTCTGGGCTTTGCCATCGACTGGGAACACCGGATGGATGACAGGTCGCCGGTCTACCTGCAGATCAGCCGAGGCCAGTTGATCCTGCATCTGACCGAGCATCATGGAGACTGCTGCCCGGGCTCAACCGTTTTTGTCTGGATGCGCGGTATTCAGGAGTTTCATACCACAATCACTTCGCGTGGCTATGGCTACATGCGTCCGTCGCTTGAAAAGACGTTTTACAACAGCCAGTGCATTGAAGTCACGGACCCGTTCGGCAACCGGATTCGGTTCAACGAAGAGATATCGCCTGACGAGCCATCGTCGATCGGGATGTAAACTCCGCGGAACGCTGGGGCGGCCTGCAGGCTTGTTTCAGGCGGAGGCTTTGCGACGACTTTTGGCATGTCGCAGCGTGCGATTTTTCAGCTTCAGAAAGACCGCCAGCATTTGCTCGGCATCACGGTAGCGATGCCGTGGATTGAGCTCGATAGCGCGGCGCATAAAATCGATGAACTCCGGATGAATTCGACCGCGAAGTTTTGGATATCCGTTGGCGGGCCACTCAAACGGCCACTCCGGCCACTGACCTGTTAGCAGCCGCCACACAATCAGGCCGATGGAAAACACATCGGAACGAAACGAGGGTTTTCCCATGGCCTGTTCAGGAGCCATGTAACCGACGGTTCCGGTTCCGCCGCCCTGAACTGTTTTCTGAGAGACCTTGGCGATTCCAAAGTCAGCCAGTCGAATGCGGTTGCCGGCAAACACGATGACGTTTTCCGGTTTGATGTCGCAATGGATCACGTGGTGCGAATGAGCCATCGCGGTGGCTCGCAGGATCTGCTCCACGATTTCAAAAGCGGTCTCCAGGCAGATGCGTCGTGTCATTCGCTGCAGCAGCGTTTCATCGCCCAGAGGGAACACGACCACCAGGCGGTTTTCAATGATGCTGGCATCTTTGATGGGCAGGATGTTGTCGTGTTCCAGAGGAGCGGTGGTGCGAATCTCTTTGCGGAACTCGGTCAACACAGCCTCGGTCGTATATTTCGAATGCGGCACTTTAATGGCTACTCGAATACCCTGAACGGTATCCATTGCCTGATAGACAGCCGCAAAACCGCCCGACCCCAGCCGCCGCTCAATGCGGTACTTGCCGAGCCTCTGCCGAATCTTCAGATCACCCGTCGATTTCTGGCCGTTGGTCATAGCTCACTACAGTGAATCGGACAACCCTGAAACACAGCCGGCGCGAACCGGAGAAACGATGCTTCTTCAATGTCCAGATTCGGCGACTCTTTGCAACTGGCAGGATCGACTTTTCCATACGACGGCTAAAACCGTCAGATCCATCAGGTTGTCCCGCTACGAATGGAACAATCGGAAAGGCTTACGGTCGGCAATACGTTCAGTTGAATAATTTGGCTCAAGAACCAGCGTCTGGCGGCCGAAAGCGACGCCCGCCTATCCGCATGGAGATCAGGCGGCTGCCAGAGATTCGCCGCCATAGCCTTTGCGGATGGTTCTGCGAGTCAGCAACAGTTCGCCGACAAGAAATAACAGGAAAACGATCATCAGGAGTGCCCACAGTTCCGTCACACTTTCCTGACCGTACATCCGTTTTGTCAGCTCATCGACCGACGCCGAAAACCGAACGCGATCGTTGGTGGCCAGGCGAGCCTTATCGTCAGCCGTCAACGCTGTCAGATCATCTTCGGCATGATCGTAGTTTACGACAAACGCGTCGTGCATCGGCTGCTGCCCGTCCAATGCGGCTTCTGCCTGATAAATCCCAGGGGCGAAGGTGTCCGGAAAAATGGCCAGAATGCTTTGAGCTTCCTGAGTTGCCGCAATGCCCCTGGGCGTATTGTCGGGGCTCGTAAACAACACCTCCTGATCGTTGGACTTGCCCTTTGCCCTGGTCGTTGGCGGGTTTGGCTTATTCAATTCGAGGCCGGCGTCGGGTGTCACCTGGATCGCCGACGGAAAACGAGCGATCAGGGGTTCGGCGAAGCGGACGTTGCGATGGCTGCGTGCGGACGCGACATGAAACACAGCCTCATACAGGAACGGAACGAAGTCGGACCGCGCTGGCAGGTCTGTCCAGGTCCGATCCAGGGTCGATGTCATCAGCAGGATGAACCCGGTTCCGTGCCGCGCTTCCAGAATGAGCGGGTCGCCGCTGCTGAGCTGAGCAAGAATCACGGGCGCGGGATTCTGAGTTGCCGGTGAACCCATTCTGCGAGGGACTGCGTTTCGCCCGAGCGCCGGTCTTTCGACTTTTCCTGCCGCTGGTTTCCTTTCAGAAATCTGCGGCGCGGGCCTCGTAAGGCACCACGCGGTGAAAGTCGCTTTCAGAAAGCTGCGAGCCGAGTCAGAACGAAACCGGTCGAGCCAGCCTGGCTGAATCGACAGCGGTGCCACGCGAATCAGCGATTCTGTCTGTGGCGGCGCTTCTCGTGTCCGAACAATCTGCAACTGTGGCAGCAGGCCGGAGTCTGCAAAGCTTTGTTGAAAAGATTCGGGAGTCGTATTGGGGCCACACGCGATCAAGGCACCGTTTCCACGAGCCACAAATTCTGCGAGCGCATTCGCTGCATTAGGCGTGAGACGATCCACATTACACAGAATGACAACAGCCGCTTCCTGAAAGTCGGCCGGCTTCAGATCGCTGGCTTCCACAACGCGTGCCTTGACCCAGGGCGGTTTTCCTTCAGGCGGCGCAAAGGCCAGTTCCAGAAAAAACGTGTCGCGATCCGCAGGTGTGACAGCGGGCGTTCCATTGACCAGCAGAGCCGACAACGAACTGGCGACCTGCACGGCCGCATGGCTGATGTTGTCCGCGGCAATGACGTCGTCGTTGGAATCGGCCTGAACGCTCAACACATGAGTCCCTTCGGCGCGGATGGCATGGTCGAACTCCAGCAGCGTTTCTGAGCCCGCCGGGATAGTCGCGTTCTGCATTTCGCCTGCCAGCGCCTGCTGATTCAGGAGCAGCCGCACGGGAACCTGAACGTCCCGGTCGGAATTGTTACGCACGGTGACTCGCAGTCGGATCGGGAAATCGGGGACCGACATTTCCCGCGACAGTTCGATTCGACCGACAGAAATATTATGGCTCACTGGATTCATCTGAGGCGTTACGTCGACGACCCATACTTTGGGCCTGACCGACGGAAACTTGAGCATGTCATCAATGCGAGCCCATTCGGCGTCCTTTGTGGATTTCCATCCCTGAGCCTGGCGATCCGTGAAGACTACGACTTCGCGGGCAGAAGAACTGGAGCGACCAAGGATTCCGATCGCCTTTTCGATGGCAGCCAAAGCGTTGCAGGCCCCGCCCGGTGGCGGCAGTTTGCGAATCTGATCTTCGACGGCATTGAGATCCCGCAAAGGCGACTCAATCACGGAACGCGGCTGATCGCGGGCGTCGATCAACGCCACATTGTCGTCGGCGCCCAGCGTGCTGAGAAACTCGGCCGCTCGCCGGATGGCATTTTGATGGACCGAATTGATTCCATCAGTCCGCGACATCGAATTGGATCCGTCGATGATCAGCACGACCGTTCGTGATCCGGCCGAACGATAACCGCTCAGCCATCCGCTGGGGATGATCGGCCGAGTGACCGCAAATACAATCAGAGCAATCAGGCCGATGCGAAGCAGAAGCAGCAGCAACTCTTCCAGCTTCAGCCGGCGGCGTGTTTTTCTCGACGGATTCAGAAACTGCATGGCGCCCCATTCGACGACATCAAATCGGCGTCGACTGAGCAGATGAGCTAAGACAGGCAGAGCGATTCCGGCCAGACCAAGCAGCATCCAGGGGTTGAGCAGAAACTGAAACATAGCATTAAAGACTAATCACTGCCCCTCCGGTTGTCACGCAGTGAATGCAACCTTGAACGAAGAGGCAAGAAGACGGATCAGTCCAGAAACACGGCCCGTTCACTGGAAGTGGGCAGTCGACAGGCATCATGTTTGCCAAACAAGCGGTATCTCAGACTGGACACAAGCCGGTAACCCAGATTGCGTAGCGGGGCGGGAATGATCCACAGCAGACCGCCCAGAAACGACCATCGGCCTCCCAAAGCCATCAAGATTCGGCTGACGGCGGCCGTGCGAATGTACGTGTTTCCTTTCCGAAGGAAGACCAGCGTGTCGAGCCGATCGCGAAGTTGGTCAGGAAGCAGGGACTCAGCCGTCTGTCCCTGAAGTGGAGCAAAACGCAGCCGATGTTCCGGATCGTGCGCCAGCAGCCAGTTGACCGAATGGTTGCACAGGCCACAGACGCCGTCGAAAAATACGACCGGCTCGGCGTGGCTTTCAGCCTTGCGGGTGATCTGTGAAGACGGGGTGCTCATTCGAAGCCTGAGGATGGAGAGGGAATCATGGATTTATCATCTTGCAGTGGAACCGGATTGTAACTCACCGGTTAACTTCCGGAACCGTGTCACATCCGCAGTACAACGGCTTTCGGCAGGAACTGCCGCTGGGGAAGTTTCGGCAATCGGCGATTCGTTGCAACCGGAAGTAGTCTATAAACCTGAGTGTGTACGTCGTTTCTGACTTGCTCAGTCGCGTTAACAAATGCCGACAAAGACGACGGGCCCGCATTTCTGACAAACAGATGTCATCATTTTCAACAGTCAATCCATCATGTCCCAGCCCGCGGCTTCGCAACGCCTGACGTCGGCTTCGTTCATCGGCTATCTGCTGATGACGTTTCTGACCGCCGTCAACGACAGCATGTTTCGCTGGCTGATCGTCCCGATCGGAAAAGAACAGTTTCAAGTTCATTTCGGCTGGTCGGAAGAAGACGCCGGATCGATCGTGCTTTCGCTGGGACTGGGATGTTTCATGCTCCCGTTCGTGATGTTTGCACCCTGGGCAGGCTGGGCGGCCGATCGATTCAGCAAGCGCTCGTCCATCATCTGGCTGAAAGTGGCCGAAGTCGTTCTGATGATGGCCGGACTGTGGGCCATCCATCTGGAACACGTTCCGTCCATGTTTTCGGTTCTGTTTCTGCTTGGAGCGCAGGCCGCCTTCATTGGCACGACGAAACTGGGCATTATTCCCGAACTGGTTCGAAAATCCGACATCTCCGTTGCGAACGGGCTTTCGGGTGTCGCCACCCTGGTCGCTGTCATCGTGGGAACGGTCGCCGGTTATGCGCTGGCGGAATTAACGAAGACCAATCATACCCAGGGGCTCGTCCTGTCATCGCTGTCGCTGATCGGATGCGCTGTTCTGGGAACCGTATCGGCCACGCTGATCGTCCGCGTTCCGGCCGCCAATCGGCAGTCCCAATTTCAATGGAATCTGGTGACCGATTCATGGCGTGACATCAAGCTGGTGATGCAGGACCGCGCTATTCTGCGAGTCACTTTGGGCATCGTGTTCTTTTGGTCTCTGGCATCGATGGCTCAAATGAATATCGATGTTTTTGTGCACGAGGAACTGGCCGACAATGTGGCGAAGGTCAGCCCCGGGCTGTTCATGGGCGTACTGGTTCTGGGCGTGGGAACCGGCAGTTTGCTGGCTGGCTGGTGGTCGAATGGGCGAGTCGAACTGGGCATGGTCCCGTTTGGGGCTCTGCTGATGGGACTGGCCTGCATCCTGCTGTATTTCACCAGTGATTCGCCGGTCATGACAGGCGCGATGCTGCTGGTGATTGGCCTCGGTGGAGGACTCTTCAACGTTCCTCTGATCGCCTATCTTCAGGAACGCAGTCCGCACAACCAGCTGGGAGCGATTCTGGCAGCCGGGCAGCAGCTGACCGCGATTGGCATGCTGGGTGTGGCCGTTGTGTTCTGGCTCATGCAGACTCCGATGCATATGTCGTCACCCTTGATTTTTCTGATTGCCGGCATCGGCATTCTTCCGATCGTCGTGTATGCCGTCTGGATTCTGCCGCAGGCCACGATTCGCTTTTTCGTCTGGCTGCTCAGCCGGTTTGTGTATCGAGTTCGCACCTACGGAATCGAAAATATCCCGGAACGCGGGTCCGCTCTGCTGGTCGCCAACCATGTTTCATGGATCGACGGGGTGATGATTCTGCTGGCCAGTTCTCGCCCGATCCGCATGCTGGCTTATGCCGACTATGTGCAGGGTCCGGTCATGAAGCGGCTGTCAAAACTGTTTGGAATTATCCCCATTCGCAGCGGGGATGGTCCACGAGCGCTAATTCAGTCGCTGAACACAGCCTCCGAAGCTTTGCGGAAGGGCGAACTGGTCTGTATTTTTGCCGAGGGTCGAATTTCACGCTCCGGACAGCTTCTGAAATTTGAACGCGGGATGCTGAAAATCCTGAAGGATACGGACGCGCCTGTCGTTCCCGTTTGCCTTGATGAACTGTGGGGCAGTATCTTTAGCTACGAAGGCGGACGCTTCATCTGGAAAAAGCCGAAGTACTGGCCTTACCCGATTTCAATTTCTTTTGGTCTTCCCATCCCTCACGTAGACGACGTCACTGTGGTACGCTCGGCAGTGCTTGAGCTCAGTTCGCAGTCCGTGTTACTCAGAAAAGAACGCAGCATGATCCCGGCCCGCCGCTTTATTCGACAGTGTCGCCTGGCATGGAATCGCCGCAAAGTCGCGGATTCGGGCGGCACTGAATTGAGCGGAGGACGGCTGCTGATCGGCTCCCTGGCGTTTCAGAAGCTGCTTGTCTCCAGGCATCTGAAGCCGGATGCGAAGTTCGTCGGCCTTCTGGTCCCTCCATCTGTGGGCGGAGTACTTGCAAATACGGCGCTCTCGCTGGCCTGTAAAGTTACGGTCAATTTGAATTACACGCTCACCGAAGACGTCGTCAATTTCTGCATCCGCGAAGCCGGAATCCGGCAGGTCATTACGAGTCGCGCGTTTATGGAAAAACGCCCGATGAAGCTGGATGCGGAATTGATTTATCTGGAAGATCTGAAGAAACAAATCACCGGGGCAGACCGCGCGATCGCATTTGCGATGGCGCGCCTGATGCCTGCCGGTCTGCTGTCCAAATATCTGGGACTCGATCGCATTAAAGCCGACGACCCCATGACCGTCATTTTTACGTCGGGGTCAACGGGTGAGCCCAAGGGAGTCGTTCTTTCTCAGCACAACATCGCGTCCAACCTTGATGCTGTGAATGAATTGATGCGGCTGACGACCCACGATGTGCTGCTGGGTGTTCTGCCGTTCTTTCATTCGTTTGGCTTCACAATCACCATGTGGCTGCCGCTGTGTGCCGATCCGGGAGCCGTCTATCATTTCAATCCTCTGGATGCCCGCACGGTGGGTTCATTGACGGAAAAGTACAAGTGCACCATTCTGACCGCCACGCCGACTTTCCTGCGATCTTATCTCAAGCGATGTACCGTCGAAGAAATGAAGTCGCTGAACCTGGTGATTGTTGGCGCGGAAAAAATGCCGGACGAGCTGCGTCTGGCGTTTAAGGAGAAATTTGGATTTGAGCCCACGGAGGGCTATGGCACGACAGAAATGTCACCTGTGGCTTCGTTTAATATTCCCGACTCACGGCTGGGCGAAGACGCCAAACAGGAATCAGGAACTCGCCATGGCTCTGTCGGGCGAGTCATTCCGGGTTGTGCGGCGGCCGTGTTTAATGCGGACACCGGAGAAAAGCTGGGCGTTAATCAGGAAGGCCTGCTGAAGATCAAAGGCCCCAATATCATGCTGGGCTATCTCAATCAGCCGCAAAAAACCGTCGAACTGATCACCGATGGCTGGTACAACAGCGGCGACATGGCCACGATCGACGCAGACGGTTTCATTCGCATCACGGGCCGCATGAGTCGCTTCTCAAAAATCGGCGGTGAGATGGTGCCTCATATTCTTGTCGAACAGGAGATCGCGAAGATCCTGGAAGAGGATATGACGGATGAGCCCGAGATCGCGTGCGCTGTGACGGCTGTTCCGGATGAAAAGAAAGGCGAACGTCTGATTGTGCTGCACAAGCCGATGAAGAAAACCGTTCGCGAGATCACCGATCGCCTTCAGGCTGCCGGTCTGCCCAATCTCTTCATCCCTTCCACGGACAGCTTCATCCAAGTCGACCAGATCCCGCTCCTCGGCACAGGCAAGCTGGACCTGCGCGGCATCAAACAAGTCGCCGCAGACCGCTGCGGCGGGTAGCCTGGTGTGAAGCCGAACATCACAATCTGAGCCGCGGGTGTTTTCGTTGTGTTTTTAAGGCACACACCCGCAGCTAGCGCTTTGCGGCTCACGCACGAATTCAACACTCTGTAACGACCCCGGCAAGGATTGACTTTAGCCCGTCGGACTTAAGAAACAGTGGTGAGACTTCATGATCAGAACCCAAGAATTCCGGAATCCGCCGACGGGCACCGTCATCGCTGCAGAGTCTGACATTCATTTCAACTCTGGAGCCGTCTCTGTTTCCGGCTTGAAGTCAGGATTCAGCGCAGGTTCGTTCTTTTCGATGTCCGCGTAGAGTCGCAAAATTTCGGCAGTTCGCTTCAACTGGATCTCGGCGATTCGATGCTTTGTTACGGCTTGCTGAAACGTGCTGAAGGGTATGTTACCAGTCTCGTTAAGCTGTTTAGCTCGTTCCAGCTCGGAACCTTGTTCCGCGAGTGCAACCTGCGATTCTTCGACGTCAAGCTGAAGAAGGCGAAGGTGTGACTGATACTCCGACCAAGCTTGCCGCCAATCGCGATCAGCATCCTTTTGCAAATTCAGGTGGCGATTGAGATCATTCTGCGCGGATTTCAGCACCGCGTCGCGCCCCACCTCGTCGGTTCCCTGGCCCAAAGTTCCATCGGCGATGAGTTCATTGAGTGGTCGCGAATACTTATCAACCTGCTCTTGTGGCCATTTCGTCTTCTCAACCTGATTGGCCAATGGGTTTCGACCGTTGCGGAGTAATTTGACGACCTCCGAGGGTTGCCGCCACTTCATCGCTGCGGCGGTGTTTTGGTTATTCGTCGGACCGGTGGCCGAGGTAGGATTGGCGTCTTTTTGGAAAGGTCCGACTGCTTCGGTATGCCCATCTGGCAATCGCGGCGGTCCCGGCAACTCGACGGGTGAAGTTGTCCCTGCCTCAGTTTCCAATTCCCGCGTGCTAAACCTTATCTCTCGTCGAAGTTCAGCTTCACTCCGAGCGCCAATGAAACGCCTCGACTCCTGACCATCAATCGTGACGACAAACGTAGGAATGGTGTCTATCTTGAAACGCCGGGCTTGCTCCTTGTCGGTAGTGATATCAAGAATTCGCACCGGCAGTCCATCTTCAATCATGGACTTCACGATCGGCTTCATTTTCTGGAACGGTTCGGCATATGCCACACCAAATACCAGCAATTCAATTCGACTTTTTGCTGGATGTTCTTTCTTCGACTTTGACGAGTCGCCAATTCCGGTCGTTAGCAATTCTTCCACTCGCCGTTCGATGATGCGGTCGCGGTTTTTTTGGCGGGATTCGAGGTTAGATTCAATCATCTGCAGCTTGAGTCGTAATTTTTCCGCTTCCAGTTCCTGCAGTTGCTGTCGAACGTCGAAGGTCTGTTCGACCTGGCTCCGAAGTCCTTCGGCATCTTCGCCTTGATTGACGTCCGTCGCAGTCGACGCTGTTTCCCTGGAACCAGCGGACTGTGTCGTTTTGTCGAGCTCGGCCAATTCCGCTCGCATCTTCGCGATCTGCTCGTCCCGGTTCGCGAGTTGCTGGTCCTGGTTTTTGGGATCCGGAATGGCGTGTTGTGAATTTTTTGAGTCGGTCTGCTGGAGTGCCTCCTGAAAGACTTTGTCAAGATACTTCTCCACTTCGGCGAGCAAACTACTGCGATCAACGCTGATCATGAACGTGCCAAAGCGATCGACCTGTATTGAAATGCCACGACCCTTGTGGCGAGGAAGGGATGCAATCCAATCCGACATAATGTTCGCAATAGCCTGAGCTGCGTTCCTCCCTTTGGGAAACTTTGGGGGAGTTTCGATTTTCTTAACCAGTGGTTGAAGCTTGGGATCAGTTGGCGAAGTCCAGCGACCTTTTTCTGCGGCGAACGTATAGAGATGCCCGTTGTCTTCAATGACCACGAGAGACGGATGGCATATTGGTTCTGACTTCGAATCCTTCGAAAGTTCGATCACATCCCACCAGCCTTTTTCACCGCTGAAGGCTGCGACAGAATCACCAAATCGAACTGCCGCCACGTTGTTCTTGACAAGTGGAATGATCTTTTCTTGCGGAGCAATTTTGAGGATCTCCCAGTCTCCAAGTTTGTTACTGAAGCCGCGAAGCTCGTCGTTCTTCTCGGACCAGGTGATCAGCACTGCTTGCGATCTGACCTCCCTCGAATTGATTGAAAGAGGTGCGGCGTCCGATAACGGATCGGCTGCTTCGCTTGTCACCTGAGCAAACCGCGAGCCTGTTGTAAAATGCAGCCAGACGACTGCCATCATTGTTAATCTAATCATTCGAGCGTTCATGTCGGTCCTCATTCGTGAAAAGGTTATTTCAAACGTCATCCCGGCGAGCGGCTGGGCGTCAGCCCTCCGTGGTTTCTCGCTTAATTGGTTTTCAAATCTCAAATTTCAAATACCGTCGTTACAACGGGCTCAAAGAGCTGCAACAGAATGATGCAAGCGGAGGATTGCTCGGAGTGCTCACGCCCTGCCGCTCGCTTTGTGTTTAAAGCATTCGTCACTCTCTGAGTGACGAATGCCACAGGCCGCGGCCTGCGGCCTGCCTCACTCGGAGAGTGAGGTCTACTATGGGAATTCGACTAACAACGGGCTCACACCCTGCCGCTCGCCGGAGCGAAATAATTTACCGTGCAGTTTCCTTGAGCAACGTCTCCACTCCGTCAGACAATTCCTGGAGTTCTTCATCGACGCCGTCGTCCCATGGCATCGCGGGAGCTGCAGCCTCCGATGTCTGAGATGAGATCGGTGGGTCGACCGGTGTTGTGGGCTCATCCTTCGGCCTCCAGAAAACTGTCGCGATAATCAGTGCAACGATGGGAATTCCGAACACGAGTCCGATCGTCCTTCGTGATCGCGTGGGCTTCTGAGGCAGCAGATCGCTCACTATCGTCGGCAATGGGAAGACATCCGGCTGCTGAAGATGGGCAAGACTCTCCTCCAGAAGATGCGAGACCTGGTCAGACGATTCAAATCGTTCTGCGGCCGACTTCGTCAGCAGCTTCATCACGATCGCATCAAACCACGCTGGCACTTCCGGATTCAATTCTCGCATCGGGCGAGGAATCTCGTCGGTGACTCGGCGAAGAATTCCGTAGGTCGTTTCTGCTCGAAACGGCGGGCGGCCCGTTGTCATTGCGTAGAGCACGCTGCCCAGTGAAAACAGATCGCTGCGAGCATCAACGCCTTCACCTCGAGCCTGCTCGGGTGACATATAATGCGGCGTACCGGCGATCAGTCCACTGCGAGTCAACGTCGCATCATCGACCGCTCGAGCCAGCCCAAAATCGGTCAGCATCACTCGTTCGACACCGGGCTCAAGCAGAATGTTGGCTGGCTTCACATCGCGATGAACGAGTCCCTGCGCATGTGCCGCCGCCAGACCTTTCGCAACCTGAACGGTGATTCTCAGAACATCCAGAATCGGCAGCGAGCCCTCTCGATCCAGTCGATCCTGCAGCGATTCACAATCGACATACGGCATGACCAAAAACGGCAGCTGCCCGCTGGAATCCACATGCAGAATAGGCATCACATTGGGATGCACAATCGCTGCCGTGGCTCGTGCTTCACGAGCAAACCGCTTTCGAGCCGCGACGACCGAAGCCAGATGCGGAGCCATCACTTTCACGGCAACCAGGATGGTTCCTTTGCCTTAGAAGTACCGAACTCGGCGGCAATCACACGCGTGAAGCAGAAATTTTTCCGAAAACCCGCCAGAACGCAATGGCCCGCGTGAGCCGCCTTTGAAATACGACCGACGTTTGAATGCACGATTTTTCGACGGTCGTCGCGTAGTATACTCTCGCGGAATGACAGCTTTGGTGAGATTAGTCATACATCCGCACACTCGTTCCGAGGCTCTTGCCTCGGAACGCCCGGTGGCGGAGCGATGCCCATGCGGAACTGCGGGGCCTCGCGTTTGTTATCGGGGCATTTCCGCCGGGCCGCCTTCGAGCCGCCGTTTGCCGTAATCGAGCCAGGGGTCGAGTTCTGTTTCGGCGCGGAAGACACTGCGGAACAGGGTGTGAATCTGGCGCGCTTCTTCTGGTTTCTCCGAGGCGAGCAATTTTTCTGCGGCGGTCATTCGCTCGGTGATGATGCGATTGCGTTCCGGATGAGTCAGCAGGGCCTTCTTCTGGGCCGCGAGGTGACGGTCGGCCAGCATTCGCCAGTACTTCGGATCGCCGGCCACTTCACCTGAGTCCGCCGCGGCGGACTCTTCCGCGACAGTGGAGGTCTGAGCGGCGCCGTCGTTCAGAGCGTTGATCATCGCCTGAAACAATTCAATGCTCTCAAGCAGATTGCGTTCTTTGTCGCGCTCTGCCTGCACGGCCGTGATGCACATTTTTTCGTAACGATTGCGTCCGTCACGTTTACCGCGTGCTTTGCTTTGCACCTGAGCTTCAAGGATCTCAACTTCGGCCTCATTCAGCCATTTGCCGACTTCGTCGGAATGCTTGCCTTCCGGATACTTTTCCAGATACGGCAGCAGATACAGACGCTTCGCATCATCAAACTTCACGACGGAATCATTGTTGTCCTCGGCCATTGCTTCTTTAGCGCGAAGATAAAGGGCGTCTTCGTTGGGACCCAGAGCCAGCCAGGTGCCGAGCGCAATCAGAATTCCGAGGCAGGTTCCGAGAAACCAGGTTTTCTCATAGAACTCGGAATGGTCACGTTTCTTCTTTTTCTTTTTGATCTTCAGTTCACCGGTTGCAGGGTCCACTGTCGCTGATGCGGAGGCTCCCGAGGCCGCAAGTGCCTGAGGAGAAACGTTTGAAACAACCGCCTGCGCTTTCTCCAGAATCTCCGTCAATTCTGTGTGCACGGCCAGCGCATCATAAGGACGATCGTCCGGGTTCTTGGCCAGCATGCGTTCAATCAGACTGTCCAGAGCCAGCGGGCATTCGGGGATCTTTTCCCGGACGTTGTACGGATCGTCATTCAGATGCTGCATCAGCATCTCGGCCGGGTTGTCCGCCAGGAACGGAGTCTCACCGGTCAGTACTTCGTACAGTAAACAGCCTGTGGCATACAGATCCGTCTTTCTTGAGATGGGGACATTCCCCTGAATCTGTTCGGGGGCCATGTAAGCGTAAGTGCCCACCGTTTTCCCTGCAGCGGTGAGTGCAGTGGCTTCGGTGTCTCGCGCGATCCCGAAGTCCCCCAGCTTGATCCGGCCCTTTTTGGAGACAAACAGATTGGCCGGCTTCAGGTCGCGATGAATGATGCCGGCGTTATGGGCCACTTCGAGAGCCGCGCACAATTGTCGGCCAACCTGGATAGCCTGGTCCCAAGACAACCGCTTTCGCTTCTTCAGGATGTCCTGCAGCGACCCGCCGTCAATGAATTCCATTGCGTACCAGCGCTGTCCCTGGTGCGTTCCGCCACCGTAATATTTGACGATATTAGGATGAACGAGTCGCTTCAGGATTCCGATTTCGCGTTCGAAACGTTTGAGCATTTTGGGATCGTCGGCCAGACCCGGGGGCAGCACTTTCAGAGCCACCTCTTTGCCGGTCTCGACGTACGTGGCCTTGTACACTACGCCCATGCCACCGGCGCCGATCTGTTTGCCCAGGAGGAACGGACCAATCTTTCGTTCAGTCATACCGAAAAGTCGCCTGACAGGAATACCGACTGAGGCCCACAGGAAAATTGCCGATTGCGACCTGAGTTGACCTCCTAACAAAGATGGTCAGCCGGTTCTGAATGACCTTCGTGCGCTCTTCTGAAAAATTCCGCAGTGGAGAATGCGAATCGTCCGGAGAGCCGTCTGAGTCAAAAAGGAACACTGGTCGAAACGGCATTTTGACAACGGAGCGCATCCGAAACAATCGGCAGAACAGCAGAACGCGCCGCCGATTTCGACTTAAGGGCGATATGATCTACTCCCCATGGACAACTTAAGGCCACCTGACTCAGCGGCGTTTGTCGCAGGCGCACGAAAAAACCCTCGTCAGGTGAGTGACGAGGGCTTGAAATTCTGCACTGGCTTTCAGGCTGGCTGAGCGATGTTCAATGACCGAACTCAGGCCTGCGGCGGTCCAGCTGTTCTTTTAGTCGAGCCACGATGCTGGAATGCATCTGGCTGACGCGTGATTCGGACAGTCCCAGCGTGTTGCCGATTTCCTTCATCGTCAGTTCTTCATAGTAATAAAGAATGATGATGAGTCGTTCGTTGCGGTTCAGGCCCTTGGTGACGAGTTTCATGACATCCATCTTCTGGATGCCCTCGGTCGGGTCTTCACAGCGAACATCTTCAACGACATCCACTTCGCGGACGTCCTTGTAGCTGTCTGTTTCGTACCACTTCTTTTCGAGACTGACCAGGTTGATCGCGCTCGCTTCGGCTTTCAATCGTTCGAACTCATGAATCGGCAGACTCATTTGTTCGGCGATTTCCGATTCCGTTGGCGGTCGGCCCACGCGAGCTTCCACGACCTTGCGGGCCGCTTCCACTTTGCTGGCTTTGCTTCGGACAAGTCGAGGAACCCAGTCCATGGTTCGCAGTTCGTCGAGCATTGCTCCGCGAATACGCGGCACGCAATAGGTCTCGAACTTGACTCCGCGATCCATGTCAAATGCTTCAATTGCATCCATCAGCCCGAAAACTCCGGCTGACATCAAATCGTTCAGGTCAACACCTTCCGGGAGTTTGGCCCACACCCGTTCAGCGTTGTATCTGACCAGCGGCAGGTACCGCTCCATGAGACGGTTCCGCAGTTCCTGATTCGTCTGATCCTGCTTGTAGGTGATCCAGACTTCAGAAACATCTTCACTGACCTTGGTAGCCATTCAATCCTCCATGACGAACAGCAAGTGCGTCTGTAACCATACTGACTCGTATCAGCCAGTATCGACACAGACAGGCTTGAAGTTCAGCAAAACCGGTGCAATAGTCAAACCCGTCAGACAACTTACTGGGTGACAGAGTTTCGCGTGCGAAATCTCTGAAGTTGCTGATGACCGTGAATGATTGCTCCGGGAATTCTGAACCTCAGGCTGCACACCGCAGCATTGTTCGGTTCTTTTAATCTGTTTCGGATAAGTGCTTCGTTCCGGTTCATGGCTGTCATTCATCATTCACTTCGGCAGGTTCAGCCGAATCCCGCAGAATGATGGATCACAGTCATGAGACGTTGATGGAACCAGCTTTGACTGCTGAGCAGTTTCTCGAATGGCTTCGGAATCCGAAGTCGGTCGATCGCTGAATCCACGGTTAAACATCGCACACAACGTACCCTTCTGCCGGCCTTCCCTGGCGACAGAAGTTTTCTTGCATAACGAACCCGACTGAGTCTCCAGAGTCTGGAAGTCAGTCGGGATCACCGTGCGGGCGGGTTGATATCTCAGGCGATTCTGTGCTGTCCAGACGGATGGAAGAAGGAATTCCGCGCTTTCGGTGTCGGTCGAGTGTCTTCGGCATTTTCAACCGGACGCATGGGCTGCGGTCGGCAAAAAGAATCACTCGCGACCACCTGGCCTCGCCGTTTTCAGAATCGAGGTGCAGTTTCTGCAGAAGTGAAGGTTTCAAGCCTGGCCAGCGCGGACTCCGCTTTGTAGCGGAAGCCGCAAACCGTGTGTTGAGTGTCGGGTGCAACCGCAGGCATTGAGCGGATGGCGTGTTTGGGGCGGCCGGCTTCTGGCGGAAACAGACGCGTAAAGACCACATTCCCGGGGCAATTCTTTGCGTTTTGGAATCGCTATGACTACCCTAAAGGCCCTCGTGAGGTTTTGTTCCGGGGCTCTTTGCGATAATTCCAGAGCTCCTCTGTTCCCGCCTCATTCAGTCCTTCCATACGATTCTTTCAGGGTGATCAGCATGCGAGACAGGCTGTTTCCCGTTGTTTTCCTGACTCTTGTCGGCGCTTTTTCCCTGGCGGAGCGTTCCGACGCGGCACCGCAGGAAGTGGCTCCGGCCGAAAAGAAAGTCAGCTACTACCGATCTGTGCGCCCCATTCTTCAGAGACGATGTTCCGGGTGTCACTTCGACGGAAAACGCGAAGGCGGACTGTCAGTAGTCGCCGCCAGTGAATTGGCGAAAGGCGGCGAGGCGGGATCCTCGATTGTGCCGGGCCAACCCGACGACAGCGTGTTGATTCAATACGTGTCTGGTGAAAAGCCGCAGATGCCGATCAACGGTGACCCTCTGACGTCCGAGCAGGTGCTGACTCTTCGCACCTGGATCGCTCAGGGAGCCGAAGACGATACGCCGGCTGACCTCGGCCAGGCGATTACCAGCGAACATCCGCCTGTGTATGCCACGCCGCCTGTGGTGACCTCCATGGATTATTCCCCAGACGGCAAGCTTCTGGCCGTTTCCGGTTATCATGAAGTGCTGGTCCACACGCTGGACGGCAGCGCACCGGTGAAACGCCTTGTCGGCCGTTCTCAGCGAATTGAATCGCTGTCCTTTTCGCCAAACGGTCAGGTGCTGGCAGTCGCCGGAGGAACTCCTTCTCTGTTCGGTGAAGTCCAGCTCTGGAATGTGGCTGAGAGCAAACTGCTGCATTCCATCACAGTTTCCTACGACACTCTGTTTGGGATTTCCTTCAACGGTGACGGTTCGCTGGTGTCGTTTGGGGGTGCTGACAATCGGGTTCGCGTGGCTAAAGTGGAATCCGGCGAAATCGTCATGCGAATGGATGCTCATTCCGACTGGGTTCAGGGAACGACATTTTCACTTAAGAACGACCATCTGATCAGTGTCAGTCGCGATCGATCCATGAAGCTGACGATTGTGGCCAGCGGGCAGTTTGTGGACAACATCACCAGCATCACTCCCGGCGCGCTGAAAGGCGGGCTTGTGGATGTGCAGCGGCACCCCACTCTGGAACAGGTGCTGTCTGTTGGGGCCGATGGCGAACCGCGAATGTACAAGATTTTTCGTGAGCAGGCTCGGCAGATTGGCGACGACTTCAACCTTGTGCGAGCCTATCAAAAGCTTCCCGGTCGACTTTGTGATGTGGACCTGTCAGCTTCCGGAAATAAATTTGTTGTGGGATCCAGCACGGCTGTCTCAGGCGCTGCAAGAGTTTATCTGACGGAAGATCCGGCAAAGATCGTCGATATTCCAGGCCTGACCGCGCCGGTCTTTGCTGTCAGCTTTCGACCCGACGAACTGCAGGTGGCGGTATCCGGGTTCGATGGCATGATCCGGCTTTGTAACGCCGAAACGGGTGCAGTGGATTCCACATTCCCTGCGGCTCCGATTACACCTGCTTCCCCCGCGAGCCCACCGGCGGCTGGCGGCGACTAGACCCGGACAACTACGGTCCCTGGCTGCGGCAAGGGATAAACGGATTGAAAATCCTGCCCCATGAAAATCCTGCCCATTGAAGAGAGATCGTTCATGATCAACCTCATAAGAGTTTCCTGGCAGTTCACCGCTTTGGTGGCTGCGACGCTTGTTCTGTCTCCTCAGGGACAGTCCGATGAGCCTGCTCCTGCCGCGGCCGCTGATGTGGTTCCCGCAGGCCGCAGTTTTACCGGCATCGAAGTCTTTCCGGCGGAACTGACGCTGTCGTCGATCCGCGACTCACGTCGCATTTTGGTCACCGGTGTGACCAGTGACGGCCAGCGGATTGACATCAGTCATAAAGCAACGCTGTCAACGCAGTCGCCGGTTTGCCAGGTCGATGAATCGGGCTTCGTGGCTCCGGTCGCGGCGGGGGAGGGCGTGGTGCTTGTGGAAGCGGAAGGTCAGCGAGCTGAAATTCCCGTTCACGTGACATCGGCTGACCCTGTGAATGTGGACTTCATTCGCGAAGTGAATCCCATTCTGAGTAAGGTCGGCTGCAATCAGGGAACCTGTCATGGTTCACAGGCTGGCAAGAACGGTTTCAAACTTTCGCTGCGGGGTTATGACTCTGTCTACGACTATCGAGCACTCATTGATGACATTTCCGGTCGCCGGTTCAATCGTTCTGAGCCCTCGCAGAGCCTGATGCTGCTCAAGCCGACTCAAGGTGTTCCTCATGAAGGCGGATTTCTGTTCGATGAGCAGTCACGGTACTACAAAATTCTTGAACAGTGGATTGCGGAAGGCTGCCAGTACAAAGACGATGTGGCTCGAGTCACCGGGATTGAAATCTTCCCACCAACCCCGATGCTGCAGCTGCGACACGACCAGCAGCAGTTGGTCGTCATCGCGAAATACAGTGACGGAACAACACGGGACGTGACTCGTGAGGCGGTGTTTGACACCAGCAACTTTGAAGTGGCGACCGTTTCAAAGCAGGGTCAGATTACTGCTGTTCAGCGCGGCGAGGCCGCGGCCCTGGTTCGGTTTGAAGGCAACTATGCGGCGGCACCGATTTCGATTCTTGGAAATCGCGATGGTTACGAATGGGCTGCGCAGACCGAACACAGCTTTATTGACTCCCTGGTGAATGCCAAACTGCAGCGGATGAAAATTCTGCCCTCCGGCATCGCCGACGATGCTGAGTTCCTGCGTCGCGTGTCGCTGGATATCGCCGGTGTGCCACCGACGAGCGAGGAAGTTCTGGCATTTGTGGTTGATCCGACCGATCCGGCTGCCAAACGAACGGCAAAGGTTGAGCAGCTGCTGTCGAGCCCGATGTATGTGGAACACTGGACACTGAAATGGAGCGACCTGCTGCTGAATCGTCGCAAGGCCGTGACCGAACGAGGCGTGTGGTCGTTCCGCAACTGGATTCGTCAGTCCATCGCTTCCAATCAGCCGTACAATAAATTTGCGGAAGAGCTGATTACTTCGGGTGGCAGTGCTTTTGAAAATCCGGCAGCCAATTATTTTCGAATCGCACGGGAACCAAAGCTGGTCATGGAAAACATGACTCAGGTATTCCTTGGAACGCGATTCAACTGCAATCAATGTCATGACCATCCTTTCGAACGATGGACTCAGCGACAGTACTACGAGCTGTCAGCTTACTTCGCGGACGTTGGACGAAGGCCGCTGCCCGATGGTGACGAATTCATCTTTACCATGGCTTCTCCGGCTGCAGTTCTGAATCCGGATACCAACCAGCCGGCGGCTCCTAAATTTCCCTTCGAGCATGCCGGCGCGCTGGACGCCGGGGGGACGCGCCGTGAGCAACTGTCTCAGTGGCTGACTGCGAATGAAAATCCTTACTTCGCACGCAGCATCGTCAATCGGTACTGGAGCTACTTCTTCGGTCGCGGCATCATTGATCCGGTGGACGATATCCGCGCGGGAAATCCGGCTTCAAATCCGGAGCTCCTGGATGCTCTTACCAAAGACTTTGTGGCCAACGCCTATGATCTGAAAAAACTGATCCGGACGATCTGCAACTCTGCCACGTACCAGCGCAGTCTGGAAACCAGTCAGTGGAACGAAGACGACACGATCAACTTTTCTCACGCACTGCCTCGTCGATTGTCGGCCGAGCAGTTGTATGACGCCATCATTCAGGCAACCGGGGCTCCCCGCGCACTTCCCGGTGTTCCCGCGGGCTTCCGGGCTTCTGAGCTGCCGGATTCGGACGTCGAGGTAGCGTTTCTGGACATGTTCGGCCGAGCACCTCGTGAGTCACCCTGCGAATGCGAACGCACCAGCGATGTCAGCCTTGGTCAGACTCTGAATATGGTCAACGGCCCGACGATCGGAGATGCTATCGTTCATCCACAGGGGATCATCGCCAAATCCATCGCTGCGGGTGCGACCAGTGAGCAGCTGATTGAGACCATTTATCTGGCGGCTCTGTGCCGTCGGCCTTCAGCGGACGACACAGCTCGCACGCTGGAGTACTTTGCAGCGGCCGGCGAACCTAAAGTGGCGGCCGAAGATCTGATGTGGGCTCTGATTAACAGCCCCGGGTTTCTGTTCAACCGCTGATCGTGAACGACCGGCAAACTGCTGAGCCGCGACGGTGATGCTGGTTTGGCGAGAGGCAAGAGGCTCAATCAGAAAAGCGACGTCTGACGAACAGCAGTGTTTCAGATGCCAGCATGGGTGCGGGTCGTACTCCTGCTGGCGGTCTGGACATCGCTGAATGTCGCATGCAACTTACGCAGGCACCTTCATCGGAGTCGTCATGTTCGATTCTGAGTACTCGTCGACTGTTTCAGATGCGGAATGAGAAACCGGTTTACCGCTTGAGGCAAGTCGTTGCTGGCTCCAGCGGCGGACGAGGCAGACAACTCGTTCCAAAGTATCTCTGTCGAAATATTCCAGTCGTTCCTTTCCGGCGAACGGGTAATCAACCGATCGAATGACTCGGATCAGGTCGGCTGTCGTCAGAGAAAGGCGAATCGCTGACATGGACAGTAAGGCAATGGACTTCAGGTCCGGAGCTTCGCCATTTGATTGCATCAAATCTCGCCTTTCACAATGACAGGCCGGATCGTCACAGAGTCCTTTGAGATCCGGAAACATTTTTGCCAGGATCATTCGAATCTGGTCGGGCTCAATCGGCTGGGCGACAACATGGGAGAAACCGGCATTGATCGCGTCAACGATGACCCGCAGGTCGGCATGCCGTGACAACAGAACACCCGTTGTGCCACTGCGTTTATACAGAGCGTCAGCAAACAGACTGAGACCGTTGCCGTCAACAAGTCCATGAGCTATCAGGCAGAGGTCAAACCGCGACCTCAGGCTCAGATCGATAGCCTCACCTTTGCTGAAGGCGATAAACACCTGCAACGGGAGGTCAGACATCAGGTCTGTCAACTGGCGAACGGAATTCCGATCGCTGTCGACAATTAGAACGCTGCCTCCGGACATAGCAACTCCAATGAGGTTCAGCGGACGGAGAGACCGCGGCCGAAGCTTTAAAAGGAGAATCGTTGAGATGACACGATCCACCAGTCAGGCGAAAGTTGGCCTGCTGTCGTTTTTCACTCCGGAGTGCCCATGGCTTTCGCCTTTCACTGGTTCCGGTGCAAATTTGACAATTGCAACTCAGGTGCCAGTCCGGCAATTTTTGAGAATACCACTGTTAAGGCAGATCCTGAGGTAACCGCCCGTATAACCGTGCCTAAACCTCAGGCAAAGTTGCTTCAGGATGCCGTCAGGGGTCAGATGCGTCATCGGTGCAGAAACAGTAGTCGCATTGTGTAAACGACCACGCCGCCCACAACAAGAATGCCGCCGACGAGCAGCAAACGGGCCGTCTGGGGCCTCGTCCGGCCAACGATTTCGGCGATGATCACGACGACGGCTGTCATCGCCAGTTTAAAGACCGCCAACCCCTGGATGCCCCAGCGGGCAAGCACCCATTGCGCAACCGGATTGCTTTCGACAATGGTACTTGTGGTCCGTCCTTCGGCACTGAACCGCAAAGCCAGCCAGGTCATGACAATATCCAGAATGCTGACCAGGACAAACCAGCTGACTTCCGATTCAAACTGCAGGGCTCGGCGACGCTTCTTCATTTGGGTCCGCCGGGCAGAATGGCTTCGAAGCGGTATCCGACACCATGCACTGTCTGGATCAGCGTGGGATTTCCTGGATCGGGCTCAATCCGCTTGCGAAGCTGGGAAATATGCTGATCCAGAGTCCGGCTGTTCGGGAAATAGTCTTCGCCCCAGCCGATCCGAAAAATGGTGTTGCGGTCGAGCGCTTTTCCGGCATGATCATGGAGCAATTGCAGAATGCGAACATCGCGCGGGCTTAGCTCAATCACTTCGTCCTGTCGCCTGGCCCGCAGCTCCGCAGGAATAATCTTCAGGTCGCCCATACGGAATTCGGCCGGCACGTTCGGCTGGCGAGCACAGCAGCGACGCGCCACGGCTCGCACGCGTGCCACAACCTCTCGGACGCTGAACGGCTTCACAATGAAGTCATCAGCCCCCAGCTCAAAGCCCACCAGGCGGTCAAATTCTTCAGCCTTGGCACTGATGAAAATAATCGGAACCTCGGCCGACTGCGCGCGAATCGCCCGGCAGGCTTCGTAACCACTGCGGCCAGGCATCATGATGTCGAGACAGATAAAGTCGGGCGATTCCAGCTGGAACAGCCGAATGGCCTCAGAACCATCGACCGCTGCAACCACTCGATACCCTTCACCCTCCAGGACTTCCGCAAGCCCTTCGCGAGTGAATCGATCGTCTTCTGCGATGAGAACTTTCATAGCGACAATGCTCGGAAAGCGGCTGGCCAGTCGTCAGGAAGCCGTTAGGATCTGATGTCCAGCCGGCCGATTATTGTGGCGAGATCCCCGGATCGGGAGAATCGTTAGCGCATGAAAAAACGTCGCAGGCGTAACCGCGACGTTTGATTGAATGCGCAAGGAGGGACTTGAACCCACACGGATGTTACTCCACTAGCTCCTGAAGCTAGCGCGTCTGCCAATTTCGCCACTTGCGCTTGTACGAATGAGCGAGCAGTATACTGTCGACAGACAGCCACGGCAACTCTTTGGTTCGTGAAAACCGGCAATTGGAAATCGCATTTTTCATTCCCCCTTCAGAACAACCCGGATTAGCGGGAACGTTCAGAACCAGGGCTGACCCGGGCCGGCGTAAAGAAGGAACGTCGTCACGAATCGTGGGAAAAATTGATTCCGGCGACTATGGAACGCAAACGGTTGACGACAAACGCCGGATGTAGAGATTCCGATACCAGACTTCACTGCCGTGGTCAGTCAGCATCAGTCGGCCTGAAGGATTGCGGCCAAAGCCTTCACTACTCTGAAATTTGCTTTTTTCAATCGCTTCCGCAAATCGTGGGGAATGGTCGAGTTCGTCGATGATCAGGTTTCCATTCATCCAGTGACGGATGCGGTTGTTGTGAACGATCACGCGCCCCACATTAAATTCACCGGTGGCGGCGTATTTGCGTTCGAAGATCGGACTGGATTTGTCAATCACGTCGTACAGCGATGCGGTGTAATGCTTTGGAGGAAGATTGGGGAACCCTGAGTCGTCCTGAATCTGGTATTCACAGCCCAGCCATGAAGAGCCGAACTTCTGGACGCGATACTTGATGCCGCTGTTGCCTTTTTCTGCAATGCGGTATTCAAACCACAGATCGAAGTCCTGATACTCGTCCCTGGTAATGATGTTGTCGCCCTTGCCGATTAGATGCAAAGTTCCGTCGGTTTCGATCTGCCATCCCTTTTCCACGGCATCTCCGTTGGGCAGCATCCACTGAGACAATAATCGATCGGCAGTCAAGTTCGTAAAGGTCTGGGCCATCGCATTGCCGCAGCTCATGACCAAAAACAAAGCGGCACAGAAAGAAGCAGGGCAATTCATTGCTTGGATTCTCATGTTACAACGCGGGGGACTGACGGAGCCCGCATAGTGTCACGACATTTGTCTGTGGCCGCAACCAAAATCAGTCTGCCGCCGCCGGATGAGCCAGGCTCGCGGCACGAATTGACTTTGGAGCGGAATCAAAACCCGAGTGGGCGAAGGAACGGCTGCGGGTCAATTGCACTCACTTTGGAAGGGAATCGTTGTAGCGGAAGCCGCCAAGGCTTTCGGTATGCGGTTTTTGCACGGAAATTCCCGAAACGCTTGGCGCGTTCCGCTACAAAGTGACTGCCATTGGGGCGGGGGCGAGCCACTTGCTCGACCCCCGGTCATTTCCCAACAGAAGCCAAAACAGCGGCGACCTGACCGCGGTGATCGCTCAGCGTGCCCGGAAAACACATAGGCGACCAATCGGTCGTATGCCCGAAAATGCAGAAGATCCAAGCGCGAGGCCGGCCGACATTCTGAAACCGCTTTCCGACCGGCAAAAATTGCCGGACTGCCGGATTGCCGGACAAACGTCAGAAAACCGCTCTTGCCTGCGATGCCGGAACAAAAGAACATTCATGCGGGAGAGTGATGGCGAGGGATCGTTATTACGGCCACGGCCGCATCGCCAACTGACGGCCGCATGCTTTCACATGCTGTTTCGCTCACGTCTGTGCCTGACATTTGGAAAATTTCCGAACATTCGGTGCCAGCCACTTCGGCCTGAACTGATTCCCAAATCGTTGCGTCGAGCGGGCAATAATAAATTTTGCGTCCCAGTAGCCTGGAGAGGAGACAAGTCGTTGCAAGTTTGCAAAACGACACGCTGTGTTTTCCGACCAGGCCGTTTTCTGACCTGCGTTTTTTTCGTGATCTTTTGCTGCGCCTCGGAGCTTTCGGCTCGCGGGCGTGAAAAAGATTCAGGATTCGCTGCGCTGCTGGAAACACCGGAGTCCGCTGAAGGCCAGTTAACAGACGAGCATGCCGGGGCTCCATCAGAACTTAGCGAACGCGAATCCGTTCCAAACTCCTCTGACCCCGAGCAGACGACTTCCCTTTTTCAGACGACGGCTCCGGAAGCGGTCTTTGATGGACGTTCTCCGCCACTGTCGCAGGAGAGTGTCTTTCTGGAAGATGACCCACCGAACGATCCGTCCGGCAGCGCGCTGCAGTCGGGGATTCCCAACGGATCCGAAGAAATTCAAAGCCTGAAGGAGCCTGAAGATACAGCGAAAGGCGTTTCCTTCCGACGGCTGTCGAAAGAGCCATACGCCAATTATCGCCAGAATGAAGCACGATGGTCGTGGTTGCCGGGCAGCGGTGACGATTTCGGCTGGCTCAGTTTTCAAGGTTCGCCATACGGGCCGCGCGGAAAGCGGACGGAATTTGGAGGGAGCTTTGGAATGCATCTGCTGGGCGGGCCAACATCCTCACCGGTTCCGCCGCGATTATACGACTTTGTGTTCGGAGTCCAGAGTCGCGACAGTCTGTCAGACCGATTCAGCTATGACCTCGCCGCGACAATCGGAGTCTTCAGCGACTTTGAAGGCAGCGCTCGGGAAGGTGTGAGATTTCCCGGCCACGCGGTTGGGATGGTACACATCAATGGAACAACCGATTTTGTGTTCGGCGTTGATTATCTGGACAGGGATGACATCGCTGTTCTTCCGGTTGTCGGCGTTTCGCTGCACGATCACTTCTTGCCTGGCTTACGATTTGATCTCGTGTTTCCCCGACCACGCATTGATTATGTTTTGACGGATGACTGGCGAAGCTATCTGACGGCCGGCCTGGATGGCGGGACGTGGGATGTTCAATTTCCCAATGGCACAGGTCAGGTGATGACGTATCGTGATTACCGACTGATGCTCGGATTTGAACATTCGGACTCGGCGGTTGGGATTTCTGCCTGGGAATTCGGCTATGCCTTTGGCAGGGAACTCGAATTCCGAAACAACCCGGGGTCGACACGATTCGACGATGCTTTCGTGCTGCAATGGGTCTGGCGACGATAGCCGCGAATTGTTTCGATCATTGCCAGTCTTGCTTGACGGAGCCTAACGCACGTCGTCAACTTCTGGTGCCGATTGAGGTGCGCTCCGAAAAAACTGGATCGCCGGTTCAACAAGGCATGCGGCAAGAGAAACGATTTCTTGGGCGACGCGCATTCCAGAGTCAGACCTTTGATCCGGATCGTCCGCGAGAACGGCCGTGACTGACAGCCTCAATCGTTTTGCCAGCAGCCGAATTCTTGCCAGTTCATACCAGTCGCCGACCACAATGATCGGCCGGTCCGATTGCAATTGAGGCAAGCGGGCCAAATGCTTCAAAGCTGCGGCGGCATCGGTGGAATCCACATCGGCCAGAATGTGAGATTCCGGAACGCCGGCATCAAGCAGTAAGGCTCGCACGGAATCTGATCCGGATTCACTGGGCTCCGGCGGCCTTCCGAAAACAACAAGCAGTTTGCCATGGTCCTGCAGCAGCTGGCTGGCCGTTTTGAGGCGGTGACTCAAATCCACCGGAAGGTCTTCTGCTGAATTGCCGACTGACCGTGAAACCACTATGACGCAGGCAGATGTGTCGGGCAGGGAGTCCGAAAGCCGGCCCGCCTGCACAGTGACAATTCCAAACGCAAGCAGGGTCAGCCCGGCGCTCAGGATAATGGACAGGAAGGACGACCGTCCCTGTGTGGAGTCTCTGTTGCCAGCCAGAATTCCCATGCCTGTCACCACCAGCAGCATCAGAATGCCAAGCGGCGCCGTCATCGCGGTCGTTCGTGTGGCGTCAGTCATGTGTTGTGAAATCTGCCACAGATCTTTGCCAATGAAGCCCGCAAACATGGCAAGCAGAGCGATCGATGCGAGCAGGACCGGGGCTGGTAATGCAGGTCGCAGGGCAAACATCAGCAAAGACGTCGCGAACATGGCCATGCTGGCGATTCCCGCCGACTGCGTCAGCGGCTGCAGATTGGTCAGCCAGTTTTCCGCTGCGCTTGTGGAGTACACAAAAACCTCCATGAGGTTCAGCATCAGCAGGCATGAAAGGCCCAGAGCGGCCCCTCGCGAAACAGCCATCCAGCCGGGTGCCGAGTCATGTAGAATTCTTGTGATTGCGGGAGCATCCGGAGTCAATGAAATCGATCCTTTTGGAATTCTGGCAGTGAGAAGCATGGGCCTGCGTCGTCGCAACGCCATCGGCCGGAGCAGTTCCGGTGACAGGACGTCCATCGTAGTCCAATCGCCGACGGTGAACAGAGCGCCTGTGTGTCAAACTTTCCCTGGTCACATGCAGCGAAAACCAGAGCGGTCGGCTAATATGGAACTTCAGGTGGCAGCAAAAAATGGCTGCCGAACTCCAGATTTCTCCAACAGGCGGGTTCTGTCAGGCGTAAAACACGCAGAGAGGGCCTTCGAATGCTTAGAATGTCCGAGTCGGACGCAGAAGATCAGTCGCTGGATGCAGCGGATTCGCCGGAAACTGGCGAAGTTCCGTCCGCGAGCGAGGTACGGCTGGTCCATGCTGCCCGAAATGGGGACTCTGACGCCTTTGGGGAACTCGTTCTACGGTACGAGCGACGCGTGCTGAAGGTCGTGCGGCGTTTTGTTCCCGATCTGGAACTGGCGACCGACCTTGTTCAGGAATCCTTCCTGAGGGCTTATGAGCGGATTGAGCAATTCGATCCGGCGCGACGGTTCGGTCCCTGGCTGTTTCGGCTGGCGGTCAACCTGACTTATGATCATCTGAGAAAAGTGCGGCGGCGTGGACGCTGGGCATTGTTCACCGACGCCGGAGAAGATCGCTCGCCTGATCCTGCGGTTGTGGATCCTCGAATCGAAATTGATCTTTCGCAGGAAGTTCAGGTCGTGCTGGCGGAGATTCCTGAAACGTATCGCAGTGTGTTGATCCTGCGGGATCTTGAAGGCTTCTGCACTTCGGAAGTGGCGGCGATCACAGATCGCAGTGAGGCGACCATTCGCTGGCGGCTGGCGGAAGCTCGCAAGATGTTCCGTGAGGCATGGGAACGACGTGAACGCAGAGGCGAAAATGCCCGACTGTCGCAAAACGGTGAGGAATAATTTTCGCAGCTTGCAACAGACCTTGAATTCAGAGTTCGTGTGATCTGTCGGACGACAGAAATCTTAGGCGTGGAAATGGGGTTGGATCATGGAATGTTCGAACGCAAGACACTTCATTCATCTGGATGTCGGCAGTGACCTGCGTGTGGACGAAGAAACGCAGCTGGCCGAACACATGGGCCAATGCGGCGACTGTCGAACCTATCATGCTGGGATGTCGAAAGCGATGAACGTCCTGGCGACGCTCCGCGACGTTCCGGCCGGTGCTTCGGAATCTTCTGCGGCTGTTCGATCAGTGTGGCCGGCCGTATCGCGTGAAATTCAACGACGTCGAGCTGTTCCGGTCAAGACGATCAGGTTCAATCTTCAGGTAGCGGCTCTGAGCGTTTGCTCGTTGTCACTTGCGGTTGTCACCATCGTCCAAAGCCTGTCCTCCCTGCGAGGCTCGCTGCATGAAGGTGACTTCATGAGGGCTCACTCCGTCTCCAGCCCGGTGAACATGCAGAAATTTCCGTTTCCAAAATCGGCAGGGCAAGCCGCGTCGCATGAGCAACTGCTGCCCGTTCTACAGCCTTTTGGTGTGGCAGGTCCGCAGTCCTTCTGATCGCGAAAACCTTGACGCCCATAGCCATCCACTGCAACCACTTGAGAGTCGGAAAATCCTTCGCAGATTGTATCAGGGTGGAAAGCGATTTCTTCCTGAACGAAGCGGAGCGCAGTGAAGGATCTCGTCTCCACCTCAAACCAGTTCCCACCAAGTAACAGGGCACGATCATCGAGCATCCAGCGGCCCGGGAACTCCGAATGGCATTTCCCGACGACCCTCCGTTTGTTCAGCCAGGATCCAAAGCTGAATCTGGGTTTGTCGAAACGAAACTTTTCGAGCCTCTTCTTCGGGCGACGTTTGCAGCAGACTGCTTCCATGGAATCTGGCGGTTGTCTCCATCGACTGAAAATTCATCGTGCGGCGAGTTGGTGGTGCATTCGGGTCCTGCGGCTCAGCCTTTGCCAGCCGCACTCGTCCCGAAAACTCATCCAGTTCTGCGGTGACTTCTTTAAACGGAAGACGGCCCTGCGCCTGCCGTGATTCCGGAACCACCAGCGGAACGAATCGTCCGGTTCCGGAAATGGTAAAACCCGGTTCGTCATCTTTACCTTTGGCAGGCTGCAGCTGGATGGAGGTGTTCAACATTCCAAAGGGCCCCAGAGCCATTGATTCCACGCGTTCGAGAATTGGTGTCGCCTGAACCGGGGGCGCATTCGGTTCCCGGTCAACAATCGTGGGATCAGATGCGAGCGCCGTCCAGAAGGGTCGGCTGAACCAGCCGCTGATGGCTTCGTCCGAGCACGTGTCGCGCAACATCTGCCAGGCCGATGGATCAAGGCTGGAGAGCGCAACAAGAAATGCCTCTTTGTCGCGACGATCAATCTCGGTGATCTGCCCGAGTATATCCACCTGAAAGCGAAGTCGAAGCTCTTCCAGCGAGCGGGCTGAGGAAACAGATGTTTTCAGTGATTCCGAAGTGGAATCACCGGCTTCTCTTGTTGCTCTCTTCAGTCTGACGGTGATCAAAGCATCACCGGACTTCAGAATCGTCGCCACGGTGTACTCGATTTCAAATCGATCGCGAGTTTCGTTGGTCTCGGGCGGTTGTCCTTCAACGGTGAATTCCGTCTGCTTCACAATGAACACATTGATGACGAAACTGTCGCCCGCCTTCAGTCCCCACACGGCGGGCGATTCATTGGCCTGCATTGCCATAACGTGAGAGCATCCCAACAAAAACAGGGGAAGCCATGTGACCGTTGCAGGCAGGCAAATCTTCCGCATAACAGTCATCTCCGAGGGGCTGATCTTGTTGGCGCGGTCGGCGGACTGCCGTGTCGCTTCAGGCAACAAAGAGTGACGCAATCTCGTAAAAAATCACAACCGCAAAAACGTCGACCATGGCTGCTATCAATGGATTAGACATGATGGCAGGATCCATTCCAAGCCGTCGCAACATCAGCGGCAGCAGGGTGCCTGCGGAGGTTCCCAGAATCACGACGCTCACAACGGTCGTCGCAATGGCGGCCGATTCGGGCACCGTTCGACCAAACCACAGCCAGGCGACTGCAAAATCCAGTGAAGCCAGCGCGACGCCCAGGCAAAGCCCAATCAAAAACTCGCGGAAGATCAGATCGCGGTTCATGGCGTGGTCCGGGCCACCCTTGGTTTCGGTAGGCTGCAGCGCAAACATTCGAATGAACAGCGTGGCGGACTGAGAACCCGCATTGCCGCCGCTGGCCATCACAAGAGGCAGGAACAGCAGAATCAATGTAGTCAGGCTGCTGAGCCCCACCTGCACGGCCTCACCGCTGTCCGTGGACTGGCGATAGTGATCAATCACGTGGGCGTTCATCAGGGCCACGATCGACAGGAACAGCAGCCAGATTCCGCGCTTCCACAAAATGACCAGCAGCGGAGTTTCTTCATACGTGTCCCGCAGTGGAGCAACCGCACCCTGGAGATAGGCGTCTTCTGTGGCTTCTTCCTGCACAACGTCAAGAGCGTCGTCGTGGGTTACAATGCCAACAAGACGGTCGTCTTCATCAACAATCGGAAGGGCGATGAAGTTGTAGCGGCCAAGTTCCTGAGCCACGACGGCTCGCTGCTCGGAAACTTTAAACCGAATCACATCGCGCTGCATGATCTCGGAAAGCCGTGTCTCCGGCTTCGCAAGAATCAGTTCTCGCAGAGAGATAAAGCCTTCGAGTTTTCTGGCTTCGTTGAGGATGTAAACGTAGTAAATCGTTTCGCTGTTCGGGGCCTGCTGACGCAGTTGAGCAAGAGCTTCGCGGACGGTGATATGAGCCGGCAGCGACGCATACTCGGTCGTCATAATGGACCCAGCGCTGTTTTCGTCATACGAAAGCAGCCGTCTGATGTCGTTTCGTTCGGCCTTGGCAATCAGCCGCAGAACTTCTTCGCGATGGAGCTCGGACATCTCGGAGAGCAGGTCGACGCGGTCGTCGGCCGACATCCATTCCAACAGATTCGAGAGGCGACCTGAATCCAGGGTTTCCACAAGAACCGTCTGCCGCCGCAGCGAGATGTACTCGAAGATCTCAACTCGCAGTGGAAGTTCCGCCTGGTCGAGAATCTTCCAGATCTCTGCGTCTTCGAGCTCCTCAAGAATCTCGGCCACAGCAGCCGGATGAACAACCTTGCAGAAGGCTGCGAGTCCAACGAGATCATCCTCCTGAAGCATCTGTTGCACGTCAGGGAGGATCAGCGTTTGATAAGCGTCCTGCATGGGGAAACTCCGATGCCCGGAAGACAGCGAGTGCTTATGCTGCGGAAGAAATGCGTTTGCCGGATGGCTGCGGACGACTCCGCCGAAGACGAATCGCAGGTCGCAGTGAAATCTTTACTTCGCTTTGAACATTAGCGCGGGCCGCTGGTCGAAAAAAAATCCCTGCAGGACAGGAATCCAGCAGGGATGAGTGTCAAACCGACGTTCAAAGAACAACCGGATGAGGGAAAAACCTCATAAAATCAGCGCTTGGAGAACTGGAAGCTCTTGCGGGCTTTCTTGAATCCATACTTCTTTCGTTCAACCATTCGGTCGTCGCGTGTCAGAAGTCCGGCTTCTGCCAGTGAGGGATGCCATGCCGGGTTCATGCCCTGAAGAGCACGAGCGATACCCAGAATGATGGCTCCGGCCTGACCGGTTGTGCCGCCACCCTGAACACGGATGGAGATGTCCACCTGGCCAGCTTTGCCGACCACATTCAGTGGTACCATGACGCTTTCGCGGTCACGTTCAATGCGAAGGTATTCTCCCATTTCGCGACCGTTGATCACGAATGAGCCAGAACCTTCTTTGATACGAACGCGTGCAACAGAAGTCTTTCGACGACCAGTTCCCATCGCAACGCCGAATCGGTCAATCTTGCCGCGGATCGTTGGCTGGTAAGCAGGGTCAGCAACTGCGGATGATGCAGCGCCAGATCCTGAACCAATAGTCAGCTCAGGCAGCTGGGAAGAAGGAACTTCTGGCTCGTTTGCCAAAGCGTCCGTGGATGATGGATCCATACTCATTGGATTTAATCGCAAGGAAAAGGTGAATCAAAAGTCGGCCGCAGCGGGCAAGGAACAAATATTGGGTGACCGAAATCAACCTTTAATTTTACGGTCAGGCACCAGATGAGCCGGGAATGGCTTCGGCAGTTGAGACTGATGAGGATGATTGGTGCCGACAAAGACGCGAAGTTTCTTCAGCATCTGTCGACCAAGCTTGTTCTTAGGCAGCATGCGGCGAACCGCTTCGCTGACAAGCTGATCAGGTCGCTTTTCCCAAGTCTCAATAGCCGAGCGAACACGACGACCACCCGGAAACCCGGTGTAGCGGTCATAATTCTTCTTGGCCATCTTTGTGGTCAGATATGGAATTCGTGAGTGCTGCATTGAGTTGCCTGTGAAGCGAATACGCTCGCAGTTCAACACAATCACACAGTCGCCAACATCGACATGGGCAGTGTAAGTCGGCTTGTGCTTGCCCATCAGAACGGTCGCAATGCGAGTCGCCAGACGTCCAACAATATGTCCATCCGCGTCGATAACAAACCAGTCACGGCCTTGTTCGTCGACAACTTCTTTCTTTGCCATCCATGTTTTGCCAATCGCCAGCATGGAACCGTCATCCTTTGGGCCGCCAGATCAGGCAGCTATGATCAAGTGTTCAGAAACGAATGAGCAGACGCTGAAGCCTGCCTCAGCAGGTCACTTTCAACCGCTTAACCAATGAAACTCGACGGTTTATCGGCCTTGGGCGGAAAGAAGTCGAGCAATCTAACGACTTTGGGCCTCGTAATCAATGCTGTGTCGGGCATTTCGCCACTCGGATCCCAGGAACAGAGACTTTCCGAGTGTTTTCACAGGAAGTTAAATACAGATCCGAGAACCGGCAGTTTCCCATTCCCCCGAGTCGTGCCCTCGCATGCCTGTTGAAATGGGTCGTTTTGGCAAAAATAGCGGAACGAGCCGATGATTCCATTCAATGGGGGTCGTGCTGTTCAAGACTGTTGGAGACGGACGGAAATGGCTGTGCCACCTGCAACAGCCAGTCCGATAACTCCAATTGAAGGAACGAGGACTGGCGAGGCGGGGTCGCCGTTCTGTCATGGAAGACAGGCCGAAGCCCGCATAACGCTCACCAGCAACCTTTCACTGTCGGTGTACAAGTGCCAGCTGACGATGCATGGATGCAAGTCAGCGGTGCATGCCGCATGTGAAATCCTCCCCATTCTGAACGGATTCACTTTTTGGGGGCACACACGAGATGAAGTTGCCGCTTTTACGGCTTGCTAAAGCCGCCTGTTTCGTTGTCGCTATTCCCATCTTCTTTATTGATGCCCATGCTCAGATTGTGCCGGGCACAGGGATGAAGATGGATCAGGTGGGTGACGATTTTGAAGCTGAAGACTGGAAGTGGATTCCCAACGGCGCGAAGGCCAGTCGCGAACAGGACGAGCAGGTTCGGTCGCCTACCGGTTTTTCCAGCAACAAACGTTGGTTCGAAAGCCCGAAACGCGGCATGCCCGATCACATTGCCCGAGTTCCTACGCCTGCGGACGGAATTCCGGGCAGCAAGGGAGCCCTGAAGGTTCAGACTCTGAACTCAGGTGTTCCTGGCCAAAACTCACGGAAGATGGAACAGGACGACCTGATCATGGCCTGTTCTTCCAAGGTCGGGGCGATCGCAACCAGCCGCAATCCAAACTGCGTCACTCGAATTTACCTGCCGCCGTTTGAGCAATGGGAGAACCGTTCGGGTTCGCACTTCGGTTACCGAATCGATCTAAAGACCACGATCACCGAGACGGAAAAGAAATTCCTGTTCACGTCGAAGAAACGAAAGCAGGAAGACTATTGGCCAGGCTACTTCATTGAATTCCACAGCAGCCATGATGGAAAATTCAAGGAAGACGAAGCTGTCCTGCTGATCCGCGGTGATAACCTCGGTCGTGAAGTGAAGAGCCTGAAACTGTCTCCAGGCTGGTGGACTCTTGGAATGTCCGTGACTGGCGACGGGCGAGTTCATTACTATGGCAAGCAGGGTGTTCAGAATCTGACGGCCTCCGATCACTTGTACTCAAGCACGCCCTACGGTTATCAGGCAGAGTACTTCGCGACTCACTTCTTTAATTCCTGTAACCAGAACGACGGAACAACCTGGTCGACTCCTGTGATCATCGATGACCCTGCGATTTACGTGTCTCGCTGATTCAGAACAGTCTTCATCGTCTTCATGAAAAACAACACCGGCCGAAAGGGCCAGTCACGTCAGCTCGCAAACACGCTGCGAGCTGACGGAATCACCGCGAAATGCACGTCGTGAAGAAGAACTCCTCGTTTTCAGGGCGACCCTCTGCTCCGGGCCTGGCATGTCGGACATGCCAGGCCCGGTTTGCGTTGAGAGCCTGAGGCTCAACAGGCACTATTCCCCTGACCAATGAAGCCACAGCCATCCGCCAAGCTTGTCTGGCAATTGTTTTTTTTCGCCGCCCCATCGCAAATTCCTATGTGCTTTGCGGCGGTCGAGCGGCCGGCGGCGGGCTAAGTTTTTCAACCGGGGCTCCACTTGCACGGAGTCACCGCGCGAGTTCGCTCGCCACCATTCCGCCATTTTTCATTGTTATTCAGGATTCGCGACATGTCCGCCATTGGCCTTTCTGCTCCGCAGCCCGGGACATCCACCCTTGCGTCCGAAGTTCCGGCACGACTGGCGGTTGCTCCACGAACTCTCGTAAAGTCGCCGTGGCGGGCGACGGTTGTCGCGGTAGCCGTTGTCTCCAGTGCGGCTCTGCTGATCGCTCAACAAGTGGCGTTTCGTCTTCTTGCCCCGGTGATCGGTTCGTCCGTGGAAACATGGTCGGCCATCATTGGAGTCTTTCTGCTGGGGATCGCCGTCGGCAATCATGTGGCCGGCCGACTGGCCGATCGAATTTCTCCGGTGCTCTGTATTGCTGGCGGACTGTTCTTCGGAGCCCTTTCGGTGTTTCTGATGCCTGTGATTGCCGATCAGCTGACCAGTTCGGTTCCGTTCGCCTCTTTGCCTCTGACGGTCCAGATCTTCATCGCTTCGTTCCTGGTCTGTTTTCTTCCAGGCACTTTGTTAAGCCTTGTGACTCCTCCTTCCATTCGAAGTGTTGTTACGCATTCTGAAGAAGTTGGTTCGGCCGCCGGTCGAATTTTCGCGTGGGGAACTTTTGGAAGTCTGGCCGGAAACTATCTGGCCGGCTTTGTCCTGCTGGCGCTGCTGGGTGTCCGGACCATTGTGGATCTGACCAGCGGC
>Ga0209491_10000838_pt1 | contig 61699 bp, 55 predicted proteins | sample BON02_FD_187213 | JGI IMG/M metagenome (GOLD analysis project Ga0209491, IMG submission 187213) | Freshwater microbial communities from Lake Bonney liftoff mats and glacier meltwater in Antarctica - BON-02 (SPAdes) (version 2) | ecosystem: Environmental > Aquatic > Freshwater > Ice > Glacier... | reverse complement strand
GCAGTTTGGGCACCAAGTGACAAAGGCAGGGGAGCGATCTAATGCGGTTTGCAAACTGCTATCCGGAGGAATTTCCAGGTCGCGGGCTTCGAGTTCGAGATCCATGCGATTGGCTAAGCTGCAACGCTCAAGAAAACAGTTGCGGGAGGATTCGTAGAGCACTTCCACCCCGGTGGTATTGGAGAATCGTTTGTCTTTCCGCTCGCAATAATAATGCAGGGTCGCGAGCAGGGTCTGGATCGCATTCGGGCTCATCATGATCTGATCGGCAGCGCACAGTTTCGCAAAATGGGTGGCAAGCTCAATCGGACCGTACCGGGTAAAAAAGAGGGTTTTACGGAACATCCGCTCCAAGCCATGAACGGCTCGCTGAGCTCGGCGAAGCGGGTCGCGTTCGCCTTCCAGAATGACCACCTTGTCCGTCTGATCAAGCAATTGAGCCAGCGCTTGACGAATTCCTGCGGATATGGAGACGGCATCACGAACCCGGAGAAAGATGGCTCCTTCTTCCCTGGGCTTGGCCAAGGATTCTCCGGAAGGGGAAGGTTCCAGATCCTCCAGATGCAGTTCGGCCACCCGGGGGTTGGAAATGGCCTCAAAGGCAAAAAGCGCTTTGGCAAGGACGCCGGCGGCGGCGCGTTTTCCCGTTCCGGCCGGCCCCATGAACACACAATGAAAATGACGATCCGTCACCGGCAGTCCCTGCAATTTTCGCTCTTGTCCGGCATGAGCCAAGCGAAGGATCCGCTCAAGACCTTTTCGAACCGCCTCTTGAACGACGGACTCTTTAAGGAATTTTGTGGCGGTTGCGATCGTTGGTCCGGGGTTCCTGGAGTCATCCGAAGCGACTTCTAGCGGCACTTCCAAAAGAATATTGGAAGCGAGTTGCAATTGTGGACTGAGTGTCACGGCGGTCGAAGGCTGCCCAAGGAAGCGGCAGTCACGAAATTCACCATGGCAGCCAGATGCTGTCAGCGCTGGTGCCCCGGTGGCCTCCACGAAGAGGGATTCGGCGGTGACATGGCAGGAATGGAGGTCGAGCGCAGAAATGCCTTCGGCGACGAAGGAACAGTTTTTCATCTCCAGACGGCTGAGCTCGCAGGAAAGTGCGGACGCCGGCGAGGTCTGGAGGCGACAGTGGGCGAGCCGCACAACCCCTCCGGAGAGAGAAAATTGTGGGCACTGGGACGAGAGTTGCTGGGAGGTGACGCAGGAATGGAGTTGGACGGTCGACGAGGAGGTTCCATTGGCCGCGATGAGGGCGGATGTCTGGCTGTCCTGAATGAGAGTGTAGAGCAGGTGGGTCTCGGGATTGTCTTTCAGGTAGACGCCAATGCCATTGTTTCGCAAGGCGACGCCTTCGCAATACAGGGTCGCTTTTTCGGAGTAGATGCCGACTCCGGGATCCGACTCGTCGGAGCTGAGGCACGATTCGATCCGGCTGTGGTAGAGCGCTGCGGTAGCTCCGCTACGGAGAACCAGTCCAATCCGGCAATCCGAAATTCGACAGTCCGAAAGCTCTAGAAGGGTTTGATGTGAGAGGACGATGCCCTCATCGGTTTGACCGGCCAGACATCCTTTCAGGTACAATTCGATGTTGGCATCCGGCGCGCCGGCGGTGATCTCCCCGCGAATGATGCAATCCTTAAGCACGAGAGTTCCTTTTTCCACCTGGAAGGCGGACTTCCCCGCACCCCCACGAAACTCGAGCCCGGAAAAACTAGCGAACTCCGAACGGATAACCATCGTGCCTCTGAAGACCACCGTGCCGGGCAGTTGGCTCCGCAAGCGCAGGTCCTTCTTGATCTCGAAGGCCGGGTATTCCCCTGGCGGGACCACAATGACGTCGCCGACTTTGGCCCGGCGGATTGCGGCTGCCAGATTCCGGTTGTCAAACATCTTTCCTTCGGGATTGATGGAAAGCTCACGGACTGAGTCGCTCGAGAGGTTTCTTTTCAGAACCTCCTCAAGTTTGGGCGGACGAAGATGCATCAATATTGAAAACTTAACGGATGGGCGCGGGATCAAGCTTTTGCGAGCGGGCTATCATGACGTGCGTGCTCACGGGCGTCGAGAAACAATTGCAACCGAATGCAACGTGAATGGAGGCCCGGGGTCTCAGAGGCGGCGGGGTGGAGCCGGGCGAAAAAATTCAGAGTTGCTTTTCGATCCCAGCGGGCCCAGGTTTCCAATCATCAGAAGAACACGATGAGTACCACAACTTCCGCCACCAGCCAACTCGATCAACTCAAGAAATTTACCACTGTCGTTGCGGACACCGGCGATTTCGAATCGATGCGGAAATATACCCCGCAGGATGCCACGACCAACCCGAGTCTCATCTTCAAAGCCGTGCAGCAGGACGCCTACAAGCCTCTCCTGGAAAAGGCCATCGCCGATAACAAAAACTCTTCCCTCAGTGGCGAAGCGTTGCCAAAGAAAATCATCGATGATCTTTTGATTGCCTTCGGCAGCAAGATTCTGGACATCGTGCCCGGTCGGGTCTCCACCGAGGTGGATGCACGGTTGTCTTTCAACGTGGAAGCGACGGTCGAAAAAGCGCGTGATCTCATCGCTCTCTACAAGAATGTTGGCGTGCCACGGGAGCGGATTTTGATCAAAATTGCCTCCACCTGGGAAGGAGCCCGCGCGGCGGAGATTTGTGAAAAAGAAGGCATTCATTGCAATTTGACCCTGATGTTTTCGCTCGCTCAAGCGATTGCCTGCGCCGAAGCAGGAGTGACCTTGATCTCGCCGTTCGTCGGTCGAATTTACGATTTTTACAAGGGTTCCACCGGTAAGGAATATGTCGGGGCCGATGATCCAGGGGTCCAGTCGGTCAATGTGATTTACAACTACTACAAGAAGTTCGATTACAAAACCCAGGTGATGGGCGCGAGCTTCCGCAATGTCGGAGAGATCTTGAATTTGGCTGGTTGCGATCTGTTGACCATCGGGCCAAACTGGTTGGAGGATCTCCAGAATAGCAACGAGCCGGTGACGCAAAAACTGAGCGCGGAATCCGCCCGCAAAATGGAGATCGAAAAGATCGCCGTGGATGAAAAAGTTTTCCGTTGGATGTTGAACGAGGAGGCCATGGCCACGGTCAAGCTCGCCGAGGGGATTCGCACCTTTGCTGCGGATATCGTCAAGCTCGAGAAGATCATCTCCGCCTCACTCTAATGCGTCCCGCCTTCCCTGGATTTCTCTTGAGGATCGTCACGGCTCTGGCCGTTTCGGTCGGATCGTCGTTCGCTCTGAATTTGGCCAGCGATCATCCGGGATCCTTGCCGATTCTGATTGGGAATGAAGCGGTGCGAAAAGAACTCCATTTGAGTTCCCTTCAGCTCGCGCTTCTAAAGTCCTTGCGGGGGGAATACCAAGATTCCGTTCGAAAATTGACCCATCCTATGCCGAAAACCGAGGCGGAGTTAGCGGTGGCGGAGAAGGAGTTTTTTGCCGTGAGTGTTCGTTTCAATAACCGAGTTCTGTCGGTCATGAACCCGTCCCAGCGCAAAAGGATCCTAGAGATCGAACATCAAGTTCTCGGGGCGACCTCGCTGATGAATTCCTCGGTTCAATCGAAGCTTCAATTGACGGAGCAACAAAAGCAAAAAATCGAATCGATTCGTAAAAAGGGAATGGGATATGTGGGCAAGGTTAATCGAAAATTCTCTGAGGATCGGATCAACGCTGATGAGCGACTCGACTTGCTGAGGAAGCACCGGGTCTCGGAGGGCAAATCACTCTTGAAAATTCTCACCCCCGAACAACGAACGGCCTTTGATCAACTTTGCGGAAAGCCTCTTTCTTCGAAATCGTAAACCGTCTGCTTCAGATCATTTCATTGAGAATGTTCTCAATCAATTCCTGGCGGCCGCTGGTGTGTTGGATGGGGTCCTCGTTCCCGAGGGCGTGTTTTTCCAGTGAGGCGAAGGATTCTTTTCCTCCTTCGATGCTTTGCCCGAGGCCGGTATCCCAGGAGGCGTAGCGGGTTTTGACAATGTCGCCGAGGCGACCGTCGGCCCGGAGGGCGGCGGCGGCTTTGAGGCCGCGGGCGAAGATGTCCATTCCGCCAATGTGGGCGTGGATGAGGTCCACAGGTTCGAAGCTTTCGCGGCGGACTTTGGCGTCAAAGTTGAGGCCGCCGGTGGTGAAGCCACCCATCTTGAGGACGGTGAGCATGATGGCGGTGGTGTCGTAAATGTTGGAGGGGAATTGATCGGTGTCCCAGCCGACAAGTTCATCTCCCCGGTTTGCGTCGATCGAACCGAGGGCCCCGGCGGCGGCAGCCACTTCGCATTCGTGGAACATGGTGTGTCCGGCGAGGGTGGCGTGGTTGGTCTCGAGGTTGAGCTTGAGATGATCGATGAGGTCGTGCTCGCGGAGGAAGTTCAAGCAGGCGGCGGCGTCGGAATCGTATTGGTGGGTGGTGGGCTCGCGCGGCTTGGGTTCGATGTAGAACTGCCCGGTAAAGCCGATTTTCTTTTTGTATTCGACGGCCATATGGAGGAATCGGGCGAGATGGTCCAGTTCGCGTTTGATGTCGGTATTCCAGAGGGTTGAATATCCCTCGCGGCCACCCCAGAAGGTGTACCCTTCGCCTCCGAGTTCGTGGGTCACTTCCATGGCCTTTTTGACTTGGGCCGCGGCATAGGCAAAGACGTCAGCGTTCGGGCTGGTGGCGGCACCATGGACAAAGCGAGGATTGGCAAAAAGGCAGGCCGTGCCCCAGAGGAGTTTGATCCCGGTGCGTTCTTGTTCTTCTTTGAGGACTTTGACCACGGCGTCGAGATTGCGGTTGCTCTCCGCGAGGGTCGCTCCTTCGGGGGCGACGTCGCGGTCGTGGAAGGCGTAGTAGGGGGCTCCGAGTTTTTCGATGAATTCGAAGGCAACCCGGGCGCGGTTTTGGGCGTTTTCAACCGAGTTGGAACCATCATCCCATGGGCGCAACATGGTGCCCATGCCGAAGGGATCCGCTCCGGAACCGCGGAAAGTGTGCCAATAGACGACCGAAAATCGGAGGTGTTCTGCCATGGATTTGCCTTCGACGAGTTCGTCGGGATTGTAGTGCTTGAAGGCGAAGGGGTTCTTGGATGTGGGGCCTTCGTAGGCAATTTTTGGGATGTGGGAGAAGGACGATTTCATGGGGAAGTGGCGAGTAAAGGGTAGAGGGTGACGAGGAGCCAATGACCAATGACTAAAGGAGGGGGGTGATTTCTTCAAGCGTCTTTCTGAGGGCGAGGTGGCCGAAGTGACCTTGGCGGACTGAGAGGAGTTTGGAGCCTGGCCAAGCGCGATGCAGGATTTGGAGTTGGTCTAGAGGGGAGACGTGATCGTAGAGGCCGGCGGTGATGACGACCCGCTCGGCGGGGCAGAGGGGGGCACCATGGAGGGGGGAGCAGAGGGCAACGTCGTGGCCGAGTCCCCAAGGTTCAAACCCGCGGGCGAGCAAGAGGCGGCGCATGGTGGCGGACCCGGGATTGCCCCAAATGGCATGTTCGACATTGACGATGGGTTGGATCAAGGCGACGAAGCGAAAGTCAGTTTCGAGAAAGCTGAGGATGGCCCCATTCCATCCCCCCCAGCTCGTGCCCATGAGGGCAAATTCTTCGCAGCCCCGGTTGCGCAACTCGCGCATGAGTTGTCGGAGTTCAATCACGCATTGGCGGATGGTTTCGACATTGCGGATGAGGTTGGCATTGATGGCGAGGAGGCCATTGAAATGTCCCTCCGGGGTGCGGGAGTAGTGGAAGGGGAGGTGGGGGAAGGCGACATTCCAACCGCGGTCATTGTACCAACGGGCTAGTCGGCGATAGCCGATGTCGCTGCTGCTCATGAGGGCATGGAGGAGCAGGACGGTCGGGGCGGAAGGACCTTTCGAGCAGGGGAAATAGTGAACGCGCGCACGGTCATTCTCGAGGAATCCGCTGGGCCGAGGGGAGGGCCATTCGAAGGTGTTTTTCGTTTGAGTGAAGTCGTGGACGTCGGGCAGGCGGTAAAATTCTTCGCGGGAAATTCCTACGCAACTGGCCACATAAGCGTCGAAGTCGTCGAGCGAACAAACCTGATCACGCCGGTGCCATTGGAGGACGTTCATCATCCCGCACATGGCGCTGTCCATGGCGAAGGCAACAGATTTTTCGACGGTGGCTCTCATCCCGGAAAAAAAGACGTTTCTCCTGCGGAGGCACAGAGGCGCAGGGATTTACTCTTCCGATCTTTCATACCAAAGTCATTCTCGGCGCCTCGGCGCCTCGGCGCGAGTCTGTTTTACCCCTTTTGCATCCGTTCTTGGGGGGAGTGCGGGAGGTCGTCCGGGGTGAGTTGAAATTCGGTTTGGAGGCGCTCTCGGAGGGCCAGGATGGCGGCAGAGAATTCCTTTTGCAGGTGGGGCCGTTTTTCATCGGCGGGAAGGTTGTCGGGGGTGGTGATGGGGGATCCGAAAGCCATGTAAACCTGGGCGCGGCGGAAGCCGAGCCAGTATTTTTTGTCATAGAGGCGGTCGCTTCCAAGGATGACGCAGGGGACGATGGGTGCCCCGGACATCGATGCGAGCAGGGCAACACCTTCTTTCATTTTTGCACCATTGACGATGGAGGCCTGACCATCGCGGATGCCGCCTTCAGGAAAGATGCCGACGACCCGGCCATCGCGGAGGCGTTTCACCGCCGTGCGCAAGGCGGAGCGATCGGCTCCGGTCCGATCCACCGGAATGACATTGAGTTCGGTGAAAAACCGATGAAGGAATTTTCGCTGGAAAAGCTCGATCATGGCGATCCAATCAATCCGCCGCGGGAAGTGGGTCGTGATGAAGGGCGGATCGAAATGGCTGATGTGGTTCGAAGCGAGGATGAATCCGCTGGAGCGGGGAAGGGGGGCGGTGGTGACGACCCGAACCCGTGCGGACCAAGTGAGGAGGGCCAGGAGCGTTTTGGTGACGCCGTGCCAGTGGAGTTCGCGTCCGATGCGGGCGAGAAAATTCATAACGAGACGACCTGAACGGAAACGTCCATCCGATCGAAGGAATTGGCCTGTCCTTCCCAAGCTCCGGAGAGTGGACAGGCTTTTTCGGGGTCGCGGGCCACGGCCACGGAGACATGGCCTGCTCCCGCAAAGGTGTTGTTGGTCGGATCAAATCCCCGCCAACCCGCACCGGGGATATAGATTTCGGTCCAGGCGTGGGTGGCCCCGTGTTGGCCCTCATTCATCTGGATGTATCCGGTGACAAAACGCGCACCGAATCCCCATTGCCGGGCGGCCTCCATGAGGAGAACGGCATAGTCGCGGCAGGAACCGGTCCCGGAAGTGATGGTTTCGACGGGACGTTGCACCCCGGCTTCTTCGCGGCGGGAGTAGCGGAAGTTTTTAAAAATAAAAGTATTGAGCCGATTGAGGAGTTCGAAGGTGTTGATGAGTTGGCCGGGGGAGTAGAACCGGGTGATCCAACTTTGCAGAGCGGGGGCATCGTGCGGGAAGCTGGGCAGACGGTAAGGGATCAATTCAGCTTGTTCGTCGGCCGGGTATTGGAAGGGATAGGAAAGTGCGACGGGGTCGATAAGAAAATCGAGAGGGTTTTCGTCATAGTGCGCGACGGTCACTTCACTGAAGAGGCCCAATTTTTGCGTCTGGCCGGTGAAGCTGATCATGGCGATAGAGTTCCCATAGATGTCGCGGATCCAGCGTACGGAGCCTTTCGGATCGATCCGGAGAACGGAGGATTCGATATGGACATCGTGGCCTTCGCGGGGACGAAGGAGGGCCCGATGCGGTCCGAGCGTGACCGGTTGGTGGTAGAAGTATTCGGTGCTGTGGGTGATCTTCATGCGTCGCATAGAAATGAAAAATGAGGTTGTCGGTAGAGGGAAGGGGTTAACAGGAAGTCCCCCGGCTGGTCACTGCCGCAGGCGGATTTCTGCAGGAGGTTCGGGGGAGTTTTTCCGCCTTCTAATTCCGGGTGGAGAAGAACTGGCGTTGCTTGTCGGAGATGGGTTTTTCCAGGCGTTCGAGCACTTGGAGCATGTCCTCCCAGACCTTGCGTTTCTCCGAGAGGGCTTGGTTGCGGAGCAGGTAGGCGGGATGGTAGGTCGGCATGACGGGAATGGTGCGAAATTCCAGCCAATGGCCGCGGAGACGTCCGAGGGGTTCGGTTTTGTCGAGCAGACCAGCGACCGCGGTGGCTCCGAGGGCCACAAGCACTTTCGGCTGGATGGCCGCGATCTGCTTTTCGAGCCAAGGGAGGCACTCGTTCATTTCTTCGTTGGTGGGCTTGCGGTTTCCGGAGGCGCCGGCCGGCATGTCGGGTCGGCATTTCACCACATTGGCGATATAAATCTCCTCTCGGGTGAACCCCATCGTTTGGATGATTTTTGTCAGGAGTTGACCGGCCGCCCCAACGAAGGGTTCGCCGTGCAGGTCTTCTTCGGCTCCGGGGGCTTCACCGACGAACATGAGTTCCGCGTGGGGATTGCCGACACCAAAAACGACCTGAGTGCGCGAGGTGACGAGGTGCGGGCACTTGGTGCAGCCGAGGGCGGCTTGGCGGAGTTGGTCGAACGTTGGCAGACGAGACGAACCTGTCGTCGGAGAGGCGGTGGGTTGGGTTGGGGAGGCGGGCGGTCGGACCGAGCGGCGAAGGCTCTGCAGACGTTCCAACGATGCTTGTGTCGCCGTCGGGTGCGGGCGGAACCCGGTGCGGATTTTTTGCAAAATCGGCAGGGAGTCCGCCACGGCTTGTTGGAATGGATCGCTCACGGGCGGTAGCTTCGCAAGAGAACGGCTTCGGGCTCAAGGAAAGATGAAACCCACACGAGACATGGAGGAGTCATGGTGAAATCAGGGCAACCTTTGGAAAATAGGTGCGATAGCGTCCCTCGTCTCGCGTGAGAATGGGTAATCCCAAAACCTCAGCGTGTGCCCCAATGAAGAAATCTGGCAGAACCGAGGTTTTGTTGCCGCCGCGGTTCCGATAGGCGACAAACGCCTGCGCAGAGAGGAACAATGCTTCCTTGGGAAGCTCAAAAAAGTGCAACTCGAACGGCGCCAGGGTATCCTCCAATTCTGCAACGCTGTAGGCGCGGCAGCATAATTCGGCATAAATGACCGGATTAATGACCAACTGTCCGAAATGTTCGAGCAGTCGGGCTTCGGCCCAAGTTTCCCACTCCGAATCCGCATGAATCATATCGGAAATGACATTGGTATCCACAAGAATAGGCATGACTCAGTCGTCCCCGCGGGTGAGTTTCATTAGTTCGTCGGTGGTTCCCCGGTCTTTCCAAAGACCGCGCACCGCTTTGAGGCGCTCGCGCAATTCTTCGGGCGTTCGGGGTGGGGGACGATCAGTCGGCTGCTCCAGTGCCAGTCGAAGAATCTCCCGGGCTTCCGCCTCCATCGAGGTTTGGTGGCTTGCCGCCCGAAATCTCAGCTTTCGCTTTACCTCCTCATCCAAGTTCCGAATCGTCAATGTCGTACTCATTGAGGAAACTGTAAGCATTGCAAGCAATGCTGTCAACGGATCAAGCTCAAGGGATTCTTAGTCTGCTTATTGCGATTCGAAGAGGTCTCCCGATTGGGAGTTGCGATGGGCTTGGAGTCGTTTTTCGATCATGCGGACATAGTCGGCCTCGGCTTCGATGCCGAGCCAGCGGCGCTGGAGTTTCTCACTGGCGAGGGCGGTGGTGCCGCTGCCCATGAAGGGGTCGAGGACGAGGTCGCCGGGGCGACTGCCGGAGCGGATGAGATTCTCGATGAGTTTGAGCGGTTTTTGCGAGGGATGGCCGACTTTTTCCTTCGAATTGCCTTTGAGTGAGGGGACCCGGAGAATGTTGGTCGCGTATTTTCCTTTGCGGAGGTGCTTTTCCCGGGCGGCTTTGTCCTTATAGCGGGAATCACGCAGGTAGGTCTGGATGGTGGCTTCGTCGTAGGGGAGGCGGACCGCGTCCTTGTTGAAATAGGGCGGGGGGCCTTCGGCGTGTCGCAGGACGAGGATCATCTCGTATTGGGGGGTGAAGGAATCTGAGCGTTCGTTGTAGCCGACGGCGCGGTCCCAGATGATCATGTCGTGGAACTGCATCGATTTGGTCAGAAGCGAACAGGTGTGGAGCCAGACGTGTTCGCGTTTGCCGAGTTGGCCGAAGATGTAGAGGAGACCGTCGGGTGCAAGCAAGCGCTGGCAGCCGGCAACCCATTGACGGGTCCAGTCGAGATAGGCCTCCGCGTTTGGCCAGGAGGTATCCCAGGCTTGGTCCTCGAGGACTTGAAAATAGGGCGGATCGGCGAGGATGAGTTGAGCGGTTTCGTCGCAGGCGGCGAGCAGTTCCAAAACGTCCCCGTGATGGAGCTGGCCGAAGTCGGTGGTCAAGGCCGGCGGGTTGTGGGCAGACATGGATTTAGACCCCCATGTGTCAGGCCACCTCGCCGGTGATTTCATAAGTTCCCTTGCCCCGGGTGGAGACGGTGAAGGAACCGTGCTGAGCGGTCATCGAGCCTTGACGATGACCATGACCCAACCGGCGAGGAAAAACAGTCCGCCGATCGGGGTGATCGCACCCAACCAACGTATATTGGTGATGGAAAGGATGTAGAGAGAACCGGAAAAGACAAGGATGCCGGCCGTCCAAACCCAAACGATCATCGGAGCCCGGTCGGCGGCCCACAAGGAGGCGACGGCGTGAACGAGATGGTAGAGGACGGCGGTCTGCCAGATGGCGGCGGCGTCATTGGCGGCGAGAATATTTTTGAGGCCATGGGCTCCGAAGGCTCCGAGGGCGACGCCGAGGAGCCCCATGATGCCGGCGACTTGAGTTGCGAGTTGCATGTGCAGGAGACTATAGGACTCGGAGAGGGGGAGACACGGAGAAAATTCCGGATGAATCAGGAGAGGGTGCAATCCGCGAGGAAAGAAACCAAAAATGGTATCACGCTGAGAACCGCTGTAATTAGGTCTTCCTCCGCGTCTCAGCGCCTCCGCGTGAGTTTTGCTCCGCTACCGTTTGTGATTACACCCCAAGGGTGGCGACGGAAGCGTGGAGGTTTTTCTCTGGCAGGTTGGGACCAATGAAGAGAATGAGCGGAGTTTGGATGCGCGCGGATGGGCCAAGAGGGAAAAACTGCGGGGTGTCAGCGTGGTCCACTTTTTGAAAAACAAATATTTCTTCAGGAGAATCTACGAAGCGGACGAGGCCTTTGGCGCGGAGGACTTCCTCAGGCAGGTCGCGCAAGAATTCCTCAAAGCGGTGCCGGGAAATTTGCGCGGGAAGGAGAAGTTCCACCGAAGCGAAGTGGTGATCGGCGTGGGTGGCGTGATGATGGTGGTGATGCGGGGAATGGTTCGGATCGGGCGGCGAAAACTCGCGGGCGGGCTCACTCGCCAAATCGTGGGTGAGGGCGGCAAGCTCTTTCGCAAAGGAGGGAGCGGAAACCCGGCGGCCGCTGATCTGGAGTTTGCCGAGCGAGCGTTCGACATCTTCCAAGCGCGCGGGGGGAACAACATCTGCCCGGGACAGAAAAATATGGGAGCCGGTGCGCGCTTGTTCCCGTTCAAGGCGATTGTGCCAGAAGCGTTTTTGCCACCTTTGGGTATCGATGATGGAAAGCTGGACCGGGAGAGAAAATTCGCGCAGGTCGGGGTCGAGGGCGAGCAGCTCAATGAGGTTCTCACTGTCAGTGGTTCCGTTGGTCTCGATCAGCACGATGCGGCCGGGAGCGGGGGAAAACTTGGTCAGGGCGGTGAGCAATTCATCCCGGGAGCCACAGCAAACACAATCGCCGCTGATGGCGGAGATCGTCTCCGTGAGTCCGCGGAGTTGCTCGGCGTCCACCCCGGCATTTTGGTAATCGTTGATGAGCACATGGGGTTCCACCCCGTGTTGTTGCAGGGCGGGGAGGAGCGCTTTGAGGAATGTCGTTTTGCCTGAGCCGAGAAAGCCAACCAGAAGTACGAGAGGAGTCATGGGAAAGTGAAAGTGGAGCGGTTGCTGCTATTCGGTGGCCCAGTTTTTACTCCTTTTAACCGCCTTGTGCCAGAGCTTGAGTTTGGTCCGGCGTTCTTTGACCGCGAGGGCGGGCCGGAAAAGCCGATCCACGGCACGAATGTCAGTGAGTTCTTCCTGATTTTTCCAGAGGCCAATGCCGAGGCCAGCCATCATGGCGGCTCCAAGGGCGGTCGTTTCGAGGTTGCCGGGTCGTTCGACCTTGGTGCCGAGGAGGTCCGCCTGCATTTGCATGAGGAGATCACTGGCGCTGGCCCCGCCATCGACGCGCAAGGTGGTGACGCGGTGGCCGGAGTCTTTTTCCATCGCGGTGAGGAGATCGGTGACTTGGAAGGCGATGGATTCGAGGGTGGCATAGGCAATGTGAGCCGTGGTGGTGCCCCGGGAAATTCCGAAGATGGCCCCGCGGGCGGTGGGATCCCAATGGGGGGCTCCCAGCCCGGTGAAGGCGGGGACAACAACCAGTCCGTCGGCATCGATCACTTGGGCAGCTAGAGGGTTGATGTCGGCTGCCGTCTCGATGATTTTCAGGTTGTCGCGGAGCCACTGAACAGCTGATCCTCCGGTGAAGACGCTCCCTTCCAAGGCGTATTGGAGCGGTTGGTCGCCGATCTTCCAGGCGACGGTCGAGAGGAGGCGATTGCTGCTGGCCATGGGGTCCGAGCCGGTGAAGGAGAGCATGAAGCAGCCGGTGCCGTAGGTGCATTTGATCAGGCCGGGCGTGGTGCAGAGTTGACCAAAGAGGGCGGCTTGCTGGTCGCCGATGGCACTGCAGATGGGGTAGGATTTTCCCAGGAGTTCTGGATCGGTATCACCAAAGTGCCCGCTGGTGGGGAGGATCCGGGGAAGCACCGCCGCAGGAATGGCGAAGAGGGCGAGGAGATCGGGGTCCCATTCGCCACTGCGCAAATTCATCAGCATGGTGCGGCTGGCATTGGTGACGTCGGTGACGTGGGCCTTGCCTCCGGTGAGTTTGTAGATCAACCAGGAATCGATCGTGCCGGCCGCCAATTCGCCGGCTTCGGCCCGGAAGCGGGCCTTGGGCACCTGGCGGAGAAGCCAATGCAGTTTGCTGGCAGAAAAATACGGGTCGAGAAGGAGGCCTGCTTTTTGTTGAATGAAGGGCTCTTTACCGCTTTCCCGCAGGTTGGACATATATTCGCCAGTGCGGCGATCTTGCCAGACGATGGCGGGAGCGACCGGGTCGCCGGTTTTTCGGTCCCAGAGAACGAGGGTTTCGCGTTGGTTGGTGATGCCGATGGCGGCGATGTCGAGCGGGCCGGAGGCTTTTGCTTTTTCGATCGCTTCCCGGGAGGTCTCCAAAACGCTTTCCCAAATCTCGGTGGCGTCGTGTTCGACCCAGCCAGGCTTGGGGAAACTCTGCGAAAACTCTTTTTGCGAGGTGAAGAGCGGGTGGCAATATTCGTCGTAGATGATGGCTCGGGAACTGGTGGTTCCTTGATCGATGGCGAGGAGGTGTTTCATGAAAGCGGGAAGGTCTCGAGGTCCGTGGGGAGGGTTAGTATTTGCCCAGGGCCAAATAAAGGAGGGCCGCGAGGGCGGCTCCAGTGATGGGGCCGAAGACAGGGATCCAGGAATAACCCCAGTCCGATGAGGCTTTGCCGGGGATCGGGAGGAGCGCGTGAGCGATGCGGGGACCGAGATCCCGGGCCGGATTGATGGCGTATCCGGTGGGCCCACCGAGCGAGAGCCCGATGGCCCAGACCAGAAGCGCGACCGGAATGGCGCTGAGCGCCCCCAGGTCCACCGGGAGAACGCTGCCAGTGAGCGTTTTTTCGAAGGCTCCCTTCATCGTGAGGATGCCAAAGAGGAGGACAAAGGTGCCGAGAAATTCTCCAGTCAGCGGGGACACGAAAGAGAAGATAGTTTATTTCTGCCGGCTGTCGATTCCGAAAATTCCTGAGATTGGTGAGAGACACCGTGTACCGCCAGGCGTTTGAGTTGCGCTTGAGAAGGGACTCCTGAAGCCTGAAGATTTGATGGAAATAGAATGAGGGTTTCAAATGTCTGGCCAATGGGCGAACGGTCGTGGATAGATTTCGGAATGAAGAAAAAAGCACTCATGGTTTACGGAGGATGGGATGGGCACGAACCCAAACAATGCGTCGATCGATTTGCTCCCTTTCTCCGGGAGAACGGTTTTGATGTGACGATTTCAGAGACCTTGGATTCCTATTTGGACAAAGAGTTGATGAATCAATTGTCACTGGTGGTTCCGGTCTGGACGATGGGCGAAATCACTGACGCGCAATTTGAGGGCCTTCGGGATGCGGTGGCGGCGGGAACCGGACTGGCCGGTTGGCATGGCGGGATGTGCGATTCCTTTCGCGCCAACACGAACTACCAATTTCTCACTGGGGGTCAGTGGGTGGCGCATCCGGGAAATATTTTCCGTTATCGGGTGAATATTTCATCCCTCGAGGATCCCATCACCGAGGGCTTGGGGGATTTCGAAATCGAGAGCGAACAATACTATATGCACGTGGACCCATCGAATCGGGTTCTAGCCACAACCACATTTGACGGCTCCAATCACGCCTGGATCAATGGCGCCGTCATGCCGGTGGTGTGGACCCGAAGTTGGGACCAAGGTCGGATCTTTTTCTCCTCCCTTGGACATGTCGCTGCGGATTTTGATGTCCCCGAGGCCCGCATTCTCGTCGAACGAGGATTGCTTTGGGCCAGTCGGTGAACCCGGTCGCCAGGCTGCCAGAGAGGGGCCCTAATTAAACGAGAATGGACTGTAGATAGATTCCTCGTAGCTGGAATCGTAGAACGTGGAGATCGGGGAGGGATTGGCGCTAAAGGGCTGTTGATCCTGATAGGACGGCGTGTCCATATAAGCGCGTCGTCCTTCTCCCGAGGTGGCTCCGGAGTCGCCAGTCGAAGAACAGGCGGTCAACTGCGAAGCCAGCGCGACAAGTGCCACAAGCGCGAGGAAACTGAAAAGACGCGGAATCATGAGTTTAGTCGTAGTCATTGACCGACGGAGAGGCAATCTCTTTCCCGGTCGAATTGCGGCCAAGGAGACTCACGCGGAGGCGCGGAGACGCGGAGACGCGGAGAAATTTTCAGGTTGTTTTCCCTCTCCGCGTCTCCGCGTGAGACCGCTCCTTAATTCTTTTTTCCGGAATTGCTATCGAGAACGTACTCAAGGGACCAGCGGGGCCGACTTTGCCTTGCTCTGGAGCCTGGGGGGCGTCACGTTGAGGCGATGAAATATACGTTTCTGGGTGGAGGAAAAATGGCGCAGGCTCTGGCGCAGGGGATGTTGCGGGCCAAGGTCTGTGGCGCCGAGGATATTGGGGTGGCGGATCGGGTGCCAGCCGGGGCGCAAAGTTTTGCCTCAGCCACGGCGGGGCGAGTGATGGAATCCAATGCGGCCGCAGCGGAAGCGGCGGAAGTGGTCCTGCTTTGCGTCAAGCCCGGGGATGCCGCCTTGGCACTGGAAGAAGCCGGAGCGGCGCTGAAGGACAAGCTCCTCATTTCGATCGTCTCTGGCCTGACCTCGGCGAGCTTGCGCGGTTTGGCGTATGGCGCCCGGGTCATTCGCGTCATGCCGAACACGGCGGCGCTGGTGGGGATGAGTGCCACGGCAATGGCTGTGAACTCCGAAACGGCGGAAGCCGACGTCCAAGTCGCAAAAACTATTTTTGGAGCCGTGGGCGAAGTTTATTCCGTCGATGAAAGCCTCTTGGATGCCGTCACCGGATTGAGCGGGAGCGGGCCAGCCTATGTGTACCTGATGATCGAGGCGTTGTCGGATGGCGGCGTGGCTGCGGGATTGCCCAGGGCATTGGCTCAGGATCTGGCCGTGCAAACCGTGCGAGGGGCGGCTGCAACCGTGGCCGTGACAGGCGAGCACCCGGCAATTTTGCGGGAAATGGTCACGAGTCCCGGAGGGACCACCATTGCGGCGCTGAGCGTCTTGGAGAAAGCTGCGGTGCGGTCGGCCTTTATCGATGCGGTGAAAGCAGCCGCGGCGCGTTCGCGGGAACTTTCGGGAGACTAAATGCGGCTCTTGTTTTTTAGCATAATGCTGGCGGTGGGCTCGTCGGTCCTCGCGCAGACGGAACCGGCCGCGAAAGCCGAGCGACCCTTTATTCCACAGGTGGCCCGTGAGGCCGCCACGGAAGGCAATGCCGCGTTTCTTCGCAAGGATTATCCTGCGGCCCGGCTCGCCTATGAGAAACTCCTCGGTTTGGCGCCCGACAACATGGCCGGTTTGATCAACCTGGGGATGGTTGAATTTGCCGCTGGAAACTTTGCCGCTGCCGACAAGGTGCTCAAGCGGGCCCTCTCGATCGAGTTGAGCAATGCTTCGGCCTGGCAGACTCTTGGGATCATGGAAATGGAGCAAGGGCACCTCGATGCGGCGCTGGCCGATCTCGCCCAAGCGGCTCTTTACGATCCCCCCAATGCCCGGACCCGAAATTATTTGGGCGTGGTGATGGGACGAAAAAAATGGATCGACGGCGCTCAGGACGAACTCCGTAAAGCGGTCGAGATTGATCCGAATTTTGCCGACGCCCACTTCAATTTGGCCATGTCGTACCTGGAAAATGATCCCCCGGCCATCGAGTTGGCGCGACGGCATTATTACCGTGCGGTGGAACTGGGCGCAGCCGCGGACCCCGAGGTCGAAAAAATCCTCAAAGCAGCCCCCGCCCCCGAGGGTGGGCGGGCTGTGCGCGATTGAAAGTGGCGAGTGGCCAGCGGAATCACTGAAGGAGTCGCCAAGCGAGACGCCTTAGACCAGAGACCTTTTTAGCTAAAGGTCAGGTTTTTCACCCCGGCCGCCGCAGCCGAATTAAGCACGTCGATGATTCGGTCCTGTTTGGTCTGGGGATCTGGACGAATGACGATGGGATCTTTGTCTCCAAATTTATCGATGTTGCTCTTGAGCTTTTCGCGCAGGGCCGGGAGTTCCTTGTTGTTCGGAGTATCGAAGGTCTGGCCGCTTGAAGAGACGGCTCCTTCCGCCGAAATATCGATAATGAAGGGCGTGGTGGGAACGCCGCTGGAACTGGATTGTCCGCTGGGAAGGTTGATCGAGAGTTCCTTGGGGATGACTTGGGATCCGGCCGAAGCCATAAAAAAGAGCAGGAGGACGAAGACCACGTCCACCATGGGTGCAATTTGGAATCCTACGTCGCCGTCTTCGTTTGTGCCGCCGCCTGCCATGAGATAATTTTAAAAGTTGAGGGTTGGGGGTTGGGGAAATTTAGGAACTTTTCTTGGCCGGATCTTCCTTGTCCACCACGGAGAAGGTGACCGCGCCAACACCGGATTTACCGACACTTTCCAAAAGCGTACGCATGAATTCGTAACGGACCTCCCGGTCTGCCCGAACAAGAACGCGCATCTGGGGGTTGACGGTGACTTTCTTTTGCAGGAGCGCGACGAGAGCCTCGGGCGCAAGTTTCTGCTGATCCACTTCGATGGTGGTGGCATTATTGATCGTGCTGTAAAGGACATTGATGATGGTCTGTCCGGGATTTTTAATCGCATCTTTGGCTTCCTTGGCCACGGGAAGATCCACGTCCTGGTTCGACTGCAACACCTCGGTCGAACTGATGGACATAAAGAACACCAGGAGCACGAGGAGAATATCGATCATGGGCGCGATCTGGAATTCGGGTTCCGCCTCAGCTTCGGCCTTGCGGACATGCTTTTTCTTTCCTGGAGTGCGGATCGCGTCAGACATCGGGGTTTCGATTTTTGATTTTTGATTTTCGATTAGGCAACAATTCCGCGGGCCGAGGGCTCGGGACGCTCCGGGGAGAGACCGGGCTTTCCCAATCGAGACTCGAAAATCGAAAATTCATCAGGCCCATTCGAGAGCGGCTCCACAATGGGAGCAAGGATTTTGCCCAGGCTCGATGGCTCCATTACAAATCGGACAATTAGTGGTCAGGGCGGTGGACACCTTCCGAGATTGACCGGCACCGGCAGTTGGCACACCCGCGCCGGCTTCGAAGTTTTCACCGACTTTGACTCCGCCGAGTTCCTCGAAAGGAATGTTCTCAACCAAGCGGTTGAGTTTATCGTCGGCACTGGACATCACGATGGCGGCGCGGTTGCGGAAGTAGTAGTAGAAAATAAAGGCGGGAATAGCGATGAAGAGACCACTGGCCGTCGCCATGAGAACTTCACCGATGCTGAGGGCGAGCGCGCGGGGGTCGGAAACACCGGACGAACCGAGGACGGCGAACGCCCCCATCATTCCGATGACCGTTCCCAGCAGTCCGATCATGGGAGCGACCACCCCGATGACGGAGAGGTAACTATTCTTGGTTTTAATGATTTGACCTTCCCGGAGGCCGTGTTCGATCAGCGCCGTTTCTACCGCATCTTTACCGCGGCCGATACGTTCCAAGGCACCCTTGAGGACGAGAGCGACGTAGGCTTTGTTGGCCCGGCAAACTTCCCAAGTTTCTTGGTAATTTCCGGCTTCAATGGTGGAACGGAGCGACTCGAGCAAAGCGCTTGGTGCGAGTTGCTCATCCCGCAGATTGAGGAAAAGCTGAATGATGAAGGTGACCATGGTTATGGATGTCCCCAGGATAGCAATCCAGATCATAACGATGAGTGGTCCACCGTGGAGGATGGTATCGAGAATGCTGTGGGTCTCCTCGGCGACCACGGCTTCCTCCTGAGCCCAGAGCACCGAAGAGGCGGCAAAAACAATAAGACAAGTGAGGAGGGTGCGGAGGAGGTGGGGTTTCTTCATGGCTGGAGTTGGGATAAAACGAATTGGAAGTAGGGGTATTGGCCGAAAAAGCTCGGAATGGGAATCAAGAAAATCAGGGGACGATAACGTTTTTTTCAATCAGGATGTCCGCTCGCTCTTGGGCTTTCGCCGCAACTACCTCATCCTCATGGAATAGTGTGACGGTCGTGAGGTAATCCTGCAAGGCTTCGGGTAGGGTTCCTTCAGACTCCCGAATGACGCCCATCAGATAAAAAGCCTGGCCATACATGGCGCTCTTGCCGGCAGGGGCGACTTTGACGCTGGCGGCTTCCTCAAGGATCGGAACCAATTTCCCCCGGGCGGAGGCATAGTCGCTTTTGGCCACGGCAAGGCGAGCGAGTCCAATGTTGGAAAGCGAATCGGAGTTGGGGTAGGCGGTTTGAACGGCCTTGAAGGCGGCTTCGGCATCAGGAATCTTGTCGAGTGCGAGATAAACATCACCAAGCAGGGCGGCGGCGCGTTCGGCCCATGGGGTCGGGAGACCGAGAAATTTGTCCACCAGAGGCTTGAGAATCGCCAGAGTTTTGGCGGCATCTCCGGTTTTCCATTGCTCAAGCGCGTCAGCGTAGGCCTTGGGCGGATCCATCGTCACCGAGACGACCTGGGCCATGGGGACGCTGGTTTCGACCGGGCCAACTTTAAGTTTGAGTTGTTCTTTGGCGATGCCAAGAATGACCCCGGGACGACGTTGACCATCCTTGAGGACGACGATGTCTTCGGCGTGGAGTCGGGCGAGGTTTCCGGAGAGGGCCAAGACGGCAATCAATAGAAGATAGGGGGACGCGCTTGCTTTCATCTCCCAACTGCTTTAATCACATCGGCCCGGTAAATCAACAGTTTCGCAAATCCTTTTTTTCCCATGATCTCAACCTTCCGTAAAAATCAGCGCGTTTTGATGCTGGTCGTTGCCATTCTCACCATCATCGCCTTTGCTTGGTTGTACGACCCCAGTGCCGGTTCGCGAAACATGGGGCCCAATTCGGTCGCAGACATCTATGGCCAGTCGCTGACCCAGGCGGATATCGACCGGCAGGTGAAAACCTATTCGCTGGCGCTGGCGCTCCAGCAATTTGAGCTCATCGGAGAATTGGGCGGAATGAATGGCGACGAAAATCAGGCCGTCAGTGAATTTGTTTTCAATCTTCTGGTCTTGCAGCATGAGGCGAAGGTGCTGGGAGTCGTGCCGACCGACAGTCAGGTCGCGGATCGCGTCAAGACGCTTCCGGCCTTTCAAACGAGCGGACAATTTGATCCGAGAAAATACGGATCTTTCATTCAGGACCAGCTCGGCCCCAAAGGATTCAGCGAACTGCAGTTGGAAAGCGTCATCCGCGATGCCCTCAGTTTGGGGCGAATTAAAAGTATCGTCACCGCGGCGGTGGCGGTGAGTCCGGCCGAATTGGTGGAAGCGAGTCGCGTCTTCCAAAAAGTGAATGCCGAGGTGCTGCGTTTTCCGGTCAATTCTTTAGGGACGGACGAGGTGGTCAGCGATGAGGAAGTTCAAGGATTCTTCAAGCGCAACGAACAAAACCTCTTTGCTCCGGAAAGCCGGAGTTTCGAATTTGTGGAATTTGCTCCCTTGGCCGGATCGGAAAATGCCGAGGGTCGGGCCCGCATTGAGGCCCAGCAAAAACAAGCCGACGCCGCCACCGACTTTGTCGATGCGGTGGCCGGATCAGATTTTGCCGGGGCAGCTTCCGCTGCAGGATTGACGGTTTCCACCTCGCCGGAGTTTGGCCGCGATGGCGGGACCCAGCCGGGGGAGCCTCCTTTGGAGGAAGCCTTGAAACCCTTGGTCGCTTCGGCGTTTCTCCTCACCGGAGAGATCCCGGTCAGCGATGTCCTCCAATCGGGTGATCGGTTTTATGTCATCAAGCTGGCCAAAGTGGATCCCCGACGGGCTTTGACCGTGGAGGAGGTGCGACCGCTGGCCACGAAGCAGATCCAGGCTTTCAAGGCGGCGCAAACGAATCGCACCGAAGCTGAGGCCACCTTGGCTGCCATCCGGAAAGCGATAGCCGGGGGACAGACTTTTGCGGCGGCGGTGGCGGCGGCTGGCCGTGAAGTGGAGACATTCACCGATCTGGATTTGGCCGCGGAGGAATTGACTCCGGAACAACAGCAAGTGGCCCGGGCCACCATGTTGCTCAATCCGGGTGGTCTCTCCGGGATTCTTCCGACCAATGATGGTGGCTTTGCGGTTTATCTCGAATTCCGCGACGCTCTGACCAAGGACGACAAAGATCAGCGGGAATCGGAGTTGAAATCTGGAATTCTCGAAGGCAAGCGGCATTTGTTGTTCATGTCCTGGCTGGCCGCGGCGCGGGAGAAGGCCAATATTTCCGTCGATTCGCCAGATCGCTGACATGTCCGAATCCACGCAAGCGGCGGAGATCTTTGACGACGCCACTGGGGACATCGCCTTGGGAGACCTTGATGCGGCCATCGTCAAATACCAAAAGTGTGTGGAGCTCGATTCCGGATATTTCGACGCTTGGCATGCCTTGGGGATGGCCTTGATGAAAGCGGGGCGGTTCGGCGAAGCGATCGAAGCCGGACTCAAGGCGGCAGAAATCAATCCCAATGATCTCTTGGTCTGGTCGAGTCTCTCGATGTTTTACGTCAAAAATGGCCAGGTTCCCGAAGCCGAAGCCGCCGGCGGCAAGGCTAGGATCCTCTCCTGGGGGGGGAAACTGAAGAAGAAAGACCCGGAGACAGGGGGACGCGGAGACACGGAGAGGAAAGACAACGGAGATGGGTGAGACGATTCGACATTTTCGTGATCTGCGCGTGTATCAGCAGGGAATGGATGCAACGATGGAGATCTTTCCAAACAAGAGTTTCTCGATCTGGATGCCACCTGCGAAGGCGTCCTTGGGATGCTCGTAAAAATGGCTGCTGAACCTTCTAAATGGACAATCGAACCCAAATAATTCCCGCGTCGCCGCGTCCCCCTGTCTTCGTGTCTTCGCCGTTTTTCATCACGACAGCCATTGATTACACCAATGGGACCCCGCATATCGGACACGCTTATGAGAAGGTTCTCGCGGACGTCATTGCCCGCTATCGCCGGCTGAAAGGCGAGGAGGTCTTTTTTCTCACCGGGGTCGATCAGCATGGACAAAAAGTCCAGCAGTCGGCCGAAAAACTTGGTCTTTCGCCCAAACAATTTGTTGACGAGATTACAGTCAAATTTTCCGCCCTGTGGAAAAAACTTGGGATTCAATACGAAGCCTGGGCCGCCACCACCGACCCGAAGCACAAGGAATGTGTGCAGAAAATTCTCACCCGCCTCAACGAGGAAGGGCAGATTTACAAGGACCAGCGGGGCGGGCATTACAGCGTCAGGCAGGAACAATTTCTCACGGATAAGGAACGGAACGAAGCGGGCGAATTTGGACCAGAGTGGGGTGAGGTCGAGTTCCGCGAGGAGGAGAATTATTATTTCAAACTGGCCGGACACAAACAATGGCTGCTCGACCTGATTGATCGACGCAGTGCGGCGGGAACCCCGTTGGTGGTTCCCGATTTCCGCGTGGCTGAATTGCGCAATGCCGTCGAGAAGTTGGAGGGAGACCTTTGCATTTCCCGCCCGAAAGCGCGCCTCGCCTGGGGGATCGAGTTTCCCTTCGATCCGAATTTTGTCACCTATGTCTGGTTTGACGCGCTGGTGAACTACATCAGTTTTGCCCCCGGTTATGACCCCGCGGCGGGAGCGGATTTGAGCGAATTTAAAAAATGGTGGCCTCCGGTGCACGTGATCGGCAAGGACATCCTCATTCCGGCCCACGGGATTTATTGGCCGATCATGCTCAAGGCGCTCGGCTTTGCGGATGCCGAAATTCCCCCCCTGCTTGTGCACGGTTGGTGGAATGTCGCCGGAGCGAAAATGAGCAAAAGTCTCGGCAATAGCATCGATCCAGACGCCCTCGCCGAGACCTACGGCGCGGAGACGGTGCGGTATTATTTAATGAGCGACATTGTCACGGGACGGGATGCCGATTTTTCCAACGCGAGGTTGGTCCAACGTTTTAATGTCGATCTGGCCAACAGTCTGGGCAATCTCCTCAATCGCTCTCTCAACATGGCGCAAAAATACCGGGCCGGGAAGTTGGTCCGGAGCGCCTCCGGGCCTCTGCCGGCCGCAGCCGAACGCTGTCTGGCAAGATACACGGCGGCGATGGAGGCTCATGCCGTCGATGGCGGCTTGAGAGAGATTTTTGGACTCGCGACCGAAGCGAATCAGTTGATCGAACAGACCGCTCCGTGGAAATTGGCCAAGGATCCCGCTCAAGCCGAAGAACTCGAGGCAGTCCTTTATCAAATCGCGGAGACTCTGCGCATTCTGGCCATCCTCATTTCTCCCGTCCTACCCCGAGCTGCGGCAGACATTTTTGCCCAATTGAATTGGGATCGGCCCTTTGCCCTCAACGAGGCCCATTGGGGAGGATTACCCGACGGGCACGAATTGGGGCAACCCACGCCGATCTTTCCCCGCCTGGAAATCCGGGAATCTGGCCACTGACCGCGCCCGACCATGGATGGTTTCACTCCCACCTTCCGACAGCGTTTGGAATACCTCGGGCTTTCCGCCTTGGTGGGGATCATGAGTTGCTTTTCCTTCCCCATGCTTCGCCGGGTCGCCCATGTCGTGGGAGCCTTGGTTTACAATTTGGACTGGCGAGGGAGGGAAGTCGCCCTGGCCAATCTGGATGCGGCTTTCGGGGACACCTTTTCTCCCGACCGGAAAAAACAAATTGCCCGCGGCAGCTATCAGACATTTGCCCGCACGATGCTGGAGTTGTTTTGGTCTGCCAATCTCAACTCAGAATCCGCTGCCCGCATCGCCACTTTTGAAGGGTTGGAACACGATCCCTGCCATCTCGATCCGAATCAGGCGGTGGTTTATTTGTGCCTGCATTTTTCCAACTTTGAGTGGATGAGCCAATTCGGGGCCTATTCGATCGGCAATGGACCCGTGGTGGCGCAGCATTTTAAGAATCCGCTCATTGAGCAAATCTTTGATCGGCTGCGATCAAGCACCGGTCATGAAGTCATTCCGCAGGAACGCGCCATGATCCGGATGCTCAAGCGACTCAAAAGCGGGGGGAAATTTGCCATGCTCTGTGACTTGAATCTCGACCCGAGCGAAGCCGCCGTGATCATTGAAACCTTCGGGGGCTTGAAACTCAGTGTCACCCAGATGCATGCCGCCCTCGCCGTGCGCACCAAGGCGCGGATCGTTCCTGTCGAATGCCGACCGCAACCCGACGGGCGCTACCGGATGATTTATCACCCGCCGTTGGAATATCCTCCCGAAGCGACGGCAGGAGAGATCACCCAACTTGGTTGGAATGTTTTGGAACGCGCTATTTATGAACAGCCGGAGTGCTGGTTGTGGGCATATAAGCACTGGCGTTTTCGTCCCGCCGAAGAAACCGGCGGGCGCTATCCCCTCTATGCCAATGTGGCCAAACGGTTTGATAAGCTTCTGAAAAAACAACGCCGTTTGGCGGCAGAAGGCTCCAATCCACCGACCGACTTATGAATACAAACTGGACTCCACTTTGGCCCGAAGGTGCGCCCCTGGCCCGAGGAACCGGCCCGGAGAACACCCCGGCCCTGCGTTTTTATGCACCCACCGCTGCAGCCAATGGAGCCGCCATGGTGGTTTTGCCCGGAGGCGGATATGGCCATCTGTCCGCGCACGAGGGAGAGCGTTATGCCCACTGGTTGGCCAGCTTGGGGTATGCGGTCTTTGAATTGCGATACCGGCTTGCGTCGGGTGGCTATGCACATCCCGCCATGGGAATGGACGCCGCGCGGGCTTTGCGAACTGTCCGTTCTCTCGCGGCCACACGGGGGTTCTCTTCGGACAAAATTGGAATCATCGGATCCTCCGCCGGCGGGCATTTGGCGGGATATGTAAGCGTCAAAAACGACCCCGGAGATCCCTCCGCAGAAGACCCGATTGAACGCTGGAGTTCCCGGCCGGATCTGACCGTGCTGTGCTATCCCGTGATTTCGATGAGCGGTCCCCATGCGCACCAGGGATCTGCCGACAACTTGCTGGGAAAAGAGGCTTCCCAAGAAGATCGCGAAGCCATGTCGCTGGAGAAATTGGTCACCCCAAAGACGCCTCCCTGTTTTCTCTGGCATACGGTTGAGGACCCGGGCGTTCCGGTGGAAAATAGCCTGAATTTTGCCGCTGCTCTCCGCGGCGCGGGAGTGGGATTTGACCTCCATCTCTACGAAAAGGGCCCGCACGGAATCGGACTGGCCGAGGGACACCCTTGGACGGTGGAGTGCAAACGCTGGCTAGAAGATCAGTTTTCAAGCCGAGACTGAGTCCGCTTAGTTTTCGGGCCAGCAGGAAAATCGATTTTCCATTCGTTTCCGGTTTCGACAATTTACGACCGGAGCTTCCTCGGAATATTCATAGACCTTCGGAGGCTTGGTCGTTTCAGGATGAATCGCCACGGGCCATGATCACCTGAAGCAAACCCGGATGGCTGCCCAGCCGGTCAATTTCCCGCGCTGCGGCCGATGGGTCGGAGTTGTTGATCAGGAGGGAGCCTTTGAACCGTGGGCTAAATAGACGAGAGCGATCTCTGACCTTGGCGGGAGCAGGTCACTTTTTGCTAAAAAATGTCACTTAGTAGGAGGTGATTCTGAAACGGAGACCCGAACAAAAGGAAAAGCGATAAAACGGGTTCCGTTCTATTTCCCGGAGGCGTCTGATGAGGTCGGTGCCGGTGAGGCGGCGGCTTTCCCTTCACTCGCAGGAACCGCTGGGGCTTTAGCCGGCACGGTTTCCAAATAGGTGAATTGACCGTCTTCGAGTCGGATGACGATCCCCGGTTTGGTCGGGTTGCGGTTTTCATCCAACGAAATTGTGCCAGTGACTCCCGCGAAGTTCTTGGTCGCGGCCAAGGCCTCGCGGAGCGGTGCCGACTCAGCGGTGCCGGCCCGGCCCAAGGCGTCGGCAGCCAGCCGGACCGCGTCATAGGTGAGGGCCGCCAAAGGGGGGGGCGGGGTCTCGTATTTGGCTGTGTAGGCGGTCACGAAAGGTTTGCCTGTCTGGCCCTCCGGGGCAAAGTGACTGGAAAAATAGCAATTATTGACAGCTTCTCCGCCCACCTTAAGGAATTCCGGAGAATCCCACCCATCGGTACCAAGGACGGGCATGTCGATGCCAATTTGACGGGCCTGTCGGATGATGAGGGCGGCCTCAGTGTAATAACTCGGCAGAAAAATAATCTCGGGGCGTTTGGCCTTGAAGGCGTTCAACTGGGTCGAGAAATCCTTGTCGCCTTCCTGATAAAATTCTTCGGCCACAATTTGGCCGCCGTTTTTGATGAAGTCCGCTTTGAATTTTTCCGCCAGTCCGGAGCTGTAGGGGGCGGAAGGATCGTATAAAATGGCAGCCTTTTCCACGTTGATGGAGCGGGCGAATTCGGCCATGACTCCGGCTTGAAATTCATCGGTGTAGCAAACCCGGAAAATCTGATCGCCGACGGCGGTGACCTGCTCGTTCGTCGAACCGGGAGTGATCATAGGGATCTGGGCTTCTTGGGCTAGGGGCGCTGCGATGAGGGACCGATCCGTGGCGATCTCACCGACCAGCGCAATCACCTTGTCGTCTTTGATCAGTTGCCGGACGACCTCGGCGGTCTCATCGGGTCGGGAATGGGTGTCTTTGGCGATGAGCTTGAGGGGATGACCGAGAACGCCGCCGGCGGCGTTGATTTCTTCCACCGCCAGGTTGGCTCCGTTGATGGCGTCCAAGCCAAACGAGGCTTGCGTCCCGGTCATGGGAGCGAAAAAACCGATTCGAATCGCATTGGGGTCCTCCGGGGTTGGGGTCGGACGGGGGTCTGACTTTCCTCCGGGCGCAGGCGTGCGGTCGCACCCCGTCAGGACGAGGCTAAAGGCACAAAGGAGGAGGGAGAGAATGCGGGCAAACTTCACGGCGGGAACATTAGAGAGGCCCGCAGATAGGCGCAATCTTCGATTGAAGCGGGAGAATCTTCGCTCGTTCCATTGATTCAGATTACCGATTCTTTGAAGCGGTCGCTTCAAAGAATCGGTAAGGTGGTGGTGGCGGGCAGGCTGGGTTTTGCCTTTGGTGGAAGAGAGATATCTCTTGGCAGTTGCCGTCACCCCAGGTTCCGGGAATACTGGCCCGATGTCCGTGGAATTTGACCAGCAGGTAAGCAAGAAGGCGTTTGAGTTGAACCTGCAGCCCCGGATCTATGGTGCCTTCGCCGAAATCGGGGCTGGCCAGGAGGTCGCGCGGCGGTTTTTTTCCGTCGGCGGCGCGGCGGGCACGGTGGCAAAATCGATTTCCGCCTATGATATGGTCTTCAGTGATGCCATCTACGGCGCGGGCAGCAGGTATGTTAGCCGGGCCCGCTTGGGCAATATGTTGACGCATGAGTTTGACCTCCTCGTGGAACGCCTCGATGCCAAGGTGGGGGCTGATCGGACCTTTTTTGCTTTTGCCGACACGGTGGCGGCCCGAAGTTTCCGCCGGGATGAGGAATCCCACGGATGGATGGGGGTTCGTTTCCAAACCAGTCCCCGCGGCCCGGTCCAGGACATCATCATTCATGTCCGGATGTTGGATGAGCAAAATCTCCAACAGCAGGAAGCCTTGGGCATCGTGGGAGTGAATTTGATCCATGGGGCCTTTCACCTCGCGGCCGAACCGGAAAAATTGATTGCTTCGTTGCTCGACGACGTGTCGGAAGGCCGGATCGAAGTGGACATGATCCAGTTCAGCGGAACTGAGTTTGTCGAAGTGGACAACCGGATCATGACCCTGCAGTTGGTTTCCCAGGGATTGACCAAGGCGGCGATGTTTCGAGCCGACGGCGGGATCGTCAACCCGGCGGACGCGTTTTACAAGAAACCCATTTTGGTCGAGCGCGGCAACTTTCGTCCCGTCACGCTGGTGACCAACGATATGTTGGACTGCGGTCGGGCGATGTTTCTTCAGGAAGATCTCGGTGGCGAGGAGCCTCTCATTTTGATGGAAATCACGATGCGGAACCTGCTTTCCCACGGCGAACTGGATTTGCAGGATTTTCTCGACCGGGTCGATATGCTGGGAACGATCGGACGGACGGTTCTCATTTCCAACTATGGGGAATATTATCGCCTCGTGAACTATCTCGCCCGCTACACCGACCGACAAATCGGGTTGCCGATGGGGGTGCCGGACTTGGTCCACATTTTTGAGGAAAAATATTACGAACACCTCGAAGGGGGCATCCTCGAGGGGCTTGGCCGCCTCTTTAAGAAGAATGTGAAACTCTTCGTCTATCCGTTTTTGACTACGGAGGGCGAACTGGTTACGGCGGAGAATTTTCGCACTCCAGCGAAGCTGGCCCATCTGTATGCGCATTTGCTTGAGAACGGCTACATCGAACCAATGGAAAATTTTCATCCCGAGTATCTCGCGATCAAAGCGCCGGATGTCCTGGCCCGAATCCGGGAGGGCGATCAGGAATGGGAACGAATGGTCTCTCCCGCTGTGGCCGGAATCATTCGCGAACGCCGATTGTTTGGTCACCCGTGAATTCTCGGGAAAAACCATCAAAGAAACGACCGCCTCGGCTGGGAAAATCCGAGCCGAAGGAGATTTCGAGGATCGTATTTTGGCTTCTTGTCTTGGGGGTGGGTCTAGCCGCCTTCGCGTTATATCTGCCCACTCTGCGCTCCGACTTCGTCTATGACGCCGAGGCGCAGATTCTCATCAATGACTACATTCACGATCCTGCGCACTTGGTCGAAGTTGTGACTTTGCAGGTCCTCGGAAATGATGTCTTGGATTTCAACCGACCGGTACAGCTCTTTTCGCTCATGGTGGATTCTCTCCTCTGGGGTCGGAATCCCTGGGGCTACCATCTCACTAGCAATCTGCTCCATGCGCTCAATGTTTCTCTGCTGGCGGCGCTCATTTTGCAGTTGGTCCGGGGCGGAGCGGTTTCGCCCATCGTTCGACTGATCGCGGCTGGGTTGGGGGCCTTGGTTTTTGCCAGCCATCCCGTCAATGTCGAGCCCGTCGCCGAGGTGGCTTGCCGGGAAGATCTTTTGGCCACTGGAGGGATTTTGGTTGGCTTGCTCTGCGTGGGCGCGTTTTCCCGTCGAACGGGTTGGCCGGCTGCAGGCTGGGCGGCAGGATGTGTGCTGGCGTTGGTTCTCGCCTGCGGAGCCAAGGAAACCGGAGTGGTGGGTCCAGTCCTCTTGGTTGCCTATTGGGGACTTTTTGCCCGGGAGCAAAGTGGGCGGCGTTGGGCCTGGGTGATCGGAAGTGCCGGGGTCGCGGTGGGGGCATTCCTGGCCCTGCGATTTCTCCTGCAACCCTCGGAATCAAAAATTTTTACCGAGGCTCCGTCTGTTCTCGGTGGTTCCTATGCCGCCGCCGTCTGGATTCAGCCTCGGCTTTGGGTGCTGTCAGTGAAAAACATTCTTTGGCCGGACGCTTTGTCGGCTGATTATCAACCTGCGAATGTCATGGCGATCCCGTTCCTGTGGGGATTGGCAGGGTTGGCGCTTTTCATCGTCGGACAGGGTTTTCTCGCCTTCCGGCATCGGGTGGCAGCCCTGGGGATGGCGGTGTTTTGGCTCGGGCTTGCGCCAGTCTCCAACCTCATCCCGATCTATCGTCCGCTGGCTGATCGATTTCTTTACCTGCCCATGGCCGGATTGGCGCTCACGGTGGCGGGAGGGCTGTTGATGGTGGCCGGGCGGCGGAGCGTGTTTGCCCTCGTGGCCGTGGCCTTGATCTTTTTGCTCTTCCCGCTTTCGGCTCTGAACCTTCGACGGCAAACCGTTTTTTCTAACTCGTGGGAGCTGTGGCGCGACACCTTGGTGAAATCGCCCCGATCTGACACCGCCGCCAATAACCTTGGCTACGCGCTCATCGAGAAGGGGAACAACCAATCCGCCTTGGAGGCCTTCCAAGTGGCCTTGCAATTGACCGACGGCGGGAAGCCCAACGCCCTGGCTGGAGCGGCCATTGCGATGGAAAATCTCCATCGGCCCCGAGAGGCGGAGGAGTGTTACCAGAAAGCGATTTCGCTCGACGAAAAATACCGTTTTCCGGACCAGTTGGTTGAGTCCATGGCGATGACGCGGGACCAGGCGGCTCTTCTCAAGGTGATTCAGGCCCGGATGGTTCGACCGGAGAAATAAAATTGCTGCGAAGAAGCTCCCCCGGATTGCTCTCCGCCCCGAGAAGGGATAAGTTGTCGCCTTTATGCCCTTCCAATTTCATCCCGAAAGCACCGGCTCCGCAGCGACCGGCATTCCTTCCCGATCCGAAGTTCAACCGGCCGACACCTGGGATCTGACTCCGCTGTACACCAGCGAAGCGGAATGGGCGGAGGACTTGAAAAAACTCCAGTCCGAATATCCGAAGATTTCGAAATTCGTCGGACGGGTGGGGGAAAGTGCAGAAACGCTTTTTGAGGTTCTCGAATTTGAAAAAGTCATTGGAATACAGGTCGAGCAACTCAATCAATATGCCGCTCTGCGGGTGACTGAGGACAGTTCGGACGCAAAATCACTGGAGCGGGAAGCCCGCCTCGACAGCTTGTTGGTACAAATCGGCGGGGCCTTCTCATTCGTCGCCCCAGAGATCCAGAACATCCCGGACGAAACCTTCGCGGCGTACTTGGACGCGGAGGTTCTCAAGGAATGGACGATTTCTCTGCGGAAACTCCGCCGTCAAAAGCCGCACACTCTGACTGCCAACGAAGAACGCCTCCTCGCGCTGGCATCATCCGTTCTCCATGGACATAGCGAAACCTTTTCCCAGCTCACCAATGTCGATATGACCTTTGGCGCCGTGCGGGACGGATCCGGGACCGAACGGGAACTGACCCAAAGTTCGTTTTCTTCTTTCCTCCAGCAACCTGATTCCGGTGTCCGCAAGGAGGCCTTTAAAAAGTTTTACGCCGAATTCACCGCCCACCAATTCACGATCGCGTCGTCGCTGGCGAATTCCGTTCGGGGCGATGTTTTTCACGCCCGGGCCCGCAATCACCCTTCGGCCATCGAAGCGTCTTTGTTTTCCGATGATGTGCCCCTCGGTGTTTACGACAACCTGATTGCTTCCGTGCGGGGCGGACTCAAGCCCCTCCATCGCTATTTTTCCCTCCGCAAACGGGTGCTCGGTCTGGATGAGATCCATCATTACGACACCTATGTGCCCATGGTGAAGGACCAGCAAAGTTCCGTCTCCTGGGATGGGGCGGTGGAAAAAGTTCTCTCCGCTCTGGCTCCGCTGGGGGACGAATACCTTGCCACTCTCGGTCATGGGCTGCGGGACGGACGCTGGTGCGATCGCTATGAAAACAAGGGCAAGCGGAGCGGAGCCTTCAGCTACGGGACCTACACGAGTCCGCCCTACATCATGATGAATTACAAAGCCGATGTCTTTAGCGATGTCTATACGCTGGCCCATGAAGCCGGGCATTCCATGCACACTTGGTATGCGCAACGGGCGCAAACTCATCAAAACTACCACTATCCGATCTTCCTGGCGGAAGTGGCCTCCACCTTTAATGAGATTCTCCTCACCGAGCACCTGCTCGCCTCGACGACCGATCCCTCCATGCGGGCCTACATCATCAACCGGCAAATCGATGATCTCCGGGGTACCCTCTACCGTCAGACGATGTTCGCCGAATACGAAAAAGCCATTCACGCCACCGAGGAAGCGGGCGATGCTCTGACCTTGGACGCCTTCAAACGACTCTATCGAGAACTCCTCGTCCCCTACTTCGGCGACGACTTTGTCCTCGATGAGGAACTCGACCTCGAAGGGTTACGGATTCCCCATTTTTACGGTGGATTTTATGTTTATAAATATGCCACCGGGATTTCGGCTGCGGTCGCCCTGGCTCGAAAAGTTCTCGAGACGGGCGATGCCTCCAGCTACCTCGATTTTCTTCGCAGTGGTGGAAGCAAGTTTCCCATCGAAACGCTTAAGGATGCGGGGGTTGATATGACAACGCCGGAACCGGTGGACGCCGCCCTGCGACTCTTCGCCGACCGAGTGGATGAACTGGAAGGTCTCTTGGGGAAGTAGGGGGAACTGGGCGGCTCACCGTCATTGAGAAATTCGAAAACTTGCATGATACGTATGAAATGTATATTGCACGTGTACCAATGAAAACAAAATTGACCCTTTCAATTGATCCTCAGGCCTTGGGAGCGGTGAAGAGCCATGCCCGGAGCAAGGGAGTTTCGGTTTCCGCCCTTTTCGAAGAATGGTCTTCCCGCATTACGGCGGAAGCTCACGCAGTCTCCTTGGGCGTACGCTTGCGGGGTCAGTGGCAAGAAGGTGTTGATTCATCCGACCCCCGCCTCGAATTCCTGCTCAGTAAACATTCTCGATGAGCGTACTGCTGGATACGAATATCTTTCTTGATGTACTCCTGAATCGCGAGACGTGGGCGGATGAAAGCCAGGCGATCATTGACTGGTGTGATCAGCGGCCAGGCGAAGGCTGGATCGCATGGCACACCCTGGCAAATCTCTATTACATTGGCACGAAAGCGGTGGGACGGAAAGCGGCCTTGCGTCAGGTTGACGCCATATTGGAGGTCTTCGCCGTTTGTCCCGCCCATACCGAATCGGCTCGCTTCGCCCGACGTTTGGGATTGTCCGATTTCGAAGATGCCTTGCAGGTGGCCTCCGCCAGTGAGGCGGGAGTCGATTGGATCGTGACACGTAATTTCAAGGATTTTAAGGGTTCTCCCATTCCGGCAATTTTGCCCCGCGAATTTCTCCGTCGTCAGGGCACCGGGTGATCGGATTTCACGAATCCGGAAGGGCTGGGAGCTTGCGCGATCTTCTTTGGGGAAGAAGCCGGGTGAAGATTTTTTTCACTTCCGTGAGGGGAATACCCTCAATGAAATAGGCAATGGCAGCCCGGCCGATCGCATAGGTGCCGGCTCCGGCAATGAATCCCGAGACGGCATTTCCCCAGATGGGGACGATTTTGACTAAGGCGCGGGCCCCTTCGCGGAATAGCATGCCCGCACCGATACTGACACCGAGAGCCCCCAGGAATTCGGCCATCAATCGCGGCGTGACCGGTCGTCCGGCCGTTCGAATAATCAATCCGACCATGAGCATTTGCAAGGTCGTGAGGATGGGAAGGTCGGCCAACGGAATGGGTTGAAGGCCAATGACACCGCAGATGGCGGCAAAGGATTTCAGTAAGGAAGTGGCAATATGGGCCTGGGCTTCCCGGGCACCGGTGAGCCGGGCAAATTCCAATTTGGCGGGGCGGGGGAGGGCCACACAAAGCGCTTCGGGAAGCGCAGGAAAATTCCTCGCCGTAATCCGACGGGAGGAAAATTCGGGTTCGCGGGCGAGCCGGGCCAGCATGGCATCGGCCTGATCCGAGATCGGAACGCCGATCAGCGGAGTCTCCCTGGGGGCTCCCGCCAATCGCGAGATGGTCTTTTCCAAGGTGGCCGGCCCGTCCAAAAACAAGATGGCGTCGGGAGCGGATGCGGCCAAAGCAGCATCCGCCACGGACTGGGGAGATTCATCTCGGGCATCGAGGATTTGCACTTCGCCTCGGGTGGGGATGGCATAGGTCCGCCATCCATTGACGCTCGCGCCGGTCATCACCGCGTCGCCGCATAATTGGGCCAGAATCTCCGGCGTACTCAAGGTTGGATCTCCCACCAGCATGAGTCGGGCGGGACGTTGTTCGAGATAGATTTCCCGGATCGGATTCATTTCTCGCAAAATCGGTTTTTGCAAACCACCGGGCAGCTTCTCGACCAGGCGGGAAAACCGATCGTAGAGCGAGAGGAGGGAATCAGGCTTCATCGGGATGGGAGCGGAGTTCGTTCAAAACCAAATCCACATGCTCGCCCGGTTTCACTTTGCGAAAGATGGCCTGAATCCGCCCGTCCGTCCCGATCACAAAGGTACTCCGTTCCACCCCGAGGAAGGTCTTTCCGATAAAGAGTTTCTTTCCCCAAACCCCATAGGCCTCGACGAGTTCATGGCTTTCGTCGCTGAGCAGGGGGAAGGGGAGGCGTTGTTTAGCGATGAACTTGGAGTGGCTGGCCGGCGAGTCAATGCTCACGCCAAAGAGAACGGCTCCTGTGGCCACGATATCTTCGTTCCGGTCGCGGAGGGCGCAAGCCTGAGTGGTGCATCCCGGAGTGGCATCCTTGGGATAAAAATAGAGGACGCAGGTTTTTCCACGAAAGTCGGAAAGTCGGACCGGCGTGCCGTCGCCATAGGAGCCTCCGACGGCAATGGAATTGAAGTCCGGGGCGGGATCGCCGGGAGAAAGGGTCTTGTTCATGGGAAGGTACCATCGTCGTTTCCTTCCGATTGGCAAGAAGGAGGATGGGACCCTAATCCGCACGCTCCCTACTGGAGTTGGTTCATTTTCTTCGGTTTTACTCTGTGTTCTCTGTGTTCTCTGTGATTCATTTCGGTCTCTCCCATGAAGATTCAAATTTTGACTATATTTCCCGGCATTTGCGAAGGCGTCTTCCATGAAAGCATCCTCAAGCGGGCGATGGAAAAAGGCCTGGTCGAAATCGAGGCGGTGGATTTGCGCCGTTGGACATCCGACCGTCACCGTACCACGGACGATGCTCCCTATGGAGGCGGTCCGGGCATGGTCATGAAAATCGAACCCATCCATCGGGCGCTGCAAGAGCTCCGGGGCGAGAGGACCAGGGTGATCCTGATGACGCCTCAAGGGCGGCCTTTGACCCAGAAAATCGTCGAGGACCAGGCCACGCACGAACATTTGATCCTTCTTTGTGGTCACTACGAGGGAGTGGATCAACGCGTCGTCGATCACTTGGTGGATGAGGAAATCTCCATCGGCGACTATGTCCTCACAAACGGAGCGCTCGCGGCGATGGTCTTCACCGATGCCGTCGTCCGATTGATCCCGGGAGTTCTCGGCGATGACCAAAGCGCGGTCCAAGAATCATTTTCCACCGGGCAGCTCGACCATCCCCACTACACCCGACCGGAGTCGTATGAAGGCTGGAAAGTGCCGGAGATCCTCCTCTCCGGCAATCATGCCGCCATCGCCTCCTGGAGAAGCGAACAGGCCGAAGCGCTCACCCGGGCGAAACGGCCGGATTTGCTCTGAATCGCTTACGCCCGGGGATGGGCGGCTCCGTAGGCGCGCTTGAGCCGGTCGGCGGTCACGTGGGTGTAAATCTGAGTGGTGGAAAGGCTGGCGTGGCCGAGCAATTCCTGGACGCTGCGCAGGTCCGCGCCATTGTCCAACATATGGGTGGCAAAGCTGTGGCGGAGCTTGTGCGGGGTGAAATCTGCGGGCAAGCCGGCCAGGGCTAGGCACTTTTTGACAATCGTTCCGATGGATCGGGAAGAGATCCTTCGCCGTGATTTGTTGATGAACAGTGGGCCGGAATGGACCTTCGCCTGGCTGCGGTAATGGGAAATCGCCTCCAGGGCGGGCCCGCCCACAGGACAGATCCGTTCCTTCGATCCCTTGCCTAAAACCCGGACCGTCTCGCTAATCGGATCGACGTCCCGGACGTCCAACGCCACCAACTCCGCCCGCCGCATTCCCGTGGAATAAAAAAGCTCCAAAATCGCCCCGTCCCGGCCTGCCTGCCAATCGGGGGCTTGCTTGGTTTTATCGGATTTTCCGGGTGCGCTGACGAGTTCGTTCACCTGATTAACAGTCAAAAACTTTGGAAGTTGTTTTTCCAGTTTTGGCATATCAATCAACTTTATTATATTTATAGAAAGATGATTACGTATAACTAAAAAGTTATAAAAGCTCCGTAATGCCGAAAAGGTTAAGCGGAGGGATGACCTAGCTAAGTCTTTTTTCATCAAGTGAAACAAAAAGGCCCGAAAGTCGTCCACGGTAGCAGCTTTCCAGCTTAGACCCGGGCGGAAGGTCTGGAAGTTTCTCAGCGCATTCCGGTAGGTGCTGATCGTGTGAGGAGAGGCATTTTTCTCCCCTTCGAGGTGGAGGAGAAACTGCCCGGTGAAGAGGTCGGGACTGGCGCGGGGCCGCCTGAACTTGGCGGCGGAGCGGGAGGCTTTCACCGCTAAGAGGCTTCGGGTCGGGCGGTCGCATCATGGACTAAGTCCGTTTTGCGGTCGAGACGAAGCGTGATTCGGCGAGATTCCATTTCATCCGAGGCGGCGGCGACGAGGCTCACCGCGTGTGAGCCATCGGGATCGCCAAAGGTGAAGTGATGCCGAAAGGAGCCATCCGGGTGAACGGGCACGGGGCGACCATCGATGGTGAGGTAGGTGCCGGGTCGGGTGCGACCTTCCAGAAAAACATCGGCCCGAAGCTGGAGGGCCTCGTCATCGAGCGGGCCCGGTGAACTCAGGCGTTCTGAATGGCCGCCCCAGGAAGAGAGGTCCGAACTGAAGGAGGCGCTAGAAAGTTCTCTGAGAAGATTTTTTCCCAAAAGGACTTCCAGAATACGCCGATGTTGTGGGGGGAGGTCGGTCAGAGGCGGGGGGACGGGTTGATCGGAAGGTTGCGATCCTCGCGAGGAGGAGCCTTTGGCGGGCCAGGGGATGGTGGTGAAAGTGGTGCCGGGAGCGTCCGCCATGTGATCGGGAGGGGTTTCCACCGTGGCGGAGCGGGCGAGGCAATGCCATTGCTTGCCGCGATGGTAGCCGAGTTCGACTGTGTAGCGGGAACCGGCCTGGCGGGCAGGAAGTTCGTGGTTCCGGGTTTCGAAGGTGACCGGAAGTTCTGATTCCGGAGATTCCTCCGAACCCACAAAGGCGCGCAAATAGGTGGGGCCGCCGGGATGTCGGGAAATGTCGATGTCCCAATAGCAATAGAGACGATGGGGATCCCGCGCGATGAGGAAGATCCGATCAGCGCCGTGGCTGCGGGGGAGTTCGCCTAATTGGTCCAGATTGTCCTTGGAAGGTTTCTGCTCCTGATCAGACTTGGTGGTCTTGATCGCTTTGACCGCCTTCTTAGATTTCTTCTTTTTGGGGGGCGCGGGAAACTTGCCGTCGGTGGAGACGCGGGAGGGTTTTCGCCGGGCGTCTTTGGGTTTCGGGCTCATGAGCAGGCATTTAATTTGAAACATAGCGGTAGGGGACTGGCAACGGTTAATTTTTCTGCTCCTTGAAAACGGAAAAAATCGTCGTAACTTTTTCCCATGAAATTCCGTAACTTCTCGTTGGCCCTCCTGGCTCTGACTATGCCGGTTGTCGCGCAAACCGCACCGTCGCCTTCGCCATCCCCGGATCCCACGACGCACCCGCTGGCTCGGCAGATGAATGATGCCTTTGCGGATGTGTACGAAAAAGTGGCGCCGACGGTGGTGGTGATTGAGGTGCGGGCCACTGCGGATGTGGCGGTGCCGGGATTGCCCGAGGGGTTGGAGTTTTTCTTTCGCGGTCCCGATGGGCGTCCGGTTCCCCAAGGCCCGACCGAGGGCTCGGGGTTTATCATTTCTCCGGAGGGGTATATTCTCACCAATCACCACGTGGTCGCTTCGGGGGTGATGGGTGAGATTTCCGTTCGCCTTCAGGACGGGCGGACGTTTCCAGCCACTGTCATCGGGGCGGACAAGAAGTCGGATATCGCGGTGATCAAAATCGAGGCCAAGGATTTGCCCGCCGTGGAATTGGGAGATAGCGACAAGGCGAGGGTGGGCCAGTTTGCCTTTGCCATCGGAGCGCCCTACGACCTGCCCTACACTTTCACCGTGGGCGTCATCAGTGGCAAGGGGCGGGACGATCTCACCTACAGCGAGACCTATCAGGAATACATTCAAACCGACGCGGCCATCAATCCGGGTAATAGCGGCGGGCCGCTTTGCGATTTGGATGGCCGGGTGGTCGGGGTAAACACGATGATCAATGGAATCAATCGCGGTCTGGGGTTTGCCGTCCCGATCAACATTGCCAAGGATGTCGCCAGCCAACTGATGACTAATGGGCGGGTCTCTCGCCCCTGGCTCGGCATCGGGATCCTGGGGCTAGAGGATAGTGCCGAGGCCCGGGCCCATTTTTCCAGTTTGAAAAGCGGGGTTCTCATTCGGGGGGTGATGCCCGGCACGCCAGCCTTCAACAGTCCCTTGCAGGCGGGGGATGTCATCTTGAAAGTGGACGGAAAAGCGGTCGGGCGTTCGCGGGATTTCCAGCGTGAGATTCTGGGCAAGAAAATCGGCGACGCGGTAAAGTTGGAGTTTTGGCGGGAAGGACAAATCTCCACCTGCTCGGTGCAGACGGGCGAACAGCCGGAACAATTCATCCGCACGGCGATGCCGCCGCAAAAAAAATCGGATCCGAACGGATCGGCGGGAAGATATGGGCTGATTCCGGATCGTGCATCCTCACCGTCGCATGGAGTCCGCGTCGAGGACGTGGTTCCCGACAGCGCCGCGGCCGTGGCCGGGGTGCGGGCCGGCGACATCATCGTGGAAGTGGCCGGAGATCCGGTGACTACGGCAGAAAATCTCGAAAAGACCCTCGAGAGAGCCGATTCGCAGAGAGGGGTCTTGGTTTTGATTGATCGCGGCGGGCAAAAGACTTTTGCCATTCTCAAAAACTAACGAGCGACCGGAGGTCGCGGTGCAAGCTGGACCGTCGGACAGCCCTTCTCACTCCCTCGCAGGTGATCGGGAGTGGAGGAAATTACCGTGAGGCAGAACTTTCTTGTCTTCGGTGTTGAGGGCGCGGGAGGGAGCAGTCATGCTGGAAGAAGAAATTATGCAGCGCCTCCTTGCTCAAATTGGACGTAGTCAAAGGCTTTCGGTTCTCAACCTCATTAAGCGGGCCCCGGACGGGCTGGCGGTGCGGGCGATGGCCGACCGCCTGAAGATGAGCTATATGGGGGTGAAGCAGATTTGCCTCGATTTGGAAAAGGACGGGTATCTCGATACGTTTCGCCATCACCGTGGCGTGGGGCGACCCGAGTTACTCTACCGGCTGACCGCCAAAGCCCGGGACCTCTTTCCCCAAGCAGACAATTCCCTGTCTCTCGCCTTGCTGGAGATGGCGCGCAAACTGTACGGGACCGGGGCGCCGGAGAAGATGCTCTTTCTCTATTACCAAGATCGCATCAAGGACTATGGGGATCGGATACGCGGCGACACGGTGGAGGAGCGGGCCCGGTGGTTAGTTCGCACTCGGGAACGCGAAGGTTACATGGCGCATTTGGAGGAAGGGCCTCCCCTCGTTTTGGTCGAACACCATCATCCCATGCAGGCCCTCATCGCGGCAATGCCCCGGGCGGCCGAGTTGGAACGGGAGATGTTTCAAAAGCTCCTCGGAGTTCCGGTGCGTCGTCAACAAAGTGGCGAGGGCGGATACTATCGCTGCGAGTTCCGTCTCGGATAGAGCGTTTTTTTTTCCTCACGCTTGCCAACAGCGAAGGGAGAGGATTTCCTCAGGGCAAATGACCACCAAATTGGATAACCCCGCCCTCGAGGTGGCCGCCCGCGACGCTCGCGGACTGGCCATGGACGCCGTCACAAAATGCAAATCAGGCCATTTGGGTCTGCCTTTGGGGGCGGCCGAAATTGGCGCGGTTCTTTACGGCCACGCCCTCCAATACCATCCCGATGAGCCCAAATGGTTGAACCGGGATCGGTTCGTACTTTCGGCCGGGCATGGCAGCATGTTCTTGTACAGCTGGCTCCATCTTTCGGGCTATGCCGTTTCGCTCGACGACTTGAGGGCCTTTCGTCAATTGCACAGCATCACGCCGGGACATCCGGAGTTTCATGAAACCCCGGGAGTCGAGGCCACAACCGGACCGCTCGGCCAGGGAGTGTCCAATGGCGTCGGATACGCGGTTTCCGCCAAAATGTGTGAAGCCCGATTCAATACCGCCGAGCATACAATTTTCGATCATCATGTTGTTGTCCTGGCCGGAGACGGTTGTTTGCAGGAAGGCATCTCACAGGAAGCCGCGGCTTTGGCGGCTCATCTCCATCTGGATAACCTGATTCTTTTTTACGATTCCAACAACGTGACTTTGGATGCGATGGCTCTTGTGAGTCAGAGCGAAGACACCGCCGAGCGTTTTCGGGCCTACGGTTGGGATGTCCAGCAAATCGACGGACACAATCTTGACGAGATCAACAATGCCTTCGCCCAAGCCAAGGCGGCCAGCTCGGGCAAACCGCAATTCATCATTGCCAAGACTCTGATTGGAAAAGGCATTCCCGAAGTGAGTGGCACCAATAAGGCCCATGGCGAAGCCGGGATCAAATTTGTCACCGAGTCGCGGAAGGCACTGGGGCTACCGGAGGAAACCTTTTTTGTCGATCCGGGGACGCGGTCCTATTTTGAGAATCACAAGAAGACCTTGGAAGCGACCTACGCCACTTGGAAAAAACAATACCAGGCCTGGCGGGCAGGGAATAAGGATTTGGCCAAGGAACTCGACGACGCCATCGCCGGGAAGACACCGGATTTGCTTTCGGTTATTCCCGAGTTTGATCCCGCCGCCTCCATAGCCACCCGCAAGGCCGGAAGCGAAGTGCTCCAGCCCATCGCCCAGGCCATGCCGCTGGTCATTTCAGGCAGCGCCGACCTCCATGGATCGACTTTGAATGTCATTAAGGATGGCGGCAATTTCACGCCGGAAAACCGCGAAGGTCGTAATCTGCATTTCGGCATTCGAGAACATGCCATGTGCGGGTTGCTCAATGGGATGGCCTACGACGGAATTTTCCGCCCCAGCGGCGCGACCTTCCTGGTCTTTAGCGATTATGGACGCCCTTCCATCCGGATCGCCGCGCTCTCGCATCTGCCGGTGGTTTATATTTTCACCCATGATTCGGTTGGGGTGGGCGAAGATGGTCCCACCCACGAACCGGTCGAGACGGTGGCCGCCCTTCGAGCCATCCCCGGATTGGATGTGATCCGGCCCGCCGATCCCGAGGAAACCGCGGGCGCCTTCGCTGCCGCTTTCCAGAAAACCGATGGCCCCACCATGTTGGTGCTCACCCGTCAGGCCGTGCCGACCTTGAGTGAGATCCCGGTCGCGGAACGCCGCGAGGGTGTCTTCAAAGGCGCCTATATCGCCAAAAAGGAAACCGCCGAACTCAACCTGATTTTGCTCGGAGCCGGAAGCGAACTCCAGCACGCCATCAAGGCGGCGGGGGAACTGGGACCCGGCACCCGCGTGGTTTCGGTGCCCTGCTTCGAAAGATTTGAACGTCAGGATGCCGCCTACCAGGAAAGCGTTCTGCCGAAGGCCGTTCGCAAGCGGGTTTCCATTGAGGCGGGAATTTCCGACCCGTGGTTCCGCTTCGTCGGTCTCGATGGGAAAGCGATTGGGATCAACCGCTTTGGGCTCAGCGCTCCGGGCGACGTTGTCATGAAAGAACTTGGCATCACGGCAGAAAAAGTTGTCGAAGCCGCCAAGTCGCTCTAGCAGACAGTCACGGAGAGGGGAGACGCGGAGCCAGCAGATCCTCTCTGCGTCCTGCTTCCCGCCCCTTTCGCTTGAATTACGACCTAAATAGTCATATATAGGTTGAGAGAAGTGACGACCATGGAGACATCCTTATTTGACCGAGAAGAGATCCGACGAAAGTCGGCCGAATTCGAGACGGCTGAGCCGACGGAAATTCTCGGATGGTGTTGGGAAAAGTTCGGTCAGAGGGCTGCGGTGGGGACGAGTTTTCAAGGGGCCGGTTTGGTCGTTTTGCATGCGGCCCGTACGGCAGGCTATTTATTTCCGGCCTTCACTCTTGATACCGGTTTGCTTTTTCCGGAAACGCTGGAGCTCAAGAGCCAGGTGGAAGCGAAGCTGGGGCTTTCCATTGAAAGCCTCCACCCCGAACAGTCCGTCGACGAGCAAGCCGCGGAGCAGGGGCCCGAACTTTGGAAAAGCCGCCCGGACCTCTGCTGTACCTTGCGGAAAGTTTTGCCCCTGCAAAAAAAACTGGGAGAGTTGGACGTGTGGATCACCGGCCTGCGGAGGCAACAATCCGAGGATCGGGAAAAGGTCCAGATTGTGGAACTCTACAAATTTGATGTCCTCCGGGACCGCCACATTCTCAAATTGAATCCGTTGGCCAATTGGACCCGGGACCGGGTCCAAGCCTATCTGCGTGAGCACGAAATTCCCATCAATCCGCTGGCCTCACGGGGTTATCGTTCCATCGGCTGCGTTCCCTGTACCCGACCGGTGGGGGAAGACGATTCCGAACGGGCGGGGCGCTGGACCGGTTTTGATAAAAGCGAGTGCGGGATCCACACTTTTCTAGGCGAGAGCATTTGATCCTCAAGGCCGAAGCGAATCCGGTTGAGTCGATCTTTGTCGGCGAAGCGACGGTATGTTCACATGCTGCCCGAGTTGGCAAAGGGATTCAACGACCGGTGCCGCCACAGAGCAGCCGCTAAAGGGTTGTTGAAACTGCTCTAACCCACAGAACAACGGTGACGCTTTTTTCCAGGGGATCAATTTCCCAGATGACGTAATCGCTCCTTCCAACGTGGGTCACCGGCATCTGCGTCGTAGTGAGCTTTTCGGCGTTCGAGCGCGGGCCGAATGATCTCGGCGCGCACATCAATAGAGGTGCCAAATATTTCCCGCCAAAGAGCCGCGGTTTGCGTGGTGTAGTCCGCCCCGTGTTCCTCATCGAAGTTCGGGCGGTAGAGGTCGACCGCAAGCTGGAGATGGGCTTTGAATTCGCTCGCTGTCGGGTGGCCAGTCTTGCCGATGACTAGTCGATACGCTTCGAGATCTTTCTCTTCCAATCTTCCGAGTTTTGCAACGAGGATGTCCCAAGGATGAGGAAAGACAAAGAGGTGGCCCTGTCGTACTTCGCGATAAGCTCGGTCTTCCCAACCCAAGGCCGTGCGGAAAGTGAGCCGATCACAGACCTGCAAGGTGAGATCCCCGGTCGCCAGGGGGATGAAAAGATCCCGCGCGAGTGACTGGAGATTGTCTCCACCAATGATATCCACGTCTTGGCTGAGAAATGTCGAGTCCACCAGAAGCTGCAGCGGAGCTGAGCCAAAGACGAGAATCGTCATTGGGGGATCGCCGGGCAGCTTCGTCGCCAGCAAATCGAGCAACCTACCGGCGGGAGTTTGCCAATCGGGCTTCTCGTAGATTAAATCCATGGAACGCTTGGTTGATCAGTCGGGGCGAAACGGCTTGATCTTGACCTAATGCCCGCCCGATCCGGATGTCACGCGCCGTCAATTTTCCGCGCTCTTCCCGGCGGAGAATACGTGCCGCGATGCGTGACTTCCGCCACGCCTGGGCGATCTGTTTGACTTCGGCTCGGGTCATTTCTCAGGGAGCATACGCCACCGCGTTGGTGGAAACAAGGTTTTGGCATCGACGCAACCCCCTTCATTGCCATCAACGCAGGAAGCCGAAAAACGGGCTTAATGTAAGTGACCGCAAGTACAGGCGTATTCGGCCAGTTGGCAACCGGAACAAACGGTGACATTGAGGTTGAATTTTTCCAGCACGGGTTTTGCGTCTGGGTTGGTTTTGATCTGGACAATAGTCGGGAAGCCATTGCCTTTGGGGAAGGTGCCCTTGGAGAGGAGGACATCGTTTTCTCTGACGAATTCCAAGCGGGTGGGATCGGAGCGTTCGCCACAAATGATGGTCACAATTTGCTCCGCCGGCGCAATCGCTTTTCCTTTCTCATCGAGAAAGGTGATCTGAGCCTTGCGCTCCGGAGTGACGAAAAATTCCGCCTGGGGTTTGATGTTTTTTAGGAGCCGTCCACCGTTAGGGGTGGGTGGGGTGGCGGAATCTCCCGCCGACAGAGTCGAGGCAAGGGCGAAGGTCACGATGAGGGTGAGGATGGTGTTTTTCATGTTTTGGTTGGTTTTTGGTTGAAATTTCTTTTGCAATCAAAGGGCCGCCGGGGCTTGTTTTTCGATGGCCCGTTGGGCGGCCCGGCGTCCGAAGGTCCAAAAGACCGCCGGGGTGACTCCGAGGCCGAGCAGAGTGGAGGTGATCAGTCCCCCCACGATAACCACAGCAACGGGATGGAGGATTTCCTTCCCGGGGACATCGGCTGCGAGGACTAACGGGATCAGGGCGAAGCCGGCCGAAAGCGCGGTCATGAGGACCGGGACTAACCGTTCCAAAGTGCCGCGTTCCACCATGGCGCGGCTGAATTCCTCTCCTTCGTGGCGCATGAGGTGGAGGTAGTGGGAGATCAGCATGACACTGTTGCGGGCGGCGATTCCGGCCACGGCGATGAATCCGACCAACGTGGCGATGCTAATGTTGTCCACCAAAAGCCAGGTCAGGACAAGTCCGCCGATGATGGCGAGCGGGATGTCCGCCAGAACCTGAAGGGCAAAGACCGCAGAGCCGAAATAGTGGTTGAGAAGAAAGCCGATCACGACCAAGACGAGCAGGGAGTAAATCGCGATGCGCCGGGAGGCCTCCGCCCGGGCCAGAAATTCTCCCTCATAGCTAATGAAATACCCGCCGGGCAATGTGATCTTGGTGGCGACTTCATCTTGCAGCCGGGTGACCAGCGCGGTCAGGTCCCGCTCGGTGGGATTGATGCTGACCACAAACCGTCGCCGGGTGTTTTCCCGTTGAATGACATTGGGACCCCGGGCCTCGCGGATGTGGGCCAGGAGTTTGAGGGGAACAAATTGTCCGGTGCTGGTTTCAATCATCATCTCGCCGAGGCGGTCGGGAGATTCCCGCCAGGCTTCGGGGAGGCGAAGGACGAGGTCGATGGTGCGCTGACCTTCAAAGAGTTCGCCCACCACTTCGCCTCCCATCAGAGAGGCCAGTTGGGCATTGAGTTCGCCGGGGGTGATCCCGTAAGCGAGTGCCCGGTCGCGGTCCACCTCAATGCGAAGTTGGGGAATGGGGGCCTGCTGCTCGATCCGAGCGGTTTCTAGGCCGGGAATACCTTGGGCCAAGGATTGAATCTCGGTGCCGATGCGGCGAATTTCATTCAGGTCGGTGCCAAAAACTTTGATCGCCACTTTCGCCGAGACGCCGCTGAGCATGTGCCCGATGCGGTCGGCCAGGGGACCGCTCATCGCACTAAAAGTGCCTGGAATGGTGCGCATCTTTTGGCGGATATCTTCCATCACCACGTCGCGGGGACGACCACCAGGCCGGAAGTCGATGTCAAATTCGACGGTGGAGACCGGCACGACATGGTCGCCCCGTTCCGCCCGCCCGACCCGGCGACCCACGCTGCGGATTTCAGGGATTTCCATCAAGAGGCGATCCGCCACCGCGGAGACCTCATTGGTTTGTTTGAGCGAAGTGCCGGGAGCGGTGGTCAGGGCCACCAACGCGGTCTCCTCGCGAAAAGACGGCAGAAAATCCTTCCCCATAAGCGGGTAGAGAAAGAGGGCTCCGATCAAAAGGGTGACGGCAATCCCGATGACTGCAAAAGGACGATCCAAGGCCAGTCGCAGCCAAGTCGTGCGGAGAAGAGTTTTCATGCCTCGCACCAGGCGCGTATCGAGCGGGGCTGCTTCTGGCTTCGGCTTGGGGTGGAGCATGATCGAACAAAGCACCGGAATGACCGTTAATGAAACCAGGAAGGATGCCGCCATACTAACAATGGTGGCCACCGCGATGGGGGTAAAGAGACGACCTTCCACGCCGCTGAGACTGAGAAGGGGAAGGAAAACGAGGATGACAAAGAGGGTCGCGTAGAGAATGGAATTCCGGACTTCGCCGGAGGCTCTGGCGATGACTTCCAGGCGCGGCAGGGGGGTCTCGCGGGCGGCATTTTCCCGGAGTCGGCGGAAGACATTCTCCACATCGACAATCGCGTCGTCCACCACCATGCCAATGGCGACGGCGAGGCCACCCAAAGTCATGGAATTAACGCTAATATCAAAGAACTTGAAGACCAGAAGAGTGATCGCAAACGAGAGCGGCATGGCCGTCAGGGTGATGAAGGTCGTGCGGACATTGAGAAGAAAAAGAAAGAGGACAATAGAGACCATGATGGCTCCGTCGCGGATGGCTTCTTCGAGGTTGCCGATGGCGTGTTCGATGAAATCCGCCTGGCGGAAGAGGGGAGTGACAAGGACGCCTTTGGGAAGTGCGGCCTGGAGCTCGGCAATGGCCCGCTCGGCTTCTGCCGTCAGGGCGAGGGTGTCGAACCCGGGAGATTTGGTCACGCTGAGGATGACGCCCGCATCACCATTCACCGCCGCGTCCCCGCGCATGGGTTCAATCCCCCAGACGACCTGGGCCACATCCCCGATCGTGACGGGTCGGTCGTTGATGGTTTTGATCACCGTGCGGGAGATGTCCCGCAGGTCGGTGGTCATCGCCAGGTTTCGCACCATGATTTCTTGAGGGCCGGAGGTGAGAAATCCGCCGGTCGTGTTGCTGGCGGTTTCGGCGGCGGCGGCCTGAAGTTCGTCAAAATGAACTCCGTGAGCCAAGAGCCGTTCCGGGTCGGGTTGAATCTGGATCTGCTTGACGCCGCCGCCCATGGCGAGAACTTCGGCCACTCCGGGAATACTCTGGAAACGCGGTCGGGCCGTCCAGTCGGCCAGGGTGCGGAGATCAGCCGGAGCGATGGACCCGGTAGGGTCACTGAGTCCAACCAAAAGAATTTCCCCCATCAGCGAGGCGACCGGAGTCATCACCGGACTGACGTCGGCAGGAAGATCCGCCAGAGCCATCCGTTCCCAAACAAACTGGCGGGCTTGGTACACGTCCGTCCCCCAATCGAATTCCACAAAAATAAGAGAAAGCCCGACATCGGACGTCGAACGCAGCCGGGTGACCCCGCTGACCCCCATGAGGGCGTTCTCGAGCGGAAATGTCACCAGCGTCTCCACCTCCTCCGGAGCTAGTCCGGCGGCTTCGGTGAGAATGGTGACGGTGGGTTTGGTCAGGTCGGGGAGAACCTCGACCGGCAATTCGCCGGCCGTGCGCACCCCAAGGATCATGATGACCATGGCCGCAACCAGCAGAAGGGTGCGGTGCTGGAGCGAAAAGCGAATCAGGTGATTGAGCATCAGTGGGATTTGCGGCGGGTCAGAAGAAGCAAGACGAGCAAAACAGCGCTGGTGGTGGCGAAAAAGAGAGTCAGCAGGGACGGTCCGCTGGTCGATGGAGAGGCCGCGTCCGGACTGGCGGCGGATGTTTGGCTGGCGGTTATTTCCGAGCCATCTTCGTTGTGTTCATGTCCATGAGCCGCATCGAGGGCTTCCTTGAGCGAGATTCCGCCCCCGCCAGAGAAACCGAGAAGATAGGAACCGGTGGTGACAACTTCATCGCCGGGAAAGAGTCCGTTTTTGATTTCCACAAATTCCTCATTGCGGGTTCCGGTTTGGACCGGGGTGCGGAGGAAGGCGTTGGAAAGATCAAAATCTTTGACGTAGACCACCCGGTTGGCCGGATCGCCGTGGAGGGCTTCCCGCGGAATCGCAAGAACGTTTTTCCGGACGCTGCTAGCGATGGAAAACTCGGCCCGCATGCCGGGACGGAGCCGGAGGTCGGGATTGCCCACCCGAAAGACGGCATCGATGGAACCGCTTTCGCGGTCGGCCGAAGTGCCCAGCCGCGTGAGGGTGCCGGTGAGGATTTGCTCGCCCAAGGCGGCCACCCGGATGCGGGCGGTGGTTTTACCGGCTTCCAAATTGGCGGCCTCGTGTTCCGGCACCCGGGCCACCGCCAGCATCTGACGGAGATCGAGGATGTCGAGTAACTCGTTGGAGGGTTCCACCGGCTCGCCGAGGCGGACATGGGATTCCATGACGAGTCCGTCGATGGGAGATTTGAGGGTAATGGAGGGAGGAGGGTTGCCGGGTTGCCGGGACTCGATCCGAACGAGTTCCTGGCCCGCAGTGACCATGGTTCCGGGTTGAACCATCATCTCGACCACCCGACCGGGGATCCGGCTGGCGAGGACGGCATGATTTTCCGGAACCTCTTCGATCCGGCCAATCGCAAAAATGGTTTTCTCAAAATCGGACTCCTCCGCCAGAGCGAAGGCAATGCCGAGGTTTTTCATTCCCGCCTCATCCAAGATGATCGTCCGGTCCCCCCGATCGCCAGCCAAGAGAGCGAGTGGGAGGGCAAGGGTGAAAAGTAAACTTCGGAAAATTGGTTTCATGGTTGGCGAGGTTAGTCGGAGGGATAGGTGGTGGCGAAAAGCCAGGCCGAGCGGACGAGGTGGAAGGCAGATCGGGCATTGAGGGCCTCGTTTTCCACCGTGATGAGATGTTGACGGGCCCGGAAGAGGCTTTGGGTATTCGCTTCCCCGCGTTCATAAATCGCTTGGGTGTCGGCGAGGAGTTTCTGGGCGAGGGGAAGAGCTTCCTGCTCGAGGCACTGCGCGGCAGCGAAGCGGGCCTGCATTTGTTTCCAGGTGGATTGGGCCTCATGGGCGGCCCGGAGTTGAAGCCCTGCGAGCAACTCTTGGCGTCGTTGCGCCAGAAGCCGGCGTTCGGCCACCGCGGCTGATCCATTTTGCCAAACCGGAAGGGGGACCGAGAATTTGATCCCGAGGAGGGCCTCGTTTTCAATTCCCTCGGGTTCGTCGCGGAAACGTTCCCCTTCCACAAATACGCCCAGGCCGATATCCTTCCAACGCATGGCCCGGGCGAGGGCGAGATCGGTTTGTGCTGCGGTGATGGCAATCCGGGCGAGGGCGAGGTCTGGTCGTCCTTGAGAAGATCGGGCGGCGGGAAGCGAGTCGGGAAGCCCTAGTCCGCCGCGGAGGGCGACGGAGCGGGTGGTTGGCAGACCCAGCAGAGTGGCCAAATCTCCCATGCTGGCTGCCTCGGCGGCTTTTGCCTCCTCCGCGGAGGCCTGGAGTTGGGCGGCTTCGAGCGCGGCCTGGGTCACGTCCAACGAGGAGGCAAATCCTTCTCCGGCCTGGCGTTTGAGGGCGGTGGAGATATTGGCCGCGGTTTCGGTTTGGCGGTTGCGGAGAGCCCGGGTTTCCCGGGCGGTGGCCACGGCGAGAAAACTCTTGCGGACTTGCGCCGCGAGCCGGCGTTCTTGATCGGCAACTTCCTGGCGAGCGGCGTCAACATCCAGTTGGGACAATTCCTTTTCCAAGCGCAAACGAGCGGTGAGGGGAAATCTCTGCATGAGGCCGACCTCGACGGTGCCTTCAAAGTCTTGTCCTCCCGCGACGACGATCTCCAACTCAGGATTGCTCAATCGCCCAGCCCCATGGAGGCGCGCTTCGGCGGCTTCCACGCCGAGGCGGGCGGCCCGAAGGTCCTGGTTGTTGTCCAAGGCAAAGCGGACGGCGTTCGCTTCCGACAGAGGGTCCGTCCAGCCATTCGCCTGGGTGGCCAGCAGGATGAGAGTCAAAGAAAGAAGGCGCATGGATTAGCTTTGCCGAGGGCAGGCCCCCGGGGAGTGATTGAGGAAGATAAAAAAATTCATAATTGTCAGGTCTAAGGTCAGCGCGATCCCGGATTTTCCGTAGGTGGGACGCGCGGTCAAGAAATCGCCCGAGGGGCGAGGGAAGTACGGCCAAGGTGGCCGCGACTCAGGACAATCGAGGCGGAATAAATAAACCGGAGGAAACTCCCTCCGGGAGGGCTTCCCAGTGGGAAGACAGCGTCCTAATCAGATCTGGCTGCAAGGCGAGAAAGTCCGTGGCAGAAAATAAAATTGCCGTGAAAAAGTGAGGACAAGACGATCCACAATGATTGTGTAGCGGGTCGGCCGGACAAGAAGAGTCGCCGGCGGTCGGGGACTCGTCATGCGTCGCACAGACCGGATGTTCTTCATCAAGGCGGTTGGTCTGAAAAGACCCCGAGGCTTGAAAAATAAGCCCAAAGATGGCCGCAAAGCAGGCCAATTGTCCAAGACGTTTCATCACGCAGGGAAAGGACAGGATTCTTTTTGGTTTGTCAAGTTTTGGGGACCGCGCGCGGCCCGCGTGCACGGCCCGGTGGCTCGCTCGGGGGGGCCCTTCCCGAGAAATCCTCAGCGCTCCTAGGGTGCGTCGCCCATCTTTTTCGCAATCTCTATTTGCCGAAACGGATTCTCTGGGTATGAGTAACCGCGAATGGACGGGCCTTGGTTCACTTTCAGCTTTGGAGATTTTTCCTACGCCTTTCTCAGCGTTTTGCTTGAGGGCGTTCCGTTTATCCTCCTAGGCACCTTGATGGCCGGTCTCATTGATCAGTTTTTGCCCTCCCGATTGATGGTCCGCTATCTGCCGCGCAATCCTTTTCTGGGGGTTTGCCTGAGCGGGGCGATGGGAATGGTTTTCCCCATGTGCGAATGCGGCGTGGTCCCGGTGATCCGAAGATTGATGGCCAAGGGACTGCCTCTTTCCAATGCCATCGCCTACATGCTGGCCGCTCCCATCGTTAACCCCATCGTTGCCCTCAGCACCTATGCGGCCTTCCGGGGTCAAAATGCGGCCGAATTCACCTGCCTGCGCCTGGGAGTCGGTTATCTGGTCGCCGTCCTCGCGGCCATGGCGGTCCACCATCTCCCCATCGCCTCGGTGATGAAAAAAGGCATTCTCGGACTGACCAACTCCGAGCCCACCGGTGGCGGGACCGGGGCGCCGCTCCTTCGGCGACTGGCCGCGGCCCTCCGCGTCGCCGTGGCCGATTTTCTTGATGTCATGATTTACTTCATCCTCGGCGCGGCCATAGCCTCGGTTTTCAGCACCGCCATCAATCAGGAAGTGATCCTCCCGCTCGCCCTCAATACCTGGCTGGCGACCATTTCCCTGATGGGCTTTGCCGGCATCTTGTCGCTTTGCAGCACTTCCGATGCCTTCATCGCGGCCACCTTCATCGCCTTCCCCGGTGTCGCCAAGTTGGCCTTCATGGTTTTTGGACCGATGATGGATTTGAAACTCCTCTTCATCTACAGCTCGGTCTTTAAGAAACGATTCGTCGCCGGGCTGGCCCTCGGGCTTTTTGTTTTAATCGCGCTCATCTGCGTGCGATTGAGTGTCCTCGGGATATGACCGCCACCTTCCATCGATACATTTCTGCGGGGATCCTTTTGATTTGGGGCGGGGTCCTGACGGGGTTTTATTTTTCCGGCAAGATTGGCAGCTATCTCCATCCATCCTTTCATCTCTGGACCGTCCTCTCCGGGCTCACCCTGCTCCTCATGGCGGTGGGAATGGTCATGCTTCCGGGCACCGTCAACAACGCCCCGCAGGAATCCGTTCCGCAGACCCCCGGACCCCGATCGCGCCTCGGAAAAATCTTTGCCGCCCTGATCCTGATCGCGCCCTTGCTCATGGCGACGATAGTTTCCCCTCATCAATTTGGGGCCGCCCTGGTTGCGAACCGCGGACTTGCCACCGGCATTGGAGACCTCCCCGGCTACACCCCCTATGTTGAACCGGCGCTCCCGGGAGAAGAGGGCGAACCCTCCACCGCTCAGGAGGCCAGCGACTTTCTGCCCCGGACCGAAGAAGGCTTGATCAAAGCCCAATCGGTGGACCTACTCTACGCCGCTGAAGAACCCACCATGCGGGCGGACTTCGAAGATCAAGACGTCGAACTGATCGGCCAATACATGCCGGCCCGGGCCAATAATGCCGCCGGAGATCGCTTTGATCTTGTTCGCATGTATGTGATGTGCTGCGCGGCTGATGCCCGTCCCGTCGGGGTTACCATCCAAACTGCCCAGCCCCAGAACCTGGCCGAAATGAGCTGGGTCCAAGTTAAAGGCCGTGCCACCTTTCCCCTCGTCGCCGGCCGTCGGGTTCCGGTGATTATCGCTTCCAGCGTCACCCCCACCGAGGCGCCGCCCGAAAGTTTTGTCTATTAAACCCCCTATGAAAATCCTCGCCACGATCTTGCTGATGACCCTCTTTTTATCGCTTACGGGACAAGCGGCGGAGTTCCGGGGAGCCTGGGTCGCATCCGTTCACAATATCAACTTCCCTTCCCGGCCGGGACTGTCCGCCGACCAGCAAAAAACCGAGATCATCCGTCTCCTCGATGCCGCCAAACGCTGCCGTCTCAATGCCCTCCTCGTTCAAGTCCGCCCGGAAGGAGACGCTCTTTACGCCTCGAGGCTGGAGCCTTGGAGCCGCTACCTCACCGGAGCGCAGGGGAAAAATCCCGGATACGATCCCCTGGCATTTTTTATCGAAGAAGGTCGTCGTCGGAGCATCGACATTCACGCCTGGATCAATCCCTACCGTGCCGCTGCCAACCGCTCGGACTCCCGGTCGGGACAACACGTCAGCCGGAAGCTTCCCCAATACACCTACCGGGTCGGATCCGTTCTCATGATGGATCCGGGATCCTCCGAGATCCAAGACCATATCGTCAATGTGGTCCGGGATATCGTCACCCGCTACCACGTCGCCGGCATCCACTTCGACGACTATTTTTATCCCTATCCCACCGATGGCGGACATAAACAAAATTTCCCCGACGACGCCACCTACGCCGCCTATCGCCAGCGGGGTGGAAAGTTGTCCAAGGGCGACTGGCGCCGCGACAACGTCAACACCCTCATCCGTCGGGTGGGGGAGACCGTTCATTCGGCCCGCTCCGGTGCCATTTTTGGGGTTAGTCCCTTTGGGATCTTTCAGCCCGGGATTCCCGCTGGCACCCGCGCGGGCGTCGATTCTTACAACGACCTCTATGCTGATCCCCTCACTTGGATGCGGAATGGCTGGATCGATTACCTTGCGCCTCAGTTGTATTGGCAGGACGAAGGACCCCAAAGCTTCTCCCTCTTGTTGAAATGGTGGCGCAGTCCCCAGGTCAACCCGCGGGAAGTCCCCATTTGGCCCGGCATTGCCGTCGATCGGCTCAGCTCCCACAAATGGCCAGTCAAAGAAATCGCCCGCCAATTAAAGATCGAAGAAACCACCGGCCCGCGTAAGCGGGGAGGAGTCATCTTCTGGAATCTCCAAGCCTTAAAAAATGGCACCAAAGGCGTCGATGCCGTCGTCGCAGATTAATGCGCTTGCGATGTGCTTTTCGCTCCCTTCACGGGAGCGGGTCAGGAGGTCTGAAAGCAGTCATTTTGGCGGGTTGACCAAACGCCGCGCATTGCGCAATCATCGCGGCTTTTCCCGCTTGGATCAAAAAATGTGAATCTTCTCGAAATGGATATTCTTCAATACACCGACATGGAGCCCGGCAAACTGCGGAAGGCGTTTGATCGGGTCGTTGAGCATCTCCGTGCCGGAGACTTCCGGGCTGCCGAGGTCAAAAAACTCAAGCCCACGGCTTACTACCGGGCGAAGTTGAGCGAGGCGGACCGGCTTCTGTTCCGGTTCGGCATCCATGACGGGAAGACTTGCATCCTCTTACTCGAACTCATCGCGCACCACGCCTATGACAAATCGCGATTTTTGAATGGCGCCCCTATTGACGAAACCAAGCTGGAACTTCTGGCCTCGCCGGAGGCCCTGCCGCCGGAAGACGCTCTGCCGCTGACCTACATCAACCCCCGCGCCCGCCATTTTCAGGTACTCGACAAGATCCTTTCGTTCGACGATGCGCAGCAGGATGCCTTTCGCCTTCACCCTCCATTCATCCTCATTGGATCAGCCGGAAGCGGCAAGACGGTGCTGACGCTCGAAAAGCTGAAGCAACTGCCCGGCGAAGTCCTCTACGTCACCCATTCCCCATTCCTGGCCGAGAACTCCCGAAACCTCTACTACGCGTTCAACTACGACAATCCACGGCAGGAAACCTCATTCCTGTCATTCCGGGAGTTTCTGGAGACGCTGCACGTCCCGGAGGGAAAACCGATGACCTACCGGGACTTCGAGCGGTGGTTTGCCCGCTACCGTGCGTCGTCCCGCATCCGCGACACCCACAAGCTGTATGAGGAAATCAATGGCGTGCTCACCGGTTCGCAAATCGACCGGCCGATCCTGCCGCTCGCCGACTACACCGGCCTGGGCGTGAGACGCTCGATTTTCCTGCCGGAGGAACGCCCGGCTGTTTACGACATCTTCGAGCGCTATCGTGCCCACCTCCGCGAGGCCGGCTTCTACGATCTGAACCTTGTCGCCCACGAGTCCCTGAAACTCTGCACCCCACGCTACGACTGGATCGTCGTGGATGAGGTTCAGGATCTGACCAATATCCAGCTCCATCTTGTGCTCAAGTCGTTGCGACAGTGGGACCAGTTTATTCTATGCGGCGACTCGAACCAGATCGTCCACCCGAATTTTTTCTCCTGGGCGGCTGTGAAAAGCATGTTCTACGACCAGCGCCTGACCCGCGCCCCCGCCGAGATCATCAGGATTCTCAATACCAACTACCGCAGCTCTCCCCAGGTGACGGATGTGTCGAACCGCCTCCTGCTCTTAAAAAACGCGCGGTTCGGCTCGATTGATCGCGAGAGCAACTACCTGGTGACCTGCAACTCCACCGGAGTCGGCGCAGTCGAGCTTCTCCAGGATGACGACAAGACCCTCCGTGAACTCAACGACAAGACCCGCCGCTCGACCCGCCATGCGGTCATGGTCATGCGCGCGGAGGACAAGGAGGCGGCGGGCCGATGGTTCCAGACCCCGCTCATCTTCTCGATCCAGGAAGCCAAGGGGCTGGAATACGACAGCATCATCCTCCTGAACTTTGTCTCCGACAGCGCGGCGGAGTTCACCGAAATCGCCAGCGGAGTGACTGCGGACGATCTCAACAAGGAACTGAAATATGCCCGGGCAAAGGACAAGACAGACAAGTCGCACGAAGCCTACAAATTTTACGTGAATGCGCTCTATGTCGCGCTGACCCGGGCCGTCCAGAATGTCTATCTTGTCGAAAAGAATCCCCGACACCACCTGCTGGACCTGCTCGGCCTGAACACGCGCCTGGATGCCCTCAAGCTCTCGGAGCAGAAATCCACGGAAGCCGAGTGGAAGGCTGAGGCGCACAGGCTCGAACTTCAGGGCAAGCACGAACAGGCGGAGCAGATCCGCAAAACGATTCTGACCGTGCAGCCGGTGCCGTGGCGCGTCCTCACCCCGGCCACGCTCGAGGAGATCAAAAAGGAGGCACTCGATCCGGACCACTTCAACCAGCAGGCCAAATACCTCATTTTCGAGTGTGCCGTCATCTATGACACGCCGGGCATCATCGAGGCCCTCGTGCGCCTTGGTTACAAGCCGGCGCTTCGCCACTTCCACGCGCACAATACTGCGGAGCGACCAGCCGTGTTGAAAAAACTCCAGCGCGACATCGAGGAGAAAAACTTTCTCGAGCTCCGCCGGAAAACCGGCCTCTACGGAGTGGACTTCCGGTCGCCGCTTAACCAAACCCCGTTGATGCTGGCCGCGCAGGCCGGGCACGCGCAGGTGGTGGATTTTCTGTGCTCCGAAGGGGCCAACCCGGACTTGCGCGATGCCTGGGGAAGAACCCCCTTCCACATTTCCCTGCGCGAGGCGTATCTCGACAAAGCCTACGCAAGCCAAAAGCTCAGTACCGTTTACAAGCAGTTGGCACCGACCGCCATAAAGGTCAAGATCGACGGACGGCTCATCAAAATCGACGCACGCCACATGGCCTTCTTCCTGATCCACTCGATGCTGGCCTGCTCGCAGAGTATCTGGCGATGGAAGATCCGGTTTGACCTCCCGGCCTTCGAGACAGGCGACTTCATCTTCGCGCTTGATCACTTCCCGGAGCACGTCATTCCGGGCTACCGCCGCCGCCGCGCCTACATCACAAGCGTCTTGGCGGGGCATGAGGTCAACCGCGATCTTCCGAGCAACATGCAGCTCTTTGTCCGCATCGCCCTCGGCAAGTATATCCTGAATCCCACGATGGAAATCCAAATAGACGACCAGTGGATCAATGCCTACGACCTGATGCACCTCGCCGAGCTCCGCCAGGAAACGGAAAATAAACCCCTCCAGTCCTACCTCGCCCACATCGATAAGGTGCGCCACAGATTAGAGGCACTTCGGGAGTCGAAGGCAAACGCCGACCACGGCGAGAAGGCAGAGGGGAGCGAGGATCCGAAAGAATTTGGCCATGGGGGAAAGTCGGAAGCTCGGAAGCTCGGAGTTAGCCCTCGATCGTATTGATCTCGACCGGCTCCACTTTGAGCTCCTGGGCTTCCAGCCAGTGGATGGCCTTTTTGATTTCTTCCCGCGCCCCGTCGATTTCGAGACAAACGATCCCAATCTCGTCGGTTACACTGGCTTGCCGGATATTGGTCACGAGGTCAAAGGTTTGGCCGAGTTCGTGAATGATCGGGCGGGTGATGAGCCGTCCGGGATACATGAGCCAAAGGCGGGTGGTTTGTTGAGCCATAAGAGAAACTTACAAATTAGTGAGGATGATCAAAAGCCAAAACTCCCCGCGAACTCTCCGTGTCACCCATTTTGAAAGCCTGGCCGTTCGGTCTTCGCCCGATCCGTTGCAGCCCCCTCGCCGCGTCCTTCTCTCCCCAGTTCCTCAAGGACGGCTTGATGGAGGCGGATGCCAGCGTGAAAGTTCTCGAGGGGAAAATTCTCGTTGGGGGAATGGGCGCAGCAATCCGGGGACGCCAGGGCGAGGAGAAGGGAATCTGCCCCCAGGACTTTTTTAAAGGTGGTCACGATGGGGATAGAACCGCCTTCGCGCATGAGGGCGGGCGAACGGGCAAAAACCTTCTCGAGGGCGCGCCGGGCCGCCAGTCCGTCCGGTTGGTTGGGGTCCATAAAATAGGCTTCGCCGCAATGGCCGGCCGTCAGATGTAATTCGACGGTGTCGGGGCAATGGTCGCGGAGATGATCACTGACCTGTTGGAGGACGGTGGCGGGATCTTGATCGGGGACCAAGCGCATGGTGAGTTTGGCGAAGGCCTCCCGGGGCAGGACGGTCTTGGTGCCTTCTCCTTGGTAGCCCCCACCGAGACCATTCACTTCGACGGTGGGACGGGCGCCGAGTCGTTCGACGGCGGAATATCCGGGCTCGCCGGCAAGGGCGCGCACCCCGGTGAGTTGGCGAAGTTGCTCTTCGGTGACGGGGAGGGCGGCGGCAGCTTCGCGTTCCCAGTCGAAGAGGGGTTGGACGAGATCGTAGAATCCGGGCACGGCGACGCGGCCGTCGGCGTCATGCAGGGTGGCAATGAGTCGGGCGAGGGCGGTGGCCGGGTTGGTGATGGCTCCGCCGAAAACGCCGGAGTGGAGGTCCTGCGACGGGCCGGTGAGTTTGAACTCCAGCGCGGCGATCCCCCGAAGGGCGTAGGTGAGGGTGGGGAACCCATGGGCGGCCATCCCGGTATCGGAAATGACGATGACATCGCAGGCGAGTTCCTCCCGATGGCTTTCCAGAAAGGCCTCCAAGTTGGCACTGCCGGTCTCTTCCTCGCCTTCGACGAGGAAAGTGACATTGACGGGCGGGATTTCCCCCCGGGCGAGGATCTCGCCAAGTCCGAGGATATGGGCGAGAATTTGCCCCTTGTTGTCCGTGGACCCTCGGGCAAAAATCCGTCCGTCGCGAATCTCGGGTTCGAAGGGAGGGGATTTCCATTCGTCGAGAGGTTCCGGCGGCTGGACATCGTAATGCCCGTAGATGAGTACGGTCCGCTTGCTGGGATCGTGGGGGGTGCGGGCGAGGACAGCCGGATGGCCGCCGGTTTCTAAAACCGAGGCTTCGAGGCCGATTTTGACAAATTTTGTCCGGAGCCAGTTGGCGCAGGCCACGAGGTCGCTGGCGTGGTTGGATTGGGTGGAAACGCTTGGAAATCGCAGAAATTCAAGGAGATCATGCACATGAGGGTCGGTGGGGTTCTCAGTCATGGCATTTCAATAGATGGGGATCGCCTGGTCGGGCAACCACAATATGTAGTGTTTTTGCTTGCCATCAATGGAAGGCAAATGCGAAATGCCGGTCAACGGACAACCATATTTGACTCCTCCCAATTGATGAGCAAACCCTGAAAGTCTAAAAACCTCCAAGGCTGAAAAAACGACCAATTTTCGGCGCGCCGGGTTTTTAGCGTTTCAGAAAAAGTCCCTTTTTCTCAACATCCGCTTCCGCATGTATCTTCAATCTCTCGAAATGTTTGGTTTCAAGTCGTTCGCGCCGCGCACGATTCTCAATTTCCACCGCGGGGTTACCGCCGTGGTGGGGCCCAATGGATGTGGCAAGTCGAATGTGCTCGATGCCATGCGCTGGGTGCTGGGAGAGCAGTCGGCCAAGGCGCTGCGGGGCGGGGAAATGTCGGATGTTATTTTCAGTGGAACCGATAGCCGCCAGGCGCTTGGGATGGCCGAGGTGTCGATGACCTTCTCCGAGTGCGAAAAACAACTCGGCGTGGATTGGAATGAGGTGCGGATCACCCGCCGGGTCTATCGCGATGGAAAGAGCGAATATTTTCTTAATAAAACCGCCTGTCGGCTGCGGGATATCCACCAGCTCTTCATGGATACCGGGGTGGGGCGGAGCGCCTACTCGATCATGGAGCAGGGGAAGATTGATCTGATCCTGAGCAGCCGCCCCGAAGATCGCCGGGCCATTTTCGAAGAGGCCGCCGGGATCACGAAGTACAAAGCGCAAAAGAAGGAAGCCCTCCGCAAGCTTGATCACACGGAAGCGAATTTGCTCCGGGTCCAGGACATCGTCAAAGAGGTTGGGAGGCAAATCGGTTCCCTCCAACGCCAGGCGGCTAAGGCCCGGCGCTATCAGTCGGTCATGAAAGACCTGCGGGTGTTTGATACCCATCTATCGCATAAAAACTACCGTGCTTTGGGCGCCGAGCGAGAGACCACTCGCGAGGCGCTCGAGCGCGGGGAGGAAGCGCGCGGCGTCCACGCCGAAGAAATCGTCCAGCGCGAGGCGGAATTGGCGGGCTTCCGGGCCCGGATGGAAGAACTCGACCTCGAGTTGACCGGAGTCCGCGAGGAAGTGCAGACTGTGAAAAACCGGGTCTTCTCCGCTGAGAACCGGATTGGGACCAACGGCGAGCGCTGCGAAGAGGCACGTTCGCTCATCGAACGGCACCGGCTCGATATTGCCTCGGCCGAAGAAAAGATCGAGATCCAAAAAAATCAACTCGAGGAGACGGATCAATTGCTGGCGCAAATGATCGAGGCATTGACTGCGCACGAAGGTGCCCTCAATGAGCAAAACGCCCGGGTCGCGCACGCTCGCGAGGAACGCGAAGTGGCCGAACGGGCCATTCAAGAAAGTCGCTCGGAAATTGGCCGGGCAGAAAACCGTCTCGGGGCCTTGCGCAATGACATTTCAGCGGCGGCAGGACGGCGCGAAGCCAGCGAGACCCGGCTCCGACTTTTGCAGGGAGAATCCGATGCGGCCGGCCAGGCCGCGGGCGAATGCGGAGCCCGCTTGTCTTCCATCGCCGAGCGATTGGATGAGGCGAGCCAGGGGGCGCGGGATTCCCAGGCGGAACAATCCGAAGCCCAACTCGCCTACGAAGAGGCGCAACATGCGCGTCAAGCCGCCGAATCGGCCCTCAATGGCGTGGCGAAGGAAGCGGCCGGAGTAGAATCGCGTCTTGAGGTCCTCCGCCAATTGCATGAGGAAGGCGAAGGCCTTGATGAAGGCACTCAAGCGGTCCTGCGCGGACTCGACAATCCGGGCTTTTTCAAAGCAGCCACCCAAGGGGCTCTCGCGGATCAAATTCAAGTCGAGAAGCGCTTTATCCCCGCGATCGAATCCGCCTTGGGCGAGGCCCTCCAAACCATTTTGTTTAAGGACACCGACATGGCAGAAGCGGCCATGTTGACCCTGATCGGGAAGAAACTCGGCAAGGCTGCGATTGTGCCGCGAGATTGGATTCGGGGACAAAATCCCGAGACGGCCGGGGTGGCGCTGGCGCCTCTGCCCGAAGGGGCTCTGAACTGGGCCCGTCATTACCTGAAAGGCTCCGGCCCCGGTCACGATCTGGCTTTCGAAATGCTCGATCGGATTGTGGTGGCCGAGACCTTGCAAACCGCTTTCCGGATCAAGGCGGAGCAACCGCACTTGGGTGTGGCCACCCTCAACGGCGAGTTTATCAGCCGCGATGGGATTATTCGTGGCGGTCAGACCGGTGAAAATGCGGGTCAGTCACTGCTCGCCCGCAAGGCGCAAATCGTGGAACTGGACCGGGAACTGGTCCGAGTGATCGAGCGACTCCAACTCCACACCGCCACTCGCAACGGGGCGGTCAATGATCTCGATGAGGCCCAGCAGCGTTTGCTCGCGGCCCGGGAGGCCTTCCAACACGCCCAGGTCGAAGCGGCCTCTCTTCAAAATGAGCGCAAGCTGGCCGAAGGTCAGTCGGTGGAACTCGAACGTCGCCGCGCTACCTTTGCCCAGGAAACCGTCAAGCTGGGCGAGGCCCTCCGGGCCAGCGTTTCGCAGGTGCAAGACCTGGAATCCGGCATCGTCGAAGCCACCCAGGCCATCGAACACGGCCGGAGTCACTACGAAGAATGCGAGCGCAAGGTGCTGGCGGCCCGGGAACGCGAGAATGCGGCGGTGGAAGAACTCAACGAAGTCCGGGTACGTGTCGCCACCGATCGGCAGCATCAGGAGAGCCTCAACCGGCAACGGGGGCCAATGACCGACCGTCTGGCCGAATTGGCGGAATTGCTCCAGGCCCGCAGCATGGATATCAATTCCTATGGGACGCGGATCGAAAGCCTCTCCTCGGAAAGCGCCAGCTTGCAGGAGTCCATGAGCACCTGGCAGGCGGAAATCGAAACCCAAGAGGCAAAGATTTCCGGGATTCAAGGCCAGCGTCGGGAGGTTCAGGAAGGTGCCGAGTCGGTCGAGATCGCCCTGCGGTCCGCTCGTAAACAACTGGCCGATCTCCAGGAACAAAAGGGCCGTCTCGAAGTCCGCATCGCCCAGATGGATATGCGGATGGAAAACTTGCGGGATCATGTTTCCCACCGCTACCAAACCGATCTTGAAGCCTTCGAACCCGATAGCTACGCCCTCCTTTGCAGTTTCCGCGAGCGGGCCAAAAGTCGTCCGGGTTCCCGGGAATCCGGGGAGTCCCCGGCAAACGCGGAGAGCGAGTCGCCGGCTTCATCCGACGAATCGACGAGTGCGGAACCTGAGGCCAACGCTCTCATCGAAGCGGTGGCCGAGCCCGAGCCGGCGGCAGAATTGGATTGGAATCAAATCGAGGAATTTGTGGCCGAATTGACCGAGCGGGTGGAATCGATGGGTCCGGTGAACCTGGATGCCATTCAGGAATTTGACGAACTCGAAGAGCGCCAGAATTTCCTCGAGCAACAAAACGCGGACTTGGTCAATTCCAAGGCGGAGTTGCTCGACGTGATTTCCAAGATCAACCGCACCACCCGCGAAATGTTCGCCGTCACCTTTGAAAAGGTGCGGGAGAATTTCCAGGTCATGTTCACCGAACTCTTCGGAGGTGGCCGGGCCAACCTCATGCTGATCGATGAAAGCGATCCGCTCGAGAGTGGGATCGAAATCATCGCCAAACCACCCGGCAAGCAACTCCAGAGCATTTCGCTCCTCTCTGGCGGCGAACGCACAATGACCGCGGTCTCCCTTCTCTTTGCCATTTACATGGTCAAGCCGAGTCCCTTCTGCGTTCTCGATGAAATGGATGCCCCCTTGGACGAATCCAATATCAGCCGCTTCATTAAGATCCTCGATCGCTTCGTCGATCAGAGCCAGTTCGTCGTCATTACCCACAATAAGCGCACCATCGGCCGGGCCGACATGTTGTATGGGGTCACCATGCAGGAACACGGCGTGAGCAAATTGGTCAGCGTGAAATTCACCAGCAAAGACGAAGCTGCCGCGAAGGAAAAAAGCGTGGCCGAGGCCTTCGACAAGCATGGAAACCTCCACAGCGAGACCGAAGAGGGACGCAAGAACGCCCCGGTCGCGGTTTCGCCGGACGACCGTGACGCAGAAACCTTCGAAAACCGTGAGCCCCTTGAGGGTGAGGGGGACAGAGGGGGAAACGAAAATTCTGAGACGACCCAAGCGGAAGCCTTGGTCGAATAGTCTTATGGAAGCGATGAATTTTTCCCAACTCCTTGCGGCGGTCCGGCATCGTCTCGAA